>VFQQ010005147.1_pt1 | contig 11038 bp, 14 predicted proteins | sample 3512341 | NCBI WGS metagenome assembly VFQQ01 (sample SAMN10412373, study PRJNA504923) | tailings metagenome | isolation source: Relicate 2 Philex TSF1 revegetated site | place: Philippines: Tuba, Benguet | collected 2017-08-29
ATGGGATGGTTACAGGGAGTTGCACTGCAAGGGAATATATGCGTGTGTGTGTGTGTGTGTGTACATGCGCGCACCTTGCCCACAAATGCGTCCTGGTCAGATGTAGCAAGCATGGTGGGCCACCCTGTGAGGTTAAAGTAGTTACGTATCAGGCTCTCAGGTGTGCCGTCACCTATACAAACACACACACACACACACTGAAGCATACCTGATGAGAACGCCCTCTACAAGCCTCCACTGTGTGCATGTATTTTTGTGTGGGTCTGTGTGCGTGTGTGTGTGTGTACACCCACCAACGCTTAGCAAATCATGGTAGACGTGTATCGGCCACTGCGACAGAGAACAGAAAACCACACACTTCTTTGTAGTGAGGTCAGCTGCTGAGCGTATGCTCAAAGTGCAGGGGAGCGTGTTCTCGCTGCGTCCAACGGACGGGCGGGGGATCGCCAGTGTCACTGACCTGGATGCACTCGTAGCCAAGGTCCTGGAAGGCCTTGTTGAACGCGACACGGTGCCCATCCATATGCATGTCAACCACCGCACCCTCAAGCTGCAGACAGGTGCAAGCGTAAAGCCAGTGGAAGCGCAGTGTGGTAAGAGGGAAGGCCAAGCGTCGCCCTTGCTACTGCTTCTGCGAGGGGTCTGCTCTTTACCTCGAAGAGAACCAATGTGGGCTCCTGCGTCGCTGCACTGGGTGCTTCAGAGGCTGTGCTGCTGCCCGCTCTTGCTACCGTTGGTCTGCGCGGGCTTCTGAAGCTGCTCCCGACACCACGCGCGACATCAGGTTGCGCGCCTGTGCTTGCTGGGCCGCACGCTTGTCTGGGCGCCGCGCTGATAGGTACCAGAGCTGGAAGGAACACGTGTGGCGCAAGCGCTGTTGGGACGCAGGGCAAAGCGCGCGTGTGCGCGCGGACAGGTGCGTAAGAGTGCGCCATGACTTGAAACCCTAGACAAGAGGAGTGGCGTTTTCTGCGTACCCTGTACCGGTCACCTAGTTGAGCGTATGCAGGGGATCTGGATGGGCTAGCAGCGCTGGAGAAGCGGAACAGCTCGGAGTCAGGTTTGTTCGGTGTGATTTTGGCCCCCTCGCCACGCTCGCTGCTCCCCTTTTCAACCATCAGCACTAGCAGTGGAGACATTGAACGGCACACAGCCTCAACATGATCTTCTCCCGTGTGCAGACCACCCAGAGGGCTGGTGTGAGGTGCCAGGCCCAGGCCGAGAGGCTGTCTGGCGTCGCTGCAGCTCGCCGTGCTGTGCTATTCGGTGCTACCATCCCCTTCATCGCGAACGTGCCCAAAGCCGCAGCCCTCATCCTGGTACGTCGTGGCACCCACCTGTGTGGTCACCAGCCCACCTCGCACTGAACAGCAGTCAGGCGCACTTGCAGGCCTGCCATTGCTGTCGGCACAGTATCGCAGTTCAGTGCCAGCACAGCCATTGGCGGGATCTGCAGCCGATGTGCACTCAGACACCCCACAGCCAGCCCCTTCGTGCCGAACCCAATGGGCGGCCAGACAGCGCGCAGACCCACACACCAAGATAGCAAGCGCCACCTAGCCTCAAAACAACGCCTCACAGCAGCATTGCAGAGAGCCGCGCAGCAAGGAAGGACATCAAGGCTGCCAAATCCCGTGCGCACCCTGGGAAAGCCTCGCCAGGCCACAGCTTTCACAGAGAATTTACGCTTGTTCCCGACGGTACGGTTGGCTGCAGGATGAAGAGGACGAGGAGCTGGTTGAGAAGGCAAAGGCCAACCGTGCAAAGAGATTGGCAGAGCAGCGCGCTACAACCAGGACATTCATGCAGGTGCGCATCGCCGCGCAAGGAGCCTTGCACCCCGCCAAGGAGCCGGCGTGTACAGCTACCCGCAGAGGGCGCCACGAGTGCAGCTACCCCAGAAGGTCAGCCTCCACAGTGCAATGGCCCTAGGCCGTGAGAGTCACACAGCCGTGCTGTTCTGTGCGTATGCCCCTTTGTCTACAGGAGGGTGGTCTTTCAAACAAGCGTCTGGACCAGGATCTGATCCCAGTGCAGAAGGCGGTGTACAAGCTGGTAAGCAAGGAGCACTGCGCTTCTGCATCTGCGCACCACGCAGCGACTCACCGGCTGTTGCCTTCACGCGTGGCGAATTCGCTTCGGGGATACGCCGCCTTGCGCATGCTGGAAAGTCATGTGGCGATGCTTCCTTGTAATGTGGTTTCTGTGTGTGCGTCCTTGTGATCGCAGGCCCAGTCCGGTGCACAACTGGAGAGCGGTGACGTACAGGCCGCGTCCCGTACACTCAACGAGGGATGGATCAACGAGTTCACATCAGCAGCAAACAAGGTACACACACACACACACACACACACATACTTACATCAACGTGCGTTCTACAACCATGCTTGCCTTGCTTCTCGTTTGTGCTGCGTTCGGGCTGTGTACCGATACGTTTCTTGAGACAAAGTGACATGTTTCTTTGTACTACTGTGTGCCTTGTGTGTGTGTGTGTGTGTGTGTGTGTGTGTGTGTGTGTCCAGGTGTCCACGTCTTCCCCTGACACAGTGCTCACAAAGCTCACCAGTCTACAGGCGTCATCAGCAAAGGGAGACCTCAAGGGATCAAAGCGTGCGTACGTTGAGCTCGTGGACGCCATCCAGGTGTGTGCTTGTGTGCGTGTGTGCATGAGTGCGTGTGTGTGTGTGTGTGTGCGTGTGCCACTACAGCCTGAGGAACGCGTGTGACATTGCCCTTGCACGAGCAGTGTGCCCTGCCGTCACTCCGCCGTGCGCTCTGTGTGCGTGTGTGTGTGTACCATTACAGCCTGCATAATGCGCGTGGCTCTGCGTAGAGAACCAGGACTCAGCAAATGCTGACAACGCTCTCTCACGCTGCTGTGTGTCGTGTCATGTGTCGTATGTGTGCAGGCGTGGGCCTCCGCATCTGGCGTGGCTGCCTCCCTCAAGGGCTTGTAAGCAACCCCCATACGAACAGTCCTCAAGAGGGGCGTTGGGACCGGGTTGAGAGCACCCGCTCTTTGCAAGGGCTTTAGCGCTGCACAGTTTCGAACAGTTTTGGCTTGCCTTCACAGTTTTGGTCAGATCAGAGATGGTGTGTTGCTTCTGTGCGCATGTGTAAGAACACGTTCGTTCGCGTGTCCGTGTCACATATACGACTAATCGCGTCAGTCTTGGCACATAGTGTAACCAGTGCCCAACGGACATAGATAGGGGGCCAGCGTAAGACCAGCGCCTAAATACCAACTTACACACAGGGATCATATCAGTGCGATCACAGCGAAAGAGATTGATGCAACGCAAAGGTCCGATCCGTTGCGGCCCCACTAAAAGCAACTGAAATTGAATACAGCAAAGCACTGCGGTCCGGCGTCTGCTCCGTGTACGCTGCTGTTCATTACCTAACTATCTATCTGTCTATCTATCTAACTATCTACCCAGTACGCCTTCAGAGTCAGTTATCAGCTGTCTATCTACCTATCTACCTATCTACCCAGTACGTATCGTTCAATGGCTTCAGCTACTCCGTCTTGATCATTTGAAGACACCACCACATCCGCTACTGCACGCGCCTTGGGGCCAGCGTTGCCCATCGCCACGCCCCACTGCACACACACACACACACACACACACACACACACACACACACACACAGAAAACAGATGGGTCCCATGCATGCATGCGTGAGTGGTGTCACACGTGTCTCTCTCACTCACGCACCCCTGCCAGCTGCAGCAGGATAGTACGCCTAGTTACAAGCCTGATAGTCGTATGCTACACGCTTACATGGACAGGGTCAACAAGAGCGTTATAGTCGGGACACCGGAATTGTCCTAAATGGTACACACATGAGTGACCTGCATGCATAAGAAGGCCCTCTCACTCACCCCAGCCAGCTGCAGCATCTCTACATCATTCTCCCCGTCCCCTAGTGCCATCACATGACACGGGTCTATGTTGAGATGATTGAGTAGCCAGGAGAGACCTGAGCCCTTGGATGCACCAGGAGGCAACACCTGTGTGTGTGAGGACACACGCCACACCATTGCGCACATGAAGAGCCATACAACCCATACAGACATGTCACCAGGAGGCAACACCTGTGTGGATAAGCACGCCACACATGGACACCCAGGCATGCGGCTTCACATCTTTGACAAATGCGCGTCTTCACGGCTTTGGAATGCGTTTGTGCGTGCAGGCTTTGTACATGGCCGAATGCAGGCCTGTCGGCACCTGCAGGGGTGTCTGCATGCATGCAGGCTCTGTGCCCGGCTGTATCAGCGGTCTCAGTACACAACGATCCCGGCGGCCGGGCAGGAGTCATGGTATGCACAGAACACGCACACACACACACACAGACACACACAAACACACACGCCGCCTACCTCCAGCATGCCTTCCAAGGCTGTAGTGAGCGACGCGCGTCCCGCCATAGCTGTCTCCACCTCTGCTCGCATCACGTCAATACGTGACTGAGGCGCCATGAAGATCATCTTTTGTATGGGGATGGAGTCTGCCAGCGCACTGAGGGGGCCTACGGCCTCGACTGGGGGCTGCATGGGCACACACACACACACGTACAGACACACACACACACACACACGTACAGACATCGCACGTGGGAAATTAGGAAAGGGGTCCATGGGGCGCGTGAACAAGCGGCCACGAACAAGCCTGTGCGCACGCGCGCGCCCTGTGTGTGTGTGTGTGTGTGTGTGTGTGTGTGTGTGTGTGTGTGTGGCTGAGAGCCCACCTCTTTATAGAAGGCTAATCTGTCTGTGTGTGTGTCTGTGGCCGCGGCGAGGATCCGTTGCCCTGCGTACGCTGTGAGAGTCACACCTGTGTAAGTGACACACAAACACACACACAGACACACACACACCTCGGCTCTACGCCCTTACCCGACTGCAACCCCTCAGCTACTAAAGGTACAGCCATGTTAGGCAAACTGTCACCTATGTGAAGCAGCACATCATGCACTGCCCGTTTGCATGCTTTGTGCGTAGTGCTCCCATGACGCACCGTATTTGTCTGCTAGCGCTACACAGGTCCGCACCACCTCTGACTCCATGTGTCTCTGCCACAGGACCTGACCTGACGCGTCACACACTAACAAGCCCTGTACATGCGCACACACACAAAAAAAGGGGGGTGACAGCTTAGTACAGAGACGGAAGAGGTGTGCCCACTGCTACGCGCAGGTACGTCGAGACGGCGAGAATGTGTGTGTGTGTGTGTGTGTGTGTGTGCGCGAGCGCGTGTATGTATGTGTGTGCCAGTGTGTGTGTGTGTGTGTGTGTATGTCGTAGACTTGCCTGTAGGAATACGCCTGGCATGTCCATATTGATGCGTGGAAACACCTCACGTGTCCAGGGTCCTCTGGCCTTGCCAGTGGCCACAACAAGCTACACACACAGACACACGCACGCACACACAGCACATACATACCTACACACGCATACACCCCTTGAAAGTGACGGGGCGCGCGCATCCTGAATGAGCACATTGTAGGTATGGTGTTTTGTGCAGCTTGGGACTGCTCACTAGTATTTTTTGCATGTGTGGGACATCGTGCTCGGGTGGTGTGATGCATGGCGCTTCAGACAGCTTAGTAGTCTGAGACGTGCATGATGGCTTTATCATACTGACAGTGTGCTTGTGCCTACTCACAGGGACGCCCGCGGCTGCAGCGGCTTTCACCGCCGACTCGACCCGGGGGTTGAGCTCTTGATTTGAATTGAGCAGCGTGCCTGCACAGCACACCCGTCGCACAAGCACACTGGCCACCACTCTGCTCTACTGGCATTCGCTGGGCCGTGTGCGCGTCACCACCTCGCTGGCGCGTGTACGCAGTGACAGTGCGTGTGTGTCCGGCCCCACCCACCATCAACGTCTGTCGCTATGAGCTTGATGACAGGTTGCGAACTGCCGTCTGCGCTACTGGCCACGGGCGCGCTGATTGGCTGTGCTGATGAGGACGCCGTTGGATGCTGCCACGCGCGGTGGTGCCTTCTGGCTACGCTGACGCTGCTGCACGGCTGCGGCGGCAGGGCGTGGAGCGCTCCCGGTCGCGATGAGGAGCCTGCGCTCACTTGTGCGCTGGCGGGCGTACGTGCGCCTTGCAGAGCAGCCATCGGCCTGCACTGGCTTGACAAGTAAAGGCTGGCGAGTCACAGAAAGCGAGAGAGGGCTAGCCTGCTCTGGCTACGGCTCAGCGGGAAACACTGGACTGTGTGCAGGGACACCTTCTGGGTGGAACGCTGCCTCAGCGCGCCAGTTTGTTCTGAGACGCTTGCCTTGACCTCCAGCGTTCACCAGAGCCCGCGAAAAGGGCCTGAGCGCACAGCCAGTCGCAGAAACACGCTTCAACCGCACGAGCTGTCAGTTTGCCTGTGTTTGCGTCTTCTCGCGCACGCTGTCGCCCTATCGTCACCTTAGAAAGCTTGAGTAGTTCATCCTAGTCCAGGAGACACTTCGGCACGGGCCCAGTCAGAGCGCGTTGCCAGTGTTCGTCTTTTGGTCAGGGTCAGCGACGGCCCCAGGATGGACATAGCCTTGGTGAGAGTCTTCTACAGCCATATTCTACCCAGCAAGCGTGGAGCCAGCGGCGTTCTGGGCCATGTCATGCCAAAAATGCGCAGTCTGTGCCCTGGCAGCGAGCCTGCAGCGTCCAGCTTGTAGCCCTAAGCAGTGTAGTCCTTGCCTACACCTCTTGCAGGTGGACGAGCTCATAGAGCGCCTGCTGGAGGTCCGCAATGGCAGGGGCAAGCAAGTTCAGCTGGCAGAGACAGACATCCGTATGCTCTGCCTCACAGCTAAGGAGATTTTCATGAGTCAGCCAAACCTCCTAGAGCTTGAGGCGCCCATCAAGATTTGCGGTACGTGCTCACAGCCTAGTGCACAGCTGGCCGTGCGACCAAGACCCCACAGAGCGAGCCTCCCCTTAGCAGCGCAGCGCATTGACTGTGCATATGCACTATTCCGCTCTTGCAGGAGACATCCACGGTCAATATTCAGACCTGCTTCGCCTGTTTGAGTATGGGGGTTTCCCTCCAGAGGCCAATTACCTGTTCCTGGGTGACTACGTCGACCGTGGCAAGCATAGCTTAGAGACAATCTGCCTGCTCCTGGCCTTCAAGGTAGTTTGGGCTCGGGCACACAAGAGATGTGGCACTGGGGATCGTCATGCAGGTCATTCTCAGCGCCCGAGCAGCACAGGAACACCCCTGGATACCAGCATAAGCAGTGACAGCAAACTCAGCCAGGCAGGGAGGGCTACTCGGCCAGTGCGCCGTGCACACACTTCTATGTTACGAAGGCAGCATGCACACATTTCTGCTCCTCCTTCCCTGCACGCTGTTGTCTCTCGCAGATCAAGTACCCCGAGAACTTCTTCCTGCTGCGCGGCAACCACGAGTGCGCGTCCATCAATCGCATCTACGGCTTCTATGACGAGTGCAAGCGGAGGTACAACATCCGTCTCTGGAGAACGTTCACAGACTGCTTCAACTGCTTGCCAGTCTCTGCCCTCATCGACGAGAAGGTACGCAACAGGCGCAGCGCAGCTGGGGCAAGGAGGGAGCTCAGCGCAGAGATACAGCGGCGCAGACAGCGCCCACACGCACCTGACCATATTCCCCTGTCTTGTGGCTTGCGCGCAGATTCTGTGTATGCACGGCGGTCTCTCGCCCGAGCTCAAGTCATTGGAGCAGATCAAGCGCATTGCCAGACCCACAGATGTGCCAGACTCGGGTCTGCTGTGCGACCTGCTCTGGGCCGACCCAGACAAGGACATCCAGGGGTGGGGTGAGAACGACCGCGGTGTGTCATACACCTTTGGCCCAGACTGCGTGACCGAGTTCCTTCAGAAACACGACCTGGACCTCGTGTGCAGAGCCCATCAGGTCAGCGCAGGGCACGAACACTAGCATCGGACGTTCAGCTGCGAGCGCCAACAAACAGCCAGCACTCTTGTAGGCAGTCAATGGCTCACGCAGCAAAGGCACACCGCAGTAGCGCCAGTGAGGCTTCACCTCAGCAGCTTGACACAGCAGCAAAGGAGCTAGAGAATAGGCACCGCAGCGACAACGTCGCAGGCTGAGCTCAGCCCTGCCTATCGCGCGCGCTCCTATGGCATGTGATGCCAACTGGTGTGTGTGTGTGTGTGTGTGTGTGCGCGCGCACAGGTCGTTGAGGAGGGCTATGAGTTCTTCGCCAAGCGTCAGTTGGTGACCATCTTCTCAGCACCCAACTACTGTGGCGAGTTCGAGAACGCGGGTGCCATGATGAGTGTGGACGAGACACTCATGTGCTCCTTCCAGGTGAGGCCGCACACACACACATACAAAGGACGTTTTGTGGTTTTGTGGTTCGGTTACGTGTTTTTACGTGTGCTTGTCCTTGGCCCAGCTGTGTAATGTTTGTGCTCGAGGCGCGGGCGGCTTTGCTTGCTGCTTCTTTGCCGTTGTATGTATGCCAGCGTTGCGTGTATGCCGGCGTTGTATGTATGCCGGCGTTAGACAATCTTGGCATGTGTCCAAGCGTGTACCTGTGAAACACCTGTTTGCTTGCTTCCAATGTGTGCACGCCGTGAGGTTCGTTCCTGTGTGGTTGCGTGGTGTGTGTGCAGATCTTGAAGCCAGCAGACAAGGTCGCCAAGAAGAAGTGAGAAGTGTGAGGCTTCCTACTCATTGTGTGAGTACGCGCTGCGTCTGGGCCTCGGCAGCCGCCCTGCCAGCGCTGCACACACAAACAGATGCCACACAGTTCGGACTGACACACCCACACACACGGATTCAGTCTGACCGACATGACTAGACTGCTTCTGTTACATGGCAGGGCTCTGTACTCAGAGCCCTCATATACCGTGACCCAGCAACCTGGCAGTATAGCTTCCCCAGCCAGTGCATAGACACAGAGAGCCCCCCTCCCACCCCTACGCACACACAGCGAGCCAGCGCGCACTCAGCGAACACAACGAGCACGCAGCTCTGACTTTTTTTACTCTGACGTTTCGCGTGACACTAGTAGACACACGAGACCAGCTGAGCGAGCCTGGTCACGTGTGGCATGCCCCCTCTGTGTGTTGGTGTGTGTATGAGGCTGACTCACGACAGGACGAATGAGACTGGGACACACATGACACACGACTCGAGGGTTGGATTTGTTTCAGCACAGCGCACACATAGGGCACTCTCTGGGTATGGTTTGGTACAAGCCCGTGTGGCCAGTGGTGTCAGCCCTCTACACCCGTGTGCGCTGTAGGGACCAGGTTTGGTGGGAGGACAGGCCTGTACGTGTGCGTGTATGCGTATGTGCGTAGAGGGCACGTTTGCTTTTGTAGGACTACCATTGATCCCAGTCGTATCAGCGTAGGGTTGATCTGCCGTGTAGACTTGCTTGCTGCCTGTCTGTGTATGTACGTGTGCCTTGTGCGTCGTGACCGCGATTCAGGGTACTATCTCTGCGTACTGTAGGACACGATACTTTTTCGAAGTTTGAATGATGCTTGAGATCCCAATTGTAAGCTTTTAGAGCTAACCACGTTGTGCCTCAAGGGAGCATGTCACCCTACGCTGAGCTACGTCAGTCAAGGGCCTAGATGCAGCGTAGTGCCAGTCAAGGGATCTCATACCTTAGGTCCAAACACAACACTAGGATCGAACAAAAATGGGTCAAAGATTACAAGCCTTCAGGCAGCTGCTTGCACCATGCACTGAAATGATACGTGGCCTCATTGCAGCACACCAGGCACTGCCACATGTCTGTGTGGTGTCGGCCCATGACAGCGGGCCAAATGCGCTCTGTCTTGAAGCGTTCGCTGGCTGCACAGGCGCTGGTGAAGGGCAGGGCAGCAGCCGCAGCAGCAGCTCCCTCTGACGATGGACCTGTGTGGTCGTTCGTTGTGCTGGGTGTGGCAGTGTCTTGAAGCTGGTGTGTAGGTGCAGTGGCCTGTGTGTGGAGCGTGTTGTTGCATGAGTTGCCTGGTGGGTGGGAGGTAGCGTAGATGCAGCGATCCTGCATGTGCATGGCAATGACACACACACACACACAAACACACACACACGGGGGTCAGTGACCGGAAGAAAGATCGCCGCCACAGCGTTCAAGCCCCCCCACACCACACACAAAGAGAGAGAAAAAGAGATAGAGACAGAGAAAGGGAGAGAGAGAGAGAGAGAATAAAGCATGCATGCATGGAGTGCACGGTTTGCATGGACACAGGCCAGCACAAGTCCACACACAAATATGCATGTGCACGGTTTGCAGGGTTTGCATGCACACAGGCCGGCACAAGTCTACGCATGGCTCCAATACAACTGGCATGGATACATGTGTACTGGTTACCAAGGATGAAACGTGTCTGTGTGTGAGACACACTTACCAGGAGTAACCATGACGCAGGGGCCATGGGAACGGGCACACTAACTGCACGGTTCAGAGCGAGTGAGATACACTCCAGGGGTGCCACACCACGCGCTACAGCGAGGAACATACCCACCTGCGCACACAGGACACGCACAGACGCGGCGCATGGAATGGTCTCGAATGGCGGGCCCATACATGCATATCTGTGATCACGCTGATCAGCACCATGCACGAGTGCACAAACGGGCTAGTGCACAAAGGTAGGAGAGGCAGTGCGTGTCCAAGTGTTGTACTTCGGTGTGGGTGCATGTGTGTGTGTATGTGTATGTGTGTACACCAGGACATCTCACCATTTTCCTGCACATGTACATGACAAAGCTCGACCCTTCCAGCACGAGTAGGACATAGGGTACGCCTGATATACCCTGCAAGCACGTGACACACACACACGAACATGGATACTTGTTTGTACCTGGCTTACGTTAAGGAACACAGACTGTATTGTTGGCGCGAGTAGTTTGTGTACAGGCAAGGGGGCAAGGCCAACAGCTGTGTTTGTTCCTGGCTCACGTTGAGGAACGTCCGTCTCCTTTACAGTACTACACATACACACCAGTGTTTAAGAATTCCGCACGATTGTGCGGATTGGTGCGGAGCCGAGCCAAAAT
>VFQQ010005148.1_pt1 | contig 11038 bp, 19 predicted proteins | sample 3512341 | NCBI WGS metagenome assembly VFQQ01 (sample SAMN10412373, study PRJNA504923) | tailings metagenome | isolation source: Relicate 2 Philex TSF1 revegetated site | place: Philippines: Tuba, Benguet | collected 2017-08-29
TGATATGCTCGCAGCATGACCCTCTACTGTCCTTGTGTGTGTGCGTTTGTGTGCGTGTGTATGTGTGTGTGTGTGTGCGTGTGTCTCATGCACAGGCCATCAAGCTTCAGTACAATTCAGGGTCAGGAGGCTGTTTTCCCCTCCACTTAGACACAGACGCATTGATCGACGGTCGAAAGGTCACAGCTATCTTCTACCTGAACCCAAAGTGCGTGTGCTACAGCAAGGATAGACACCGTATACGCATGATGAAGCACCGCTATGTCAGACAGGCTTTGTCAGCCATGCAGCATGTCAGCCTTGCTTCAGGCCTAGGCGCACGCACCAAGTGCCATGTGCCGGAGCATGTAACACGCGCGAGCATGTCATGTGAATCGAAGTTGGTGTGTCTGCTGTGTACGGACTGCAGCCCGATGTGCCCAGTGTTGTGCTGGTCTGTGTGTGTGTGTGTGTGTGTGTGTGTGTGTGTGTCATGTAGGTGGGAGGTATCGAATGGCGGCTATATGAAGCTGTACCCCTGGCCCTGCCCCCCTGTGTCCCTCGCCCCGAAAAACGACAGACTGGTGCTCTTCTCAAGCCCTGCAATGCTACACAGAGTCACACCCTCACACGCGCCAACACAAAACACAACTGCCATCACACAAGCCAAGGACTACGCTACAGGTCAAGCGGACCCTAGCACGTCACCTACGCATGCAGGTCAGGACAGCCCCAGCCCGTCACCTACGCATGAAGACGAGAGCGATGCGAGCAGGTAAGCCATGGGCACAGATACCTACACCCCCCCCCCCACCCCCCCCCCCACCCCCAACGCACACACACACACACACACACACACACACACAGGCACAGGGAGTGCTGCTTTAGGTGAGCTGCGCAGTTCAGTTTGCCATGTTCATCAGGGGGCAACCTGTATGCACTCGCAGTGTGTGAGTGCGCGTGTGTGTGTGTGTGTGTGTGTCTGTGCGCAGGTGTTGTTTCACCATCTGGCTGTCCCAGGAGCGCGGCCGCCGCCCACCTCCCCCGCGCCCCTCCCTCTCTGCCCTGATGCCCCAACAGTCCCCACAACAAGACCCTGATGCAGCAGCACGCTTCTTGCTGCAACCGTACGTCAGACCACACGTGATGAAGATGGTAGGCCACAACCGCATTGCCATCTGTGCGCTGCGCGGTCATGCACTTGCTACAGCAGTATAAGGCCATCCTGTTGGCTGCATTGGCTGTTGGCTGCGTTGGTGTTCGTCATCACCTGTGCGACATGGCACATAGACATCTCTGCCTGGCATTGGTCACTTTGTACGTTGAGCTAACCTTGCCGTTGCCTGTACAGTTGCACGGGCCTCGGACATGTGCGGCCATGAGTATGGCCTTCGTGTGGGTGTGCAGGTGTATGCGGATGAATGGGAAACGTCTCTGAGAGAGAGCCATCCTGCCTGCCCTGAGGTGGAATCCATGATACAGAGACACAGAGACGAGGTACGTAGGAGCGCCCTTCGCGCATGTGCGCCTTGGGTTCCTTGCTTGCACGCGGCCAAGTGCTTGCGTGTGTGTGTGTGCGTGTGTGTGCATGTGTGGCTGGCAGGTTGGAGTCATACGCAAGGCCCTGGGGCGCTTTGAAGGAGTCATTGAGCGCATGACAAGTGACCAAGACTACGCTCAGCAGATGGGCAAGCATATACAGTGGTTCTGATGAGTGTAGCGTGTAGACTAGCAGTCAACGAAGGCGCGGTCCATTACTCAGTATCGTACTGTATGCTTACGCTATGTTGCTTCTCTTGCGTATACACGTCGTGTAATCGCTAGCATATGGTTGTCGCTGCGTGTGACTGATGGCTGGTGATGTTGCCTGCGCTCAGCTTGCGTGTAGGCCCGTGTGCGGGCGCCGAGCGAGGGCACACACTTGGTACTGTGGGGTGTACCTGAATTTGTTAGACCTGTCCCCAGTCCCTTCAGCCTGTGGGACTTCCAGTATCACTGCGTATCATCCTAAGAGCCGCATCAGCACGCAGCGCGGCCTTGCAGACCACCAACCAAAGAGATCATAGTGCGCAAGCTTCTTTGCGCGTGAGTGGAGCCCCGTGCGCGTGCCATCCCTGTTCTCAATAGCATATAGATGTTCTCACAGCCCATCTAATGCGAGCACACCAGCCCGATGAGCTGTTGGGTCGCGCAAAAGGCGAAAGCACGGATCGGGTCTCTGCCCTTGCCTTTGACGATAGCGCATTGCATTCCTTGCTACGCAGGCACCAGCGTGTTCGCAATGTTGGGCTCCGCCAGCTCGCCCTTGGTGGGCGTGGTGCCCACACTGGCCAGAGCCTTCAGCAACAGCTCTGTCGCAGCTGCAGGCGCACCAGCTCTCGCGTCTAAGCCAGCCAGCTCAGGGGGCCTGCTGTCCATCTTCGGTCTAGGGGGCAGCACCAGAGATGAGACCCCCCTGTCAGAGCCCCTGCCGTCTCTGACTGCGCCAGGTGGGTCAAGACGCCAGCAGCAGCAGCAGCCGATGAACACTAGCTTGCAGGCTTTGACAGGGAGCAGGCGTGGGCCAGCAGGGAACGCTGCTGTAGCGCTCACAGATTGCTGCTTGCGTGTTTGCTGACTCGCAGTGCGACCCCACCTGCCTACCACGCCGCCCAAGCTTGAGTCCGGCGCGCTGGTCGCGGGCAACAAGGTTGTGGCTATCGACACGGTCAGCCCAGTGTCAGCCATTGCCCTGGTCCTCGAGGGCGGTGCAGCCTACGAGACCAGCTCCACAGCAGGTGCCAGCAAGGTGCTAGAGCTCATGGCATTCAAATCCACCCGCAACCGCTCCACCTTTAGGCTCACCCGCGAGATTGAGAAGATCGGGGCCTCGGTGTCGGCCAAGGCAGGTCGTGATCACATCGTTTACACGATCTCGGCCCCACGGCTCAACACCGCCGAGGCCACAGAGATCCTTCTAGACGCAGTGCTCAACGCGCGCTGCACGTACTGGGAGACCGCAGAGGTGCTCCCAGTGGCCAAGAACGCCCTCAAGGCCGCGTCGCGCAACCCCACCAACCTCGTTCTCGACACCCTGCACCGCGCGGCCTTCGACGGCAGCCTGTCCGCACCCCTCCACACCGACCCCGCGCTCCTGGCCAACTTCACCAACGCGAAGCTCTTTGAGTACGCGAAGGAAGTGTTGCGGCCGTCGAGCGCCGTGCTGGCGGCGGCCGGCGTCGGCCTGGACGCGTTCACGCAGCTGGCCAACCCGCTGGTGGGCAAGCCAGCGAACGACGCGCCGGCCGCGCAGCTCAAGTCGAGCTACGTCGGCGGCACCATGAATGTCCTCGCGTCCACCAGCCCGCTGACGTACGTAGGTCTTGGGTTCGAGTCCCCAGGGGGCCTGAGCCAGACCAAGTCGGCGGCGGTGGCCGAGGTGGTCAAGGGCCTGCTCGACGAGTCGCGCTCGGTGCTGCCCCATCAGTACAAGGAGGGCGACGTGTTCGTGTCGGCAGAGGGGTTCAGCTGCCAGTACAAGGACACCGGCCTGGTGGGCGTGATCGCGGCGTCTGCGCCGGGCCAGGCCGGTCAGTTGGTTGATGCGGTTACAAAGAAGGTAGAGGGGTTGGCCAAGGGGGTTGACGAGGGGCAGCTGCGCCGGGCTAAGCAGCAGGCCGTGGGCAAGTTCAAGGCGCAGATGTTCAGCAGCGGGCACCTGGCCGCGCACCTGGCCAGCTCGCTGCTGATCAGCGGGCGTTACAACCCAACTGAGTTCACCGCCGCTGTCGAGGCGGTCACTGCCGATGACGTGTCCAAGTACGTCGCGGCGGCTCTCAAGGCCGAGCGCACACTGGTCACCTATGGCAACATCAATGCCTCAGTGGCCAGGCGCGTGGCGCGCAAGTAAGCTGCGCGTGGCCCGCAGTCAGACACGCAGGCGGCAGGTGTGGCCAGTGCAGGCAGCGCTGCGCGCAGCCAGGCAGCGTGTCTGCACACATCTAGGGGTGCGTACTGCACAGTGAGGCGGAATGCGTGTTGCATTAGGGGGATCGCGGCTGCTGTGAGGCAGCGCTGACACGCACTCTATTGATAGGGTACACGTAGGTGACATGAGGCTTGATGAACAGAGCTTGATATTCAATAGGCATGGCTATGTTGACACGTGCACAAATCATTGGCGACGATTGTCTGACTTGTGTGTGCGCATGAAGAATTGGTGACAGATGATATGAATGCCATGTTCTAGCTGTGCGCATAGTCGGACGCATTTCGTGTGTGTGCGCGTGTGCGGACGTATTGTATGCGTGGCTCCTAGGCAACGTAGCGCTTGGTGTCTGGCCCTGTAGCGTAGGAGTGTCGTGTCTTGCGTGCTGTGTGTGTCTCATGCCAGCGTTGAGGTGTGTAATACTAGTTTGCGCCTTTGGCTGTGGCCTCTCAATCGCCCACTACCCTCAGCGCTCAGCACTAGCAGAGACGAGTTCAGTAACGCTAGTAGTTACATACCAGACTTAGACAAAACAACGATACGTCAGCACGCTCCTAGTACATAGCAGAGCACCTACTAGGTACAAGCCATAGGAATGGAAAGCCTGATCCTCTCTCTTGCACACAACGCATAGCTCCTTTCTCTCCACTCCTGCATGCTGCATCATAGCATGCAGGTTCTGTAATCTAAACAGCCCTGCTCAACTATACCGGTTGCACATGCTAGTCCTGCGCGTAGAACTTGCCATGTTCTCCACGGCACTCTGCAACCCTCTGAAAGTGCCGACAAGCACGAACAAAGTCACATGTGGTCAATGAAACGTATACTTGCACCGCATCTCACCATGTCCATGCATGGCCGAAGATGTCTACGCTACAGTGCCGGGTCACGATAGTTACCACGTGCATGTGGGTACTGATAACAATGCACACTCGCTGGCATGCTACTTCTACCTAGCACTAGTCATGAGCAATCTACTGCATGCTCGTCCATGCTAGCTATCTACCGCACCAGCAGTACAGTCACACTAGTGCTCTTGGTCTGACTCTATCTCAGGCAGTACAATCGAATCAGGCAGTCTATCCGCCCTGGTCACCCCCACTAACCCCGTATGCGTCTCCACAATCAGCTCTTCACTCTTATCACCCACACGCCCCCTTGTGCCTTGCCAGGGGCTAAGCAATGCTGCAAACTCCTCATCGCTATCATAGTGCCTTATGTGGTCCTCTCGTTTTCTTTCTAAGGCCTCAAGCTCTTCTAGGATGTCCAGCCCTCTGTGCCTGGGTGCTGTGCTAGCTTGGCTGTTGGTGGCTGTTTCGGTCATCGCAGACTCGACCGCGTACACCACCTGCGATGAAGACTCCTTGCTCGGGCTGTGTGGGAGGGGTAGGATGCTGTAGGAAGATTTGCGGCTGGGGCCGGGGAGCGCAGGGAGGGTGGTGGTGTCTGTAGGGACTTGGCTGTTGCTGTTGCTGCCTGTGGCTGCGTGGCCTGCCTGACGTGCGGCTGTGTTGAGGACGAGCCGGTCGAAGTACGTGACCGGCTTGCCTGATGCGGGCCTTGCTGCAGTGGCAGGGTCCCTGGGCGGGGCCTCCGTCTGCACCGCAAAGGACTGCCCTTGCTGGCCTTCCTGCGCTGATGCTAGCTGTGTGTGCCTCGCAGAGGGTGGTGCGTGTTGCTGCTGCGGCTGCTGCGTTGCTGGTGCGCGGGCTGCTCTGTTGGCTGCGCGCCATTCATTCAGGGCATCCAGAAAAGAGCTATGACTCTCTGACTCGTTGAAGGTACCGTCACCTAGCCGCTCGTCATCTGTTTGGTGTGTATGCTGCGCTGACTGCTGGGGTACCTGCAGCACAAGCATCAGTACAGCACGTACGCTGACACATGTGTCAACCTTTTACTTCCACCCAGCTGTGTTCAGGATTTGGTAATGTACTGCTAGTGCACAGACACTCACTGCTCCGTGTGACGGCCGAGATAAGAGTGGCTTTGCTGGCGGTAAAGCACTGGTACGCCACATGTTGCCTTGGCTGCCGCTGTCTGGGCGGTGCATTGGTGGCCGCCCGGGCGCAGGCAGGGACTCAGGCGGCACCCAGCGCTGAGCATCCAGCTGGGAGGAGCTGCTGGTTTGGCTCGTGTCAGAGCCATTGTTGCCGGCAGACAGGGGCGGGAGGGGGCTGACAAGCTTGCTGCGTGATGTGGAGCGCAGGCTCCCTGCTGGCGCAGCACTCCTCCAGAAGCCGCCTTCTGGCACCTTCATCCTGCATAGCCAATGCAAACAGGGCGCGCCGTATGTGCCTCCGCCGTGGCACGGTCGGGATGACACACTCGTGGTCTTGGCTCTGCGCCCGGCCACTTACTCTCTTTTCGCTCTCTCCACCTCCATCGCCTTACGCAGCTCAGCTAGCTTGGCCTGCAGTGCAACATAACAGAGCAGGCCCCTGTCTGTGCAGCCGACAGCCTGGAATGTGCAACATCTGATGACCCGGCTGGACCCTGGATTTGCTGCGTGCTGCGTGTGTGCCCCTGCTCTCACCTCCATGTCAGCTGCCTCTGCTGCTAGGCTGCTGCTCTTGAGTGGGCCCCTGTGAAGCACAGCCAAGAACAGGCAGCATTCAGACCCAAAACCAGGTGGATGATGCACACGCGGCATCCCAGATGTGCATGACCGTGTGCATTTGGCCTCACCGTTTGAGGCCCGCTGAGAGCTTGTCTCGAGCGGACAAACTCATGATGCGCGCGTTGGTCCGCGAATGGCGACCGAATGGATTCGCCAGCAACGCAGTGTTTGCAGTCAGGGCTCTTCAATTGCTGAAAAGCAAGCTCGAGGCCCTGGAAAGAAGAGGAGAAGAAGGCTGGAGCGAAATGTTGCGGTTAGAAGTCGGTTCGCTGTCGTGCCGTTCGTCTGTACTGCGCTTCCCGAGCTGCTCCGCTGTAAGCCTCATCACTTTGCTGCTCTGTGGCTCCTAGACAACTGTCCCCAGCTTCCACCGTGGCGACACACAAGCGCGAGATACTGTAACATACGCGCGACGAACAGACACACTAAGAAAGCACTGGGAGGCCACAAGCCACCACAACGCACTGACCCATCGCAGGGCTCTAAACTCATAAGCACGAGTCCGTCAACTCTACGTCACACGCAGACACAAACCTATCTATCTCTACATTTGGTCACTGAGAGCCTATCCGCCAAGCGTCAGCAAGTCCGTGGTATGGTCTGTAAGGGTACGGCAGCAGTCCTTATCAGCTGCGCATGTACGCGCTGATGTGCGAAGTAGGTCGGCACGCCGCAACGCATCGCTTGCGACGTGCTCACATAAGGCTCTGGGTAAGTAAGGGGTCACTAAGCTACACACTGTTCAATCAATCTTTCACCGCGGGCAATCTGAGATCTGAGATCTGAGATCAAGTCTGAGATCCTCAGAGCGAGCTGCTGCTCTTGTCTACAATCTCGGCCGCTGCAGTAACGGACGCCGCGAGGCTCGCTGCAGCGAGCGCTGGCTGGCTCAGCGACTTGAACGCCGCTGGGTTGGCTGCATAGTCGTCAATGATCTTCTCTGCTGCGAGCTTCCCTGAGTACACAGCGCCCTCCATGGAAGCAAGGTACTTCTGCTTGGTGTAGTCACCGGCGAGGTAGAAGTTGGAGATGGGCGTCTTTTGTGACGGCCTGCGCGCACACGAAGACACATCAATGCAGGCCTTGGTGCACCCACACTGAAAGGAGCTCGACCCAGTGCTGCTGGTACAGACTCATGCTGCTGTTTTGTGCGTGTGTATGTGTGTGTGTGTGTGCAAGGCGTACCTGTACTTCTCTCGCCCTGCCTTTGATCTATACACTGACAAAGGTGTCTTGATCACCTTCCACTTGCGAATCTGCAAAACACACACACACACACACACACACACACACACACACACACAACTCAACCCTCCACCCTCTCTCCTCCTGCCTGCTCTTACATGGGTCCTCTTACGCAACTGCGGCGCGCGCGCGAGCGCGCCTGTGTGTGTGCATGTCTGTGTGCATATGTGTGTGTGAGCAAGCGCATTCGTACCTTAGCTAATGACTGGTCTGCCTTAATCTCAGTGGGGAACAGTCTCTCCAACTCCTTCATGGTGGCATCAATGATCTCTTGATCAGGTCTGTGATGACACACACACACACACACACACACACACACACATACACACACATATCTCTAGCTCAGTAAGGACCACACAGTAGCACCCGCTGTCACAAGTCCTGTGCGTCAAGTCCTGGCGCGGAAGCCCCCTATGTTCAACTAGGGCGCCTGGGCTATCCATAGAAGGTCAACACTCGGTAGCCATCTCTGTTCAGAGCATAAGCATGAGTGTTGAGTCCTGTAGACAACCAAGGCGCCCAGGTCCATACGTGCTCTGTGATACTTACATGGCCAGCCCGCAGGCGCGCAGTGAGACGCAGTACGTCTATGTGTGTGTCCCCAACCACCTACCTGCCGATCCAGTCCTTTGCCGGTGCAAAGACCAGCTCCAACATTGACTTCTCAGTGTCGTGGTACTCCTTACACGTGGTGCTCATGTCCGCGTACACAGAGAGCAGCGGGGAGCGGCTGAACAGCAGGTGGTCCACTGTAGTGAGCTTACGGTCAAACCAGATGTGAATGTTGATCACAGGCACGCCCTCAAGATTGTTCATCTGTGAGAAGAAGGGGTTCTTGGCCCAGGGCTCGGGTGTCAACAGCTTCATGATGTCGACTGTGGGGACACACACACACACACACACACACACACACACACACGCACGCCCACGTAACTGCAGTGCAAACAGCAAGCTGACGTCAAAGCCAGGGACGCGGGTGCAGGCTGAGCGGGCCTGTTTGGGGCAAAGCCGGCAGTGACTGCGCAGCTGTGCTAGCATGCTGGACTGCCATACACATAGCTGTCTGCTGTCATGTCACTGCGTACCTGGCATGGCTGACATGTACAGATCACCCTCAACAATCTTGCCGTTGGTCAGCTGGTAATGCTTGACGGTGTTGTCAGGCTGCACACATACACACCCACACACACACACGTCAGGACCCACTGGCTCTCGCACACCCACACCTGATCTCATGCATGCACGCGTCTTTCTGTGTGAGTGTGCGTCTGCGTGTGTGTTCGTGTGTGCTTGTGTATGTGTGTGTGTGTGTGTCAGGTCTCACGTTGAGCACAATCTCCTTGACGCGTGCGTTCATCATCAGGTCGCCTCCCCTGGCCTTAAAGTAGTCAACCATAGGCTGACACAGACGCTCAGGGGGCGCACCGTCTAGGAACGCCATCTTGCTGCCGTGCTTCTCCTGTGGACACACACACACACACGTACACGCACAAACACACGAAGACGGCTCTGCTTGGTCTTGGACAACCCTCTGACACGCGTACTGTCTGCCTGTGTGCGCTGTCTGCGTGCTGCGTATGTGCGTGCTATCTGCCTGCCATGCGTCCATCGGGCCACACCGCCATCACCATGTTCTATGTCCTCAACGCACCTGCAAAAATCTGTTGAGCGCTGTCAGCACAATTGTCATGGACAGCTCATCAGGGTCAATGAAGGCCAGTGCCTTTGCCATGGCAATAAACACCTCATCGTTGACCCTGTCAGGCACACCCTGCTTCTTCATCCACTGGGTCACAGTCAGCTCGTCCTGCTCCTCCACGTAGCGCTGCCCGAAGATGATGGCAGGCAGGAGGCCAATCGCGAACTGGATCTTCTCGGGCCAGGTAAGCATCTGGTTGTTGCGGAGAATGGCGATGATGCCGTTCCAGGGGGCGGGGATGTCGGGGAAGTCGAAGCGGGAGAACTCGCCGGGGAGGTTGGGCATGGCGAAAATCATGGAGTGCTCCTTCCATTGCAATCTGCGGGTAAGGACAGGTTGAGCACGCGATTACAGGCAGGCTGTGAAGCTGGGTACCTGGCTGTGCGAGCGCGCACTCTACGTGTGTGCGTTAGCGTCCACAAGACACGCTCGGCTGCTACGGCCCACACTGCACAAAGCAGGCACGGGAGGCGCTGCGTTGGTGGCTGCGTGCTGTAGCCTGTGTCGGGTGGCTGCGCGTCGGGGGCGGGCTGTCGCAGAGGCACACTGCGAGCTGGACAGTGCTGTAGCCTGAGAGCTGCTGTGTCTGCTAGCTCCTATGCGCGCTGCTGGTGCCTAGGCGTGTCCGAGGGGGCCAGGCTCGGTGCAGCCACGCCTGTGAATGGCTGGTGGTGTCCACGCCGACTGGCTGTCGCGCGTCCTGAGGCGCACACGGCGGGCCCGCGCACCTGTCCTCAATGTTGAGCTCCTTGAACAGGTTCTGAATGTTTGGGTAGGCACCAAAGAAGATGTGGAGGCCAGTCTCGTACCAGTCTCCGTCCTCGTCCTTCCACGCTGCCACCTGCCACACACACAGCGGAGCACTCCGCGTTGGGTGGCCCACAGCCCTCCAGCCTCCCAGGACACCACGGCTGTTCACACACTGCTCTCAGAGGATGCAAATGAGCTGCAGGATCTGCGGCGGATCCACTGGCTTGGTTCAGGGCACTCACCTTTCCGCCCAGGACATCGCGGCCCTCGAGCACGATCGGGATGTGGCCCGCATCAGCGAGGTACTTTGCAGCTGACAATCCTGCTAAGCCTGCTCCCGCAATGACAACGCGAAGAGGCTTTGCTGGCCGAGGTGCCGCACGCAACTTGGCTGAGAGAGCCTGCGCCTCCTGGTAAGTGTCCGCTGTCGTGAAGTCTGGTTTAGGGTAGTCCTTAGCAAGCACTCGTAGTGCTGTGCGTCCGCGCAGAGCTGGCTTGGCAGCCACGGCCCGCAGGGACTTGTGGCTGACATGCAGCATCGCCTTGGGCTGCACTGCGGTGCGGCCACGGACAGTCTGCATCTTTGAGGTATCGTGCAGAGAAAGTGAGGGCTCAGGAGGCGCGAGCCCAAGGAGACGGATGCAAGCAGGCAACCGCCGTCGGGTAAAGCGCAGTCTGCTCTTCTCTTCTTTCTCTTCTCTTCTGCTCAGCGCTTCACCACAGTGCCAGTAGCCTGAAGATGTAAGCGCCCCTGTCACCCAGGCAGTAAGCAGTATGGCAC
>VFQQ010005150.1_pt1 | contig 11034 bp, 19 predicted proteins | sample 3512341 | NCBI WGS metagenome assembly VFQQ01 (sample SAMN10412373, study PRJNA504923) | tailings metagenome | isolation source: Relicate 2 Philex TSF1 revegetated site | place: Philippines: Tuba, Benguet | collected 2017-08-29
GAAGCCCCAGCAAGCCAACATGCCAGCTGGACAGGAGGCAGTGCCGCCTGCCGCCCAGCAGGAGGCAGCGGTGGGGCAGGCTGCATGTGTGAACAATCCTCCCGAGGCTGCTCAGCCAACCAGCGCAACGCTGGCCAGCTCTTCCGGCAGCTTGCAGCAGCTGCGCCAGCAGTTTCAGAGCCTGTACACGCTTGCCCTTGGCCAGGGCGCTGCCAGCCCTCCCCAGCAGCCTGCGGCCTCAGTTGCTGCCCCCGCCGCCCAGCCAGCCCAGCCGCCTGCAGCTGACCACCACACCATTGCTGCTGGTGTGGCAGCGGCTGATGATATTGCTGTCCATGTGGCGGCCCTGCGCATGCAAGCTGCAGCTGAGGCGCGACAGGCGCTGCAGGCGGAGCAGCAGCTGCTAGGGGCCTGGCCAGCAACAGGTGGTGACGTGGCAACAGCTTTCGAGCCGGCAGGATACACTTGCGCTGGGCGGTACGGCGGTCTCCCCAGCAGCAGCAGTGAGGGCGGCAGCGCTGGAGGCGGCAGCAGGTCCAGCAGCGGCGGCGGCTTGGCGCAGCAGCTGCAAGATGAGTTGCTGCTGCTGCAGCACCAGGCAGCACAGGCCGCAGATGCTGCATGGGCAGAGGAGCAGACAGCCGGTGTTACAGGGCCAGGCGCCTCCCCTCAGGTGGGTGCTGGCAGCGGAATGGGCTGGTGTACCTGCCTTGACTGCTGGTAAGCTTGGTGCTTCGTGAGCTGAGCAAGGCTATGCGTTGTTTGGATCGCTCTTCACTGCACTTGCAGGCTGGAAGCTTGGCCGACTTTAGCACTGCTGACCTGGCCAGCCTGGGGGACCTGGACGGCCCAGCCCCCTCGCTGGGCGCTCTGTACGGCCGGTCAGCCAGCCGCATAGGAGGGCTGCAGCGCATGCGAAGGTCAGAGCCCGGCAGCATTGACGATGAGCAGCAGCAGCAGCAGCCAGCGGCAGCAGACCATGCAGCTGAGCAGCAAGGCCTGCGGCAGCGGTTGGCTGGTGTGGGCGCCACGCCACAGAGCTGGCCTGCGGCACATGCAGTATCGCCGTTGCTGTGCCTATCGCCCTCAGCTGCAGCGGCAGCCCAGTCGGACGTATTCAAGTCAGCCAACCTACGGCTGTGGTCTCCCACACAGCCTGCTGCCATGGAGAGCAGCGGCGCTGACCAGCCACCTGCGGCTGGCATCAGCAGCAGCCACAGCAGCTGGCGTGACGACCCCAGCAGCCTTGCCGGTGCCAGCCAGCCTCGCAGCCGCCCTCAGTCAGCAGGCAGTTTGAGGCGGCAGCGGCAGTCGCAGGAGGCGGGCGGGCCTGCTGGCTCGTATGCAGCAGCTTGGAGGCGGCAATCTTCCTCGACTCGCCCCCATTCTGCCGCCTCGCCCGCCAGCATCGCGTGCAGCACCCACAAGGCACCCAGCCTGCAGGCCGAGCGGTCCTTGCAGCCAGCAGCTGCCGGCAGCGAGCTGGCTGCCATGCCCTCGACCAGCGCTGCCGGCAGCGAGCTGGCTGCCATGCCCTCGACCAGCGCTGCCGGCAGCCTGCAGCAGTCGTTTGCGGAGGAGCAGTCTGATTTGGCGCCTGCTGAGCTGGCATCTGCTCAGGTGGCAGCCCTGCTAGAGGAGCTGCAGCGTGAGCAGCGCATCAGCTCCACCCTGCTGCAGCAGCTGCACGATGTGCAGCGGCAGCTGGAAGAGGCAGCAGCCATGGCCGCGGCGGCAGCCGCAGTGCAGCAGCCGCCTGCCCCGGGCGTTCAGCACCCGGCTGACTTTAATGGCCTGCTGGCAGGTGAGGCAGAAGTTGGGAGGCATGTGCTCCTGTTGCCTCTAATTGTGGTATCATTGTGCTGTGATAAGCAGTCAAGGGCATGCGGCTTTGATTTGCTTGATGAGCCTGACGGCCTTGCGATGAAGGTGCCTCCTCCGCGCCCGCTCCCTTCTCACCTGGCAGCCCTGCAGCTGGAGCGGCAGCAGTGCGCGGCTCTGCGGCAGCAGCTGCAACTGCAAGCGCAGCAGACGGAGGAGGCTCAGCTTGTGCTGGAGGCGCGCCTGCACACGCAGCAGCTCCAGTTGCTGGTGGCGGCTGCCAGGCAAGCAGGGCTGTTGGATTGGCCTATGTGCTTGGCCCTCATGCTGTATCTTCGATTGGCTGGCAAGCCTGAGTGTTGGAACGTGTGCACTGCATGCGAGTTGCCAGCTCATCACGACCTGCCCCGCTGTGCCCCACCGCAGGTGCCGCGCCTGGGAGCAGGGCACGCCCCTGGCCTCTCTGTTCCGGCGGTATGAGGAGGACCTGCTGCGCCTGGCCGCCGAGCGAGGTCAGCTAGAAGAGGAGAACTGCCAGCTGGCACGGCTGCTGGCGGCGTCTGACTTGGAGCGGCTGGCAGGTGGGCAGGCCTGGCGGTGTGTGGTGGGGTTGTACTGTCCTGGGGAGGTGGAACTGGAACAGTACCTTGCAGCTGGAGCGAGCGAGGCATATCCCGCCTGGCTTTGATGCGACTTTCGCAAGCAAAATGCCTGCACTGCAAAGCTGCATATCCGCCATCCAAGGCTGCGCCTGCTCTCCTTTCTGCCCGGCTATTTTCTGTTGTGCAGTTGGGGCGCAGCGGCTGCCAGAGGAGCCTGCCGCGGTCTGCAGGGAGCACCAGCGCAAGCTGGCCCAAACGCAGGCGCAGGTAGGTGGCCATTTTTTGTTTGGAGTCGCTGCAGGCCATTGAGTCGGAGGCTGAGCTTGGTGCGGCTGAGTTGTGTATTGCAGCAGCAGTGATACAGCATCTATGCAAGCAGTTGCATGGCTTAACTGGTCAGTTCGTCTTCTTTACTCGCACAGGTGCGCAAGCTTCAGGATGAGCGGGCAGCGCTGGCCAAGCGGTTGCAGGGCGCAGAGCGGCGGGACCGCCTCGCAGAGCTGTGCCGGCGGCAGGCCGAGTCGGGCGCCAAGGCGGCCGCTGAGCTGCGGCAGCAGCTGGCTGGCCGGGAGCGGCAGCTGGAGGCGCAGAGCTTGGCGGCGGCGGCAGCAGCAGGGGAGGCAGAGCGGCTGCGGCAGCAGTTGGAGGAGCGGGAGTTGGAGTTGGGCAGGACGCTAGCTGACCGCGCTGAGCTGGAGGATGCAGGTGCAGTGGACTGGGAGAGCAGCTGGTTGGAGTGTCCGTCGACCTAAAGTGTGTGCAGTAGCCTGCGTGGGGCCATTACTTGTGCACGGGTTGCATTCAGCGGGGGGCAGTTGCTCAGCGCCATGCAATGCACAGAATTCTCAGAGCTCTTGCACTTCTTCGATTGGTCCTCCTGCAGTGGACAGCCTGCGCAAGCAGGTGGCGGTGCTCAAGGGCCAGCTGAGCCGGGACCGAGTGCTGCGCAGCATGCAGGCATAAGCCACGGCTGGTCCGGCGCATCGGTGGCTGTGAAGCAGGGCTCAGGGTGCATCGCTTGTGTTTTCCGACACATGCAAAGTAAAATTGCTGTAATAGCCGGCAGCAGCAAGGGAGTCTTATGTGTCGCTGGTTGAGCAAGGCGCAGGGCGGCCACGGAATGGGCGGCGGCGGCAGCATGACTTGCCGAACGGCGATCGGGCATGGACTGCGCGTCTGTGCACAACGTAGATCACCATGTGGAGGCGCTGGGCGCTCCTGCTCGCGCTGCTAGCGGCGGCCTCGCCAGCGGTCGCCGAGGAGCGGCCCAGGTGCGCTTGGCGGTCTTTCTACAGCGCCCCAGTCGCAGCCGCGCCCTGTGAAGCTGCATGGGGGCGCCGCAAGCCCTCACCAAGCCGCCCGCTTGCACTCCCGCCGCTCTGCAGGCTGCTGGAGCTCTCCGGCGCGGGATGTGAGAACACGGCGTCGGGCAGGTGCGCTAGACCGGGCCGCAGCTCAAGAAACTTGCAGTTCTGCCGCTGCACCCACCTGCCGCTGCCGATCGCCGCCGTTGCCGCTCGATCGCCGCTGGTGCCACCCTTTGCAGGTGGTACATCGCGGATGACAAGGGCTATGTGTGCCCTCGGGACACATTCAACTACGAAACCGGCTGCTGCACCACGGGAGCACTGCACTCGTGCGACACGTGAGCCAGCTGGGAATGGCCGCTGCTGGTCCTTCTCTGGTGCTGTGGCTGTTTCTCTGCTGCCTGTTGTTGGCTGCTGTCTGATTCTATCTGGCAGCTGCTTGAAGTTTGGCATGTGTCGTGCTGATCAGTGCTGCTGCTCAGTGGCGCCCTAGCCGCCTCTCCCACCCCACCCACCTGCAGCTGCGGCGCCGACGACCAGTGCTGCAGTCAATACGAGAACTGCGTGTCCTGCTGCCTCAAGCCGGAGCACGAGCCGGAGAAGCTCATGCACTCGGTGTACCGCGGCCGCAACAAGTGGGTGCTGGGATCGGACACTGCGCTGCAGTGGGCTGCAAATGCTGCTGCATTGCTGTTGGATCTGCGTGGCTGCCACAGACAGGGCTGGAACGCGGGCCACGTTGCTGCGAGGCGGTTTGCCAAAGCAGTGCAATGTCGATGCACCTGGCCGCAGGCCGGAGACGGGCCACTGGTCCACCCCCTTCCAGTACTGCCAAGCGGTGTGCCGCACCACAGCGCGCAGCACGCAGCATGAGAACGCGTTCATCCTGGACCGCAAGCACTGCTTCTCCAAGGTGGGTGCTGAGTGGTGTATTGTGCCATGCCATTTTGCGCAAGCCGCTGCACGGGCATTGGCTGCTCTTCGATGCCCTCTCAGGCTCATCATGCTTGCGATTTGCTCGAAAGCAATGGAGAGCAGTCCTGCACTGTGCATTGTCTACAATTTCCTGCTCCCACACAAAGCTCCGTCCACCCTTCCCGCACGCCTGCAGCTGGGCCGCCCCAACGTGCCCGTTCCGCCAGCGCCCCCACTGCCAGCTGGCGTCAGCCTGGTCACAAGCGGCCCTGGGCAGTCGTGTGACGCAGCGTGTGTGGGCAAGCAGATGGCGTGCGTGGCGACGGCCTTTGCCTCGCTGAACGACTGCAACAGCCTGCGCAGCAAGTTCATGTGTGAAGCAGGTGCGATGCTGCGGACTGCGTACTGTCCAATTATCTGCATCTGTGGCTCCCCCAGGATGAGCGTGAGCGTGCTGCAGGCGGCCCACCAATGTCGTGCTGTTGTCGCGCACCACGCTCCTCGATTGGTTCGCCGGTCCATCTTGACCCTGCTCACATTCACGGACATTCTGCCGCAGGCTGCGGGCTCAGTGCCCCCGACCAAACCGAGTTCCCCGGCTATGTGGAGGGCAGCGCTCCCAAGAGCCAGCGCCCTGCCTACTGCGCAACGCTCAAGGGAGCGGGCGGCACGGCGCCGGCGTTTGATTGCGCCCGCTCGGCTGGCGGCGTGCGGCGGCTGTGCCCATGCCAGCCGGTGCCCGGCACGCGACAGTCGGGGCAGGTGGATGCGTTGAGCGGCAGCGGCGGCAGTAACAGCGGCAGTGGCGCAGCGCAGGCGACGGAGGGCGGCTCTGCACTGCAGATGGGGCAGCAAGGCGCGGCGGGTGGCACGCAGCGGTAGTGGAACCCCCGCGGTTGCATTTGACTGCCTCTTTCATGACTTGACTTGCCGAGAGCTGTGAGACACTCTGAACTAGTACTGCACATGTGGATGCTAAACAGCAGCCACCTTGTGAAATGCACTGGTGCGTCCACTTTTGCGGCGGCCCTTGGACGATCGAACGGGGGCATGAGCCAGACAAGCATGCACGCATCGCCGGTCTTTGCGCTGTATTTGCCACTCCTTTCTCTTGCGCTGGAAGCGCGCCTTGCCTCAACCGCCACCTCCCCGAGGCAAACTCGCCTTGTGGCAGCCGCGGGCGTCCAGGGCGCCGCGGAGCGGCAGTCCAGCAACACTAGCGCGATGGGAAACCCTGCAGCCCCGTCCGGCCCCAACTCGCCGAGGGCGCCACGGCGCCGACCGCCTGCGGCGCCGCTGCTGCTCCTGGTCCCCCTCGTGCTGCTGGCCCTTGCCGCCACCAAACGGCTGGCACCAGAGAGCCTGCGCCAGCCCTTGGCTGTGCAGCAGCTGCTTCAAGCTGCTAACTGCATCAATGGGACGCTGGCGGACGCTGCGGCTGGTGTGCCCGTCCCTGCCGCCGGCGGCGCCGCTCCCACTGGCAGCACCCAGCGGCGCCTGCGTATCCTGATGCTCAGCCACGACCTGACACTGACAGGCGCGCCCCAGGTGCTGTACGAAGCGGCACTTCGCCTGCAGGCCCAAGGGCACAGCATCCGGTGAGGTAGCCACGGGAGGACACTTTGTGCCAGGCCAGCCAGCCAGCTGCCTACTCGACTCCCTCTGCCACCGCTGGTCATTGCCCAATGCCTCCCGTCCTGCAGCTTTATGGCTATGCGGGGCGGAGAAATGGCGCATCTGCTGAAACGCAACGGCATTCCCTATACGTTAGACACTGATGTACAGGCAGGCTTCGATATGGATAATGCTGGGCTGGGTTGCAATTGCAAGCTCGCACAAGCAGGCATGTGAGAGGCTGACTGCCACGCTTGCGTCCGCTGCCCTGTTGCCCGCAGCTGCATCCCACCAACCACAGCACGCCTATTGATCCTGCATCGTTTGACGTTGCCGTGGTGAACACGGTCGTCACGTTCCACTGGCTGCGGAACCAAGTCGAGGCTTGGGGCCTCCCTGTCCTGCGCAAGGCTGTCTGGTGAGCCGCTGGCAAGTTGTTCCAAATTGAATTCCATAAGGCCCATCACGCTTCAAATGCGGCACTGCGGGCAAGGTAGCTGGTCAAAGTATCACGCACATGCTCTGCGGCCGTCAGCCTGTCTCATGCGCCGATTTGCAGGTGGATCCATGAGCACCCGCTCAATGCAGACGACGGATTAGCAGCTGAGGGGGCCCTGCTGAAGCCGCACCTCATGTCCCGCTGCGGCGCAGTGGCCATTGTATCTTCAATTACCACGCGCTGGTGGGAGGACTGGGCATTAGAGGGCGCGCATCGGGTGGGGCTCGACTATTCGCCGCTGGTGGGGCGACAGGAGAGCTTTGACCGCCAGCCGCCCCTGCCGCGGACGCTGCCCAACCTACGTGTCCTGCGCAACCCAGTCCCTTCTTGGGTCATGCCGCTGCTGGGGCCCGGTTTCAATGGCAGCGGCAACGAGGCCCCACCCCGGCCAGAGTGCAGCAGGGCCAGCCGGCAGTGGCCCCTTGGCAGCCTGCGCCGGCATTTCCGCCGGCTCATCAATGCCACAGACGAGGGTGAGCGGCGCCATGCAAAGTTGCCTGGTGCCGTGCCATTTTGCCTGCTCATTTGTGAAGGCGTGTTCACACCTGCTGGATCTGCACCATACCAACTGCTGCCCTTGCATCCCTCGTGCATTGCAGACTATGTTGTGCTCATGGTCAGCGCCAACTCGGCATACAAGGGCGCAGACAGAATGATGGCCACCTTTGCCAAGGCCTGGCAGCGGGCCGGCTCCCTGCCAGGCGCTCGCGGCCGCATGCTGCTGGTGTGCGTTGGCCGTGGCATGCCTGGGCTCGAAGCTCAGGTGAAGCGGATAACAGCTAGCCTGCAGCAGCAGCAGCAGCAGCAGCCAGACGCCAACAACACTGGCGCTGTGGGTGCTGCAGGCACAGGCAGCAGCCTGCGAGCTGCAGTCCACCTGTTTGACTTAACAGACAACTCCACTCAGCGGCTCGGCTGGTATGCCGCCGGCGACGTGCATGTGCTGAACTCAGGTGGGGCGGGGTGGGGCTGGATGAACAGGAATGAACAAAGCGCCAGTTGCAGGCGCGCCTAGCTGGCATGCTTGATCGTCGCAACTACTACTGATTGCCTGTTCCCACTTGTTTGTGCATAAGACTACTGCACCCCTACTGCCTCCTTTGCTTGCCCCGTGCAGAGTGTGAGTCGTTTGGGCGGGTGACTGTGGAAGGCATGGCCTCCTCGCTTCCCCAGCTCGCCACCTCCTGTGGCGGCACCCTGGAGATTGTTCAGCACAACGTGACCGGCCTGCTGCACCCTCCGCCCAGCGCCGGAGAGGCAGCCGACGCACAGCTGCTGGAGCACATTCTGCGCCTGGACCGGCGCACAGCTGCCGGGCGCGCCCTGAGCGAGCGACTGGGAATCGCCGGCTGCCGGCAGGTGCTCACAGACTTCCTGCCGCGGCAGTTTCACGATTCCGCTGAGGCGCTGCTCGGCAGGTGGCAGACGCTGCTGCGGCAGCTGACATGGCAGCGGCGGCAGGCCAGGGAGCAGCACCTGGGGATGGTCTGACGCTGCGATGCTGCCCAGCGGCTGGGCTGCCTCCTTCATGCCTTCACCCGGCAACCAGGCTCGAGTGGTGCAGCGTGACATGCGGTGAGCTGCATGGGTCACGGTGTGCTGTGTACGCATGCCAGTTTAGTGAATGCTAGATTTGCTGGAATGCCTTGTGCTAGCACTGTGGTGACCGGTGGCCTTCCTTCAGCTGAACCTTTTGCACCCCGGTCACTGGCCGCAGTTGGTCATGGGAGGAGCTACCTGTTGCGAATTTTGTTGCCAAAAACAGCGTTGGCTTCCAGTCCGGCAGCAAGCTGTTCATGTGAGCGCTGGCCAGACTGCAATTTCCACCTTTCCAGCCTTCTGCCTGCACAGGCAGGCTGCCTGGCGGCCGCAGACCTGGTTGCCTTTGCCCTGCTTGGCGCCTTGCCCCCGCAGCCTGAACAGCGGCACAATGTTCAACGGATCTGCTGACGTGCTGCCACGCACACTCATGTCAGTCGACCTGAGCAGCCCAAAGCGGCCCACATTCCGGCGGAATGAGTCTGCTGCATGGCCTACTGACCTGGCTGAGACGCACTATGGGACAGCTCTTGTGGGCGGACGCCACCTGTTCGTTGCTGGGGGGCAGGTGAGCAGGTGGCAGTGAGTTGGATTGATGCAGCAAGTGGGTGTGATGGTTCAGTGGGTGGCAAAGTTCAGGATCTGCTGCCTGCTACAACTGGTCATGGCTTCCAGCACTGCTGATCTGAAGGCCTGCATGCATTCCGAGCGGCACAAACTCCACAAGCCTGCGCGCTGCTTCCCCTGCCGCAGAAGGGCGGCGATTGCTCGCCCGCTACGAGGGCAGGCTACCGCCTTGACATGCAGACCATGAAGATGCAGGCGATACCTGATCTGCCAGAACCGAGGTGGGCACGCCGGTTGGTGCCTCATGGCCACTGCACTGCGCTCATGATATGCCCACCGTTTGTTACCCTGCCCGCCCTTCTGAAGCACCGACTCGCTTGGACAGCCTGCCAAGTCGAATGATCTGCACCGGCTGCCTTGCCTGCAGGTATTCGCCCTCCCTGGCCTTGCTGGGCGATGGGCGGCTGCACGCCTTTGGCGGCCTGCTGCCCGACCGCGCGACGCCGGCGCGCGAGCACTGGAGCCTGGCTGTGAACGCAGGTGCGGCCTTGCAGATTCGGCAGTGTGGCTTTGCCCTGTCTCAGCAGCGCTGTGCCTCAGAATAGCTTTACAGGTTTGCAAACCTACGGTGCCACCAGCTTAACCCCCCGGCCTGCAGACAGCAACACAGGCGGCGCTTGGATCACTGAGCCGCCGTTGCCTGCATACCTCGGCGGCTCGCATGCCACTGTGGTGGAGCTGCAGCCGCAGGGTGCTGGTGAGCAATTCATGCATGTACATTGTGCCGTTTGCAATGCAGTGCGCCTGCAGCGGTGGTGTTGTTGGTCCGTTGGGCTGCTTCTTGACCCATGAGTGTGCCTGTGTGTGCGCACACTCCTCTTGCAGCCGACCCTGCGCTGTACTATTGGGGCCGCATCAGCCAGGAGCCGCAGGCAGGGTGAGCCGCTCCAAGTTTGCAGCAGGAGTTGCTGAACGCAGGAGTAGTTTTACCCCTTTCGCACTGGATTGTTGTGGCCAGTATGGGCAGCACCACGCCGCTCTGCAGCGGGCCTCCCCACGTACCTTCTGCCCACCCACCCGCTCTGCCTGCACCTTGTTGAACAGGGATGCGGCGGCGGGCAACCACTCCTGCACTGCAAACCGCGAGTGGGGCGATGCCGCGCTGTGGTCCTTCTCCCTGCGCCGCGGCTGGCGCCGCCATCGTGACCTGCCACTGCCCCTGCTGCACGCCTCCGGCTGCACCGTGAAGCTGGGCCAAGGTGAGCGCCTGTTCCGCACAGCAGCTATGGATCAGCAGTTCTTGACAGATGCACTGTAGCTGCTATGCCGAATGCATTTGCTCGGGCCAAACCGGCTGTCCATCTGCTGGCTTGCCCTCCTACCCGCCTGCCTCCTGCCCACTGCCCCTGCCATTGCCCCTGCGCCGGCCTGCTGTGCAGACTCCGCGCTGGTTGTGAGCGGCCAGCACTATGACGGCTGGCTGTCCCGCATGCTGTGGCTGTACAACGCCACGGAGGACAGTTGGGCGCGTGTGGGCCATGCACCTGTGTACATTCGTGACCATGTGTGCGGCCTGCCCAACGGCCGGCTGTTCATGGCGCTCGGGCGGCAGGGAGCGGGTAAGCGGGCTAGGATAATAGGGCAAATGTCGGGTCAGAGCTGCACATGCATGCATCTACTGCACACACATGGCACGCGTCCCCACTGATCTCGAGCTGCGCCCTGCACGTGTCCCGCAGACAATGGCCTCTCTTACGAGCCCGGGCCGCTGAGCAGGCGACAGTTCTGGGCAGCGCTGCCGCAGGAGTTGGCGAGTGGCGCGGCGCCAAGTCAAGAAGACTCACAGTGATGTTGATGCCGCCCCAACATCAGCCTGTTTCTAGTGGCAGTGCTAACGCTGCGCACGACCTCGCCATAAGAATGCTGCTGCTCCGAATCGTACTGGCCATGCCTGCACCTGGCTGGGCGTATTCTATCACTATCGAAGTTTATTGAGAGATGCAAACGTGTTTTGCGGTCTGGAAAAAGTCGACTTGTGAGATTGGAAAGGGAACAAAACTGTGAAGAGTGTGCGGCGCGCAGCAGCTGCAAAAAACAGGTCAAGCGGTCGGTGTGTGTAACAGCAACAACGGCAACAACTACGGCAGACATCAGCAGTCTTCGATTGGAA
>VFQQ010005152.1_pt1 | contig 11032 bp, 9 predicted proteins | sample 3512341 | NCBI WGS metagenome assembly VFQQ01 (sample SAMN10412373, study PRJNA504923) | tailings metagenome | isolation source: Relicate 2 Philex TSF1 revegetated site | place: Philippines: Tuba, Benguet | collected 2017-08-29
TGGCGCGCGCGTCCGGCGGGCCGAGCAGGATCAGGCGATTGGTGCGGGCATCGGCGATGATCTGCACAGCCGAGGGTCCCTGCGCACCATGGCTCAGGCTGCTCAGCGTCGCGGCGGCGTCGACGGCCCAGGCATGCTGCAGGTCGACGATCACGGCGTCCGCGCGGAGTCGCTGGTCGAGCTGCTGTACCAGCGCCTCGATGCGCTCGATGTTGGCGATACGGTCACTGATGATCAGGGCGTTGGCCGATGCCACGGCAGTGACATGGCCGTAAGGATTGATAAGCGGCGTCAGCAGGGGCAGCAGCTCGCTGGCAGAGCCGTGCTGCACCGGTATCAGGCGGGTAGCCAGTTGCGCCGGTGCATCGGCTCGCATGTTGGCGGCGGTCCGGCTGGCGGTGGTCGAGATGATCTGCGCCTGATCCCCCTGGCTGATGACGCTGAGCCCCTGGCTGGCCAGCACGGAAAGGAACAGCTGTTGGACCTCGGCACGTTGCAGGGGCCTGGCGGACGACACGTCGACCTGGCCGGCAACCTCTGGCGCCACGATGAAGGTTTGCCCGGTGATGGCGGCGATCTGCTCGATAAGGCGGTGGATATCCGCACCCTTGAGGTCGATGACCCAGCCATCCTGCGGCTGGCTGGCCGGGGCACGCGCCGGATCGGCATAGGCGCCTGGCGCGCTGTCGGCCCCTGCCGGAGTCGACAGCGCAAGGGCAAGCACAAGGGAAGCTGCAGTGGGGCAGCGCTTCATCGTCGAGTCTTCCGTGAGGGCATGTAAGCCTTGGCACTTCTACCGGGCGCCAGGCGCGGTCCGCGGTTCGCCATGCAAGGCGCGCCTGGCATGCGGCAGCGCCGTGGTTCGACGCGCAGCCGTGCTACCTAATCAGGGCCGATGATTTTCTTCAGCGCTTTTTCTGCAAGTGGAGCACTGCGTCAAATTGTGCGGTCGCTGGCGCCGTTTTTTGTGGATGGTGTTGCAAAGGATTCTTGTTCCGAGCTCGCGCCCGCATCGTCGCCCCGGCGCACTGGCTAGTCTCTGCCCTGGCCCTTTGCAGGCCAGGACACGCTCTCCCATGCAAGGACGGAGCGCAACGCACAATCGATTGGAGACGAACATGCACATGGCACTAAGAAGCACGGTGGCGTTCCTGCTGATGGGCAGCTCGGCAGCGTTCGCTGCCCAGACGGGTGGTTTCGCCACTACCGACGGCGGCAATGTCAGTGGCGCCAAATCCTTCACTGCGCGAAGCCACAGCGAGATCAACAGCATCCTGGCCAACGCCCGGATCGATCCGTCAACCGGCAAGAAGGTGGCGGGCGGGGCCTACCCGGTGATCATCACCTATACCGGCAACGAAGACGCCTTGATCAATCAGGTCATCAAGGATCACACACCCGGTGCCAACGGCGTCTGCCCCAGCCCGCGCTGGAACGATGCCTACCGCGAAGTGCAGATCAACGAATTCACCAAAGGCGTGACCATCCAGGGAGCCAACGGCTCCTCGGCCAACTTCGGCATCACCATGGTCAAGAGCGCCAACGTCATCATCAGGAACATGAAGATCGGAGCCCTGGGCGGTGGCAGCAACGACGCCGACATGCTGCGCATCGACAACAGCTCCAATATCTGGATCGACCACAACGAACTGTTCGCGCTGAACGTCGAATGCAAGGGCTCGCCCGAGGATGACCTGACGTTCGAATCCGCCCTGGATATCAAGAAGGACGCACAGAACATCACGGTTTCCTACAACGTGATCCGCGACAGCAAGAAGGTCGGTCTGATGGGCCACACCGCCAGCTCCGGGCGGGCCGATTTCCAGCGTACCGTGACCTATCACCACAACATCTATCGCAATGTGAACGGCCGCCTGCCGCTGCAGCGCGGTGGCTGGATTCACGTCTACAACAACCTCTACGAGCAGATCACCGGGTCGGGGATCAACGTCCGTTCCGGGGGTTACGCGCTGATCGAGAACAACTGGTTCCAGAACGCCAGGAACCCGCTGACCTGTCGCTTCGACACGGTCAACTGCGGCAAATGGGAGCTGCGCAACAACAACACCACCAGCGCGGCGAGCAATGCCACCTACGGCATCGTCTGGGACTCCGCCGGTTCCGGCGGCGTCAATGCGCAGAACTGGAGTACCACCGGTACTTTCCCGATCACCCTGCCGTACAGCTATCAGGCGGTGTCCGCCCAGTGCGTCAAGGACAGGCTGGCCAGCTATGCGGGCGTCGGCAAGAACGGCGCGCAACTCACGGCGGCCATCTGCAACGGCAGCAGTGGCTCATCGGCCGGCAGCGGATCGTCATCCGGCGGTGCGCCTGCGCTCGTCGGCAGCAGCGACTACCCCACCGGCTTCAGCAAGTGTGCCGATCTCAACGGCCGCTGTGCGGTGACCGCCGGCACCGGCTGGGTCGCGTTCGGCCGCAAGGGTAACTGGGTCGGCAAGTATGTCGGTGTGGGCAGCAGCATTGCCTGCACCGTCGCGGCGTTCGGCTCCGACCCGGGTGGCAACCCCAACAAGTGCTCCACCCAGAACTGAGCCTGGGCTGCACCGCTATCCCGCCCCTTCGATGCATGGGGCGGAACAGCAGGGCGCGCGTTCTGAGCGCACGGCATCGCCCGCAGCGTGCGCATCAGCACTCGATGATGTTCACCGCCAGGCCACCGCGTGCGGTTTCCTTGTACTTGGTCAGCATGTCGGCACCGGTTTCGCGCATGGTCTTGATCACCTTGTCCAGGCTCACGTAGTGCGCGCCATCGCCGTACAGCGCCATGCGCGCGGCGTTGATGGCCTTCACCGAGGCGATGGCGTTGCGCTCGATGCAGGGGATCTGCACCAGCCCGCCGACCGGGTCGCAGGTCAGGCCCAGGTGATGCTCCATACCGATCTCGGCGGCGTTCTCGACCTGCTCCGGGGTGCCGCCGAGTACCGCGCACAGCGCGCCAGCGGCCATCGAGCAGGCCACGCCGACCTCGCCCTGGCAGCCCACTTCGGCGCCGCTGATCGAGGCGTTTTCCTTGTACAGGATGCCGATGGCACCGGCGGTGAGCAGGAAGTCGATCACGCCGCGCTCGCTGGCGCCGGAAATGGCGTTGGCGTAGTAATGCAGCACGGCCGGGATGATGCCGGCGGCGCCGTTGGTCGGTGCGGTGACCACGCGGCCACCGGCAGCGTTCTCCTCGTTCACCGCCAGCGCCCAGAGGTTGACCCAGTCGAGCATGCGCAGCGGGTCGTCGAGGTAGCTGCGCTGGAAGCCGCCCAGCTTGCGCGCCAGGATCGCCGCGCGACGGCGCACCTTGAAGCCGCCGGGCAGGATGCCTTCGGTGCGGCAGCCGCGCTCGACGCAGGCCTGCATCACCTTCCAGATTTCCAGCAGGCCGGTATCGGTTTCTTCGTCGCTGCGCCAGTGGCGCTCGTTGCGGCGCATCACCTCGGCGATGCCGATACCGTGCTCGCGGGTCAGCTTGAGCAGATCGGCGCCGCTGCGAAAGGGCAACGGCAGGGACGTGGCATCCGGCGCGATGATCTTCTGCTTGCTGCCATCGGCCAGCACCGCCTCGCTGACCACGAAACCGCCGCCGACCGAGTAGTAGGTGGCCTCGTGCACCTGGATGCCGGCGGCGTCGAAGGCGGCGAAGCGCAGGCCGTTGGCGTGCAGCGGCAGCGCCTTGCGGAACATCTTCAGGTCGGTCTTCTCGTCGAAGGCGACGGCGTGCTTGCCGGCCAGGACGATGCGCTTCTCGCGCCGAATGGTCTCGATGTAGACCGGCACCTGATCGACGTTGACGGTATCCGGCTCATGGCCGCTGAGGCCGAGCAGCACTGCCTTGTCACTGCCGTGGCCCTTGCCGGTGGCGCCCAGCGAGCCATACAGCTCGGCGGCGACGCGGGTCACCTGCGGCATGTGGCCGTGGTTCTCCAGGGCGTGGGTGAACAGCGCGGCCGCGCGCATCGGGCCGACGGTATGGGAACTGGAGGGGCCTATGCCGACTTTGAACAGATCGAAAACGCTGATAGCCATGACGGAGTTCTTCTGGTCGATTGAGTGGACACGCGCCCGGTTACGCGCGTGTGGATGTCCCTATCTAAGAACGGTCATATCATTATGTATACTGATTTATTTTTAATGTATTCGTTAGCGACCCTTAACTATTGAGATCGCGCCATGGACCTCACTCGCCTGCGCACCCTGCGTGAACTGGCTCGCTGCCGCACCATGGCGGCGGCTGCCGAGTCGCTGCACCTGACGCCCTCGGCCGTATCGCAGCAGGTCGCCCAGCTCGAACGCGAAGTCGACGTGGCGCTGATCGAGCGGCGCGGGCGCGGTGTGGTGCTGACCCCGGCGGGCGAGCGCCTGGTGGCGCATGCCGAGCGCATCCTCATGGTGCTCGACGAGGCGCGCTCGGAGCTGGCGCTGCTGCGCGGGGAAATCGCCGGAGAGCTGCGTGTGGCCGCCTTCCCCTCGATCGCCGTGGCGCTGATCGCGGAAACCGTTCGAGCGCTGCGCAGCGCCTACCCGCGGCTGAACGTGGTGGTGCTGGACCTGGAACCGCAGGAAAGCCTCAGCGCCCTGGGCGCCTGGCAGATCGACGTGGCGGTGATCGACGACCTGGCCGTGACCCCGGACGAGAACCGCGAGCACTACGCGCTGATTCCCCTGACCCAGGACCTGCTGCACGTGCTGCTGCCCGTCGACCATGCCCTGGCCAGGCGCGACAGCCTGACCGTCGCCGATCTGCGCGACGAAGCCTGGGCGCTGGATTCCAGCGGCAGCTCCTTCGGCGAATTCATCACCAACCTGTGCCGCCGCTCGGGCTTTGCACCGCGCATCAACGCCCACTGCGCCGGCTTCGAGATGGTCGCGGCCATGGTCGCCTCGGGCAACTCCATCTCCATCGTCTCCGGCCTGCGCCTGGTGCGCCCGCTGCCCGGCGTCACCGCCGTGCCGTTGCGACCGGATATCCAGCGCGGCGTATTCCTCGCCTACCGCAAGGGTGAGCGCGATCATCCGGCGGTGAACGTGTTTCTCGACGAGGCGATCTATACGGCAGACAGGGCGCTGGGTTAGCGCCATCCTGCTCTGTGGGAGCGGCTTTAGCCGCGATGCTTTTGCTCCCCCTCTCCCATTCATGGGAGAGGGGCCGGGGGAGAGGGGGCTTTTGATGCTGCCCAGCTCTGCGTGGGTAACGACCGACCTGTCCGTTTACCGACTTTTACTCAGTGGACGTGACGGGCTCTTGAGCCGCTTCAGCCTCCAGCTTCGCCCTGTCCGCTTTGCTGATGTACTTGGGTTTGTTGCTTTTAGGCGCAAGCTTGGCGTTGGCCTTCTTGGCGTGAGCCTCGAGTAGCTGCTTGATCTTTTTGCGGCGATTCATAGGTGTATGTCTGCGTTGTCCTAATCCTAATATAGAAGAGGGTTTACGCGGAATTTGGAAACGATAAATTAGCTATCAAAAAGCGGGAGGTTTCCTACAACTGAAAAGTCTCGCCAGTTTATTAAGCTGGCTGTCCTGGGGGTGACGATCACATCCCCCGTAACTCTAACCATAAGCTTAGTGTCGTGTGCGCGAATTGCTTCTTGATATTGATCAAGGGTTAGTTGCAAGGAAACACTGCGCTTTACTCCGTTAGAAAGCGTAGTTGCAATGCGGACAGCGCCATCGGATTGTTGTGCTCTTCTATCGAGTCGCTCAATTACGCCAATAACTGTTTGGTTTTTAAGTGTATATGTTTGGCGAAAATATTTTGAAGCTATTTTTATAGATTCTTGGTCTTGAGGAAGAAATTCGAATGTACGTGTTTCTGTTGGGATTAGTTTTCCGGTTGAGGGTGCTTTTAATGAGATTTGAACGGCGCGTTCTTGATTTTTTCCAGAAATATTAGCTATGGCATCACATAGATTCGCGCTGACACCATTTGTCAATGCTCTTTCAAATGCAATAGGGTCGTTGGACTTTTGATAGGACTGAATTGCTTCTCGCAAGCTTGTAAGAGCTGACTCAAGCGTTCGGGTTGTGGATTGTGTAAAGTTAACTGGTGCATCACGATGTTCAAACTCAGGGCAGAATATGCGAACAACATAACTGCCATGAGCAGTTTGGCCAAGTCTTGCATTTTGTATTAGAGCTGATACGGGAATGGGTAACCTACCTTGATATAGGGGTCTACGCTCTAAGGCTGCGTTAGCTGCTGCGACTAGAAGTTCTTTTGCGTTCTGATTAAGTAATATTCCATCGTCAAGAGGAATTGTACCTTCATGGACGTCTGTATGGATTACACGAATGGCAATTGCATGATCAGAATGCGCGCTGATTTCTTCAATAAGCGAGACTTCTGGTTTGTTAAGAATTGTAGATAGTTTTCTTATTGCAAGAGAAAGAAGGAGCTCCTTGTCGACTGCGGCTTCTGTAGGCAATAAGATTTCATGTGTTCTGTCATCTTCTTCAAAGCGCCAGATTTCTAAGTATTCATTTGCTTTGGTATAAAGTTCCCAGCCTGTATAGCAGATGAATTCTTTTATTTGGTCGATTTTTAAGGTGCCCATAATCATGCTATCACCAAGTCGCTAGCTTGCTTAAGAAGATTGTGTAGCGACTCTCCCGTGAGCCTTTGATTTAAAGGTACGCTCACGGTTATTGTATCTTGATCTACTTCTGGTAGACCACGAATGGAGACCCAAAAACATTTAGATTGTAGAATTGTTCCATCGTTGAAATGAACTGCCCACTCGGTTGGGCTCTCAGGCACTTCTAGTATTGCTAGATAGCGAGGAGCGCCTACCCGAACATCGCGTAGATCATCGTAGTTTTTACGCGGTAACGGGAATCTTATATTTTCACCGTTTCTGAAATTTTGATGAGTGCATTTAAGTTGAACATTTATTTGAGGGTCTCGGATTAATCCGGAGAAATCTCTGCCAATAAACATTATATCAATGCTGTCGTTGTCTACGATAGGTTCGGCAGAGTTTATACCAACTTGCGCGGCCAGAGCTTGCACGTATGCAAGATTAAATTTTTCCTTTCGGGCCGACGTATACATCCACACTCCTTAGCAGATTTTCTAGCAGCGTTCACGCGTATAGTTCAGCACTGTTTATGTGCGTTGATTCTTAACTAGGCAAAAATAGAATTTAAAAATATCTAGGTTGCTGGCTTTTTGCCATTCCGCATGGTTAGAAGTTAATCCATTCTCTTAAGTCTGTCCATGCGATACCCAACACGAGGCAGAACGCAAAAATTCGCGGCCAAAGCGCCTCCCCCAAAAATGCGGCTCTGAACTCAGCTCCACAGTGCCCCAACCGGCGTATGCGGTGGGTAGTGCGTCGCCGCCTGTGCCTGCAAGAGTTCTCCACAGGCCAGGGCGTCGGTCAGGGCGTGGTGTGCAGAATACAGCGGCAGGCCATAGCGCAGGCGGCTGTCGGCCAGGCGAATGGAGAGCGGGCGACGGCCGCGCAGGCGGTCCCACCAGCTGATGCCGCGCTTGGGATGCAGGCGCGCTTCCAGCTCCATGGTGTCGATGATCGGGAAGCTCAGCCCTTCACCCAGGTGCTGGCGCAGCGCCTGGTCGAGGAAGTTGCGTTCGATCTTGCGGTAGTGCGCCACCACCACCTTGCCGGCCAGGGCTTCGAGCAGTTCATCCAGTACATGGGCCAGGCGCGGGGCGTGGCGGATGTCGGAGTGGGTGATGTGGTGGAAGGTGACCGATTCGGCGCTCAGCTCGCTGGTGGGCTTGACCACCCAGTAGCGCGCTTCGCTGCAGCGGATGCGCTGCAGGTTCAGCGGCACCAGGCCGAGGCTGACGATGGCATGTTGGCGCGGGTCGAGGCCGGTGGTTTCCACATCCAGCGCCACCAGCGGCACCTCCGCCAGCGGCGTATCGGCAGCGATGCAGCCGGCGCCGTAATAGGCGCGCAGGCGCGGGTCACGGCTGCTGGCCGCCAGCTCGGCGAACAGTCGTGGCCAGTCGCGCAGCTGATGGTCGCTCATTGCGGACGAGCCATCGGCTGCGCCGGATAGCGAAAGCGCAGGAATTTCTGGGCGTTGCTCACCACCTGAAAGGCTTCCTTGAGGTGGTGACGTTCGCTGGAGCTGAACTTCTCCGGCTCGACGTAGTTGTCCGGCGGGTTGCCGGCCTCGACCTCACGGGCCTGGTGGCGGATGCGCACCAGGCTGAGGAACTCGAAGGCATAGCGCAGGTGTTCCAGCGCCTCCTTGGGCAGCAGCTTGGTGGCGGCGATGGCGTCGAGGCGCTCCAGCGAGTTCTGCGCCTTGGAGCCGCAGGCCAGGGCATGCACTCGGATCAGGTCGGTGAGGGGCGCAGTGCCGCGGCCCTTGAGGTTGATGATGTTCTTCTGGCGGCCGTCGGTTTCCATGACGAAGGTGCGGAAGAAACCCAGCGGCGGCGTTCGATTAAGTGCGTTGCGTGCCAGCGCCGCGAGGAAGGCCGGGGTGGCGCTGGCCTTTTCCGCCAGCAGCTCCTTGAGGTTTTCCACCAGCGAGGTATTGCCGTACACGCCATCGAGGTCGAAGAAGATGCTGCTGTTGAGCAGCGTCTCCGGGTTCGGTTGCTCGATCCACTGGCTGAAGTAGCCGCGCCAGACATTCAGCGGCTGGCGCCATTTCGGGTTGCTGGCCATGATGCCGCCCTTGCAGTAGGCATAGCCGCAGGCCGACAGGCCGTTGCTGACGAACTGCGCCAGTTCGGCAAAGTAGGCATCGTGCCGGTCGGGGTCGAAGCTGTCGTCGAGTACCAGGGCGTTGTCCTGGTCGGTGAGCAGCAGTTGCTCGTCACGTGCCATCGAGCCGGCGATCATGAAGCAGTAGGGCACCGGCGGGGGGCCGAGCTTTTCCTCGGCGAGTACCAGCAGGCGGCGGGTGAAGGCGCGGCCGATGCTGCTCATGGCACGGCCGACCATGTGTGCGCTGGCATCGTCGGCGACCATGCGTACGAAGGTCGCGTGCAGGTCCGGCAGCAGGCTCTTGAGGCCTTCCACCGAGTTCTGGTTGAAGATGCTGTTGACCAGGTACAGGCTGCTGCGCGACTCGTAGCGAATCACGTCGGCCAGCGAGATCATGCCGACCGGGCGCCGCCGCTGCAGCACGGGCAGGTGGTGAATGTTGTTGCGCAGCATGCACAGCATGGCCTCGAACACCGACTCGTCGGCCTGCACGGTGACCGGGCCGGGGGTCATCACCTGGCTGACCGGCGTGTCGCCTGGCAAGCCTTCGGCCAGCACGCGGGTGCGCAGGTCGCGATCGGTAAGGATGCCGGCCATCACCTGGTTCTGCTGATCGGCCACCTGCACCTGCGCCGGATTGGGCCAGCGCCGCTCGGGGTTGACGATGATCACCGACGATACGCTCTGCTCGCTCATCACCTTCGCCACCTGCTGCACGGGCATGTCCAGCGGGACGCTGACCGGCGAGCGGCTGATCAGCTTGCGCACCTTGATCTTCATCAGCTCGCTGGCTTTGCCATGGCTGTCTTCCAGGGCCGACTTGAGCCGCGACTGGCCTTCGGCCTCGACGAAATCGGCGAAGCTGTCGAACTGGTCGCAGAGCTGCTGAAACAGCGGGCCGGGGATGAAGTAGATCAGGCTATCTTCCAGCGCCCTGGCGCCCAGGCGTACCTTGTTGCCACGCAGCAGGCCGGCCTGGCCGAAGATATCGCCTTCGGTCAGGCGGTTGTGCAGCTCGCCGCCGCGACGATGGATTTCCACCGCGCCGCTGCGCACGTAGTGCAGTTCGTGGATCGGCGCGCCGGAGGCGAGTATCTCGCTGCCGGCCTTGAAGTAGCCGACCTGCACCTGGCGGGCAATCTCGTCGAGTGTCTGTTCCGGGAGGTTGTCGAAGGGGGCGAAGCGATTCAGGTGATCGCGGATCTCGATCAGCTCGATCTGCATGGGGGGCCTCGCTGGCAGGCTGGCACTAGAGGATACGGGCATAACCACGGGATGTCCCCCGGGGCGTCGCGATGAGGACAGTGGGGGTCACAACTGGCCAAACAAGCGGCGCTTGGCCCCCGGGCCTAGGCAGCCGGCTTCGGCTGACCTGTCATGACTCGAAGGCGTGGACAGCCAGGGATCAGCTCCAGTTCCAGCGGCTTTCGGCCACCGCGTCGTGGGCGTGCAGGCTTTCCGCGTGTACCACCCTGAGGCAGAAGGCGCTGGCCTGTGGCAGCTGGCGCAGGGCGCGGCGCAGGCGGCGGGCGGCGTCCTCGCAGAACATCAGATTCTGCCCGTTGGCCAGGGCGAAGGCCTGTTCGTCTGCGCGTTTCACCGCGGTTTGCACCGGCGTGCCGAGCGCGCGTTCGGCGCTGTCGATCAGCGCCAGCAGCGGCAGCTCGGCGCAGTCGGGGGCCAGGCGTAGCCGCAGGGTCGCCGTGCTGCGCTGGCTGTGCGGCGTGGCGACGATGCCCTGGGTCGAGCCGAGCCAGTCGAGCACCTCCAGATAGTCCAGCGGCTGCTGTGCGAAGCTCTCGGCGAAACGCTGCTGAATCAACTGGCGGGCCAGCGCTGCCGAGCAGGGGCAGGTGGACGAGTAGCCGATCTCGACTTGCAGCTCGATGCTCACGCCACGGCCGTCCTGTCTGGCGCGCAGTTCGAAGGGGTAGGCCTTCCAGCCGCTGAGCGGGCTGACCAGCGCGCTGCGCTCGAGTGGTACTTCGCCGCGTAGGGTCAGGGTGGCGCTGTCGGACAGTGCCTGGTGGCTGCTCAGGCAATCATCCAGTACCTGCAGCAGGGCAGGCACGTCCAATTCCTGACGCACCAGTCGCTGCGCCGCCAGATACAGGCGCGACATGTGAATGCCGCGCGCACCGGCATCGTCGAGGCTGACGCCGATATCGACACTGGCGGTCACGGCCGCGCCCGTCAGGCGAATGGGCAGAGCGATACCGGCCATGCCGACCCACTGCAACGGCAGATCGTGGTGAGTGGCTTGAGCGGCAATATCCGGCAGAGGCTGTTCGTTCATCGCAAATCCGTGGGTTGCTGTCAGAAATAAATGTTATGTTAT
>VFQQ010005153.1_pt1 | contig 11031 bp, 5 predicted proteins | sample 3512341 | NCBI WGS metagenome assembly VFQQ01 (sample SAMN10412373, study PRJNA504923) | tailings metagenome | isolation source: Relicate 2 Philex TSF1 revegetated site | place: Philippines: Tuba, Benguet | collected 2017-08-29
TCGACAGTCTGGCCACGCTGGATTTCGATTCACTCGGCTTGGTGTCCGAGATCCCGAGTCATTTGACGGAAGCCCGCACCGGCGAGATCGTGCTGTTTGACGGTCAGCAGCAGCGGATCACAGTGGTCGACTCGACCGGTAGGCTGCTTCAGGCATTCGGATCAGGCGGGCAAGGGCCGGGGAAATTTCTCAATGCAGAGAGCGTGTTCTCCCTACCCGGCGACACGCTCATGATTTTCGATCGCCAGCGACAGGTGGGCTATCTCTATCACGACTTCAAACTGACCGAGGACAAGCTCGACTTTCGCGATTGGGGATTCTCCGCCGACACTGACCGCCAATTGGTAGGGCGCCTGGGAGATGGGAGGTGGGTTGCGTTGCAGCGCGCCCAATTGGACTTCACGCTTCTGGGTGCACGCGCCGTCGTGGACACGGTGCGCTTGCTGGCAGGTACGCCCGGCGCGCCGCCTCGCGAACTTGCCCGTGCCGGTATCCGCCGATTTGTTGATGTCGGCACTACTGCGATCAGCAGCCGAAATCAGCTCGATGATCTTTCACCGGCCAGCGGGATGATCTGCGAGCAAGGGGTGGTGCTGGCGGATTCGGCCGGTGTGCGCTACCTGCGTGCCGACGGCACGCTGGCCTCACAGCATACGCACGCCTTCAGGCGAATACCTATCGAGCGACTTGGAGGCGCAGAAGGCATCGTCCAGCGCGTTACCAGCAGCAGTTTCGACGTACAGGGCCAGGCAATGGAGGAGGCGCGTCGAATACTCCGGGGATGGGCCGAATCCGCGGACTCCGCCATGAATCCGATTCACCTGGATGGCCGGGGTTCTGTCTGGTACTCGATCCCAGGGGACCCGTCCGCAGGTGCAGAAGGCGTGGTGTACGCGCGTGTTACAGGTGGGTCGGTCGATTCGCTCCGGCTGCGAGCGCCTGCCCTTATCAAGGTCGGCAAGCGGTACCTGATGAGCATGATGTTCGACAAGGAGCGAGAGACCTTTGTATATCCCCTGTTTCGCATACCGCAGTCTGACGTGACGGGCGACGTGCACCTCGGTTGGTGCTACAACCCATTTCAGTGGTGACCATGCGACGCTACAACGTTGGCGCCTCACGGGTCCTGTTGCTCGTGGGCATGGCGACCGTTCTTCGCTCAGTGTCACCGGCCCTTGCACAGGAAATCAGTCGTTCTCCGGCACTTGTCTTCGATCGAGTCGGACACGTGCGCGAACTCCCGGATGGCACGCTCCTGGTGACAGAATCGCTGGCGCGCGTTCTCTACGCAGTGAATTCGCAGGGCGTTCGCAAACAGATTGGTCGCACTGGCGACGGGCCGGGTGAGTATCGGTCACCTGGGCGGTTGATCGGGCTGGATAGCCTTTCTTCCGTCTTGATTGACAACAACAATCGTCGCTGGTCATACCTGCAGCAGACCACTTTCTCACCCACCCCCGAGGCACTGCGGGAACTGAGCCTTCGTGTGCAGGGCGTGCTCGGTGGCGTATCGCTGGGCGGCCGGGCACTCGATGTTCGAGGGCACGGGCCGCTGGCACGATTGCCGTTTCCCCACCCCAATCGTGCCCATCCGGTCTCGAGTGACTCAGTCGCATTCGTCTTGTACAAGGGCCGCGAAACGGCAGATACGATCGCCCTTGGCTTGACGCATCGATACGGCGCAGCCGCGAAGCGCCTGAATGTCAAAGGGGTGCCGGACCGCTACAACGCTATGCATCCACTCGCCACCTTTGACCAGGCAGTGCTCTTTGCCGATGGCACCGTGGCACTGGCACGCGTGAAACCCTACCGGGTGGACTGGCGACCTGCGAACGGTGCTTGGATGGTCGGTAAGGCTGTCGGCGATGCGACGCCAGCTGTCACGGCCAACATGCGACGTGAACTCGCGCGCGCGGTATCGACGTACGGGGACGAGATCCCGGTGTTCGATGCCTCGGACTTCCCGAGCTGGCCTGATCGCGTTCCTCCCTTCACCTCGCACAGCGTGCACGCCGGACCTGACGGCCGTATCTATGTGGTGCGAACATGGATAGGAGGCACAATACCACGCCAAGTGGATGTCTTCGATCGCCAGCGCGGGCGAGTGGGCTCGCTGAGCATCCCGCCCGGGGCGCGACTGGTGGGCATCGGTCAGCGCACGCTGTTTGTGGCGCTTCCGCTCGAGACAGGAGAGGAGGAACTCCTGCGTGTGTCCATTCCGTCGTTTGGGCGGTAGGCGGGGAAACCTCACACCTCAATACTTGAACTCAAAGCTCACGGCTGCCCGGGAGATGAAAATCGGTGCTGAAAAAGTGGACGCGGCGGAGAGTATTGTGGCGTTGTCGGCGTTGTCGGCGTTGTCGGCGTTTCTCGAGGTGGAGCCAACGTAAAAGGCGCGTGGTGCGCGGTGCCGCGACGTGCGGCAACGACGAGGCCCCATCCGTAGCAACTAGTTGTCGCCGCCCGGGGCCCTACGCCGTGACTGGCCGGCGAATCAGGGTGCGAATGCGCACGAGGTTGTAGGCAGCGTGCAGAAAGGGAAACACAAAGTCAACGCGGCGTGGCTGCGGAGACGGAGCTTGCGCAAACCGCCGACCGCTTTGCCCTAGCCGGAGCTCTACTCCACCAGCTTCCGCCCTTGTTGACTGATCTCTCAAACCGTATGCAGTGTGTCCGTTCATCAATCGCGCTGCACGATCTCCGCGCATGCATACTCTACGCGACGTGGGGTGTGGCCGCGCAAGCGAGCCATTATTCTCTCCGTGCCGGGGGCGTCTGGCCGCGTCGAGCTCGGTCACGAAATGGGGCACCGATGGCAGCGCCGTCAATGGCGGCTGCGGGGACTTGGGTGTTCTTCTACATTCACAGCTTGGAGGCTTAGGGGAATTAGTGCTTGAATCACGGGTTAGCCTCGACGGGGATCGGGGCCTATTTCGATGCCGGCGACTGGTGGATGAGCGACTTCTATCGTACTCTTGGCACGGAAGCGGCGGCCCCTACTTCGGATGAAATTCTTGCTTAGATCAACGCCTCAGTACGGAGGAACCACCGAACTTTCAGCCAGCTTAGGGACATACTCGCGTTAATGATCAGGTCGCGAACCTTTGGGTACGTCAGAGGGGGACGTCACTCGATAGTTGTCTGGAACTAGACATTAAAACTCTTCTCTCGAAGAAGGAAACACCAAGTGGAGAATTCAGAGAATTTTACACGCGCTTCTCTCGCGCTCCGCGCACTGGTTGCCCGAAGCCCTATCAAGCACGAAATCGTATCGTTGCTTGTTCTCGGTCATACCAGAAAATCGATGGCGTTCAAGACGAGTCGCTCTCTGCACACTATAAGTGACCACATAAAGGCAATCTACAGCGCCACAGGCGCGAGGGATAAGGCGCACCTTGCCGCGATTGCGGTGGCTGCGGGTATCGCTAGACCCCCATCCCCCCCCCCCGAAAATGGGGGGCGGCTGATCCGACAATAATGGTGTACCATCGTGTCGAGGCGGACAGGAGATTTACACAGTCCACAGTTCGCATTCTCCTACCTTCAGCAATAAATACGAGTGTCTAGATCGGCACGAGTGACTTTCAGGGCAAGGGGCAAGTCAAGAGGAAATACGCCAATGCCAAGGGTAATTCTGCTAAAGACTACTTTGAGCATCGTATCAACTGTCTGTCTTGGCTTATGGACTCAGGCTTGCACTTTCGAAAACCAAGAGCCCGCCTCACTTAAGCTGAAAGAGCAAGCCACGTATTCACTGTCCAATGCGCGGACAATTACCGGCGCGGCAGGTACCGTTAGTGATGGCTTGATCGTCTGGGGCGGAAGAGGAGAGCCCATTCGCCTCATTCAGAAAGGTGGGATTGTAGAGCTGCCTTCACCAAGTGGCGTGGTGCGAGCCGCACGGTGGAAGAGGCCGTCATCCAGCATTGAAGTGATCACAGATGAAGGGCGGTTTCTTGAGTTAGAGCTAAACACCAGCTGGAGCATTAAGCCTGTTGGAGGTGTTCCCTATAAAGTTGTGGCCGCTGCGGCCACAGACAGCGGTTGGATGATTGTGTCTACTGAGGATGGCGAGCAACTAACGCTTCAGTTCCTCAGATTCGGCATGCTGCATGCTGAGCGTAGTCGTTCTCTTCTAAGCATGCCTTCGCGCGGAGACCTGCACGCGAGCTCGTATCAAGGTTTGCTATTTCTCTCAAGCAAAGTGTTCCCGCACGAAATTTTTGTGGTAAACACGTCGCTTCATGTTGTAGGCCAACTTCCAGCCATTGAAGGTAGCTCAAGGATTAGCGCTGTCTCAGACTCTACTTTAAAGGGTATGGTTGGTCTTCCTGTCGTTCCAGTACCGAGTGGATACATCCACATGCTCGCCGATACCAGATCTAGCATGAGATTGGTTCGTATCTACGATCGCTTGGGAAGGAAACTGCGCGAGCGAGTTGTTGGGATTCCATTTGGGATACTTCACAGGGCAGATGAGAGGACCGTACTGGCCGTACGCAGATTGGGAGAAGTCGAGCTCGTGCTGCATTCTGTAGATGACGGTACCGCCTCAACGGCCGATCTGCGGGTGCCTGCGAAATGATACAGCAGACGTGGGATGGCGAAAACCTGCACCATCAGTCGAACAATCACACGAAGAGAGGTAAGACGTTAAAACCCGCTTAGGATGGTTTGCTACCTTCGCTCTCGGCTTGGCAGCGCTAGCGGCTATGCCGAAAACGACCACCGCTCAAGTAACGTGCTGGTACTGCTTCACTGGTGCCATCAACGGAATCCCCTTTGCGGTGTGTGACGAGGTTGGAGCAAACAACGGGTACACCTTTTGTCAGGAACCATTCTTTGGTTCGGATGAAAGCTGCAACTTCGGGCCGTCGAACCGGTGCGAAGGCTACTGCCCGAACCCTTTAGGCTGCAATTTGCTTGAGGTCAGCGTGGATGGTGCAGCCTTGCGCTCTTTCACTCGGCCAGACTTCGGCGCCAACTCAGCCGAAGATGTATCAATCAGAGAGGCCTGTCCGTATGAAAGTCATCCGCTCTCGATGACGACAGCGCAGCAAGAGCGAGTGCGCGCTGAGTCCGAAGCACTGTCTCTGTAAAGCAGCTTCCGCCATCCCACGCTGCTGGATCTCTATATCAACTCTAGGTGGTATCGATGAACGCAATGGTGTTAGCAACCCTCCTTCTCTCCGCGTGCGCATCGTGTCGCTCGGCGATGGAAGATCGGCCCTCGAATGATTCAGTTGCCGTTCCTGGTGGGCAAGTCCACCTAGTCTGGTCACGCGGAGGAGAGGAGGATTCTACGCTCAAGTTCTCAGAGGTTACAGACATCGCAGTAAACGCAGCGCATGAAGTTTATATTCTGGAGAATCGCGCAGCAACCATTACCCAGCTCACATCTTCTGGCGAGTTCAAGCGGCGGTTCGGCCGGCGCGGTCGCGGACCCGGGGAATTTGTAAGACCTTACACTATTGGCGTTGCCGGCGATTCTGTTTGGGTATCTGATGTACTTCTTAAGAGAATATCAATCTTTCCATCTGCTACTGGTAAACCAAGGACGTTTCAAGTTCCAGTTGTCGATTCGTCGAATCTAAAAATGGGAATTGTATGGCCGGTTGGGTTGCTTTCGGACGGTACGGTACTCGTCGCGAATTCCGCCACTTCGCAAAGGGGTGCGGACTCACCTGGAGTGTACGCTCTCAAAGATCAATCCAGCAGCCGACTTGGAAGCTTTTCGTCTATATCGCTCTGGGAGGTGCCCGGTGCCAGAGGGTTTCTAGTAAGACGATTTCAGCCCTTTCAGTCTCGAGCGATCTTCTCCGTTTCACACGATGGGCATTTTATAGTGTTTGTTGGCCCAGCCATTGAAGGGCAAATGGTGTCCAATTCAAAGATTCCGGTGACTTGGATTGATTTACAATCGCGTGACTCATGGCATTACAGTGTCGACTATTCACCCGTCTCGCTTTCCAAGCATGCAATCGATAGTACAGTTGATGCCGTAACGAAAGGGGACACTCGAGCCAAGATCGAGGCTAGGAAGAGCCTACATTCGCCTCGTTTTCGGCCACCTGTTTGGAGTGCAGTTGTGGGATCTAGCGGTGAGCTCTTGCTTGGGCGATCTGATATCGCCGGAAACTGCTGGCAGCTTGTTTGGCCGGCTGGGCGTCACACTGCTTGTCTAAGTTTTCCGATCGGCTTTCTCCCCATGGCGATTGAGATGGATAAGGTTTGGGGAGTAGCGCGTGATCAATTTGGTGCCGAGTCCATAGCTCTCTTTAGAGTCTCACCAAGTTGATCAATCCAAGTCCTCATCGTATCGTCTGGAAAGATGGGGGAAATACCGAACCTCCTCCGACTCGGGTACAGAAAGTTCCACTTTGGGCGACCGTGCTTTTTCGGGGGGATTACCTCAGTAGAACCAATCCGAAACACGACACCCAAACTCAAGACCCGAAAACTGATCAGTTCCGGGTCTTGTGTTCACGTTCCGAGTCGTGTGTCTTCGCGCGGCCTACTGGGCCCGCTTCGGCACGCCACCCACCAACAACTCCAGCGCCGCGTTGGCCATGGCTCGCACGCCCACCGGCATCGCGTTGTCATCGGCTTGAAACAGCGGCGAGTGATTGCTCGCCACGCCCATCAGGTCCACGCTCGGCGGTGTCACGCTCAGATTGAAGAAGAATCCCGGCGCCACCGACGCAAAACGCGAGAAGTCCTCGCCCGCCATGCTCTGGGTCTTGCTCTCGAATGCCTTGCCCGCGCTCACGCGCTGCAGCACGGGCGCCAGTCGCCCCACCAGCGCCGCGTCGTTGATGGTGCTGCCGTAGCCCAGCGTCACACTCACATCGGCGGTGGCGCCGTGTGCGGCCGCAATGTGCTGCGCGATTTCCTTCATGCGTACACCCACCTTCTCGCGCGCCTTGGCGTCGAAGGTGCGAATGGTGCCGATCATCCACACCGAGTCGGGTATGATGTTCTCGCGCAGTCCGCCATGAATGGCGCCCACCGTGAGTACTGCCGGGCCCTGCGTGAGATCGAGTGAGCGCGACACTACCGTCTGCAACGCCGTCACGATCTCCGCGCTCACCACGATGGGGTCGACGCCATTGGACGGAAACGCCCCGTGCGTCTGCTTGCCATGCACCACAATGCGCCACGCGTCGCTGGCCGCGGAAATGGCACCCGAGCGCCAACTCAGCGTGCCGAGTGGACCCGGACCCACGTGCAAGCCAAGCACGGCGTCCACGCCCTGCATGACGCCGGCCTCGATCATGGGCTGCGCTCCGCCGCGCGGCGGCACTTCCTCGGCCGGCTGAAAGAGAAACTTGACCGTGCCCGGCAACTGCGCGCGCATACCGGCAAACACCTCGGCCACACCCATCAGCATGGCCGTGTGCAAGTCGTGCCCGCAGGCGTGCATGACGCCCGTCTCCACGCCGTTGTATACCGTGCGCACGGTGCTCTTGTACGGCACGTCCACCAGCTCGGTCACCGGCAGCGCGTCCATGTCGGCGCGCATGGCAATGGTGGGCCCGGGCTTGCCACCCTTGAGCACGGCCACCACACCCGGAATGCCGCCCACGTTCTCCTGCACGTCGAGGCCGAGGCTCTTGAGATGCGCGGCAACCAGGGCGGCGGTGCGCTTCTCCTGGTAGCCGAGCTCCGGGTGCTGGTGGATGTCATGGCGCCAGGCGGTGAGCTTGGACGCGATGGCGGCGGTGCGGCGGTCGATCTCGGTGGAGAGTGACGACTGGGCGGCGGCGGGGGCTGCGCACAGGAGCAGAGCGGCAAGAAGGCCGAGTGGACGCACGATGGTCGTCATGGGGAGCGAAGACGAGGGTTCGAAATACAACGAACTCAGAACCCAGGAACTTGAACTCAAAGCTCAAAGCTACCGGAACTTGCGGTCGTGCGAGGTGAATCCGCTGGCTCGGTCAGCTCTGAGCTTTGAGTTCAAGTATTGAGTCTTGAGTTTGGTGGCTGGCTGCAAGACCTCAGTTGTCCCCACGCGGCTTGGCTTCGGCCGGCCGCACGGTCGGGTACTCGATCCCGAGCTGCTCCAGGTAGGTTTTGAACTTCGTCGGATCGTAGTAGAACTTCTGCAACTGCGGCTTGTACTTCGCCATGATGTCGGCGTTGAGCCAGATGGGCGGCTGATCGCCGGGCCGGATGAACGGCTGGTACTTCACGTCCTTCGTCTGCACCTCGCGGAAGTACGTCCACGCGTCGGCCACCACCTTGGGCTGCAGGAAGATGTCGAGCATGGTGAGCGCCTGCACCTTGGCGCCGGCCAGCGCGCCCTTGTGCGCAATGGGCGTGGCCATGGAAATCGCGTTGGCCCAGTTGTGGCCCGGCAGACCCGGAATGTTGCTCGGGAAGCGCAGCGTGATGGTGGGCATGTTCCACGAAACATCACCAATGTCGTCGGAACCGCCGCCCATCCAGTTCTGCGGCGTCTCGGCGCCACGCAGTTCCTTGTTCACCTGCATCTGCAGACCGAAGTCCGGCGAACCCAGCTCCCTCTGAATGCCCTTGGCCAGCGTCTGGTCCTTGTCATCCCAGGCCGGCATGCCCACCGTCTGCACGTTCTTGTGCATGGCTTCGGCAATGGGCTTGCTGAAGTGCGCCGACCAGCCCGAGCCCAGAATCATGACCGTGTCGAGCTTGGTGTCGGTCATCATCGCGGCGCCCTCGGCAATTTTCTTGCCCGTCTCGAACAGCGCCATCGTGCGCGGATAGTCCTGCTCGCGGAAGTAGAACCAGATGCTGGCGGTGCTGGGCACCACGTTGGGCTGGTCGCCGCCGTCCTTGATGACATAGTGCGAGCGCTGCTGCAAACGCAGGTGCTCGCGCCGGTATTCCCAGCCCTGCGCCATGAGCATCACCGCGTCGAGCGCCGACTGGCCACGCCACGGCGCGCCGGCCGCGTGCGCACTCGATCCGCGGAACCGGAACTCGGCCGAGATGAGCGCGCTCTGCCCGCTCGCGCCCCACGACACGCCCAGATCGTTGCCCACGTGCGTGAACAGCGTGACGTCGGTGTTCTTGAAGATGCCCTCGCGTACCAGAAACGCCTTGCCCGCCATCTGCTCTTCGGCAATGCCGGGCCAGAGCATGATGCTGCCGTTGATCTTGTCGCGCTGCATGAGCTGCTTGACCACAATGGCGGCCACCACGTTCACGGCCTGACCGGAATTGTGGCCCTCACCATGACCGGGGCCACCCGACACCATGGGGTCGCGGTAACCCACGCCCGGCTTGTTGTTGGCCTGCGGAATGCCGTCCACGTCGGAACCGAGGGAAATCTCCGGCTTGCCCGTGCCGTAGCTCCAGCGCGCCGTCCATGCGGTGGGAATGCCAGCCACCCCGCGCTCGATCTTGAAGCCTTCCTTCTCGAGCAGGCCGGTCAGGTACTTCTGCGACTCCCACTCCTGAAAGCCGAGTTCCTGGTAGGAGAACAGCATGTCCACGATTTCCTGCACCTGCTTGGCGCGGCCTTCCACCAGCTTGAGGGCCTCCGCCTTGAGTCCCTCGAGGCGCGGATCAGCCGAGGCCACGGCGGCCTGCGCCTGACCCTGCGCCTTCAACTGGCCACCTGTAGACGGGGCCATCGGGGCGAGGCCGACGAGCGCCGCTGCGGCGGCCAGGGGACGGGTCCAGCGGAACATGAGCGGGGCAGACGGCACGGCAAATGGCACGGCGGGTCTCCTGAAACGAATGGCCGGGGCGGGGGTCCAACTGCCCGAAGTTACGTTTGAGCGAGAGAAACCGCTCGTCCTGACCCACCGTAGGTCTATCAGTCGGTGTTTCTGTCCGCTCGTCGTTTGCACCCTTCTGGCCGGATCATGCGTTTCTTCGCTGCCTGTACGCCGTCGTTGGCTCTTGCCCTGCTGCTGCCGCTCTCCCTGTCCGCCCAGGGACAGAATCCACCGCGGAGCGGACGCGATACCACGGCGCGGCCGCGTTCCGGGCCCGACACCCTGCTGCGCCAGTATCGCGAGCCCATTCGGGACGCCGTGCGGGAAGCACGAAACATTACGCGCCGCGGTCTGCGCGGAGACAGTGCCACGCTGGCGGCGCTCAACGCGGAAGCTTCCGCCTCGGCGTTCTCCAATGCCGAGGCGCGTGCGGTGTTCGAGCGCGCCCGCGCGGCGCGTGAGCAGCAGGACAGCGCGCTCAAGTCCTATCGGGCCACCACCACGCAGCGCGTGTCGCTATCCATGGGGCCGCGTCGCCTTGGCGTGCAGAAGCTGCTGTTTCAAGGCGACAATGTGGCCGACATCTCCTGGCGCCGCGATGTGGGCGTGCGGGTGCGGCCGCAGGGCTCACGCATGACCATCCCCATGGCCTCCGACGTCACCGGAGACTTCGTGGGCGCCGTCAGCGTGCCCTATTTCCCCGGTCGCGAGCAGCTCTGGTTCCCCTCGTCGGACTTCGGTGTGGTGAAGACCGACGTCGACGACCGCGACATCATTCATCCGCTCGCGCGCGGGGCCGAGCGCTGGTACCGCTACGATCTGGGCGATTCGGCGCGCATCACGCTGCCCGACGGTCAGATCATCCGCTTGCAGGAACTGCGCATCGCGGGCCGCAAGCCGGACTGGCGCACCTTCGTGGGCAGCTTCTGGTTTGATCGTGAGCGCGGGCAACTCGTCCGGGCCGCGTATCGCCTGTCCACCGAAATCGACATCTGGTCGTCAGCGCTTGAGGAAATCGAAAAGGACGAGCAGGAGTTCAAGGTGCTCGGCCCACTGCAGGACAGCATTCTGCGGGCGCGTCTGCCGCGTGATGTGTATGTGCGCGACAGTGCCCAGCGAGTGCGCCAGCGGGCCAATGATGCCGATGACAAGCCGGGCGCGATCGTCACATCGCTCATCCGGCCCATGAAGGCGCGCCTCGATGGCATCACGGTGGAGTACGCGCTCTACAAGGGACGCTTCTGGCTGCCGCGCGCGCACAGCGCCACCGCCAGTGCCGATGTGATGTTCATGCACATTCCCTTCCGCATGGACGAGAAGTTCACCTATG
>VFQQ010005154.1_pt1 | contig 11029 bp, 11 predicted proteins | sample 3512341 | NCBI WGS metagenome assembly VFQQ01 (sample SAMN10412373, study PRJNA504923) | tailings metagenome | isolation source: Relicate 2 Philex TSF1 revegetated site | place: Philippines: Tuba, Benguet | collected 2017-08-29
TGTCGATCATGATGCGCTGGGAGCTCGCGGAGCCGGGCATCCAGATTTTCCCGGGTCTTGCCTCCATGGTCTACGGCGTCAACGGCGATGCCGCAATCGACGCCGGCAAGTCGATGTTCAATGCCTTCACCACCGCGCACGCGCTGATCATGATCTTCTTCATGGTCATGCCGGCCCTGATCGGCGGTTTCGCCAACTGGATGGTGCCGATCATGATCGGTGCGCCGGATATGGCGTTCCCGCGCATGAACAACATCTCCTTCTGGTTGCTGCCGCCGGCCTTCATCCTGCTGCTCACCTCGATGTTCGTGCCAAGCGCACCAGGTGCCTATGGTGTCGGTGGCGGCTGGACGATCTATCCGCCGATGTCGACCTCTGGTCAGCCCGGTCCGGCCATGGATCTGGCGATCCTGTCGATCCACATCGCCGGTGCGTCCTCGATCCTAGGCGCGATCAACTTCATCACCACGATCTTCAACATGCGCGCTCCCGGCATGACGCTGCACAAGATGCCGCTGTTTGCCTGGTCGGTTCTGGTCACCGCTTTCCTGCTGCTGCTGTCGCTGCCGGTCCTGGCTGGTGCCATCACCATGCTGCTGACGGACCGTAACTTCGGCACCTCCTTCTTCGTGCCGGAAAATGGCGGCGACCCGATCCTGTTCCAGCACCTGTTCTGGTTCTTCGGCCACCCGGAAGTGTACATCCTGATCCTGCCGGGCTTCGGCATCGTCAGCCACATCATCGCGACCTTCTCGCGCAAGCCGGTGTTCGGCTATCTCGGCATGGCCTATGCCATGGTTGCGATCGGCGCCGTCGGCTTCGTCGTGTGGGCGCACCACATGTACACCACCGGTATTTCGCTCAACACGCAGCGCTACTTCGTGTTCGCCACGATGGTCATCGCGGTGCCGACCGGCATCAAGATCTTCTCGTGGATCGCAACCATGTGGGGCGGCTCGATCTCTTTCCGTACGCCGATGCTGTGGGCAGTAGGCTTCATCTTCCTGTTCACGGTCGGTGGCGTCACCGGCGTCCAGCTCGCCAACGCTGGCCTCGACCGCTCGCTGCAGGATACCTACTACGTTGTCGCGCACTTCCACTACGTGCTGTCGCTCGGCGCCGTCTTCGCGATCTTCGCCGGCTGGTACTACTGGTTCCCGAAGATGACCGGCTACATGTACTCGCCGTTCATCGCGCGTTCGCATTTCTGGATCATGTTCATCGGCGTGAACCTGGTGTTCTTCCCACAGCACTTCCTTGGTCTGTCGGGCATGCCGCGTCGCTACATCGACTATCCGGATGCGTTTGCCGGCTGGAACTACGTTTCGTCGGTTGGCTCCTACATTTCCGGCGTCAGCGTCCTGATCTTCCTCTACGGTGTCTTCGAGGCATTCCGGAAGAAGCGCATCGCCGGTGCCAATCCCTGGGGTGAGGGTGCGACCACGCTGGAATGGCAGCTGCCTTCGCCGCCGCCTTACCATCAGTGGGAACAGCTGCCCAAGGTCAAGTAAGGCAGCATTGAACGATCGAGACCGCCGGCCCGGCCGGCGGTTTTGGCCAAACGGAATGGACTTCAAGTACGCAATGGCCCTGGTTGACAATTCACACATGGAGCAAGTGGGCTCCCGCATGTCGGAGGCGACAGCGGGCGACTATTTTGCGCTGCTCAAGCCGCGTGTGATGTCGCTGGTGGTCTTCACCGCCTTTGTCGGCCTGGTGGCGGCTCCGGTCACCATGAACCCGTTGATCGCCGTCATCGCCATTCTGGCGATCGCCATCGGTGCTGGTGCATCGGGCGCGCTCAACATGTGGTACGATGCCGACATCGATGCCGTCATGACCCGTACCGCCAGCCGCCCGATCCCATCCGGACGCGTCTTGCCCGGCGAGGCGCTGAGCTTCGGCCTGGTGTTGTCGGCGCTGTCGGTGATGACGCTAGGCGTGCTCGTGAACTGGCTGTCAGCTGCGCTTCTCGCCTTCACGATCTTCTTCTACGCCGTCATCTACACGATGTGGCTGAAGCGCTGGACGCCGCAGAACATCGTCATCGGCGGTGCGGCGGGCGCCTTCCCGCCTGTCATCGGCTGGGCCGCTGCGACCGGGGCGGTGAGCCTGGAAAGCGTTATCCTCTTCCTCATCATCTTCCTGTGGACACCACCGCATTTCTGGGCACTTGCGCTGTTCAAGTCGGGTGACTACGGGCGCGCGGGCATCCCGATGATGCCGAACGTCGCTGGCGAGGCTTCGACCCGCCGCCAGATTTTCGCCTATGCAGTCATCCTGGCGCCCATTGGCGTGCTGCCCTGGCTGCTCGGCTATACGTCTGCCATCTACGGCGTTCCGGCAGTACTCCTGGGCATTGGTTTTGTCTGGTATTCCTGGGGTGTGCTGCGCATGCCCGACAGCGATCGTGTGATGAAGCCGGCCAAGGCGCTGTTTGGTTATTCGCTGCTTTATCTGTTCGCCATCTTCGCCGCTTATCTTGCCGATAGCGTTGTCGCCCGCGTTCTGGTTCTGGGTGGGGCATGAGTGCAATGGATGAAAAACTCGAACTGGTCACGCTGACCGAACGCCAGAAAAAGGCGCGCCGAAGCCGCTCGGTTGCGATTGCCGTGGCGCTTGGCGTGCTGGTCGTCATCTTCTACGTGGCGACGATCGTGAAGTTCGGCACGCCCATCATCAACCGGCCGATGTGAGGTTGATGATGGACCTGGAAAAGACAGCCGCCGAACAGAAGAAGCGCAAGACCAACCTGGCAGTCGCCGGTGGTTGCGTGGCGTTCTTTGGTGCCATGGTCGGCATGGCTTATGCGGCAGTGCCGCTCTACGCCATGTTCTGTCAGGTCACCGGGTATGGCGGCACGACGCAGCGTGCCACGCAGTATTCCAACCGTGTGCTCGACCGCGAAATCACCGTTCGCTTCGACGCCAACACGGCCGGAGTTCCATGGGAATTCGAGCCGGTGCAGCGCGAAGTCACCATCAAGCTCGGCGAAACCAGACAGGTCGCCTACAAGGCAACGAACAAGTTCAGCACGCCGACGACCGGCCGTGCGACCTTCAACGTGACGCCGGAACTGGCGGGCGCCTATTTCAACAAGGTTGAATGCTTCTGTTTCACCAACCAGACGCTGAAGGCGGGCGAAACGGTCGACATGCCGATCGTCTTCTACGTCGATCCGGACATCCTCAAGGTGCCGGAAATGAAGAACATCAAAACCATCACGCTTTCCTACACCATGTTCCAGGCTGACAAGAACAAGCCGGTTGCGGCCGTGGGGACCAAGGAAAGCGGCAAGGCAATTTCCAATACCGAAGCAAATCTCGGGGGATGACATGGCTGACGGACACGCCAAACCGAACCACGACTACCACATCATTGACCCGAGCCCATGGCCCTTCCTGGGTTCCGTCGGCGCGTTGGTCATGGCGTTCGGTGGCATCTTCTACATGCAGTATCTCAAAGGTACGTCGTTCCACCTCTTCGGTGTAGACGTTGCCAAGGCACACTTCTGGGTGCTTCTGATCGGCCTGATCATTGTGCTCTATACGATGTATGGCTGGTGGTCGGACACGATCAAGGAAGCGCATGAGGGGCACCACACCAAGGTGGTTTCGCTCCACCTCCGCTACGGCATGATCATGTTCATCGCCTCCGAGGTGATGTTCTTCGTCGCCTGGTTCTGGGCCTACTTCGACGCCAGCCTGTTCCCGAACGAAGCCATCCAGGCGGCGCGCACCACCTTCACCGGCGGTGTCTGGCCGCCCAAGGGCATGGAAGTGCTCGACCCCTTCCATCTGCCGCTCTACAACACCGTCATCCTGCTCCTGTCGGGCACGACGGTGACCTGGGCGCACCATTCGCTGATCCACGGCGACCGCAAGGGTCTCATCAACGGCCTGGTGCTGACGGTTGGCCTCGGCATGCTGTTCACCATGGTTCAGGCCTATGAGTACATCCACGCTCCGTTCGGCTTCAAGGATTCCATCTACGGTGCCACCTTCTTCATGGCGACCGGCTTCCACGGTTTCCACGTCATCATCGGCACCATCTTCCTGCTGGTCTGCCTGGTTCGCGCAATGAAGGGTGACTTCACGCCAAAGCAGCATTTCGGCTTCGAAGCTGCTGCCTGGTACTGGCACTTCGTCGACGTGGTCTGGCTATTCCTGTTTGCCTCGATCTATGTCTGGGGTTCGATGGGCGCGGTCATCGAAGGCCACTGATCGATCCGCATAAGGGTTTTAGGGGAGGCGGCTGCGGCAACGTGGCCGCCTCTTTCTTTCGGACCGGGCGTTCAACTCGGCCCCGAAAGGTTCTAGAAAGACCGGCATGAGTGAAGACAAGGCGATATGGCCGCCGATCGATCCGATCCAGGCCGGCCTGAAGGGGCGCTGCCCGCGCTGCGGAGAAGGGCGCCTGTTTTCGGGTTTCCTGACAGTCGGCAAGCGCTGCTACAATTGCGGCCTTGACTACTCTTACGCTGATGCCGGTGACGGACCGGCCGTTTTCGTCATTCTCATCATCGGCTTCATCGTTGTCGGTCTGGCGCTGTGGCTCGAGGTCACTTTTGCGCCGCCGCTCTGGCTGCATTTCCTGCTCTGGATCCCTTTGGCAATGGTGCTGTGTCTGGCGGCGCTGCGGCTCATCAAGGGCGTGCTGCTCACCTTGCAGTATCGCAACAAGGCCGCTGAAGGCAGGCTGGACCAGCCACGATGACTGCCGCATCCCATTCGGCCCAGGGAAGTGCGCCGCGCAAGGCACTGGCACTCGGTCTTGGCCTGATTGCTTTCATCGTGCTGATTGGTCTCGGCACCTGGCAGGTCGAGCGGCTTGCCTGGAAAGAGAAGCTGATCGAGACGATCGACCAGCGCATGAATGCCAATCCTGTGACACTGGCTGACGCCGAGAGGCAGTACGCTGCCTCCGGCGATGTCGATTATGTCGCTGTCACGCTGAGCGGCACGTTCCTGCATGAGGGCGAGCGTTATTTCTTCACCACCTGGGACGGCCAGACAGGTTACAGCGTCTACACGCCCTTGAGATTGACCGACGGACGTTTTGTCTTCATCAACCGCGGTTTCGTGCCCTATGAAATGAGGGATCCGACCAAGCGCGCCGAGGGCGAAATTCCTGGTGAGGTCACTGTCGCTGGCCTGGCCCGCAATCCGCTGAGCGGCAAGCCGTCGATGATGGTGCCGGATAACGACCTCGCCAAGAACATCTTCTATTGGAAGGATCGCGATGCCATGGCTGCCACAGCAGGCCTGCCTGCCGGGGCCGTGGTGCTGCCCTTCTTCGTCGATGCCGGAAAGGCACCCAATCCGGGCGGTTTGCCGGTTGGCGGCACCACCATGGTCGACCTGCCCAACAACCATCTGCAATATGCGCTGACCTGGTACGGTCTCGCGGCAGCGCTCGTCGGTGTCGTCGCAGTCTGGTTTCGCAAGAACCGAAGGACGGCCTGAGAGTCCGTCCGCGCCCTTGACAGACAGGGGTGGCGGACATCATGTCCGCACGGGAGCGCCGCGCGTCCAGCCGATGGGAAAGCATGTTGAACAAAGCCGTTAAACCGCCGCTCACGATCAGGCTCTGCCAGCCACGTGGTTTCTGCGCCGGCGTCGATCGCGCCATCCAGATCGTCGTGCTGGCACTGAAGAAATACGGCGCACCGGTTTATGTCCGCCATGAGATCGTCCACAACCGCTATGTGGTCGAGGGCTTGCAAAACCTCGGTGCGGTTTTCATCGAGGAACTTTCCGAGATCCCGGAGGAACACAAGCAGTCCCCGGTGGTGTTCTCGGCGCATGGCGTGCCGAAGTCCGTGCCGGCGGACGCCGTGGCGCGGAACCTCTTTTATCTCGACGCCACTTGTCCGCTTGTCTCCAAGGTGCACAAGCAGGCCATGCGCCACCAGCGCCTCGGTCGCCACGTGCTTCTGATCGGCCATGCCGGCCACCCGGAGGTGATCGGCACGATGGGACAGTTGCCTGACGGCGCGGTGACGCTGATCGAGACGGAAGCAGACGCAGCTTCATTCCAGCCTGCGGATCCCGAGGCGCTTGGTTTTGTCACCCAGACGACGCTCTCGGTGGAAGACACCGCTGGCATCATCCGGGCCTTGGAGGAACGTTTCCCTGCCTTGCAGGCGGCGGCGGCGGAATCGATCTGCTACGCAACGACCAATCGGCAGGATGCGGTGAAGGAGACCGCTCCCGGCTGCGATCTCTATCTGGTTGTCGGCGCGCCGAATTCTTCGAACTCGCGCCGTCTTGTCGAAGTGGCGGAGCGCGCGGGTGCTGCGATGTCGCTTCTCGTGCAGCGCGCTTCCGAGATTCCGTGGAATGACATCGGCTCGATACGGACGCTTGGCCTCTCCGCGGGTGCCTCGGCGCCGGAGATCATCGTCGATGAGATCATCAATGCCTTCCGCCAGCGTTTCGACGTTTCGGTCGAACTGGCGGTAACGGCCACGGAAACGGAGGACTTCCCGGTGATGCGGGTGCTGCGCGATGTCGAACTGACACCGGCCGACATGGCCTTCGTAAACGGGACCGTGTGATGGCGGTCTATACCGATGTGGGTGAGGGCGAGCTTGCGGCTTTCCTGAGGGAGTATTCGGTCGGTGAGCTGCTTTCCTACAAGGGCATCGCCGAGGGTACGGAAAATTCCAACTTCCTGCTGCACACCACGACAGGCTCCTTCATCCTGACACTTTACGAAAAGCGCGTGGAAAAGGCTGACCTGCCTTTCTTCCTCGGGCTGATGGATCATCTCGCCAAGAAGGGCATCTCATGCCCGCTGCCGGTGCAGCGCCACGACGGTTCCATGATCGGCACACTGGCCGGTCGGCCGGCAGTCATCATCACCTTCCTGGAAGGCATGTGGTTGCGCAAACCCGGCGTCGCGCACTGCCGGGAAGTCGGCAAGGCCCTGGCCGCAATGCATCTGGCCAGTGCCGATTTCGCCATGCATCGCGCCAACGCGCTGGCAATCGATGGCTGGCGCAAGCTCTGGGAGGCGTCACGCGCGCGCGCCGACGAGGTCGAACCTGGTCTCGCGGCCGAGGTCGACGCGGATTTCGCCGACTTCGGCCGCAACTGGCCGGAAGGTCTGCCGACAGGCATCATCCATGCCGATCTCTTCCCGGACAACGTCTTCTTCCTTGGCGAGAAGCTGTCAGGCCTGATCGACTTCTATTTCGCCTGCGACGATTTCTACGCTTACGATCTCGCCACCTGCCTCAATGCCTGGTGCTTCGAGAAGGACTTTTCCTTCAACTTGACCAAGGGAACTGCGCTGCTGGCCGGCTACCAGAGCGTGCGGCCGCTCGATGCGGCAGAGCGGGAGGCGCTGCCAATGCTGGCGCGCGGCTCTGCGCTGCGCTTCATGCTGACGCGTCTCTATGACTGGCTGACCGTTCCTGACGGCGGCCTTGTCATCAAGCGTGATCCGACTGAATACATCCGCCGCATGCGCTTCCACCGCGCGATCGGCTCAGCATCCGAGTATGGCCTGAAATGAAGCATGTCGAGGTTTTCACCGACGGAGCCTGTTCCGGCAATCCGGGACCGGGCGGCTGGGGCGCCATCCTGCGCTTCAACGGCAAGACCAAGGAGCTGTCGGGCGGCGAAGCGGATACCACCAACAACCGCATGGAGCTGCTGGCGGCAATCTCCGGGCTGAATGCGTTGAAGGAAGCCTGCAAGGTCGATCTTCACACCGACAGCAAATATGTCATGGACGGCATCTCCAAGTGGATCCATGGCTGGAAGCGCAACGGCTGGAAGACCGCTGACAAGAAGCCGGTCAAGAATGGCGAACTCTGGCAGGCCCTGGACGAGGCCAACCGGCGTCACGATGTGACCTGGCACTGGGTCAAGGGTCACGCCGGTCATCCGGAAAACGAGCGCGCTGACGAACTGGCTCGCGAGGGCATGGCGCCTTTCAAGAAGTCGGGTTCCGCAACGGCGAGCGCCGCTCGTCCCCCCAGGGTCGATGCGCCGGCGAAGACCAGCGCTCCGAAGCCCCGTCGGTCGTCGCAGAGCTATTGAACGGCCGATGCCCTTCCACGATGGAAGGCCCTCGGCTTGTTGCTTCCCGTGTCCAGGGCTCATCAGGCCTTCAGTGTGATCCAGTCCGCCCTGGCGAAACGATCCACAGCCGCTTCGTCCAGCGTCACGCCCCAGCCTGGGCCGTCCGGTACCGCAGCTGATCCGCCATCATAGTCGATGCTTTCCTGGATCAGGCTGTGCTCGAGCATGAGATGGCCCTGCAATTCGGTGGCGTGGCGTATGTTGGCCGCGCGCGCGGCGTGCAGGTGCAGCAGCATCGCACTGCCGATGCCACCACATTGGTTGTGCAGCACCACATCCAGTCCACGCGCGGTGGCATAGTCGATCGCGCGCAATGCGCCCGTCATGCCACCGGGCCGTTCGGCATTCAGTCCAAAGCAGCGGATGCCACCCATTTCCGCGAGCGTCACGATGTCCCTCAGGCCGAAGGCGCCCTCATGTGCCATCAGCGGCACGCTGGTGCGGGACTGCACCCAGGCCATGCCGGCGAAATCGTCCGCGCGCACCGGCTGCTCGGCGAAATCGATGCCGTAGGGCGCGATCGCCTCGATCGCCGCAAGTGCCTCATTGGGCGTGTAGGCCTGGTTGTAGTCGACGCGCAAACCGGCATCCGGTCCGATCAGGTCGCGCACGGCTGATATGATCGCCACGTCACGCGTGCATCCGTCCCCCAGTTTGCAGCGGAAGGAACGGATACCCGCCCCAAGCGCCATGCGCGTGATTTCCAGGATCGTCGGCACGTCGGTGAGGGGCATCACCAGGCTGAGCGGAACGCGATCGATCTGGCGTCCGCCGCAAAGGTCGTGGACAGGCCGGCCAACGCTGCGCGCCGCTACGTCGTGCAGCGCCATGTCCAGCAAGCCCTTCGCCATTTCGTTGCGGGCGACGTTGTTGTCGAACTTGCCGTGGATGGCGCCGATGTCGAAAGCGGAACGTCCCAGAACGAAGCGGGCAAGATGCCGTTCGATCACGTCAGCCATCAGTTGCGGCGACACGCCGCTCTCGACCAGCCAGACATAGCTTTCGCCCAGGCCGACGACGCCATTTTCCGTCGTCATGCGGCAGATCAGGAAGTCGCCGCCGAGCCAGTGGTCCTCCACCTTCAGGCCCATCGCCACCTTGCCGCTGCCGCCTTGCAGATGCGTACGCACCATTTCCGTGAACGGCACGAAGACCGGGCGCAGTTCGATCTTCACGATCGGATCATGTTGCATGTGGATTTCCTTTTTCGAGATCGAGCTTCGCGCTGCTGACGTTCAGCGAGCGTTTTGGCCCTGCGTCAGCCCTGGACACCAATCAGGTCATGGACGAACCGGCCCCGGATCATCGTCGCCATGACCGACAGCGTCCCGATATCCTGCGCGGGGACCGACAGGGGATCGCGGTCGAGAATGACGAGATCGGCGAGCTTCCCCGCGTTGAGCGAGCCCTTGTCGTTCTCCTCGAACTGCAGGCGGGCCGCGTTCGCCGTGTACATGTCCAGCGCTTCGCGAACCGATACGCCCTGTTCGGGGTGGAAACCGCCGCGGTTTACCGCAAAGTCGATTGCGGCGATCACGTCGGGATCTTCGATCGGCGCGTCCGAGGACCCGGCCAGCGCGATGCCGGCGTCGAGGAAGTCACGGAACGGATAGACGTGGCCCGTGCGTTCCTCGCCCAGCCGCGCGGGTAGCCACGCCATTTCGGACCGGATGAACAGCGGCTGGGAGCAGACGTGCAGCCCGATACGCGCGATCCGCGCGATCAGTTCGTGATCGGCGATCGAGGCGTGTTCGATACGGTGGCGATGATCCTCGCACGGATGCTCTGCCAGCAGGCGTTCGAACAGCCGCACACAATTGGCGATGCCACGGTCACCGATTGCATGAATGCAGATCTGATACCCTGCAAGATGCGCGGCTTCCATCCGCCGGTAGATCTCATCTTCCGGCAAGGTCATATAGCCATGGGTGCAGCCGCTATCGCTGTATGGTTGGTTCATGCAAGCGGTGCACGAGCCGAAGGTTCCATCGGCGAAGATCTTGATCGCGCGCGTTTTGGTGCTGCGGCGGGGATCATCGAGTGCCGAACCAGCCAGCGCTTCGACACCTGCCAGAGTGCGACCGATGACGATGGTGTAGATCGACTGTGCTACGAGTTCCGGCAAGGCGAGCGCGATGAAGCTCTCCAGTCGCCCGGCCTCTCCCGCCGGTCCTTCGTCGTCGCTCTGCAGCATCGCCCCGATCGAGGTGATGCCGGACCGCGCCAGCCGCGCGAACACCTCTCCCATGGCGACCAACATGCGGCCGGGGGCAGGTATTGGCGTCTTTGCCTGAACCAGACCCACGGCTTTTTCGAAGAAACGGCCGTCCGGGTGACCGGACGCGTCACGGCCGATTGTGCCGCCCGCCGGATCCGATGCCAGTTCGCCGGACAACATTGACAGCACGACTGAATTGACAATGACGCCGTGACCGTCGCGGCCATAGATAAGCACCGGCCGATCGGGAAACCACTGGTCCAGAAGCACCGCATCCAGCACTTCGCCCGCAGGCAGGCGGTTGCTCTCGAACTGGACGCCGATCAACCATTCGTCCACGGCGAGCCGCGCTTGCTGCGCATGCAGCCGGGCACCGACCGCAGCCATGTCGTGTGCGCCGTTGAGATCGGCCGACATGGCGAAGAAAATCATCGGCATCGGGTGCAGGTGCCCGTCGATGAAACCTGGGACGATGGCACGCCCGGCTAGATCGATCTCCTGCGGTACCCGGCCTGCGTCCTTCGCGCAGCGTCGCGCATCGGCCAGCGATCCGACAAAATCGATCCGGTCGCCGATGACGAGCAGGCTCTCGGGAGCGTGGTCACCATGCGCGGGCAAGATCGCTCCGCCGTGAAACAAGAACTCTCCCATCCGTTGCTACCCAATCTCGATTCCGTCAGTTGAAAACAGAATGGCGCAGGAGGCAGAATCTGTCTAT
>VFQQ010005155.1_pt1 | contig 11027 bp, 13 predicted proteins | sample 3512341 | NCBI WGS metagenome assembly VFQQ01 (sample SAMN10412373, study PRJNA504923) | tailings metagenome | isolation source: Relicate 2 Philex TSF1 revegetated site | place: Philippines: Tuba, Benguet | collected 2017-08-29
AGAACACGCAACAAGGCGGGCTGCAAACCAACCGGCCCACCTATTTGTTACTCCCAACACTGATATTTTTGATCTGCGGGTGCCATCAGGTGCAACTAGGCAGCTTTGGCGACGCCCTACTGGGCTCGCTCGCGCTGGATCCGGTAAGTAAACAGCTCTTGCTTGACGTCGTCACAAGTATTGAGGGCGGTGCCCCAAACCATCGATGACCCTTGTCATCCAGACTAGCCTCGGACATGCCCCGTAAGGTCGATCGTTCCCGCGGACGCTTCAGCGACGATGTCTGGATAGCGATGAGGAGGAGACATCGATCCATTCAGCCCCGGCAAACCACCTGCCAGGAGCAGCGTGGTTTCGGACGCCGGCTTGACCTTTTGCAGATCCGCAAGCCCACTCGAGCGAGCCTCCCGCGGGGTTGACTCAGTGCCAGCGTCGATGGTGCCGGTGGTGAAAGTGATGGCGATGGCCGCCAAAGCGGAAGTAAATGCCTGGTCCCCAACCCCAATAGGGATAAGGCCGGTAGTAGGATCCGCCGTGGCACCGGCGATATCCATACCGCCAATGGCAGTGGCGGTAGCCGCGCCAATGCACCTGCTCTACGTCGGCTCGCGTGGTGAGACCGCTCGATTTCATCGCGTCAATGTTAGAAAAAGGCGCTGCGTTCGCCGAAACACCTGCAACAAACAACAGACCGACTGAGGCCGCCGCAGCAATAAGCGTTTTCATTGTATGCTCCTTGGTGTGCTCTTCCCCGGCACGTTCCAAGAGATATGAAATAAATAGGAGTGCAGCGGTCGCTATGCAAGTTGCTGCTATGCCACCGACCATCCGCGGTGCGGACGGCGAGAGTGCTTTGCAGCAGGGGTTTAAGCGGCGGACACTGCGAAGGCGAACCAGGGCTCCGGTCTCATGACCCCAATTATTATGCTGCGTTCCTGCGTGAACCCGGACGGGAACGCCGCGGAGTAATTGGCCTGCAGTATTCCTTATGTGAGAGCGGGGAACCAGTGATGGCTCGAACGGTTCAATGAAAAAACATTGGAACCGAGTTATGACCAAGTATCCGTCTCCTCCCTATCCCAAACAGCAGCAACGCCCTCCGGGCCAGACTGGCGACATGGACCCTGCGCCGGACCATGGGGAGAATAGCTACCGAGGGTCAGGCCGTCTGATCGGCAAAAAAGCTATCATCACGGGAGGCGACAGTGGAATCGGCAGGGCCGTTGCGATTGCTTACGCACGAGAGGGGGCCGACGTCCTGATTTCCTATCTTAGCGAAGATCAGGACGCCAAAGAGACGGCAAAACTCGTCGCCCAAGCGGGCCAAAAAGCAATCCTCGTTCCAGGAGACGTGCAAGACCCCACGCACTGTCGAACAATCGTCGAGGAAGCTGTATCGGAACTGGGGGGCATCGACATTCTCGTCAACAACGCCGCGCATCAGGCCACGTTCAAAGAAATCGAGGACATCTCGGATGAGGAGTGGGAACTCACTTTCCGAGTGAACATCCACGCCATGTTTTATCTCACGAAAGCCGCCGTACCGCACATGAAGGAAGGAAGCGTCATCATCAACACAGCTTCTATCAATTCAGATGCACCTAATCCGACGCTGTTGGCCTACGCCACTACAAAGGGCGCTATCCATAACTTCACTGCTGGACTGGCCCAGCTGTTAGCTAAAAAGGGAATTCGTGCGAATGCAGTCGCGCCAGGCCCGATATGGACTCCGCTGATCCCGTCCACGATGCCAGAAAGCGTAGTCATCAAGTTTGGAGAGAACACGCCGATGAAGCGCGCCGGTCAGCCTGCGGAACTCGCCACGGCATACGTCATGTTGGCCGACCCGTTGTCGAGCTATGTCTCCGGCGCTACGATCGCAGTTACCGGGGGGCGGCCATTCCTCTGAAGACGACCTAGGTTGCCAAAACCCACGCGGCTAAAGGGACAATTGCATTCTATGTGGCGCGACAAGTGCGTGCCGTTCTAACCGTCGTACTTCACGTCATGCACCCAGCCCTTGCCGGACGGCGGTACGAAATTGAACGCTGTCCCGGCGCGCATATGAGCTCTCAGTAAAATTCCACAAGCGGCCCGGGAACCTCGCCATCGGCGTCGCATTCATCTCTGGAGCCCCTCCATCCGGGCTCAGTCTGGACGCGTCATGCCCCCGGCTCGGTTCTCGGCCGGGGGCACCTTCGTCCCAAGGCGCCGAACGATGCCGCAGAAGCGCTGATTGGCATGGTCATTGAGACGCTCAACCCTGGGTAAAGCGCCGTCTCACCAGCGTGCGATCAGGCGATATCGCCGGATAGCTTCCTGCGCCAGAGCGGCCTAGCTGACTTGCCCGACACGAGGTCACGCTGCACGGGGTTTCGAGGAGCAATGTCGAGTTCAGCGCATGCCGCCCAAGCCGCGCGTCAGAACCCTGAGTGCCGTGTCATCGAAATCTGATGCTGGATACATGGGGGTAGCCGCCTCCGCCGAGGGGGTCCCCACGCAATCAGCAACCAGGGAACTTTCCTCGGTCATAACTATTACGGACTGGGGTCTGGTGACAGGCCCCAGTCCATGGATGACTCTAAGCCCCCGGCTGCCGCGACCCGTCGACCGGGGGCTTTTTCCGCTCATTCCGCGGGGATCTCTCCTCAGGTCTTCAGGCGCCAAAGCCCTCCAAGGGTTAACTGGGGACCGCCGAATGTATCGATGAAAACATTCACGATCCGCCAGGCCGGATGGCGCAATGCCAATCGCTCTTTGACCTCTTCGGGAGAGTCGCCTGGTTCGGTGGATTCTTTGTAGATGCGCCTAACGCGATCGAAATAGAGAACACGCCACCGTTGTTTTGGTCCGGCTGTGCTCGTCATGATTCACCGTCGCGTGTTTGAGGACGATGCTGCGCGCTGTAGAATGCGGTGATTCGGCAACCAACGATAGTCGTAAGTCACCGCAAGCGACTAACGCACGAGAAGCCACACGAACCCGGTCACTGCCGCGAGCAGGATTGCAGTCAATGTCCGCCGCCCTGCGTCGCGGCGAAGCCGCCTTTGCCAATTGGCGTCAACGAAGCGGTCTACTTGGCGCGTCGCACCATTGTTCCAACTCCAGCCGGCTCACTAACTCAATGGTGGCAGCCGGGAACCGGCTTGCTCAGCAGGGGTTCTTTGCGGAGGAGAAAGGAGCAAGACATGAAGCCGAATCGCATCTTTGCAATATTCGCCAGCGTTGTTCTTCTCAGCGCTGGACCAAGTTGGGCGCAGTCGACCGGCGCGTCGCCGGCGGATCCCAACAACGAGCGCAACCAGCGCCCGGCTCCGAGCAATACGCAGCCGGCTGATCCCGCGGCAGACTCCAACCCGGCAGCTCGTGTGCCGACCGATCCCGGAGATGCAGCCTCGGCCGAACGCGAAGAAGGCGGCGCATCCGGCGGAACTGGTTCCTCCAGCGGTGAGGAAGGATCTGATGTTATAATCGTACCTGAGAATGCCCCGCCGTATTAGGAAAGGCGAGGCATTGGCAGTCGTCTCTTCAGAGGACGTGCCCGGCTTCGAGATAGAAGGTTGCGCCATGCCGTCCAGACAGCGTCAAGCGACAGCCCGGACGGCGAAGACCCGAGCGGGGAAGTCGCACATTCGGTCCCGCGCGCAACGTAACGCGAAACGTAAACTGATCGCCTTCGAACCTGACATGCTGCGCGCGCTGGATTTACTCGCGCGTGACCGCATGCAGGACTTTCAGGAGCTGGCAGACGAAGCCTTCCGCGACATCCTGAAAAAGCACCATCGGCCCGTCACGCTGCGGGAAGCACTGAAGCAAAGCACGCGGCGAACGCCCGCCAACGATTGACCCTGCGCCTTCCCCGCGGCAATTATCGGCCGAATTCTGGGCGGATGGTGACCGGCTTCATGTATGAGCCAGCCACCAGGAAACGGATTTCAAAAAAAGCGTGGCTCCCTTCGGAAGTGATTGCTGCGCGCCGGTCAGCACGTGCGTCGCGTTCACACCGAAAGAGAGGTCCGCCTCAGCGCAAGCAAGGAACCATAGCGTACGCGTATCGTTCTTACAGTATTCGCGTTCACTATGGGGAGGGTCGACGAGGGGCGCACAGGTGGCCATTGGAAAGCGTCCCGCAGTATCTCGTTCGGAAATACCAAGAACTGCTTCTGATCAATGGTTGCTTCGGTGCACCGATCCAGCTCGCGCCGCCGCGTTCGGTAGAGACCGCCATCGGCTGCAAATTCCGGTTAGCCGCTGCGCTGAAATCCGAGCACGCATTGAGCCAATGGGACATGACGGAGACGTGTTGGCCCTGCGCGACTGCTTTCCGTCGTGGCGCGTTTCAGTTTGCGTTTGACTATCAGAGGGCTGACCTCGAGGTCACGGGCGAACCAATTTACCCTGCTCTTGCAGGAAGAAGTGACGTCATCCATCGCACCTTCTATACCGCTTCCGGGATGGCGGCCATTTCGGCGATCTTGCTTGCACTCAGAACAGCCATCAAACGTTTTGACTTCATCGCACCCGGTGGCTGCTACAGCGAGACTACCGAACTCATCGAGAAGTTTGGCGCGCCCGCACGCATCATTTGCGACGGCTTCACAGCGACTAGCGGAAGCAACATCCTGCTCCTGGACTCTTCGGTCACCGAAAATGCCGAATGGTACGTAGAGTCCGCAAGACAGCGCAAGATCAGCGCTGTTCTCTTCGACACAACTTGTCTTTGGAGCGGCTCCGGCCGTATCCGACGCGTGCTTACCCAAGCGTTCTGCGCCGGGCTGCCGGTGCTCTTGGTGCGAAGCCACACCAAGCTTGACTCGCTCGGCGTCGAATACGGCCGCCTCGGTTCTATCGTTACAACTGCCTCGCCTCGCACCTCGTCCCGACATGGGCTTCAACAGTTGAAGAAGTTGATGGATACAACAGCTGACGCGGTTCGCCTGACAGGCGGGGCTGCAATCCCGGCCCATTTCCCCCCATACGCTGGACGCGAGTCGTATCAAAAGCTGGGTGCAGCTCGTGTAGCAGCGACGCAAGCAAATAGCAGGTGTTTGGTGCGCGTGCTTCGCAAGAATCTGCCATCAACAAACCGCCTCTCTTCCTACTCGCACGGCCTCTTCATCACGTTTGCACCGATAGACTGGCTGACCCTTGAAAGCGCGCGGGAGGCTGCTGAGCGGTTGTGCAGGGAACTTGCACACGCAGGCGTGCCCGCGCGCCACGCTGGATCGTTCGGCTTCGATTTCGTGACTGCGGAATGGGCGTCCAATTCCACGCGCAGCATTTATGTGGTCCGCATGTCCGTGCCCGATCTGCCGTGGTGCATCCTGCAGAAGGGGGTGGCAGCTATTCGCCGGTGGTGGCTCGATCAACAAGGGGCGCACGCGGTATCAACCCAAATGGGTGTTCCTCTTGTCGCAACCGTTGGAGACGGCCCATGACGCACTCGCGCGGAGTACCAGAGCTACCAGGAAGACCGGGATCTTGCTGGGTGGCCACGCAGCAAGGGCACCCTTATCCAAGGCTCAAATCCTCCGCCAAAGCTGATGTGGCGGTTATCGGCGCGGGCATAGTTGGGCTCACCGCTGCCAATCAGCTCACCAAAGCTGGACTGTCCGTGGTTGTTGTCGAGGCACGGACGATTGGCGAGCAGGTCACGGGACGGTCGACCGCGAAGATCACCACGCAGCATGGGCTTGTCTATAAGTATCTCGTCGAAAAGTTGGGGTTCGAGACGGCAAAGAAATATGCCGAGGCAAATCACTTTGCCCTCGGTCAAATGCGATCCTGGATAGAGGAACTCGGCATAGCTTGCGATTTTGAAACGAAGGCTGCCTACGTCTACTGTTGCGATCCCAAACACATCACCGATCTCGAGGAGGAGGCGGCAGCCGCGCGTCAGGTTGGATTGGAAGCGGAGGTGTGCCGCCCCGCGCCGCTTCCGTTCGAAACGGTAGGCGCCCTGCGCTTCAGGGGGCAAGCCCAGTTTAATCCTGCAAAATATCTCGTTGGATTGGCGAGCGCGGCAAAAGCCGGAGGCGCGAGCATCTACGAGAATGCGCGCGTGACAAACGTTGAGAATGACGGCGGTTGGATCGTTACAATCGGAAACGTGACAGTCAAGGCCTCGCATGTGGTTCTGGGCACCAACATTCCCACGTGGGGGCCGGTACCTTTCGACGAACGGACGCGTCCACGGTGCCACATCGCCATGGCATTTCGTACCGAGAAGCCCATCATCGATGGAATGTTCATCGGCATGGACGATCCGCATTCATTGAGGACGGGCAGCGACGACACCGGCCATTTGCTCGTGGCGCTCGGACCCAAGTTCGAGACCGGGCAAGAGGGGGACGTTGCGAAACACTTCTTCGAGCTTGAGGCGTGGACGCGCCGAAACCTCGGAGTAGGCGATGTTGCCTGGCGCTGGGTCAACGAGGACTACGACACGGCCGACCGGGTACCATACGCGGGAGCGCTCAAATCGGCGCGGGGCCTCTATGTTGCCACTGGTTTCAACGCCTGGGGCATTAGCAACGGCACGGCAGCCGGCATGCTAATCGCCAACCAGGTCCTTGGACAACCGGCCGATTGGGATACGATCTACGATCCGGAACGTAAGGGTGAGAGGCAGTTCAACAAGGGAGGAGAGTCTCAGTCGCTGGTGCACAGTCTTGACGATGTTCCGCCTGGCGAGGGCAGGATCATTTCTGTCGGTAAAGGAAAGCTCGCGGTATACAGGAACAAGAGCGGCAAACTTCATGCCCTGTCGGCTGCTTGCACGCACAAGGGCTGCGATGTGACCTGGAATAACGCGGATGGAACGTGGGATTGTCCCTGCCACGGCTCGATGTTCTCGGTTGATGGAACCGTGCTTCATGGGCCTGCCGTCGAACCGCTGCCGGCGAAAAAGTTGCCGGCGAACTGGCTAGGAAAAGTTCAGGTCTGAAACAGCCGTACGAGACATCAGCCGCGCAACTGCGCCGGCGCACACGTCCGCGTCCCGGGTCTGACCGGCATGAAAACTGCCCCGATGTGCGCCGGTGGGCATCTACCCACCGGCTTCGTTCTTAGGCCAAGATCAATACATCGATGATGACAAAAGTGTCTGGATCAACGATGACGACCTTGTCTCCGAAGATGAAGTACTTGTAGCGGCGATATTCAGGAACAATCACCACGACCTCCTCCGGCACCACATATAGCGTAATGCTGCGCGGAACGTTCACGCCAACGTTGATGCTGATGTCGAGATCCTTGACCACAGCCTCGGACTTGTGTGCGCGGAAAACCGACTGCACCTTGGTTCGTTTTTCTCCGGACAGCTGTGTCATGCTGCCCTTTGAATCGCCACCTTTCCCTTCCGCACCTTCCGACCGACCGGAGGTCGCAGCATCGCTGTCGGTGCGGCCAGTATCGGCCGAGTCGCGGCGGTCCTTGCCGCGTTTGTCGTCCGACTTGGCTGTGTCATCCATTTTTTTTGATCCGCTCGACTGGTCGCGCGCCTCGGGCTTGTCACTCCGCCGCGATGGTTGGTCTGATGGGGAGGCGCCCTTATCCATCATTTTGTCGCCCGTGCCCTTCTCCATTTTTCCCTGCGGTGCCGTTGTTTCGGGTGATGCGCCGCGCTCCATGGTTGGACCGCCCGCGCCGGGAGATCCGCGTTCGCTCTGCGCGTTGGCCGTTCCGTCAAGAAGGGCCAAGGCTGCGATGCTGGTGCAGAGCAGCAAAGGTCGTTTCATCATTTCTTCTTCTCCGTTTTTTGGTATGCCGACCGACCCAAAGATAAACGGCCCAGAGACGCTGGCCGTTCCACCGATCGCGGCCGACTGGTGAAACCAAGGCCGAGACCGCAATGCAGATGACCGCCACAGAAATCCCCGATAAAATGTTATTCGCGTGGGGACCTCGTCGGCGGAGGTGACCATCCCATGTTTCCAGCAAGATCAGAATTCGATGAAGGCGCACTGAGCGCCATGACGCGCGCTTTTGAACAGGCATGCGCGACGTGTGGCGGAGGGTCTGTGAGGCACGCGTTCACGCGCCGAACCAGTGGCCGCGAGAGCTGCAGCGCGGCATGACTCCGTAGCATTGCGTCGGCTTGATCGCGCGCCTCCGGCTAGACGCCCGGATAGCGTGCAGGTCGTGACATTGGCGCTTCGCCCCCTCGCGCAGATGGCACGACATGCGCTGCTGTCCCTGACGCTGCGCTGCGGCGGAACCGCTGTCCCGGCCAGCTGCCTTAGAAGTTGAGGCTGGCGGGCCAAGTTGCGGAACGCTTTGCCTCTTTGAGACGTTGTTCATCACCAAAATTCATAGGAGGACTCCATGGGCGACAAGGATGAAGAACGCCGTCGCGAGGAACAAAAGCGGCGTGAGCAGATGCAGCAGGACAGCCAGAAGCCTGGCCAGCAGGGCGGCGAGGCCGGCGAAGGACAGCAAGGCCAAGATCAAAACCGGAAGAGCGAGGAAGAACGGCAGAGGCAGGCTCAAAGCGATCAGAAGCGGCAGCAGGGCGGCGGCGAAGATAAGCAGCAGCGTTAGCAGACGCGACACGAGATCGGCAAAGGTGGTGCGCAACCCGCGCGCCACCTTTTCAGCAAGTCGCGCCTCTTATGCCGGTGTTAGCCATCGAGCACTATGATCTCGCCTTACGGAACTCCGACAGCGCTGTAGGAGGAGAAGAGACCTCTCCGAACTCGCGCTTTTGGAGATCACCATCGAAGCAGACGAACATGCAAAAAGCGTCAAAGTACGCAAATCCCGCACTGCCGGCAGAACCGCCGCGTAGCGGGTGGACATTAAAAGTCCGCGAAGCATTCTCGCGCTTCGCGGCATGGTCGGCCGACGCGTTGGGCTGGGCCAGCGCCTTCGTGATTGCAACGGCGACGTGTGTGATCTGGGCAGCGTCTGGCCCGCTTTTTGACTATTCCGACACCTGGCAGCTCGTCATCAACACCGCCACGACTGTGCTGACTTTCCTGGCTGTCTTCCTCATCCAGCACACCCAGAATAAGGAAGGCAAAGCGCTCCAATTAAAGCTCGACGAACTTATCCGAGCTACTACGCAAGCGCGAAATGGATTGATCGATCTCGAACATTGCACCGAGGAAGAGCTGGAGGCGGTCCAGAAAGAGTTCGCCAGGCGCCAGGTGACTAAAGGTAAGTAGCCGTTCGGCGGCGCGAGATCGCATGAATGCTAAGTGTCGTGCGAGCACGCAATGAACTTGTTCTCGGCAAAGCCCGTCCGGCTGCGCCTACTATCGCTTGCTCGGACTCTCGGGCCGTTGTTCCGGTGGGCGCCTCGTATAGTCGTCGCGAACCTGTTCGCCGCTCGACACTTTCGACTTTTGCGGTTTCTTCTCTTTAGGAAGCTGCGTTTGCACTTCCACTGCGCTCTTTGCTTCACCGGTCATTGGTATCTCCTCCGCCCTTTTAGAAGAAACGTGGATTAAATGAGCGCGGTTCCAAGTAGAACGGACTAGCCGACCGCTCGCTTGACGAGCTTCAGCGATGCCGCTTGATGATTGGACCTACGTGCAAGAACTAGAGGTCTCCCTGCGCGAAATACCTCTTCCGGACCCCGCGCTTAGCGGAACCCCAAGTACGGCCACCAAGTTATCGCCTCAAAGGACTTCTTGAGGAGATATCCCATGAAACATGTGCTCGTGGCCACGGCGTTCGCTCTTGCCGTATCGAGCGGCGCTTATGCGGGGGCAGGAAGCGAAGCGACCGGGGAAAAGCTAGCCCAAGCTGAGTGCGATGCACTCTGGATGAAGGCGAATCCAAGTGGAGGAAAGCTGTCTGAGAGTGCTGCGGCAGCCTATATCACCGATTTCAAGGCCGCGAACCCGGACGGCGACAATACGATCGAACAAAATGAGTTCCGAAATGCCTGCAATCAGGGGCTGATCAAAAGCACAGCGGCGACTGGCACTAGCGCTGGGACCTCCGGGGTAGGCGAAGCTGGCGAAACCTCGGATCGAACACCCGAGAAGAAAACCCCAACGCCGCTGCAGCAAAAGGATTCAGTCGGAGGCCGCACCTCGGATCGCACCCCCGACAAGTGACACCTGTTTGGTTTGGCCGACGGCCGGCTGACCGGCATTTTGTTAAAGTGTGATACCCCGCCGGACAGACGCAGGCGGAGAGGAGCTTGCCATGGCCTCTAAATCTCGCAGCGCATCAAAAGAGGTCGAAAGCGAAATGCGTCGCTACAAGCGCGGCGCAGCGAAGAGTGGGCCGGGCGGCAAGGGCGGCACAGTAAAAAGTCGCAAGCAAGCCGTCGCGATAGGGCTTTCCAAAGCTCGGAAGGCGGGAAAGAAGGTCCCGAAGAAAAAAGCCTCGTGACGTAAGCTGAGTAAAGAACCGCTGCCCCTGGAACTCTCGCGAGTGTGTTGTGTTGATGTGGTCACAGTCCTCTTTGCCGAGTGTGGCCCATGCATGAACTTATCTATCTCATCGGTCTCATCGTCGTGGTGATGTTCGTTCTTGGCGCGCTTGGGCTGCGTTAGGGAGAACAAAACAATGGCTGAGACGCCCGCGTCCGATGTCCGGACAAACTATGTAGAATGGGCTCCGATCCTAGCTGGTGCGGTAGCCGCATCGGCTATTTCCTTCGTCCTCTTCGCTGCCGGAGCCGCCATAGGGCTTTCGCTCATCTCCCCCTATCCTTCGCAATCCTACGGCAATTGGGCAGCGACGCTGTCAGCATTCTGGGCGATGTTCGTTCCGATCTTTTCGCTTTTGATCGGCGGTTATATTGCTGGCCGCATGCGCGCTGCATGGACCGTTAATCCCGAAGAGAGAGAATTCCGCGACGGCGTGCACGGTCTACTCGTCTGGTCGACCGCGGTTCTGATCGGCGGCTTACTTGCGTATCTGGCAGCTGGCACGGCGGCACAGGTAGGGGGTGAATTTGCCAAAGCCGCCATCGCAGACAGAGGCTCGCTTGTGGCGGCGTCCGTAGACTCCCTATTGCGACCGGCAACTGGAGCGGCTCCGCCCAATCAGGTCGCAGGTCGGGATGC
>VFQQ010005157.1_pt1 | contig 11024 bp, 8 predicted proteins | sample 3512341 | NCBI WGS metagenome assembly VFQQ01 (sample SAMN10412373, study PRJNA504923) | tailings metagenome | isolation source: Relicate 2 Philex TSF1 revegetated site | place: Philippines: Tuba, Benguet | collected 2017-08-29
GTTACGACTTTCACGTTCTGAGTTCATGTAGTTGATGACGCACTAGGAGCGGCTTTACGCCGCGATGGCTGGCGGACGGTGTGCATCGCGGCGTAAAGCCGCTTGTCTCCTACCGAAACGCGACGTCTGGACGGTTGAACTTTGCGGGCCAGCCACCCGAAGAATCGAACCCCTCCTTCTCCGGAGGGGTTTTCTCTTGGTCAGAACTCGCGGAGGGTGGCGAGCCTCGGCTCGCCGCTCCCTCAACCCAACGCCACCGGACGCTCCCGCGCCACGAACCACAGCGGTTCGCGCTCGTCGCCGAGGATGGGATCGATGCGTACGTCCGCACAGTAGCGCGAACCGTCCTTGTGATAGTTGACGAGGGTCTCGCGACACTCGCGCCGCTCGCGCAAGGCTTCGCGGATCCGCTGCACCGCCTCGGGATCCGTCGCGGGACCCTGCAGCACGTGGCCAGGCTTGCGTCCACGCAACTCGGCCAGCGAATACCCGCACATCGCGGTGAAGGCAGGGTTGATCCACTCGACCAAGCCCTGCGGTCCCGTCACAACCACGGCCTCCGGCTCGCGACGCGCGGCCGGGGACAGCAGCGTTGCCAGCACCCGCGACTTGAGCGCGGCCGACGGCTGCCTGCGCTCCTGCAGGAAGGTCAGCTCCACCGCTGCCATCGCCTTTTGCAGGCGCGAAACGAGCGCCCGTGTCTCCTCGTGAAACAGGAGGATCAATTCAAAGTTTTCCCGCTCCGGCGCGGTCATGGCACCGGCCACATAAAGTGCGGCCCGATCGTGTAATAGATCCGTCAACATGCTGGTCCTTGTCTCCCGTGATACGCGCGAAACCGGGAAGCAGATTCACTCGGATAATATTCCGACGACTTGCATTAACCGCCCCTGGCGAGCGTCAGTCTGCCCCCGGGGCGTGTTTCACGGGAGCGCAGGCTCGAGAGTAGGACCGGCTTTACGCCGCGATGGAATGCGGACGGTGTTCATCGCGGCGTAAAGCCCACCCAAACCATCGCGGCGTAAAGCCGCTCCTACGCAATCGTTGCAGAACGCAACGTCTCGGCCGGTGCGCCATGCCTGCCGTTACTCGTGCCGCAAGGCCTCGATCGGATCGAGCCCGGCCGCCTTCCAGGCCGGGTAAAGCCCGAAGACCACGCCAATGCCACCGCACACCACCAGCCCCGCCAGCGCCCAGAGCCAGGGGAAGACGAGACCGGTCTGCAAAAACATCGCGGCTGCGTTCCCACCGATCACGCCGACCAGCACCCCCGCCAGCCCTCCGCAAAGCGAGAGCGCCACCGCTTCGATCAGGAACTGCGTGAGAATATCGGCCTTGCGCGCGCCGATGCTCTTGCGGATGCCGATCTCCTTGGTGCGCTCGGTCACGCTCACGAGCATGATGTTCATGACACCGACGCCCGAGGCCAGCAGCGCGATCGCGCTGATCACGAAGGCCCCGACCGCCACCACGCCCGCGATCTGGTTGAAGGCTTCGATCAACGAGTCATTGGAGAACACCTCGAAGTCGTTCGGATCCTCCGGCTCGAGGCCGCGCACCAGCCGCATCGCCCCGATCGCACGGTCGAGCGTCGCGTCGAAGGCCTCCTGGGACGGCGACTGCACGTTGATGCTGATCGAGCGGCGTGCCCGGCCGTAGGCGTCGAGGAACTGCGTGATCGGCACCGCCACGAGGTTGTCCTGGCTCTGTCCGAACGAAGTACCCTTGGTCTTGAGCACGCCGACCACCGTGTAGATGCGGCCGTCCATGCGCACCGTCCGGCCGAGCGGATCGGTGTCGGGAAAGAGCCGCGAGGCCACATCCGCCCCGAGCAGCGCCACGGGTCGGCCGAACTCGACGTCGCCCGGGTCGAGGTTGCGGCCGGCTTCGAGCTCGTAGTTGAAACTGAACAGAAAGCGCGCGTCCGTGCCGAGGAGCCGCACGTTCGGGTTCGTGCGCCGGTCGAGGTGCGTCACCCGCAGGCCACCGCGGTTCAGCTGCAGGCTGACCGCGGACACGCCTTCCGCCTCCATCGTCGTCTGAAAACGAAGCGCCTGCGGATAATCGATGTCGCGACGGTTCGCGAAACGCTGCCGTGGGTCGCTGAAGTTGATGGCGGGAAACTTCGTGATCTGAAAACTGTTCGCCCCGAGCACGTTCAGGCCGCTCTCGATCGATCCGCGCAGGCCGCTGATCACGGTCATGACGCCAATGACGGAAAACACGCCCACGGCGATGCCGAGCATCGTCAGGGCCGAGCGCAGCTTGCTCGCGCGCAGGGAGGCCAGCGCCAGGGCGAAGATCTCGCGCAGGCTCATCGCATCCTCCGAGGTTGTCCGCCGGTCTTACTCATAACGCAATGCCACCACCGGGTCGAGTTTGCTGGCCTGCACGGCCGGGGCGAAGCCGCTGAAAACGCCCGTGAGCACGGACACCGCCAGCCCCACGCCGACCAGCCCGCCCGAGAACACCAAAGGAAACGAGGGCGCCACCTGGGCCACGACGACCGAGAGTCCACCAGCCACCGCCAGGCCGATCAGGCCGCCGAGCAGGCAGATGCTCACCGCCTCGATCAGGAACTGCAGCAGGATCGTGCGCCGCCGCGCCCCGAGAGCCTTGCGCGTGCCGATCTCGCGCGTGCGCTCCTTCACGCTCACGTACGTGATGTTCATGATGCCGATCGCGCCGACGAAGAGTGCGAGCCCCGTGATGAAGAGGCCCGCGATGGCGATGCCGTTCTTCACCGGATCGATGCGCTCGCGGATCGCCGCCTGCTCGTTGATGTCGAAATCGTCGCGCTCCTCCGGTCCAAGCTGACGCAGCCGCCGCATCAGCCCGCGCAGTTCGTCGCGCGCCTCCGCCATGCGCGCCGGATCGACCTGCACGCGCAGTTCCGCGTTGTTCTCGTTGGTCGAGAAGGCCCGGCGGAAGGCATTGATCGGGATCACCACCTGCGAATCCCAGCTGAAGAGTCCGAGGAAACTGCCCTGCCGCGCCACCACCCCGACCACCTCGAAGGGCCGGCCGCTCACGCGCACCATCTTCCCCAGCGGCGACTCGCCGGGGAAGAGGGCGTCCGCCACGTCGAAGCCGATCACCGCCACACTGCGGCCCGACTCCGCCTCGAACTCGCTGAAAAAGCGTCCTTCGCGCAGATCGGTGCGCATCACGCGGGGCATCGCCGCCGTGGCCCCAAGCGTGAAGATATTGTTCAACCGGTACTCGCCGCGCACCACCGTGCTGCTGCGGTTGGTCACGGGCATGGCGAGCACGAGCGGCCCGCCAGGGTGCCGTTCGACCCAGGCGTTCACCTGGGCGGCATAGCGTGCGTGGATCGGCCGGCGGTTGCGGTAATTCCACCAGTCGGAAACATCGCGCCACGGCCACTTCGAGACGTAGAGCACGTTGTCGCCGAAACCGGCCATGCTACGGTCCACGCCGGCGTCGATCCCGCGGATCGCCGTGCCCATCAGCGTCACCGCGACGATGCCGATGATGACGCCGAGCGCGGTGAGGGCCGAGCGCATCGCGTTGGCGCGGATCTGCGCGAAGGCGATGCGGAAGGCCTCGACGAGCTCGGCAGCCAGGCGGTTCGTCCGGTTCATCGGAAAGGCCTCACACGGGGCCGTCGCTCTCGATCAGCCCGTCGCGCAGCCGCACGATGCGGCGGGCATGACGCGCCACGTCCTCCTCGTGGGTCACGACGATGAGCGTGTTGCCCTGCGCGTAGAGTTGCTCGAAGAGCGCGAGGATGTCCGCGCCCGTGCGCGAGTCGAGGTTGCCGGTGGGTTCGTCCGCGAGGATGATCGACGGCCGCGTGACGAGTGCACGCGCGATGGCCACGCGCTGCCGCTGCCCGCCGGAGAGTTCGTTGGGACGGTGGTGCATGCGGTCGGCGAGGCCGACATGCTCGAGGGCCGCACGCGCGCGCTCGAGCCGCTCGGCCCGCGGCACGCCGGCGTAGATCAGGGGCAGCTCGACATTGTTCAGCGCCGTCGAGCGCGGGAGCAGGTTGAACGTCTGGAAGACGAAGCCGATCTCGCGGTTGCGGATCTCCGCGAGTTCGTCGTCGCACATCGCCGCGACGTCGCGCCCGTTGAAGAGGTAGCGCCCGGCCGTCGGCGTATCCAAACAGCCGAGCATGTTCATGAGCGTGGACTTTCCGCTGCCCGACGGGCCCATGATGGCGAGGTACTCGTTGCGATGGATGCGCAGGGCCACGCCACGCAGCGCGTGGATGGTTTCGTCCCCCATGCGGTAGAGCTTGGCGACGCCTTCGATCTCGATCACGAGGGCGCCGTGCGGACGCACGGGACGGTCGGCGGCGGGGGCGGCGGAGGGGACCATGACGAAGGCGGGGACCGGGGCTGGCTTACGACTTCGGCGCGGCGGGTTTGTCCACCCGCACCTTCATGCCGTCCTTCAGCGTACGCGTGATCACGCTGAAACTGCCGCTCACCACCTCGTCGCCAGCCTTCACGCCCGAGCGGATTTCCATGTGGGAAAGGTCGGCGATGCCCGTCTCGACCGGGACCTGCCGCACGACGTCGCCGTCGCGCACGAAGACCACGCGTTGCAGGGCCTCGCGATCGGCGCGTTCGTCCTCGCGCTGCCGTCGCTCGTTGACCGCCGCGGCGGCGCCCTCGCCCTGCGTTTCCTTCGCCTTCTTCTCCCGGTCCCGCGCCAGTTCCTCGACAGTCTTGGCGGTGTCGCGCGCCCGCACGGTCACGGACTGGATCGGCACGGTCACGACGGAGGCGACTGTCTTCGTCTCGATGTCGGCGTTGGCACTCATGCCCGGCCGCAGCCGCGCGCTCTTGTCGGCGATGCGGATCTTCACCTGGAAGTTGGTGACCTCCTGCTGGGTGTTGAGGCCTTCGGTCTTCGCGGAGCTGGCGATCTCCTTGACCTCGCCATGGAAGGTGCGGTCGGGAAAGGCGTCGATCGCGATGCGCGCGCGGTCGCCGAGCTTCACGTTGACCACGTCGTTCTCGTTCACGTTCACGCGCACCTCCATGTTGTCGAGGTCGGCGACGCGCATGACCTCGGTGCCGCCGTACTGCCCGGTGCTCGCCACACGCTCGCCAACCTCGGTCGAGCGGGCGCTGACGATGCCGTCCATCGGCGCGTAGATGGCGGTCTTCGCAAGCTGGTCGCGCGCCTGGTTGAGCGAGCCCTCGGCGCGCCGGATCTGGGCCTCGGCGCTGGCAAGGTTGGCCTCGGCCACTTCGAGGTTGGTGCGGGCCGCGGTGAACTCGGAGTCGGAGATCAGGTTGCGGCGGAAGAGGTCTTCGCTGCGCTTGAAGTCTTCCTGGACCTTGAGCAGCTGCGCGCGGCTTTGCACCGCCGACGCGCGGGTGGCGGCGAGGTTGGCCTCCTGCTGCTCGACCTGAAACCGGTAGTTGTCGGGCTTGATGCGGATGAGCAAGTCGCCCTTGCGCACGGCGTCGCCCTCCTTGAAGGGCAGCTCGACGACCTCGCCGGCGACTTCCGGGGCAATCTTTACCTCGACCTCGGGCTGGATCTTGCCTGTCGCGGTCACCGTCTGGGTGAGCGTGCGGATCTCGGCGCGCTCGAACGAAACCGCCGTGATCTTGCCCTCCTGCTTGCGCTTGTAGACCGCCGCACCGGCGAGCGCCGCCACGAGGACGACACCGAGAAGGAGATAGATGCGGGTGCGCGAACGGGCGCGACGAGGGGAAACCTGAGACATGGAGGGTTGCAAAAGGTTGACGAGGACGCTGCGCGCCCGCCCGGGACGAGGCAAGCGTGGCGCCGGCCACGTTTGCCAGCGGCCCCGGAAAGGCGGCGCCGGCCTCCCCCACAACTCGCGAAGGAGGCCGCAAGTTGCAGCCCGTTGCAAAAAAACGGGGCTACCAGCGGTAGTGATCCCACCCGTGCACGAGGGCGCCGCCGAGGGCGCCCGCGACCAGCACGAGGGCGGTGCCGCCGTAGAGGGCGATCCGGAAAAGACGGCCGTCCCGTTTGGCGAGCAGCCACGCAAGCACGGCCACCGCGGCGGCGGCGACCCCGAGCCAGCGGTGCCATTCGAGCAAGGCGGCCGACTTGGCGGTATAACTGGCGAACTCCGCGTTGGCCCAACCCATGGCGGCGGCCAACGGCGACGTCGCCGCGCTCACGCGCAAGCAAAACACATAGGCCGGAACCATGCCCCAGAAATGGGCCAGCGCCGCGACCACGAAGAGGGCCACCGGAAAATGCACCGACGCCGGATGGAATTGCCCGAACCAGCGCACCGTCCGCTGTACCGGCGTAAAGCGCGAGGCCCGCGCCGGCGGCTCAACCGCGGCGCCTTCGACCGTCGCCGCGCCCTCCGGCGGCGGCGCGCCAAGCTCGATCCAGCGTCGGATCAGCTCCTTCTGCAAGTCGCTGAGGTTCCCGTACTCCGAATCCTCACCCGGCATCTCGTCCTCATGAACCAGCAGGTAAATCTCGGACTCGTCCGGTTTGCCGGGGACGACCAGGTCGGGATTGGCGGCGATGCGGGTCAAGTCGAGCACGTAGCCGAAGTCGCCCTTCGGACGGGAAAGGTCTTCGCCGTGGCACTCGAGACAGGTCAGGCGAAACAGTTCGCGTACCTCGCGGGCGAGGGCACGGCCGAGCACACCGTCGTCCGCCTGCGCCGGAGCGACGCAGGCGAGCAGGCAGGCAAATCGGAGCCACCAAGCCCGACGACTCGGGATCATCCCTTCTTGTCGTCTTTCTTGAAGTCCTTGTGACCCGCCTTCTGCAGGGCGGCGAGGTCGTTGACCATGGCGGTCGCGGCCGCGAAGTCGCGGGCCTTGACGGCGGCCTCGGTCTTTTCGACCGCGGCGATAAACTCGGCCATGCGCTTCTGGAAGTCCTCGACAAACTTGGCCCGCTGCGCCTCGGGAACCTCTTCCGCCCGCATCGGGATCAGTTTGCTGGAGGCGACGGCCTCGATGCGGATCGTGGCGAGCAGTTCGAGCACCTGGGCGCTGTTGTCCGCATTGCCGACCATGCGGCGCACGCGACGGAAGGCGCCGGAGATCTTCTCCATGGATTCGGACATTTCGGACTCGGGGCCTTCGGCCGCGAACGCGGCGGGTTCCGGAAGCACGAAGGAAAGGCAGGTCGCGGCAAGGGCGGAGCAGAACAGACGTTTCATAAGCGGAGGATCGGGTGGGTTGAAGGCAAGGGGTCGGAGGTAAAGCGAAGCCCTCGCGACAACCAGGGGGAATCGTCCGGGGCACTCGGGAAATAGACTTCCCTCGCGCCCCGACGGTTACAAGAAAAACGTGATGCCACGAAGGTGCGGTCGCAGCCCCGGCTCACCGTCGCCGGCCTCAACCGATCTTCCCGAAACAATCACGGAAGCCGAGCCGGCCGTCCCTCGGACCTGCCCCAGCGCACCCAGTGCATGAACGCCCCGCGGCGGTCCGTGCCGAACACCGCCTGCAGGTCCGGGTTGAGCGCGATGTACTCGTCCACCCGGAACTCGTTGTCGAAGATCCGCGCCTCGTACACCCCGAAGAAGTAGTAGTGCAGGAACACCGTCGACTGGTACGTCCCCCACACCGCCGCCACGTCCGGGTACTGCGTCAGGTAGAAGCTCACGTCGAAGATCGGCGGCACCCGGCCCAATCGTCCTTCGATCCGCCCGTAGCGCAGCCAGTGCAAGGTCGCCCCTCGCCAGTCGTTCAGGAACGCCGCCTGCAGGTCTTCGTTGAGCGCCAGGTACTCGAAGGCCCGGAACTCGTCGTCGTAGGCCCGGCCCTCGTAGATCCCGTAATCCCAGAAGTGCTGCCAACCCAGGATCAGGTTGTTGCCGACCGCCGCCGCCACGTCCGGGTTGCGCTCGAAGTAACCGGCCGCGTCGAACTCCAACGGGATCCGCCCCAAGCGTCCCTCAATCCGGCCTTCGGCCAACCAATGCAACAGCGCCTTCTTCAGGTCCGGGCCGAACGCGGCGAGCAATTCCGGGTATAGCGCGAGGTATTCCTCCGGACGGAACAGGTCGTCGTGAACCTCTCCGTCGTACACACCCACGTCGCGATAGTGCAGCCAAGCTCCGTAGAGATCGCTTGCGTACTGAACTCGATACTCAGGGTAACGATCCAAATACTCGTTGAGATCGAAGCCGTCCGGAATGTCCCCCCCTGAGGTGATTCCCAGATTCGCACTCTGACTCTTCACAGAGAAGCCAAAGGATCCCGCCGAATTCTGAACGAAGTTGGATACCTGAACAAAGTACGTTCCTACATCGCCCGGTTGCACGTCGTTCACCGTGTAACTCCCACCGCTCGCTCCCGGAATGGGAGCTCCGTTAAAATACCACTGGAAACTGGGGGCGGGAGTTCCTGAAGCCGTCACTGTGAACGTAACGCTCTCGCCCTTCCGGACGATCCGCGAAAGCGGATGCAAGGAGATGTCCGGAGCCGCAACGGTGCCGTCGACTGAGAGCAATACAGGCTGACTGATGGCTTCGCCAAACGCGTTCTTGAACGCGACAGTATACGACCCCGCATCGCCAACCCCAAGCTTTTCGAGAACCAAGGTCGAACCTGTCGCACCGGCCAGCGCAATGCCATCCTTGTACCATTGAAAACCTACCGGGCCGAGACCACCCGGATAAGATCTGATCTCAACCCTCATGTTAAGCGGTCTGTTCGCCAGTTGCATTGGCGAAAGCGCCAGATCGAATGGTACGGGGTCGAAGCTTGGTCCCGGAAGCCCGGTTCTGACCAAGGCCACGAAAATACCCCAAAGGCCCGACTCTCCTCGGGCTACTCTGCCGTCTGCACCGATATCGAGCAACAAGCCCAGCGCCGTCATCGAGGTCAGGTCCACATAGAAACTCTGCAAACCGCTTCCTCCCCCTTCCATGAACAGATCGTACAGAACGCCGATCACGTCGAGTTGCGTTTGCCACGGCGCATTCGTCCCCGAATAGGACCGCGACGAATAAACAAAGTCGATCTTTCCGTCCAGCGCGTACCTCTCGGCCACAATCGTACTCGTGAGCGTGCCTGGAGGGCCGCTCGCAACGCGCAATGTGACCAACCTTCCGTCAGGCAATACTCCGGCCCAACCGAAGCGGGACACCCTCGCGGCCTCGAAAGCGGCGTCGAGCGCCCCGTCGGCGCCGAACTTTTCTATAATGAGCTGGTTCGACATTCCCGGGGTCGATCCAGCAGGGTTGCCTACATAGAATGCACCGTCGCTTGCAGGCAGAAAACGGCTAAGGGTCTGATCGAACACCGGCCGTTCGAACGAGGGATCCAGGACTCCATCCGGCAAGTATCGACGCAACCCCGTCCCCGCAGACCCGTAGATTCTGCCCGCAGTATCGACCGCGTGCAGCGAAAATGGGTGCAGGATGGGGCTGAAGGCCGGATCGGCTGTTCCATCGCCCTGCAGCCGGGTTACCGCTGCGGACCCTCCACCGGGATGTGGGAAGGATCCCACGACCAACACCTTTCCATCCGGCTGGGTCCACAGACTCGCGATCGAACTGCCATCCGGCAGGGAAGCGGCGAAGGCCTGATCCAATTCCCCGGACGGATCGACGCGAACGAGGTCGGTGGCGTTCGGTTGGGCCGCCCCGCCCACGAAGTCGAAGCGACCGCCGACCAAATGACCGCCATTGGACAACCGCCGGAGGGCCTGCACCCGGGCATCTCGAGACCACCGCGTGTTGAAGCCAGGATCGATGCCCACGCCCGGAATCACCCGGGAGATCCGAAGACCGGCAGCCTCCCGTTCCAAACTCAGTGGTCCGAAGAACCATGCGCCGTCGTCGGTCACCACGGGCAATCCGAAACCGTAAGACGATGACGGACTGCCCGAACCCACCATGACCGGGAACGTTGCATCGTCTTTATAGTCTGCGGTCATGCGCCTCAGCTCGCGATTCGCCCCAACCTGCGTGATGTAAAGCGTGCGACCCTGCGAGTCGCGATGACCGAACCGCTCAGGCGAGCCTGCAAGCGTGGCAACAAATCCCGCTACGTGGGCACCCGAGTCACTCAGCTTCAGCATCGAACCGTTGGCGAACACCACAAGATAACCGCCGTCAGGTTCCGCGTACGCCTTTACGGGGATCGAGGGGAAAGACAAATCGCCGGTTGAGAACGATACATCGACGCTGCCGTCGGAATTGAGACGAGCGACACGGTTTCTCCCTTGGCCAAGCCCCAACGATCCGACCAGCAGAATTTTGCCAGATTCGCCAAGGGCCAGCACTTCGTTGATACTGGCCATCCCGAGCTCCGCGGGGAAAGGCGACTGGAACTCCCCCGCAATCGTCCCGTTGCTCTCCAGACACACCAGGTGGCGAAAAACCTGCCCGTTCACCGTGCCAAAGGTTCCGGAAAGAATGATCCTGCCATCGGGCCGGACCACGATCTTCAACAAACCTGAGTCAACCGTCACGGCATTGAATTCCGGATCGTCGGAACCGCCGGGCAAGCAACGACGCACCTCCATGACCGCGCTTCCACTCACGGGCGGATAGGCGTAAAGGATCCGTCCATCAGGATAAACGTGCAGCAGTTCGCCACTGTTCGCACCCAACGAGAAGGTATCGTCGCGCGTCCCGTCGCCATTTATTCTCACAAGCCACCCCTTCGCCCGCTCTCCGTTCACGGTCGAATAATTGGTGCTGACGAGTATCCGCCCGCCGGGATACGCGTGCACCTGCAAGGCACCCGCGACCGATATGTCCTCGAAGGTCGGGAACGCTTCCGAATCCAGAACCCAGTACTCGGCCGTCACAGCGAGCGGAGTACAAAGGAGCGCCAGTGCGGTACGAATATATTTCAGCATACTTGTCTTCATTGGCAAAGAGTACGTTTTTACGGAAGCCGAGCCGGCCGCCCTTCGGACCTGCCCCAGCGCACCCAGTGCATGAAGGCGCCGCGGCGATCTGTTCCGAACACGGCCTGCAGGTCCGGGTTGAGCGCGATGTAGTCGTCCACCCGGAACACGTTGTCGAAGATCCGCGCCTCGTACACCCCGAAGAAGTAGTAGTGCAGGAACAC
>VFQQ010005159.1_pt1 | contig 11021 bp, 12 predicted proteins | sample 3512341 | NCBI WGS metagenome assembly VFQQ01 (sample SAMN10412373, study PRJNA504923) | tailings metagenome | isolation source: Relicate 2 Philex TSF1 revegetated site | place: Philippines: Tuba, Benguet | collected 2017-08-29
GGGCGTGCCGATGCTCACCGTGACGCATGGTCGGCGCTCCACCCGCCGCCACATCCTCGCCTACACGCTCGCACTCGTCCCCGTCTCTCTCGGGCTCGCGCTCACGTCGGTGGGCGGGCCCGTCTACCTTGTGACCGCGCTCGCCCTCAACGTCTGGTTCGTCCGGGGCGCCCTCGCGATCTGGCGACGGGACGAGGCGATGGCCGAGGCCGACAACTACAAGGTCGAGAAGGCGGTCTTCCGCTTCTCCCTGTCGTACCTTTTCCTTCACTTCGGCGCGCTGCTCGTCGATCATACGCTCATGATGATGGGGGCGATCTGATGGCCATCCGCGCAACGCATGAAATCCACCAGCGCCGCCTCTCCCGCAACGTGGGCGTGGCGCTCGCGCTGGTCGGGTTCATCGTCGTGGTGTTCGGGCTGACCGTCGCCAAGATCCAGACCGGCGCCTCCATGCAGGCCTTCGACCACGTCGTGCGGCCCGAAATGACGGGATCCGACCAGTGAGGCGGCTCGAGGGCAAGAACCGCACCGCCGCGCAGGCCGTCGGCGTCGTGATCGTGATGGGCTCGCTCGCCTGGGCGTCGGTCCCGTTCTACGACTGGTTCTGCCGCGTCACGGGCTTCGGAGGTGCAACGGGCGTCGCCACCGCCGCGCCGGACACGATGCTCGACCAGACGATCGTCGTGCGGTTCGACGGCTCGCTCGAACGGGGGATGCCCTGGACCTTCAAGCCGGTCGAACGGACGATGGAGATCCGCCTGGGCGAGGTCGGCCTCGCCTTCTACGAGGCGCACAATCCCACCGATCGTCCGGTCGCCGGCACCGCGAGCTACAACGTCTCTCCCTATGCGGCGGGGGGCTACTTCGCCAAGATCGACTGCTTCTGCTTCGAGCTGCAGGTCCTCCAGCCCGGCGAGACGGTGCTGATGCCCGTGACCTTCTTCGTCGACCCCTCCATCCTGCGCGATGGCGAGGCCCGGCACCTCAAGCGGATCACGCTGTCCTACACCTTCCACGAAACCCCGCTGCCCGAGGAGCAGGCGAGCCTCGCCACCGCTCCGCGCACCGACCTCAACTGAGCCCCGGAGAAGGGACCCATGGCCCACGCGAAGAACCACGACTACCACGTTCTCCCCCCGTCCATCTGGCCGTTCCTCGGCGGCCTCGCCGCCTTCATCATGCTGTTCGGCGCCGTGATCTGGATGCACGGCATGGGCCCGTGGATGTTCCTCATCGGGTTCGTCGGCGTGCTCTACGTCATGTTCGCCTGGTGGTCCGAGGTGATCCGGGAAAGCCAGCAGGGCGACCACACGCCGGTCGTCCGGATCGGGCTGCGCTACGGCTTCATCCTCTTCATCATGTCCGAGGTGATGTTCTTCGCGGCGTGGTTCTGGTCGTTCTTCAAGCACGCACTCTACCCGATGAACGAATACATCGGGTCCCAGTACGTGCCGCCGGAGTTCTACCAGGTCGACCCGTTCCACCTGCCGCTGATCAACACGCTCGTCCTGCTCCTGTCGGGTTGCGCGGTGACCTGGGCGCACCACGCGCTCGTCCACAACGGGGACCGCAAGGAAGTCGAATGGGGGCTCCTGATCGGCGTGCTGCTCGGGATCGCGTTCACCTTCCTGCAGGCCTATGAATACCGCTATCTGCTGGTCCACCAGGACTGGGTCTTCGGACAGGACAAGTTCTTCTCGAACTTCTTCATGGCGACGGGCTTCCACGGCTTCCACGTCATCATCGGGACGATCTTTCTCTTCGTCTGCTACCTCCGCGTCCGCGCCGGGCACTTCACCGCCGAAAAGCACGTCGGCTTCGAGGCGGCCGCCTGGTACTGGCACTTCGTCGACGTGGTGTGGCTGTTCCTCTTCTTCGCGGTCTACATCTGGGGCATCGGCTGATCCCTTAGCCCTCCCCGACGGCACGAGGGGCGCGGGGCAACCCGCGCCCCTTCGCGTGAGGCACCCATGATGCGACGCATGATCCTTCCGCTCCTCTTCGGGATCCTCGGCACCGCGGTGCTGATCACGCTGGGTGTCTGGCAGCTCCAGCGGCTGGAGTGGAAGCAAGCCATTCTCGCCGAGATCGACGCCCGCATGGCCGCTGCCCCGGTGGGGCTGCCGGCCGACCCCGACCCGGCGCGCGACCGGTTCCTGCCCGTGACGGCCACCGGCACCATCACGGACGAGGAAATCGACGTTCTCGTCTCGGTCAAGGGCACCGGCCCCGGCTACCGCATCATCTCGGCCTTCGAAACGGACGATGACCGCCGCATCCTCCTCGACCGCGGCTTCGTGCGCGACGACCGGAAGGACGCGCCGCGCCCGCCCGTCCCCGGCGTGACCGTGACGGGCAACCTCCACTGGCCCGACGAGGTGGACGGCTACACCCCCGCGACGGACACCGCCCGCAACATCTGGTTCGCCCGCGACGTGCCCGCGATGGCCGACGCGCTGGGGACCGAACCCCTGATGATCATCCTGCGCACCACCTCCGAACCCGCCCCCGCCGTCGCCCCCCTCCCCCTGGACAGCGCGGGCATCCCGAACGACCATCTGGGCTACGCGATCCAGTGGTTCGGCCTCGCCGCCGTCTGGGCGGGGATGACAGGGTGGCTCCTGTGGCGTATCAGGCGCCGGCAAGTGTGAAGGACCTCCCCATGCGCTACGTCTCGACCCGCGGCCAGGCCCCGGTGCTGGGCTTCGGCGACGCCATGCTGACCGGCCTCGCCCGCGACGGCGGGCTCTACGTGCCCGAGAGCGTTCCGACCCTGACGGCAGAGGAAATCGCCGCCTTCGCAGGCCTCCCCTACGAGGACGTGGCCTTCCGCGTCATGCGCCCCTTCCTCGGCGACGCCTTCACCGACGACGAGTTCCGCGCCGCCATCGCCGCCGCCTACGCGGGCTTCGGGCACGCGGCCCGCGCGCCTCTGGTCCAGCTCGGGCCGAACCACTTCCTGCTCGAGCTCTTCCACGGCCCCACGCTTGCCTTCAAGGACTTCGCGATGCAGATCATCGGGCAGCTCTTCCAGCGGGCGCTCTCCCGGGAAGGCCGCCGGATCACCATCGTGGGCGCGACAAGCGGAGACACCGGGAGCGCCGCCATCGAAGCCTTCCGCGGCCTTTCCAACGTCGACGTCTTCATCCTCTACCCGCACGGCCGCGTCTCGGAAGTCCAGCGCCGCCAGATGACGACGCCGGTAGAGGCGAACGTCCACGCCCTCGCCCTCCACGGCGATTTCGACGACTGCCAGGCCGCCGTGAAGGACATGTTCAACGACTTCGCCTTCCGCGACGAGGTCGGCCTCGCGGGCGTCAACTCGATCAACTGGGCGCGGGTGCTGGCGCAGGTCGTCTACTACTTCACCTCCGCCGTCTCGCTCGGCGCCCCCCACCGCGCGGTCAGCTTCACCGTGCCCACCGGCAACTTCGGCGACATCTACGCCGGAAGCATCGCCCGCCGCATGGGCCTGCCGGTCGAGAAGCTCGTGATCGCCACGAACCAGAACGACATCCTGCACCGCACCTTCGTGACCGGCGACCACCGGAAGGAAGGCGTCCGCCCCTCCATCAGCCCGTCGATGGACATCCAGGTGTCGTCGAACTTCGAACGCGCCCTCTTCGACGCCTACGGGCGCGACGGGAACGCGGTGGCCCAGCTCATGGCGGAACTCAAGACCGGCGGCTTCGCCATCAGCCAGGGCGCGATGGAGAGCTTGCGCGAGGTCTACGCCTCCGGCCGCACGTCGGAAGACGAAACCACCGCCACCATCCGCCGCACCCTCGCCACGACCGGCGAGCTGCTCTGCCCCCACTCCGCCGTCGGCGTGAAGGTGGCCGAAGAGCATCTCGGCCCCACCCCCATGATCACGCTCGCCACCGCCCACCCCGCCAAGTTCCCCGACGCGGTCGAAGCCGCCACCGGCATCCGCCCGCCCCTTCCAAAGCGGATGGCCGACCTTTATGACAGAGCCGAGCGCGTGACCGAGGTTCCGAACGACCTCCACGCGATCGAGGGACTCATTCGGGAGCGTCGCGCCAGGTGACGGTCGAGCTGCACACACTGAAGAACGGCTTCCGGGTCGTGACCGAACACATGCCGGGGCTGCTGTCCGCCGCCGTCGGCGTCTGGGTCAACGCGGGCGGCCGGCACGAACGCGCCGAACAGAACGGCGTCGCCCATTTTCTCGAACACATGGCGTTCAAGGGCACCGCGAAGCGCACCGCGCTTCAGATCGCGGAAGAGATCGAGGACGTCGGCGGCTACATCAACGCCTACACCTCGCGCGAGACGACCGCCTACTACGTCCGCGTGCTGGGGCAGGACGTGCCACTGGCGCTCGACGTGGTGGCCGACATCCTCCTGAACCCCGTCTACGCCCCCGAGGAGATCGAGGTCGAACGGGGCGTGATCCTGCAGGAGATCGGCCAGGCCCACGACACGCCCGACGACATCATCTTCGACTGGCTCCAGGAAGCCGCCTACCCCGGCCAGCCCATCGGCCGCCCGATCCTCGGCCCGACCGAAAACGTCAGCGCCTTCTCGCGCGAGGACCTTTCCCGCTTCGTCACCGAACGCTACGCGCCCGGTGAGATGATCCTCGCCGCCGCCGGTGCCGTCGACCACGACCAGATCGTGAAGCTGGCCCAAGAGCTCTTCGGCCACCTCCCGGCCAAGCCCGTCTCCGCCGCCGACCCGGCCCGCTTCATGGGCGGCGAGTTCCGCCGCCAGAAGAAGCTCGAACAGGCGCACTTCGCGCTGGCCTTCGAGACGCCCGGCTACCGCGAGCCGGACGTCTACACCTCCCAGATCTTCGCGACCGCGCTCGGCGGCGGCATGTCCTCCCGCCTCTTCCAGGAGGCGCGCGAGGTGCGCGGGCTCTGCTACACCATCTTTGCCCAGGCCGGCGCCTTCGCCGACAGCGGCATGACGACGATCTACGCGGGCACCAGCGCGTCCCAAATCGCCGAACTTGCAGGACTCACGATCGACGAGATCCGCAAGTCCGCGGACGAGATGACCCCGGCCGAGGTCGCCCGCGCCCGGGCGCAGATGAAGGCGGGGCTGCTCATGGGCCTCGAAAGCCCGACCTCGCGCGCCGAACGCAACGCCCGCATGGTCTCCATCTGGGACCGCGTGCCCGCCATCGAGGAGACGGTGGAGCGGATCGACGCCGTCACCACCGGCGACGTCCGCGCCTTCGCCGGGCGCCTCGCGACCGAAGCGCCGCTTGCGCTCGCGCTCTACGGCCCGGTGTCGAAGGCCCCCGAGGCCGGTGCGCTGAAGGCGAGGCTCGCCGCCTGATGCTCCTCCGCCGCCGGACGGCCGCGATCGAGACCGAGCGGATGACCCTGCGGCCCCCCCAGCACGCCGATTTCCGCGCCTGGTCCGGATTGCGTGAATCCAGTTCCGCCTTCCTCATCCCGTGGGAGCCGTCATGGTCCTCCGACCACCTGACGCGCAAGTCCTTCACGAACCGCGTCTACTGGGCGCAGAGGTCGATCTCCCAAGGCACCGCGGTGCCCATGTTCCTCGTCCGCCGCGCGGATCAGGCGCTTCTTGGCGCCATCACGCTCGACAACATCCGCCGGGGACCGGCGCAGGCCGGCACGCTCGGCTACTGGATCGGCGAACCCTTCGCGCGGCAGGGCTACATGCGCGAGGCGATCACCGCGCTCGTCCACCACGCCTTCCGCTCGATGGACCTCTCCCGCATCGAGGCCGCCTGCCTTGCGGAGAACGCAGCCTCGCGCGGCGTGCTCGAGAAATGCGGGTTCAAGTACGAAGGCGTCGCGCAGAGCTACCTCCAGATCAACGGCCGCTGGCGCAACCACGTCCTCTACGCCAACCTCCGGAGCGACAGGCGCGGCAAGACGGACGTCGGCTGAGCCTTTCCGCCGCCGCCAGAGCGTCTATCCTAGTTCCATGCAGGCCCCCTTCACCGACTGGTTCGCGCGCCGCGGCTGGACGATCCACCCGCACCAGTCCGACATGCTCGCCCGGAAGGACGCGCCCGCGCTCCTCCTCATCGCGCCCACCGGCGGCGGCAAGACGCTGGCCGGGTTCCTCCCCACGCTCGCGGAACTCGCCGCCGACCCCCGCCCAGGCCTCCACACGCTCTACGTCTCGCCGCTCAAGGCGCTGGCCGCCGACATCCGGCGCAACCTGATGACGCCGATCACAGAGATGGCGCTGCCGATCCGGGTCGAGGACCGCACCGGCGACACCTCCGCCACCGCCAAGCGCCGCCAGCGCGCCGACCCGCCGCACATCCTGCTCACCACGCCCGAAAGTCTCGCCTTGCTCCTCTCCTACGAGGACGCGCCCCGCACCTTCGCGGGCCTCGAGCGCGTGATCGTGGACGAGATCCACGCGCTGTCGGAATCCAAGCGCGGCGACCAGCTCATGCTGGCGCTCGCCCGCCTCCAGACCCTCCGCCCCGGCCTCCGCCGCGTGGGGCTCTCGGCCACGGTGGACGACCCGGGCGAAATCGCCCGCCTCCTCGCCCGCCACCCGGACCCCTGCGAGATCCTCCACGCCGACCCCGGCCCCGACGCCGACATCCGCATGATGACGACCGAGGCGCGCCCCCCCTGGTCCGGCGGCGGCGGCCGCTACGCGATCCCCGACGTGCTGGCGGAAGTGAAGCGCCACCGCACCACGCTCATCTTCCACAACACCCGCGCGCAGGCCGAGCTGTTCTTCCACGACCTCTGGCTCGCCAACGAAGAGGCGCTGCCCATCGGCATCCACCACGGCTCCCTCTCGCGCGAGCAGCGCGAACGAGTGGAGGCCGCGATGGTGCGGGGAGAACTTCGCGCCATCGTGTGCACCGGATCGCTGGACCTCGGGATCGACTGGGGCGACGTGGACCTCGTGATCCAGGTGGGTGCACCCAAGAACGTCAAACGCCTGATCCAGCGCATCGGCCGCGCGAACCACCGCTACAATGCGCCCTCGAAGGCGCTCCTCGTGCCCGCCAACCGCTTCGAGGTGGTGGAGTGCGTGGCCGCGCTGGACGCCGCCAAGGCCCACGACCTCGACGGCGACCCGCGCGGGCGCGGGCCACGAGACGTCCTCTGCCAGCAGATCCTGATCGCCGCCTGCGCAGGCCCCTTCGACGCCACGGCGCTCTACGAGGAAGTCACCACCGCTGGCGCCTACGCTGACCTCACGCGGGCGGAATTCGACGCCTGCCTCGACTTCGTGGCCACCGGCGGCTACGCGCTCCGCGCCTACGACCGATGGCAGCGTCTCAAGCGCCGCCCGGACGGGCTCTGGCATCTCCGCGACCCGCGCGCCGCCCGCCAGATCCGCATGAACATCGGCACGATTCAGGATACCGACACGCTGAAGGTCCGCTTCCGCGGCCGGGGCGGCGCGCCTCTGGGCGAGATCGAGGAGGGTTTCGCCGCCTCCCTCACCCCCGGCGACACCTTCCTCATCGGCGGCCGAGTCGTCCGCTACGAAGGCTTGCGCGAAATGACCGTGGAGGTCACCGACCGCCCCGACCGGGCGCCGAAGATCGCCGTCTTCAACGGCACCAAGTTCGCCACCTCCACCCAGCTGTCCGAACGCATCCTGCGCATGTTCGGACAAGCCTCATGGCCCGACCTCCCCGCCCACACGGCCGAATGGCTCGCCCTCCAGCGCGAGGTCTCGCGCCTCCCCTCTCCCGACCGCCTTCTGGTCGAAACCTTCCCGCACGAGGGCCGCGAACACCTCTGCGCCTACGGCTTCGCGGGACGGAACGCCATGCAGACCCTCGGCCTCCTCCTCACCCGCCAGATGGAGGATGCGGGCCTCGCCCCCGTGGGCTTCGTCTCCACCGACTACGCCGTCCTCATCTGGGGCCTCGACCGCGTTCCCGACCCTGCGCCCTTCTTCGAGGCCGCGAAACTCCGCGCCGCCTTCGACACATGGCTCGGCGGCAACGCGGTGATGAAGCGCACCTTCCGCGCGACGGCCACCATCGCGGGCCTCATCGACCGGAACTTCGCCGGCCAGCGGAAGTCCGGCCGGCAGGCCACCATGTCGTCCGACATCCTCTACGACACGCTGATGAAGTACGACCCCGGTCACCTCCTCCTCGACATCACGCGGGAAGAGGCGATGCGCGGCCTCGTCGATTTCGGCCGGATCGAGGAGATGCTGGCCCGCACCGGCGGCCGCATCGACCATGTTAGGCTCACCCGCGTCACCCCCCTCGCCGCGCCCCTCTTTCTCGAGGCGGGCCGGATCCCGGTCGCGGGAGAGGCGCGCGACCGGATGCTGGCCGAGGCCGCCCGCGCCGTTCTCGAGACGGCGGGGGTCTCGCCCGACTGACGCTTGTGCCGCCCCGGCCGATCCCCCACACTCGCGCGCATGACGACCGACGGCTTCGACCCCACCGATCCCGCCTTTGCCCGCGTACGCGACAGCTTCGCGCGGCAAAGCATGATGGCGACGCTGGGCGCCCAGCTCCTCGACGTGGCCCCGGGCCGCTGCCGCATCACCGCGCCCATCCTTCCAGGCGCGTGCCAGCAGCAGGGCTACGGCCACGCCGCGCTCACCTTCGCGCTCGGCGACACGGCGGCGGGCTACGCGGCGCTCTCGCTCCTGCCCGAAGACCGCGAGGTGCTGACGGCCGAGATCAAGATCAACCTCCTCGCCCCGGCCATCGGCGAAAGGCTCGTGGCGGAGGGTCGCGTGATCAAGCCGGGGCGCCGCCTCGTCGTCGTCCAGTCCGAGGTCTGGTCGGAAACCGGGGGAGACCGCCGCCAGATCGCGATCCTGACCGGCACGATGGTGCCCGTGGACCTCTAGCCCTTCGGTCCCGGCGCCACGAACCCGGCGGCCTTGTGCGACCCATCGCAGAACGGCTTCGTCTTCGACTGCCCGCAGCGGCACAGGAACACCCGGTCCCGCACCGCGATCCTGTGACCCGTGCCGCTCACCACCTCCACCGCCCCGGTCACCCGAAGGGATCCGTTCTCCTGCGGCACGATCTCCACCGCCCCGCCGCGCGCCGCGCTCTCCGCCCCCGGCGCCTCCCCGAGGGGCTCGCCCGTGGCCGCGAACGCGGCCTCCACATGCGCGTAGTCGCAGAACGGCTTGTTGGCCGACTTCCCGCAGCGGCAGAGCGTGGCCCGCACCATCCGCTCCCCATCGACGACAAGGTCGCCCGCAAACGCCAGCGGCCCGTTCTCCAGCACCGCGACGCGGTTCACCCCCGGCGGCGCCTCCTCGAGGCCACCGTCCACGCGCCGATAGGTCAGCGCCCCCGAAGGACAGGTCCGCACCATCGCCGCGATCTCCTCGGGGTGCGCCGCCTCCGGGTCGATCCATGGGCGGCGCGAGGGGTCGAAGACCTGCGGCAGCTTGAGGAAGCAGTTCCGCGCATGGATGCAGCGGGCCATGTCGAACCCGATCTCGATCCGCTCGCCCTTCGTGACCCTCACCGCCATGCGCGCCTCCCTCTGGTCCCTCCAGAAGGCCGCACCGCCCCGGTCAGGTCAAGCCGTCAGCCCCTCGGGCTCCGGCAGTCCGTTCGCCCGGCAGCAGGCGGTCAGCGTGTTGGCCAGCAGACAGGCGATCGTCATCGGCCCCACGCCTCCCGGCACCGGAGTGATCGCGCCCGCGACCTCGGACACGCCTGCGAAGTCCACATCGCCCACGAGCCGCGTCGCCCCGTCGCGCTCCACCCGGTTGATGCCCACGTCGATCACCGTGGCCCCCGGCCTGATCCAGTCCGCCGTCACCATCTCGGGCCGCCCCACCGCCGCCACGACGATGTCCGCCCGCCGCACCACGCCCGGCAGGTCGCGCGTCCGCGAATGCGCCACCGTCACGGTGCAGCTGTCCCCGATCAGGAGCTGCGCCATCGGCTTGCCCACGATGTTCGACCGGCCGATCACCACGGCTTCCATCCCGGCAAGGCTCCCGTGATGGGCGCGCAGCAGCATCAGGCAACCGAGCGGCGTGCAGGGCACCATCGCCTTCTGCCCGGTCGCCAGCAGCCCCACGTTCGAGATGTGGAACCCGTCCACGTCCTTCGCCGGGTCGATCGCGTTGATCACCGCGTCCGCGTTCATGTGCCCCGGCAGCGGCAGCTGCACGAGGATACCGTGCACCGACGGATCGGCATTGAGCCGCGCCACCACCGCCAGCAGCTCAGCCTCCGACACGCCCGCATCCAGCCGATGCTCGAAGCTCGCCATCCCCGCCTCGACCGTCTGCTTCCCCTTGGACCGGACGTAGACCTGGCTCGCCGGATCCTCGCCCACCAGCACGACCGCCAGCCCCGGCGTGATCCCGTGATCCGCCTTCAGCCGCGCCACATGCTGGGCGACCTCGCCGCGCACCCGCGCCGCGAAGGCCTTCCCGTCGATGATCGTCGCCGCCATGTCCTCACCCCTTCCGCAGGCTGTCCGGCCCGAGCCGGCTTTCCTCGCGCGCGATCGACCAGTCGATCAGCCGCCGCCAGAGCTTTTCCACCAGATCCGGCGGCAGCCCGTAGGTCTCCGCATGGCGCCGCACGTTGCCGACCACCTGCTCCACCCGCGTGTCGATCCGCGCGGGGAGGTCGGCCCCGGCCTTGATCTCCGCCGCGCGGTCGATGTAGGCCGCCCGCTCCGCGAAGAGCCGCACGAGCTCCTCGTCCAGCCGGTCGATCTCGGCCCGGATGTGGGCCATGGTCGTGCAGTCGGCAGGCTTGCGCATCGTCCTTCCTCGGTTGGTCGGCCCCGGTTACGGCGGCCGGCCAGACCGGGCAACCGGGCAATTCGCCTCAGAACAGCCCCTCGACCTCGCCCGCCGCGTTGAGCCGGATCGTCTCGGCCGCAGGCACCTTGGGCAGCCCCGGCATCGTCATGATCTCTCCGCAGATGGCCACGACGAAGCCTGCACCCGCCGACAGCCGCACCTCCCGCACCGGCACCGAATGCCCCACGGGCGCGCCGCGAACGTTCGGGTCGGTGGTGAAGGAATACTGCGTCTTCGCCATGCAGACGGGCAGGTTGCCGTAGCCCTGCGCC
>VFQQ010005206.1_pt1 | contig 10928 bp, 7 predicted proteins | sample 3512341 | NCBI WGS metagenome assembly VFQQ01 (sample SAMN10412373, study PRJNA504923) | tailings metagenome | isolation source: Relicate 2 Philex TSF1 revegetated site | place: Philippines: Tuba, Benguet | collected 2017-08-29
CAGGCCCAGCGTAAACGAACAGGGCCGCGTCGCTTGGACGCGGCCCTTGAAGCTCCCCGATCGGAACGGGTTCAAACCGTCGAATCCGGGCCGCCAACGGGGTTCTGGGCGGCCGTTCTCTGGTTAACAGCCGGAGATTCAGGACTTGGCCCCCTTCCGGTACACCTCGTCCAGGGTCTGTCCCTTCGCATTCCTCCACTCAACCCAGCCGTTGGCGCTGCCGCCGGACACGATCGCGGCTGCCGCGCTGGGCGAACTGAACGCCATGTCCCGCTCGAAGCGGTACCCGTCCTTGGCGGGGGCAAGCACGCCGGAGCCAATCAACTCCTCTCGCTTCGGTCCAACCATATCGTGGGACGAGGATGTGGTCTCGCGCCGCGCGAGCGACCCTTTGAGTACGACGAATCCCTCCTCGTTGTAGACGCCGCGGGCATCGGCCCCACCTCGCTTGCAGTAGAACACAGCATCTGCCTCAGCCGCCCGGTTGGCAGCTGGTTCGAAGATGGGGAAGCCCAGGGTGTTGAGCAGCACCTCGGCGGTCTCGAACACCTCCGCGACATCCGCCTGCATCCACTCCGGGACGTTCGGCTCCCCTCCGGAATTGCCGTTGTCGAGCTGGTAGCGGCCGGCGATGTTCGCCTTGTCGATCGCGATCCACTCGAGCAGTTTCCCGTGCGCCTTCGTGAAGCTGCCGGTGCGTGACACGATCGCCACCGCGATGTTCCAGAAGTCCTTGTTCTTGTTGTGCTGCTTGAGCCTGACACAGCAGTCATCTGCTTCACCGATGTACGCCACCGGCAGTCCACCCGCCTCGTTCTCCCCGAACAGGAAGTACAGCCCCACGCCGCCGAGTTCTGGACGGGAGAGCGCCTCCTCGATCTTGGCCCTCGGCACTACAACGGCCTGAACGATCCGCGTGGTGATCTCGGCGATGCGAACCCCGCGCGGCTCACCGTTGGGGCAGTAAATCTGGATAGTCTTGCCGAGCGGTTTCATCTTCCTGGTGCCTCGATGGTTGTGCGGCGCATGGACTTCGCGGGTAGGCGTATCACGACACTCATGGGATCATGGCAACGGAGCCAGTCCGAGCTGCTCCAGATACCCGTTGTGCTTGTCCTTTGCCTCGCGGATCTCCTGCTCGATCCTCGCCAACTCCTCGTGCGTCCCAGCGAGATCGATCTCCACTTCGGCCTTGGCGGTGCTCACATAGCGCGAGATGTTCAAGTTGTAGTCGTTGGCCTCGATCTCGGGCATCTCCACTCTTCTGGCGTACCGCTCGATCGGCTTCTCCGGACGCTGCTGATAGGTCTCGATGATCTTCGCGATGTGCTCGTCGGACAGCGAGTTCTGTCGCTTGCCCTTGTCGAAGTGTTCGGACGCGTTGATGAACAGCACGTCGTCGGGCTTCTTGCACTTCTTCAGCACGAGGATGCAGACCGGGATGCCAGTTGAATAGAACAGATTCGCCGGCAGTCCGATGATGGTGTCGATGTGCCCGTCCTTGAGCAGCTTCGTGCGGATCTTCGCCTCAGCTCCGCCGCGGAACAGCACCCCGTGCGGCAGGATGATCGCCATCGCGCCGTCTTCCTTGAGGTAGTGGAAGCCGTGCAGCAGGAACGCGAAGTCCGCCGCCGACTTCGGGGCCAGCCCGTAGTTCTTGAAGCGCATGTCCTCGCCAAGCGCCTCGGTCGGCTCCCACCGGTAGCTGAACGGCGGGTTGGCGACCACGGCGTCGAAGTATTGCTTCTTCGCCGGGTTGGTCTCGCGGAGCATGTCCCAGTCGTTTGTGAGCGTGTCGCCGTGGAAGATCTCGAACTCCGAGTCCTTCACCCCGTGGAGCAGCATGTTCATGCGCGCGAGGTTGTAGGTCGTGATGTTCTTCTCCTGCCCGTAGGTCTTCCCGATCCCGTGCGGCCCCATCCGCTTGCGCACGTTGAGCAGCAGCGAGCCCGATCCGCACGCGAAGTCCATCACGCTTGCGAGGTGCTTGCGTTTGCCCGTCTTCGGTTCCTGACTGTCGAGCGTGACGATCGCCGACAGGATGTCCGATATCCGCTGCGGCGTGTAGAACTCGCCCGCCTTCTTCCCCGACCCCGCGGCAAACTGGCCGATCAGGTACTCGTAGGCGTCGCCAAGCGTGTCGCTGTCGGTGGAAAACTCAGCGAGGCCCTCGGCAATCTTGGTGATGATGGTGCAGAGCTTCGCGTTGCGGTCGGCGTAGGTCTTGCCGAGCTTGTCCGAACCGAGATTGATCTCCGAGAACAGCCCCGAGAAGGTGCTCTGGAAGGACTCGTTCTCGATGTACTTGAACCCCGCCTGAAGCGTGTTGAGCAGCTCGCCATGCTGGGTCCGGGCCATGTGCGCGATGCTGGTCCACAGGTGCTCGGGGCGGATGACGTAGTGCGCCTTGAGCCGCATCTGCTTCTCGAACGCAGTCACGTCGCCCGGATTCTGGTCATACCACACCGACAGCGATGATCGACCGCCGTTGCCGACGGCGTTGGGGTCGGGGTAGTCACGCCCGAGTTCCTTCTTCGCGGCCTGCTCGTAGTTGTCCGAGAGGTAGCGGAGGAACAGAAACGCGAGCATGTAGTCACGGAAGTCATCCGCGTTCATCGCGCCGCGGAGTTGATCAGCGATGGCCCAGAGTATCTTGCCAAGCTGCTTCTGGTTGGTCTCGGTCATGGTGCTTCCGTTTCCTGGGCGGGAGTCGCTTCCGCGACGGGTCGAACTACGGCTGCTGCATCTGGGCCCGGTTCTGCCGCAGCGACCGGCTCCGGCACGAGTTCACGATTGAACGGGTGGCGTTCCACGAATCCCCGCAGGATCGTCAGGAAGTAGTTCTTCGTGTCGTCGCCCATCTCCGTCGGCTCGTACATCGAGTACTTGCCGTGGCTGAGCAAGTCGACGAAGCGCTGGTGCAGGATTCCGTCCGCATCATCCGCCGCCTTCTTGATGCACTGGGAGAAGTGACGATGGCCGAGGAACAGGGCCGTCTTCTCAAGGATGGTCCGCAGGATATTGAAGTGGAAGGTCTTGGCCTGCCCGTTCTGAGCCACCAGCCAGAGGTCCGCCAACGCGGCAACGTGGTAGAACTGCGGCGTGTCGTTCGACTGTTCGGCAAGCAGGTAGCCCGACGACTGACGGTCACGCTTGAGGATGAACTGCTGCGGCCCGCCGACATGGTTCCGCAGCTCGTAGTGCAGGACGTTGAAGAAGAGCGCGTGGTGCGTTGAGACGACCGTCTTGATCGGTCGCTGCGCCTCACGGTAAAGCTGAACGAGGTGGTTGCCGACCACGATGGCGTTGTGCTCATCGAGCGACGAGATCGGATCGTCGATGTAGACGTGCTCGACCCACTTGTACGCCTCGGCCCCGTCGAGCGCGAGTTGGAGAATGGCGAGGAAGAAGCACCAGATGAAGATGTTCTCCTCGCCGCGGGAGATCTTGATGCCGTCGACCTCCTCGGTCCTCGCCTCGTCGCCCTCGCCGATGAGCACCTCTCGGGAGAAGGTCACTTCCGCGTCGGTGATCTTGCCGGTGTGCTCGTCAAACACGAAGTTGATCCTGAAGTCGAAATCCGCGTAGCGGTCCAGCAGCGGCCGGATGCGGTTCTCGATCTCCAGTTCGTTGAGCCCGACGAAGAAGCTGGATGCGGCATTCAACTTGAGCGTGCGATGCTCGTCGTTCTCCAGGTCGTTGTCCCAGGTGAAGAGGTCCTCGGTGAACGCGTTGAAGTACAGCGTGTCCCGCTTCTGCACTGCGCCGTCCTCGCCGACGACCTTTCCGAGGTCCTTGAACGCCGTGGACAGCCGCGTTTTGCCCGTGCCGTTGAAGGCGTAGAGCAGGACGAACGGGCTCTTGTCCGGCTTCTTCCTCGACTTCTTGGTCAGTTCGGCGCGGAGATGCTTCGCGAGCGATGGCAGATCGGTGTAGGTGGTGTCTGTCATCGCGTCTCTTCCTCCGGTATGGGGAAGAGCTGCTGCATCAGCCCTTGCTTATGCCGCCGCAGGGCTTCGAGCCGCCGGCCCGCCGCCGCGATCAGGTCATCGAGGGAGCCAAGGCAGTCGGCGATCTTCTGCTGTTCTTCTCTGTTTCGTGGGACATAGAACTCAAATGCTTCGAGGTCTGAGTTCTTTAGATTGTTGATGTTGCCACCAGCGATGCCAAGAGCAACATAGTCAGAATACGCCTCCGTAGCAAATGCGAGCTTGGCAAACGTGTTCGAAGCACGAAAGATCGAACAGAAGGCGCCGACGGTGATATCGCCCTCAATCCCACCTCTGTACTCGGCGCTCTTGCCCACCAGCGCCTTGCTCCCATTCGACATGCAGATGGCAACATCGCCCTCTCTGAGCAAGAGGTCCGGCGGGCACTCCTTTCCGACATGAACCAGATCGGAATCCAGCACGAGACGACCACCTTGGATGTTGCTGGAGCGAAGCACCAGGAGACCCGCTTCGGCAACATCGTCGGCGGTATATGTCAGGCCCCTGATGAACACTCCGAGGTTCCCCAGCGCCCGCTGCTCCCACTCCGGCGCATCCTCAAACTCCGGAAACCGCAGGCGCGGCAGGGACTCGCCGGGCTGGGGGAAGAGCTGCTGCATCAGCCCTTGCTTGTGCCGCCGCAGGGCTTCGAGCTTCCGGCCCTCCGCCGCGATCAGGTCGTCCAGCGTACAGAGGCAGTTGGCGATCTTCTGCTGCTCTGGCTTCGTCGGAAGCAACACACAGATGTCTGCCAAATCCGAAGAGTTGATGGCCGGGTAGTTAGAGCCCGTGCATTTGGCTAGGACTCGATCCACGAACGAGTCTGTGTGGAGCAGTTGATAAAAAAACGCTGGACAGGCGTGCGCGCGAAGCTGTGCGTACCCCGTCGAAGCGACGTAGTCGTACCCGTCGTCGATGTCGAAGAAGAGGTTGTTGCGCTGGTACGGACGAACGGTCTGGTAGATGATGTCTTTGCGGCGCAGAACACGCTGGGCCCTACTCGGAGCACCATCTCGCTTGATCTTCTTCCGCTCGACGAGGGCACCGTCTTTAACAGACTCAAGATCAATGTAGATGAACGACTCCGGCAGCCCGTCGTGCGTGGGGTTCACATCGCAGGTGACCGATAGCAACATCTCATTCCACGATGCCTCGCCGTCGAACTCCGGAAACCGCAGGCGCGGGACCAACGACGATGACTTCTTCCCCGTCATCGCGCTCCCCCGTGCTCGTAGGCGTTGAGGCCCGAAATCGTGCGGCCGTGGGCCCGCTTGTTGAGCAGCGGGACGAGATCGGTCATCAGGGCCAGCTCCCGCTCGCGGCGCTGTCGCCAGCCAAGGCCGAGCGGCTCCATCAAGTCGGTGAGTTGCTCACCGTCGAAGATCATGCGTTGGAGGATCGTGCCGACGAAGGCCGAGAGCGACTCGGCCGTCAGCCCGTGCCTCGCCGCGAGATCGGCGATCTCCCCGGCCTGCTTCTCGGCCTTGAACTGCTCGTAGCCGGCGCGGACGGCACGTTCGTCCAAGCCCTCGCCTTCCTTGAGCGAGCGGACGTACTCGGTGATCTCGTCGCGTTCGTCGAGGAATTTGGCATCGGACTGAATGAGGCCGATGAGCTGCTCGCGGCTGATCTTCAGTTTCTTCGGGTCCTGCCCCGAATACCGGGCGATCAGCTTCATGATGTAGTCGTAGTCGATGACGGCGGAGGCGAAGAGGACGAACTCGAAGTCGAGCTGATCCACGGCGGGGTTGGCGGGCTGGCCATCCGCATCGGTCGCGCCCTGCTGCTCCTTGAGGCGCTGGGCGGTTTCGAGGTAGACGCCACGGAAGGCGCGGAGGTCGTCCTTGGGAAGGGCCTGCTCGATCCGCTCGCGTTGCTCGTCGGTGAGATCGGTGTACTGCTCGAGCTGGGTCTGGAGGCGCTGTACCTCCTTGAACCGCTTGATGAACTGGACGCGGGCATCGTCGCCCATCAGGTTGTTGACCTGATCCGGCTTGGCTTCGAGGCCTTGCGACCTCATGAACTCGCCGAGGTCGGCAACGGCCTTCTGGAACTGCTCGATCACGACCGGGGCCTTGTCAACAAGCCAGATCTCGCGGGCACGGTCGGCGTGAGCACCTGAGAACAGGGCGATCGCGGCGTCCACGCTGTCCTGCTGCTGGCGGAAATCGAGGATCTGGCCGTAGGGTTTGGTCGCGTTGAGGATGCGGTTGGTGCGGCTGAAGGCCTGGATCAGGCCGTGGTGCTTGAGGTTCTTGTCGACGTAGAGCGTGTTGAGGTACTTGGCGTCGAAGCCGGTGAGGAGCATGTCGACGACAATCGTGATGTCGATCTTCTCGTCGCCTTTGCGGGGGAGGTCGCGATTGGGGAACTGCTGGTCCTTGATGCGCTGCTGGACGTCCTGGTAGTAAAGGTCGAACTCGGCGATGGAGTGGTTGGTGCCGTACTGCCGGTTGTAGTCGGCGATGATGGCCTTGAGAGCCTTCTTCTTGCCCTCGGGGTCGGACTTGTTGTCTTCCCTTTCCTGCGGCAGATCCTCCTGGATTTGCTGCACATCCTTGTTGCCCTCGGCGGGCGGCGAGAAGACGGCCGCGATCTTGAGCGGGACGAACTCGGGATCGGCGGCCTGGCGCTCGGCCTGGAGCTTCTTGAAGACCTCGTAGTACTCGATGGCGTCGTTGATCGAAGCGGTGGCCAGCAGCGCATTGAAGCGGCGGCCGCCCGTCGCGGCGTTGTGCTTGTCGAGGATCGCCTGCGCGACGGCCTGCTTGGTGAGGGTCTGACCGGGCTTGAGGGCCGGCGCGTCCTTCGGCTTGTAGTAGTCCACATGGAAGCGGAGGACGTTCCGGTCCTCGATCGCGTGGGTGATGGTGTAGGCGTGAAGCTGCTTCTGGAACAGGTCCCGAGTGGTGCGCAGGGTGGCGACATCGCCCTCGATCTGCCTGACGCTCGCGTTGTCCTCGAAGATCGGCGTGCCCGTGAAGCCGAAGAGCTGCGAGTTGGGGAAGAACTCCTTGATGGCCTTGTGGTTGTCGCCGAACTGCGAGCGATGGCACTCGTCGAAGATGAACACCATGCGCTTGTCGCGGAGGGTTTCGAGGCGCTGCTTGAAGGTGGAGCGGCCTTGGGCGGCGTGTTGCCTGTTGTGCTTGCTGCTTTCGTCGAGGGCCAGCCCGAGCTTCTGGATCGTCGTGACAATGACCTTGTCGGCGTAGTCGTCAGACAGCAGGCGACGGACGAGTGCGGCGGTGTTGGTGTTCTCCTCGACGCAGCCCTCCTGGAACCGGTTGAACTCCTCCCGGGTCTGCCGGTCGAGGTCTTTGCGGTCGACGACGAAGACGCACTTGTGGATGCTCTCGTTGGTCTTGAGTAGCGTCGATGCCTTGAAGGAGGTGAGCGTCTTGCCTGAGCCGGTCGTGTGCCAGATGTACCCGTTGCCGCAGTTCTGCTCGATGCAGTCGACGATGGCCTTGACGGCGTAGATCTGATAGGGCCGCATCATCATCAGCTTCTGCTCGCTGGCGATGAGGACCATGTACTTGCTGATCATCTGGCCGAGCGTGCACTTGGCCAAGAATCGCTCCGCGAAATCGTCGAGATGCGTGATCTTCGAGTTGTCCTCGGCGGCGAACTGGTAGATGGGAAGGAACCGCTCGTCGGCGTCGAAGGCAAAGTGCCGCGCGTTGTTGTTGGCGAAGTACCAAGTGTCCGTGCAATTGCTGACGATGAAGAGCTGCACGAAGCTGAGCAGCGTCTTGGTGTAGCCGTTGCCGGGGTCGTTCTTGTACTCGACGATCTGCTCCATCGCCCGGCGGGGGCTGATTCCGAGCGTCTTCAGCTCGATCTGGACAACGGGGACGCCGTTGATCAGGAGCATGACGTCGTAGCGGTGATGGCTGTTGTCGGTGTTGATACGGAGCTGGTTCACGACCTCGAAGCTGTTCTTGCACCAGTCCCTGATGTTGACGAGCGTGTAGTTCAGCGGCGTGCCGTCGTCCCGGACAAAGGTCTCGCGGTTTCTGAGAGCGCGCGCAGACTCATAGACGTCCGGCTTGATAATCTCGTCGAGAAGTCGTTGAAACTCGCCGTTGGTAAGCGTCACGCGATTGAGGGCTTCAAACTTCTCGCGGAAATTCCTTTCGAGAGCGGCTCGATCCCGAATGTCGTCGCGATGCGTGTACTTCAGGTCGAGGAGCCTCTCGATCAGCCGTTCCTCGAGTTCGCGTTCAGAGTGAGCCATCGGGGAAGTCACTTCTTTAGAGTCCGTACCGGGCTGATTGGCCGATCCTGCAGCCACGCATCGATCAACACCTTGTGGAACCGCCAGTGCTTGCCGACCTTCTGGCCCGGAACCTTGCCCTCCTGAGCGAGCTTGTAGAGTGAGGACTTCGACACCTGGAGGTAAGCGGCGAGGTCGTCAATGGTCATGACCTCCGGGGGTGGGGGAGGTCTGGATTGGCGGGCGGCGGGCATGCCGCCCATGATAGCGGTTTCTGGCAGTTCCTGCGGGGACGGTTTCGCGGCGGTGACGTCAGATCGAGTACGTCCCCCCCGGCCCGCCGCTGGACTGGCTGCTGGAGCCGCTCACGTGCGATGAGCTCAACAGGGACATCCGGGGCTACCCGAATGCACGGAGACCAGCAGCGACTTCTTCGAAGGGCCAGGGTTCCCGTACGGCAACCTGTCGATCGAGTACCACCCCGGATGAACCCGGTTCTTCAACCTCTCGCCGCGCTGCTCGCCGGCGGGCTCACCGAGCGCCAGCGGCGGGCGATCGAGTACCTGCGGGAGGAGCGCCGCTTGCCCGGGGAACAGTACGGCGGCTCGCGGCGAGGTCGCGGGAGAGGGCGTCGATGGCCGCGGGCTGATCGCCGGTGGGCGTGAAGGGCGCGACGACCTGGAAGGGGATGCTCACGCGGAGAGGGTACGAGGGGAGGCGCGTGAGACTCGGCGGGGCACAAGCCGGGCGTTCGGCGGGGGGTGGAGCGGGGAGGAGGCGGGGAGAGGGAGGGGGGGAGTGCGCGGAGAGGGCGGGCTAGACGGACTTTCGCGGGGCCTCAGGTCCGGCGTTAGGTTCGGCGGTTGGTCCGGCGTCGGGGGCGGGGAGGGGGCGAAGAGGAGCGGGCGGGCGGTCGGCACCGAGATCGACGGCGAGCCGCCGAACTTGGTGGCACGGCTAGAGACCTCGGGGCCACCTGCCACGAACCAACCCCACGCCCCGTGCGCTGCGACGCCGGCTGAAACGCGCGCTGCTCGATCCGTACCGCAGAGAAGGCGGGAAGAAGGCCTGGCGCTGGCCGCACAAGAAGAACCCGCCCCCGCCCGGGAGCCCGTCGATCACCAGAGCCGCCATCAGGCAAGTCCAACGCGCCGCCTCACTTCGGGCTCAGTTGCCGGTGCTGTAGTTCACGGCGTTGGGTGGCACCTGCCCGCCGAAAGCGGGGGCCTCGCTCACGGATTGACGACGGGCGACAGTTCGGAAGGAACCTGCCACGTAGCACCGCACTCGGAGCAGACAACGCTCGCTACCGAACCGCTTGAACCGCCAAAACCACTGATAGCTGTCCCGCAGCAAGGGCATCGTCCATGACCAATGAATGCGCGTACGAGACTATTTGCACTGGCACCACGCACTGAATGCGCAACAAGATACACACCGTACATGTGGAAGACCAACCACGAGCTGTACACAGAAATCATCAGTATATTTCCACCAGCTGACATCTGCAGCAGCAGGAGTGCAATGGGGACAAGCAGCATGAAAAGACACAATCGAAACTTCCACAGGTACTTGCGATCATGCTCCCAGAGCGCTTTGCGAATACGCCGCCAGTCCTGCCGGGGCAAGGCGTATCCATTGATTGCATATACATTAGCACTTAGATGGCCAATGTCATGAGTTACACCCATTGCGTCCTTGAGCTTCATGCACAGGGTCCTGCATCTTAGTAAACTACGAGATCCCCGGGGATTGGCGCGATCGGGAATCGCGTACCCGGGATTGGCTCTTCCCACCCGGCGCACCTGCTTCGGCACTGCCTCGCAGTGCTCATCGCTGATTCCATGCACCTCGCCGTCTCTGTAAGATTGCACTCACTACAGATATCCAAGTTATTCCTGAACTGCTGGTCGCATGCTTGGCCGCACGTTGGCATAATAAAAGGGTCAGGGATCGGCGGATAACTGATATCAATACGGGAGTACCAGTTGCAGGATTGCGGGTCACCGTAGGGCCACGGAGATGGATTGGTCTTCGGAGGCGGGGGCGGGAGTGGTGGGTTGCGGTATCTGCAGATGAAAAGCCTGTACTCTGCGGCTGCCAGTTCCCTGCGGGCGGCCTCCAATAGCACAATTCCTCCTGCTAGGCATGCCTCCCTCATTGGTGTAGGCATGGCTAAGCATGCTGACATTGATATGAACGTGCCAATATAAACAAGCATAGCATGTTCATATGCAGCTACTTCAGCTGCACACGGGTCGTCTGACCATCCCGGATATGGTATGGGGTCAGAGACTTGGCTGCCGCAAACACCGCCATCGCTACGGGAAAGGGCCATGGGTACCGCCGCGGCGCCACAGCCAATTCCGCATGAAATCGAAAACAGACCAAGCGGATCATGGCTCTCTAGCGGCTTCGCACTCACGTATGTATAGAGATTGCTCCCATCCACATACCCCAGCGGGTCTCTTCTCGTCCACCTGCCGAGGTCGGGGAGGTAGGCGCGGTGGCGGACGTGGTTGAGCGTCGCGACGGCGTCCCAGTGGTACCCGGCGTAGCCGAGCGTGTTGTCGATGGCGCTGCGGGTCTGCACGCCGCGGCCGCCGGTGCCGCCGGAGTAGGAGGTGCGGTAGGCGGCGTGGGCGTCGAGGTCGTCCTGGTCGGCGTTGCCGTCGCGGTTGAAGTCGAGGTTCCAGCCGCCGGCGCCGGAGATCATGAGG
>VFQQ010005208.1_pt1 | contig 10923 bp, 9 predicted proteins | sample 3512341 | NCBI WGS metagenome assembly VFQQ01 (sample SAMN10412373, study PRJNA504923) | tailings metagenome | isolation source: Relicate 2 Philex TSF1 revegetated site | place: Philippines: Tuba, Benguet | collected 2017-08-29
TGGCCTTGTCCTGCTCACCGCGCTCCACGATGAGGTCATGCGTGTCCTGGCTGGCGATGATCTGCTGGGGCTGGTAGGCGCTGGCACCGAGCACCCGCACCGCGTGGTAGTGCGTGAGCAGCACGTACTTGATCGGTTTGTCGGTGACCTCGCGGATGCGGCGGATCACGTCCTGCGCCATCACCGGCGTGGCCTGGGTGTCGAGCACCAGCACGGCGTCGTCACCAATGATCACCCCGGTGTTGGGGTCGCCCTCGGCGGTGTAGGCGTAGGCGTTGTCGCTGAGCTTGGTGAAGCTGACCTTCTTCTCTTCCAGGTCGGCCTGCGAGGCGAAGGCTTTGGCGGGGGCGTTCATGTGGCTTGTCTCCGGAACCGATGTTTGATATTGTCGAATCGATTCGGTTTAGTGTAAACCCCTTCGGCATCCTTCCATGGCCCAGCAGCGTGGCATCCAGAGCATCGAGGTCGGCGGCCAGCTGCTGCTGGCGCTGGCCGGCCAGGGCCGGCCGATGGCGCTGAAGGATCTGGCCGCCGCGGCCGGCATGGGCGCGGCCAAGGCGCACCCCTACCTCGTGAGCTTCGGCAAGCTCGGGCTCATCGTGCAGGACGCCGCCACGGGCCACTACGGCCTGGGCCCGCTGGCCATGCAGCTCGGCCTCATCAGCCTGCAGCAGGTGGACCCGTTGCGCCGGGCCACCGCGCGGTTGCCGGCGCTGGCGCGCGAGCTCGGCCAGACCGTGGGCATCACCGTGTGGGGCGGGCAGGGTCCGACCGTGGTGCGCACCGAGGAAGCGCCGTCGCCGGTGCACGTGACCATGCGCCACGGCGCCGTGATGAGCCTGCGCGGCACGGCCAGTGGCCGCCTGTTTGCGGCGCACCTGCCGCGCGAGCTGGTGCGCGCGGTGGACCGGGCTGCCTTCGACAAGGCCTTCGAGCAGGAGCTCGCCGCCATCCGCGCCGCCGGCTACAGCCACGTGGTGGACGCAGCCGTGCCGGGCGTGAGCGGCCTGGCCGCGCCGGTGTTCGACCGCCAGGGCGCGCTCGTGCTGACGCTCACCGCCATCGGCGCAACGCCGGCCTTCGACACCCGCGCCAAGGGTGCCCCGGTGCAGGCGCTGCTGCGCTGCGCGCGTGAGCTCACGGCGCAGCTGGGGGCCGGGTCAGCGGGCTGAGGCCTCCCAGCGCTCGCGCAGCTCGCGCTTGAGCACCTTGCCGATGGCGCTGCGCGGCAGCTCGGGCAGCAGTTGCAACGCCGACAGCCGCTGCGTCTTGCCCACCTGGGCGTTGGCCCATTGGCGCAGCGCTTCGGCATCGATCGTGGCGCCCGCGTGCAGCACGCAGAAGGCCACCGGCGTCTCGCCCCACTCGCGGCTGGCCACGCCCACCACGGCCGCGTCGGCCACGGCGGTGTGCGCGCGCAGCACGGCTTCGAGGTCGCTCGGGTAGATGTTGAAGCCGCCGCTGATGATCATGTCCTTGCGGCGGTCCATCAGGATCAGGAAGCCGTCTTCGTCGAAGCGGCCCACGTCGCCGGTGCGCAGGAAACGCTGGCCTTCGGCGTTGAACCACTCGGCATGGCGCGTGAGCGCGGGCTGGCCGTGGTAGCCGGTCATCATGCCGGGGCTGCGGCCCACGACCTCCCCGGTGCTGCCCGGCGGAAGTTCGCGCCCTTGTTCGTCGATGAGCCGGATGTCGTGCCCCGGCGCAGGCTGCCCCACCGTGTGCAGCTTGCTCGGGTGCAGGTGGCAGTGCAGGATCACCGTGCCGCCGCCCTCGGTGAGGCCGTAGTACTCGGTGAGGCCACCGGGCCAGCGGCGCAGCACCTCGGCCTTCAGCTCGGCATGGAAGGGCGCGCTGGTGCAGAACTTGGCCTGGAAGCTCTTCAGGTCGAAGCGGCCGAAGTCCGGGCAGTCCATCAGGCGGCGGTACTGCACCGGCACCAGCATCGTGTGCGTGGCGCGGTGCTGCTCGGCCAGGCGCAGGTAGCCGAGCGCGTCGAACTTCGGCATCAGCACCGCGCAGCCGCCGTAGGCCAGCGTGGGCACCAGGCACACCAGCGTGGTGTTGCTGTACAGCGGCGTGGCCAGCAGCGTGACGGTGCCGGTGCCATAGCCCGAGGCCGCCGCACGCTGGATGTGGGCCCAGCGCATGGCGTGCGGCTGCACGATGCCCTTCGGTGTGCCCGTGGTGCCCGAGCTGTAGATGATGTTGAAGGGCCAGCCGGGGTCGATGCGCACCGGCGCGGGTCTGGTGCCGGGTGGCGGCAGCTGCGCTTCGAGGATGCCGCCGTCTTCGCCGATGCGCGTGACGAGCACGCCGGCGGGCCAGGGCACATCCGCGCTCGCGGCGTCGACGAAGAGCCGCTTCGCGCCGGCGTCGGCGGCCATGCCGGCGAGCTGGGCGGGCGTGGAGCCGGGCGCGAGCGGCGCCATCGCCAGGCCCGCCCGCAGCGTGCCGATGAAGACGACGACGGCGTCGATGCAGCTCGCCGCGCACATCGCGGCCACGTCTCCCGGGCCCAGGCCTTGCCGCTGCAGCAGCGCGGCCACGCGGTCGGCACGTTCGTGCAGCCCGGCCCACGTGAGCGTGCGTTCGCCCACACGCAACGCGGGTGCCTCGGGCCGCGCCGCGGCGTGGCCGGCCACGAGGCTGGCCAGATCCTGGAAGCCGGCCGGTTCGCTCATGCGCCGTGCTCCTGCAGGAAGGGCAGCGCCTGCGCCAGCAGGGCTTCGGGCGCCTCTTCGGCGATGTAGTGTCCGCAGGGCAGCGCCTGGCCGCGCAGCCCGGTGGCCACCCGGCGCCATTCGGCGAGCACGTCGAAGCAGCGTTCGACCACACCCTGTGCGCCCCACAGCACCTGCAGCGGCATCGTGAGCAGGCGGCCCGCGCTGCGGTCGGCGCGGTCGTGTTCGAGGTCGATGCTGGCTGCCGCGCGGTAGTCCTCGCAGAAGCCCTGCACCGTGGCCGGGTCGGCGGCGCAGCGTTCGTACTCGCTCAGGATCTCGGGTGGGAAAGGCGCCAGGCCCGCATGCCGCCCTCCCAGCACCTGGCGCACGTAGAAGGCACCGTGGCCGCCCAGCAGCGTCTCGGGCAGCGGCGCGGGCTGGATGAGGAAGAACCAGTGCCAGTAGGCGCGCGCGAAGGCCTCGTGCGTCTGTTCGTACATGGCCAGCGTGGGTGCGATGTCGAGCAGCGTCATCGCCTTGATGCGGGGCCCATGGTCCAGGCCCAGGCGGTGCGCCACACGCGCGCCGCGGTCGTGCGCGAGCACGGCAAAACGGTCATGGCCCAGCTGCTGCATCAGCGCCGCGAAGTCGGCCGCCATCTCGCGCTTGCTGTGTGCGGCGTGCCCGGGTGCGGGCGCGGGCTTGGTGCTGTCGCCGTAGCCCCGCAGGTCGGGTGCCACCAGCGTGAAGCGGCGCGCGAGTTCGGGCCACACGCGGTGCCACATCACGTGGGTCTGCGGGTGGCCGTGCAGCAGCAGCAGCGGCGGGCCGTTGGGTGGCCCACGGCGCAAGCGCAGCCGGATGCTGCGGCCTTGCAGGCTGATGTCTTCGGCAGGCGTGGCAAGCAGCGTGTGCATGGGCCTGCATTGTGGACACTCGCTCGGCCCGATGGACAGGCCCGCGTGCCCGCCTTAGCGTGGCCCGCAGCAACACTGGAGACCGCCCTGCAGCCCGAAGCCCCTGAGGCCGATTCCCGCTACGCCTGGCTGCGCCTGCTGGCGGTGCTGGCGCTGATGACCATCGGCTCGGCCGGCATGTACGTGGTGGCCGTGGTGCTGCCGGCCGTGCAGGCCGAGTTCGGCGTGGCGCGCTCCGACGCCTCGCTGCCCTACACGCTGCTGATGGTGGGCTTCGGCCTCGGCGGCATCCTGATGGGCCGCCTGGCCGACCGCTTCGGCGTGATGGTGCCGGTGCTGATCGGCAGCGCGGGCCTGGCCGGCGGCTTTGCGCTGGCGGCCAGCGCCGGCAGCATCCTCGGCTTTGCCATCGCGCATGGCGTGCTGATCGGCCTCCTGGGCAGCTCGGCCACCTTTGCGCCGCTGGTGGCCGACACCTCGCTGTGGTTCGTGAAACGGCGTGGCATCGCGGTGGCGGTGTGCGCCAGCGGCAATTACGTGGCCGGCGCGCTGTGGCCGCCGCTGGTGCAGCACATCGTCGAGACCTCGGGCTGGCGCAGCGCGTACTTCGTGCTCGCGGGCGTGTGCGCCGTGGCCATGCCGCTGCTGGCGCTGGCGCTGCGGCCGCGCCCACCGGCGGCGGGGGCGGCGCCGGCCAAGGGCCTGGGTGGCGCGCAGCCTTCAGAGCGGCCGTTCGGGCTTTCGATGAACCACGCGCAGGTGCTGCTGTGCCTGGCGGGCGTGGCCTGCTGCGTGGCGATGTCGATGCCGCAGGTGCACATCGTGGCCTACTGCAGCGACCTCGGCTACGGCGCCACGCAGGGCGCGCAGATGCTGTCGCTGATGCTGGCCTTCGGCATCGCCAGCCGGCTCATCAGCGGCGCCATCTGCGACCGCATCGGCGGCCTGCGCACGCTGCTGCTGGGTTCGCTGCTGCAGGGGGTGGCGCTGCTGCTGTACATCCCGTTCGACGGCTTGTGGTCGCTGTACCTGATCTCGGCGCTGTTCGGGCTGTTCCAGGGTGGCATCGTGCCCAGCTACGCCATCATCGTGCGCGAGCATTTCCCGGCCCGCGAGGCCGGTGAACGCGTGGGCTGGGTGCTGATGGCCACGCTCTTCGGCATGGCGCTGGGCGGCTGGATGTCGGGCAAGGTGTTCGACCTCACCGGTTCCTACCAGGCCGCCTTCGTCAACGGCCTGGCGTGGAACCTGCTGAACCTGTCGATCGCCGGCTGGCTGCTGTGGCGCATGTTGCGCCTGCAGCGCTATTCACGCCAGGAGAACGCCGGCGCCAGCCCCGTGTAGAAGGCGAACAGGCCGGCTTCCGCAAAGCGCAGGTCCAGCGCCCGGTTGGCGCCAAAGGCCACGTAGGCCGCCTCGCGAGAGATGGCCGGCGCGTACACGGTGCCCACCACGTTGGCCGGCGTGGCTGCACGCACGCTGCCCTGCTGCCATTCGACCAGCAGCACCTGGTCGGCCGGGTAGCCGTAGTTCGAGGCGTTGGTGCTGAAGGCCACCCAGCGGCCGTCGAAGGACAGCGCTGCACGTTCGCCCTGGCCCTTGGGGCTGTCGCCGTTGCCCTGCACGCCACCCGCCCCGGTGACACGTGTCACGCTCTGGCCGCCTGCTGCATCGAGGTCGACGACGAAGAGGTCCTGCAGGCCGTTGCTGTCACCGGCGACCACGTTGCTGGCCGTGGTGGCGTAGGCCACGTAACGGCCGTTGCCGCTGATGGCCGGCTGCACGTTGCGGTTGCCGCTTTCGGTGCCACCGTTGCGCTCGCCGCCGGTTTCGGTGAGGCTCACGCGGCGCAGCGTGCCGGCCGCCAGGTCGTGCACGAAGATGTCCCACAGGCCGTTGGTGTCGCCGGCCACCAGGTCGGTGGCGGTGGACCAGAACGCCAGCCGGTTGCCGTCTTCGGAGATCGCCGGCCACTGCCCGCCGGTGCCGTTGCCCGCGTTCACGCCCACCGCGGCGCGGCTGACGAGCAGGTTCTGCCCGGTCGTGAGGTCGCGCCGGATGATGTTGCGCTGGCTCGTGCCGCTCACGTTGGGCGTCAGTGTGCTGGCGCCGCTGGCGAAGGCGACGATGCGCCCGTCACCCGACAGCGTGGGTGCGAAGCTGCCGGCGTTGGCCTGCTCGCCGGCCGGGCCCACGCTGGCGCGGCGCAGCCCGCTGGTGACGGACCAGACGAAGACATCGCTCACGCCGTTGGTGTCGCCGGCCACGAGGTCGCTGGCCACCGACTGGAACGCCACGGTCTGCCCGTCGGCCGAGATGGCCGGTGCGTCGCTGCTGTTGTTGCCGGCGGCACCGCCGGGGCTGGCGCTGACGAGGCGTGTCTCACCGGTGAACCGGTCACGCCAGAACACCTGCCGTGAGCCGCCGGTGGCGCCGGCAAGGTTGGACGACGTGGAAGTGAAGGCCACGTAGCGGCCCTCGGCGGCGCCGCGGCCCCCGATGACCACTTCGGTGCCGTTCTGGATGTCGGCCCGGCGCGTGCCGTCGGTGCTGCGCGCGAGGTGCTCGTGCTCGAACTCGCAGCCCACGCGCAGCGTGCCGGCCGCCACTGGCAGCGTGCCGAAGCCGCCTTCGAGCACGCCGCACAACACGCCGCCGCTGAGCACACCCAGCGCGACGACGTAGTTCGTGCCGTCGGGCAGCGGCTGCGTGAACGAAAGGGGTGTGGCGCCGTACAGCGCCCCGCTGGTGGGCTGCGCCACGCTGGGGCGGATCTCTTCCGCGCCGTTCAGGCGCAGCAGCACCTGCGCGCCGACCGGGCCGCGCAGCACCCCGCTCAGCACCGAAGACGGCGGCGGCGGGGGCGGCGCAGGGGTGGGCGCCGGTGGTGGTGCCGGCGTCGGCGCCGGCGTCGGCGCGGGTGTGGGCGCCGGCGGCGCTGGCGTGGGTGCCGGCGTGGGTGCCGGCGCGGGGGCCGGGCTCACGGGCGGGCCGCTGCTGTCGGTGCCACCGCCGCCGCAGGCGGCGAGCACCCCCACGAGCATGGCCAAGGCCGCGAGGCGGGCGGTGGGTGCCCGGTGTGGATCGTGGTGCATGTGCGTCTCCCTGCGGCCACCGGGCCGCGACGGGCCGGTTGTAGGCAAGGGGGCGTCACGCCGGCGTCACGCGGCTTGCGCAAGTGGCACGGCGCACGGCCCGGAAACGGCGAAGCCCGCTCGTGAGCGGGCTTCGCGTGTGCCGGTGGGCACCAGGGATTTGGTTGCGGGGGCAAGATTTGAACTTGCGACCTTTGGGTTATGAGCCCAACGAGCTACCAGGCTGCTCCACCCCGCGGCAGAGCCCGCAACTATAGCAGAAGTTCAACCGGCCTTCATCCGGTTCACGGCCGCCACCCATTTCTCCAGCGCCGCCATCTGGTCGGCCACGAACTTGCGCGTGGTCTCGTCGGTGCACTGCCCTTGCGTGTCGAACTTGGTGTGCGCCATGCCCACGAAGACCTCGGGCTTGGTCAGCACCGCGGCATTGAGGTACAGCAGGACCTTGCGCAGGTCGTACTGCATGCGCGCGGTGCCCAGAGGGCCCATGCTGGCGCCGCTGATGGCCACCGGCTTCATGGCCCAGGGCTGGTCGTCGCCGCGGCTGGTCCAGTCGATGACGTTCTTCAGGCCGCCGGGCACGCTGAAGTTGTATTCAGGCGAGACGATCAGCACCGCGTCGGCACGGCGGATGCGCTCGCGGAGCAGGGCCACGTTGGCGGGCAGGCCCTTGGCGAAGACGTCACCGTCGAACACCGGGGTGTCGCGCCAGTCCAGCACCTCGAGCTTCATCGAGGCCGGCATCACCTGGCCGTAGAGGTTCATGACCTGGCGGTTGAGAGAGGCCTGGCGCAGGCTGCCGCACAGGCCGACGATGTCGAGGGTGCTCATGGGTGGTGGGTGCTCCGTGGTTTCGATCAGGTTCGTGGGTGTTGCCGCGCGTGGCGGATGACGACGGCGTAATCGTCGCCGGCATCGCCCGCCGCCGCGGCACGGTCGAGTTGCGCGGCGGCCACGTCGGCCACCGGCGTGGCCACGCCGAGCACGCGGGCCGCATCGCGGATCAGCGACACGTCCTTCTGCATCTGCGTCACCGTGAAGGTGGGGGTGTAGTCGTGTGCACGCAGCGAGGGCGCCTTGGCTTTCAGGATCGGTGACGCCGCGGCGCTGGCTTCCACCACGCCCCACAGCGCGCCCCATTCGAGCCCGCCGCGTTCGCCGAGCGCCAGCGCCTCGGCCAGCATGGTGCTGGTGCCGACGATCAGCAGGTTGACCGCGAGCTTGGCGTAACGTGCCTGCTCCGCCTCGCCCAGGTAGAAGCACTGCGGGCCCCAGGCGTCGAAGAGGGGTTCGATGCGCTCCCACGCGGCACGCGGGCCCGAGGCGAAGATCGTGAGCGCGGCGCGTTCGGCCATCACGTTGTTGCCCGACACCGGCGCGCGCAGGCAGGTGATGCCGCGTGTGGCGGCACGCGCCGCGGCCGCGGCCGATGCTTCCGGCGACACGGTGCTGGTATCGACCCAGATCGCGCCCTCGCGGCCGTGACTGGCCACGGCTTCGGCCACCGCAGCGAGTGCCTGGTCGTCGGGCAGCGAACTGAAGACGATCGGCGCATCGGCCAAGGCCGCGGCCAGGTCCGCCGCCAGCGGCAGGCCCGCAGCCGCGGCCAGCGTGCGCCGTTCGGGCGAGAGATCGAAGGCCGTCACCGCATGCCCCGCCTTGGCCAGGTGCTTGGCCATCGGCAGGCCCATCTTGCCGATGCCGACGAAGAGGATGCGCTCGGCCATCGTCGCCGCGCTCACTGCGCCTTCAGCCCCGCGGCCTTGGCCACGCGCGCGCCGACCTCGACCTCGCTCTTGATGAAGGCGTTGAACGCGGCCGGCTCCATCACGAAGGGCTCGGCGCCCATCTTGGCCAGGCGCTCCACCAGCTCGGGCTGGGCCAGCACCTTGGCCACCTCCTGCTGCAGGCGTGTCACCGCGGCGGCTGGCGTGGCCGAGGGCACGACCAACGCCACCCAGAAGCTGTACTCCGAGCCCGCCACGCCGGCCTCCACCGTGGTGGGTACCTCGGGCAGCTGCGCGGAACGCTTGGCGGTGCTCACGGCCAGCGCCTGCAGCTTGCCGTCGCGGATGAGCGGCAGCGCGGAGGACAGCGGCGCGAAGAACCAGTCGCTGCGCCCGCCGATGATGTCGCTGATGGCCTCGGGCGTGCCCTTGAAGGGCACGTGCACGGCGTCGATGCCCGCCTGCAGGCGGAACTTCTCGGCGTTGAAGTGGGTGGCACTGCCCACGCCGGCGCTGGCGAAGTTCATCGCACCCGGCTTGGCCTTGGCCGCGGCCACGAGGTCGGCCACGGTCTTCCAGCCCTTGGCGGGGTTGACCACCAGCACGTTGGGCATGCTCACGAGCGGCGTCACGCCGGTCAGGTCCTTCAGCGTGTCGTAGGGCAGGCTCGGGTAGATCGACGGGTTGACCGCGTGGCCCGACGAAGGCACGAGGATCGTGTGCCCGTCGGCCTCGCCCTTGGCCACCTGCGCCGCGGCGATGGTGCCGCCGGCGCCGGGGCGGTTCTCCACCACCACCGGCTGGCCCAGGCCCTTGGCCATCGCCTCGCCCACGGCGCGCGCCGCGATGTCGGTGCCGCTGCCGGCGCTGAAGGGCACGATCAGCTTGACGGGCTTGCTCGGAAAGCCCTGCGCCTGCGCACCCGCGGCCAGCAGCGCGAGGCCGAGCGTGATCATCAGCTTCTTCATCGGATGTCTCCTCTCGTTGTCGTGTTCAGTGCAGGCCGAGCGCGGTGACGATCTTGCGGCCCGAGGCGTTGAGCCGCTCCAGCAGCGGCGGCAGGTCCACGCCCAGCAGCTGGCCGGCGCGCTTCTTCCAGCGGCCGGCGACCATCACGCTGTCGATGTTGGCCAGGCTGGCCTGGAACACGGCGGCGGCCACGGGGTCGTGCAGCGGCTGCATGTTGAGGTCGGTGGCCCGGATCAGCACCAGGTCGGCCTGCTTGCCGGCCGCCAGCGTGCCGACGCGGTCGAGCTGCCTCAGCATGCGCGCGCCTTCCACGGTCACCCACGACAGCGCCTCGCTGGCGGGGATCGTGGTCGTGGCCGGGATGCCGCCGGCCGCGGCACGGTGCGCGACGTTGTCCAGGCTGCGCTGGATGCCGAGTGCGATGCGCGCCTGCGTGAGCATGTCGCCGCTCATCACCGATTCCAGGTCCACGCCGAGCGAGGGCGCGCGCCCGAAGGCACGCAGGCGGCCGGTGAGTGGATGGCCATGGCCTTGCGACATCTCGCTCTCGGCCGCGGCGGAGAAGCTCATGCCCAGGTCGCAGAAGCGCTTCAGCTGTTCGTCGTCGAGCGCATGGCCGTGCACGATGTTCACGTGCGGGCCGAGCAGGCCTTCGCGCTCCAGCACCAACCAGCCCTCGGGCGTGCGCGCCGGGCCGCCGCCCTGGTGCAGCGAGGCGATGACGCCCAGTTCACGCGCCATGCGGAAATCGTGCAGCGCCACGTCCAGGGTCGAGTAGTGCGGGCCCAGCACGGCGGCATGCACGCTGAGCAGCGGCGCGCCCTGGTGCTTCTTCAGCAGCCGCTCGACCTCGGCGCGCGGGTGTGGCACTTCCCAGAACGGCGTCTCGCCGGGCTTGGGGTCGGGCTTGGGCGTGCCGTGGAAGAACGCGGCGCGGATGCCGCTCTGCAGCAGGCCCTCCACCGCGGCGTCGTTGTGCGCGGGCGTGCGGTTGTTGTGACACCAGTCGGCGAGCGTGGTGGTGCCGCAGTTCAGCTGGTTGAGCGCACCCACCAGCGTGGCGATGTGCAGGTCTTCGGGGTCGAAGGCCGTGGCCAGGCCCGCGTGCATCTTCTTGAAGTACTCGGGCAGGGTCCAGTTCGCGGCCACGCCCCGCAGCGCCGTCTGCCAGGTGTGCATGTGGGCGTTGATGAGGCCGGGGATGACGATGTGGCCCTTCGCGTCGATCGTCTCCGCATCGTCGGCGGCGATGTGCGGGGCGATGTCGGTGATGCGGTCGTCGGTGATGAGGATGTCGGCTTGGGGGAGCACGCCTTGCGTGTCCATCGTGACGACGGTGGCTGCTTTGATGAGGGTGCGGGGCATGGTTTGTCGGTTGCGTTCAAGCAGTGGCGCGGGCAAAGGCGTGGGCGGGGGGCTGCGTGTGGGGCTTAGCTGGGGCGGTCTCCGCTTCGCTCCGACTCCCCTGCGATGCTCGGGTCCTTGGCCCCGCGGCAAAACTCGCTTCGTTCGCTGCGCTCACTGCGCTCAAACAGTCTGCCGCGAGTCA
>VFQQ010005210.1_pt1 | contig 10923 bp, 13 predicted proteins | sample 3512341 | NCBI WGS metagenome assembly VFQQ01 (sample SAMN10412373, study PRJNA504923) | tailings metagenome | isolation source: Relicate 2 Philex TSF1 revegetated site | place: Philippines: Tuba, Benguet | collected 2017-08-29
ACCTCCAGCATGTCGAGATCGCCATAGGCGTAGAACGGATCGCGCGTGTTGTCGGAGGCGACCGCAACCGGAATGCCGCGCGCCTTCATCTCGTGGAGGAGGGTAACGCCGCGCCAGCGCGGGGTCGTCGCGTCATGCCGGCGATCCTGCAGATAGAGGTTGCACATGGGCAGCGACACGACGGCGAGACCCGCCGCCGCAGCCTTGTCCAGCGTGTCCTTCACTTCCCTGTCTGGCTGGCGCGCCAGGGCACAGCAATGGCCGACAAGTATCCTTCCCTCGAAGCGATGCCGCAGCGCGGCCTCGGCGATGTGGCGCAGCGAGACGGCCGAGACGTCGTCCGTCTCGTCGGCGTGGAAGTCGAGGTCGAGCCCCCGCTCCATCGCGGAGCGAAACATCCGATCGAGCAGCAGGTCGAGGTCCGGCACCATGTAGGTGACAGCGCCGAGGATGCCCCCCGACGCCGCAACGAGGTCGGCCAGCCCGTCGAACCACACCGCGTCGCGGACCTGCTCGATTCCGACCAGGCAGGCTGCCTGCAGGTCGATCCGCCCCCTCCACTGCTCGCGCATAGCCTCGAACACCGGCCAGGAAATCGTCTCCTGCGGGGCGATCGAGTCGAGATGCGTACGCAGCGCGACCGTCCCGTGGGCATAGGCGCAGCGCAGCGAGAAATCCATGCGGCGCGCCACGTCGCGCGCGTCCCACCTTATGAGCCGGTCGGCGCCGGCCGCGTCCAGCGCACCCGCGAACGAACCGTCCGGATTGGGCATGCGCGGCCAGATGTGGCCCTTGTCGATATGGGTGTGGCAATCGACGAAGCCCGGCAGGACGATGCGGCCGGCGAGATCCACCATGCGGGGCGGACGGGGGCGGTCGCCGCACGGCGCAAGTCCGGCGACCGTGCCGTTGGCGACGGCGATGTCGACGAGATGGAAACCGTCCCGGTCCGGCGCACCGGCGACATCGGGCGCGGCCGACGCATGCACGCGGGCGTTGCCGAGTACGTACCAGCCGGAAGTGGGGATTCGGAGCGCGGTCATGTGTGTCTCACCCCTCCCGCGCCAGGGCGCTTTCGTGCCAGCGGCGCAGCACCAGGTGCGAGATCAGGCTCATCAGCAGGAAGATGACGATGCCGGTGAGCGAGATGAGGAAGAGCGCTGCGAACAGGCGCGGCGCGTTCAGCCTGTAGCCGGCCTCGATGATGCGCGAGGCCAGGCCCGACGACTGGCCGCCCGCCCCCGCCACGAACTCCGCCACCACCGCGCCGATCAGCGCGAGGCCGCCGGCGATCTTCAGCCCGCCGAGGAAGTAGGGCATGGCCGCGGGCAGCCGCAACAGCCGCAGTTCCTGCCAGCGCGATGCGCCATTGAGACGGAAGAGGTCGATCAGGTTGCGGTCCACCGAGTTCAGGCCGAGCGTGGTGTTGGAGAGGATCGGGAAGAAGGCGACGATCCAGGCGCACAGCAGCAGCTTGGCGGTCTGGTTGTCGACATAGATGTTGATCAGCGGAAAGATCGCCACGATCGGCGTCACCTGCAGCACGATGGCGAAGGGAAAGAGCGACATCTCCACCCATTTCGACTGGGTGAACAGGATCGCGAGCCCGACGCCGCCGACCACGGCGCAGAGCAGCCCCAGGAGCGTGATGCGCAGCGTCACCAGCAGGGAGGAGAACAGCAGGCCGGCGTCGGTCACCAGCGTCTGCAGCACCAGGCCCGGCCGCGGCAGGATGTAGTGCGGGATCTCGTTCCACACGCAGATGCGGTCCCACATCCAGATGGCGAACACCATGATCGCCACCGGCAGCACCCAGCGGCCGATCCGCTCCAGACGTGCTGCGCGAACGCGCCGCGCCTCCTCCGCATCGAGCGGCACCGGGCGGCCGAGTTCAGTGGCCGTCATCGCCGCCTCCGGGATTGAGGTGGATGGCGTCCGCCAGCACGCCCGAGGCTTCCCGGCAAAGGGAGGCATAGTCAGCCGACGTCCGGAACGCCTCGTCGCGGGGATAGGGCGCGTCGACGGCGATCTCGCGAAAGACGCGACCCGGTCGCGCCGCCATGACGACGATGCGGTTCGACAGGAACACGCTTTCGAACACGCTGTGGGTGACGAAGATCGCGGTGAAGCGCGCGTCCCTCCAGAGCTCGAGGAGATCGTTGTTGAGACGGAAGCGGGTGATCTCGTCCAGCGCCGCGAAGGGCTCGTCCATCAGCAGGAGCCGGGGCTTCGTCACCAGCCCACGCGCGATCGACACCCGCATCTTCATGCCGCCCGACAGTTCGCGCGGCATCGCGGCTTCGAAGCCCGTGAGCCGTACCCGCTCCAGCAGGCCACGCACGACAGGCTCCGCCTCGGCGCGCGACACGCCGCGCAGCCTGAGCGGCAGCCAGACATTGTCGAAGACGTTCGCCCAGGGCATCAGCGTCGGCTCCTGGAAGACGAAGCCGATGTCGGTGCGGCCGCTGCCCCGCCAGTCGAGCACCCCGGATGTCGGCGTGGCCAGACCGGCGATGATGCGCAGCGCCGTCGACTTGCCGCAGCCCGACGGGCCGAGCAGGCTGAGGAAATCGCCTTCCCGGATCGTCAGGTTGGTGTCGCGCAGGGCGGTGACGCCGTTCGAGAAGGTCTTGCCGATGCCGCGCAGATGCAGCAGCGCCGCAGATCCACATGCCGCGTCGACGCCCGGTGCGACGAAGGTCAACGCGCCATCGTCCATGCGCCCCTGATCGTTCCCGAGAAACCTACTTCGGCAGGTCGAGGCCGACACCCTTGTTGACGAAGTCGAGCGTGTAGGACTTCTTGATGTCGATGCCGGGCTCCATCACCTTCGCCGCGACCATCTTGTCGTAGAAGCTCTGCATGCGCGCGTCGGTCATGGCGCCGATCCCGAGCTTCTCCGTGTCGCCGGAATCGACGATGCCGAACTTCTTCATCTGCGCGATCGAGAAGGCGATCTGTTCGTCGGTGATGTCGGGATTGTCCTTCTTGATCATCTCGTTGGCGGCGGCGTTGTCGCCGTAGAGATAGTTGTGCCAGCCCTTGGCCGACCCGTCCACGAAGCACTGGACGACCTCCGGCCGGTTGTCGATCGTGCCCTGCATCGCCTCGATCGTGGTCGAATAGGTGTCGTAGCCATAGTCGGCGAGGAGGAACTGATTCGGCACGAAGCCGCCCTCCTTCTCGATGGCGAAGGGCTCGGAGGTCACGTAGCCCTGCTGGACCGACTTCTTGTTCGCCAGGAACGGGGCAGGGTTGAACGTGTAGGGCACGCGCTTCGCCGGGTCGAAGCCGAACTCCGTCACCATCCAGAGCAGGAAGCTCTGCGCGCCCTCGTCGCCGATGATCAGCTGGTCGGCGTTCTTGAGATCCTCCCAGGTGTCGAGGCCCTCGCCCGGATGCGACATCAGAACCTGCGGCTCCTTCTGGAATGAGGCCGCGACGACGCGCAGCGGAATGTTCTGCGCCACTGCGTCGAAGGCCTGCTGCATGTTGCCGCCCATGTAGAAGTCGATCTTGCCGGCCAGCAGCAGCGGCCGGCCGGACACCTGCGGCCCGCCCTGGCTGATCGTCACGTCGAGCCCGCATTCTGCATAGGTGCCGTCGGCCACCGCCTGATAATAGCCGCCATGCTCGGCCTGGGCGAGCCAGTTGGTCATGAAGGTGACCTTTTCGACGGCCTGCCCGGCGATCGTCCCCGCCAGCAGGGCACCCGCCGCCACGCCCATCGTCACGATATTGCGGATCATCGACACCATCCCTCGTTGCGCCGGCGCGACTCCGCCCGGCCCCGCTAAAACCTCGGCATTCAAGATGCAAGGCACATGCCATGGACGCGGCGATGCCGGACCCTTCCGTCGCTGCGGAAGCCGGCGGCGCGCGCTCCCATCGAGTGCCGGAGCGGAGAGCATTCTGCATATTTTCCCGGCATCTTTCCATCTTGCCCGCGATGCAGCCGCTGCTTGCCCACGGCTTCGGCGCACCGTAGGCTTGCGGCATGCTGCGCCACCTCGCCCCCTCCGCGATCCGCCCGCCCTTCGCACGCTACAGCCATGGCGTGGAGGTGACGGCCGGCGCGCGGCTGGTGTTCTGCTCGGGGCAGCTCGGCGTGAGGGCCGACGACGGCATTCCCGACGATGCCGGCGCACAGGCCGAACTCTGCTTCGCCAACATCGCGGCCATCCTGTCGGAAGCCGGCATGACGCTTTCGGACGTTGTACGGATCAACGCCTATGTGACGGACCGCGCCCACATGGTGGGCTACATGGCCGTGCGCGACCGCATGTTCCCGGGCGAGCCGCCGGCGTCCACGCTGATGATCGTCTCCGGCTTCACGCGTCCGGAGTTCAAGGTCGAGATCGAAGCCGTCGCCGCCGCCTGATGCCTGAAGGAACGACCCGCTTGACCACCGCGCGCCGACACTGGTGGGGCGACTACCGCACCACAGAATATGCCTCGATCGATCCGGAAGCCACGATTGCCGTGCTTCCGGTGGCAGCCATCGAGCAGCACGGCCCGCACCTGCCGGTGTCGACGGACGCGACGATCATGCAGGGAATGCTGGAGACGGTCTTCCCGAAGATCCCCGATAACCTCGACGTCCGCTTCCTGCCGGTCCAGTCGGTCGGCAAGTCGAACGAGCACGTTCACGCGCCGGGCACGCTGTCGCTGTCGCCGCTGGCGGCGATCCAGGGCTGGGCCGAACTCGGGGCCTCGGTGGCGCGCGCCGGCGTGCGCAAGCTGGTGATCGTGAATTCCCACGGCGGCAACGAGGAGATCATGGGCATCGTCGCGCGCGAGATGCGCGTCGCCTTCGGAATGCTGGCGGTGAAGTCGAGCTGGATGCGCTTCGGCGTGCCGGACGGTCTCTACGGCACCGACGAGATGCGCTACGGCATCCATGGCGGCGACGTCGAGACGTCGCTGATGCTGCATTTCCGACCAGACCTCGTCGACATGGCGAAGGCGGAGAATTTCGTCTCGAACGTCACGAAGGCGGAGACGCATTTCGACCTTCTGCGCCAGACCGGCACCCACGCCTTCGCCTGGATCGCCAGCGACCTCAATCCGAATGGCGTCGTGGGCGATGCCGCGGCGGCCACGGCCGAAAAGGGCCGGTTGACGGCGCAACACCAGGCCGGGGGCTTCGTGCGGCTGCTGCGCGACATGCGCAAGGCGCGGCTGACGGACTGGCTGCCGTAGCGCGGATCAAACGTCGATCTTGAGCACGAAGGGCGTGCCCTCGTAGGCGTCGGCGCCGCGGCCGATCCCGCGGATCGCCTCCACCATGCGGTTCTGCCGCCCGAGCATGCGGTCGGCCACCGCGACGAGACGCGGATTGGGCGTGGCCGAAGGCGACAGGCCGCGCAGCGTGCGCGCCAGTTCGAACTCATCCCGGTTCGGCGCCAGCGCGGCCGCGATGATGTAGGCCGAGGCCGTCGAGCGGCTGATTCCCGCATAGCAGTGCACCACCATCGGCTTGCGCCGGTCCCAGCTTGCGGCGAAGTCGAGGATGTCGCGCACATGGGTCTCGCCGGGCAGCATCATTCCCTCCTGCGCCTCGGCGATGTCGTGCATGGACAGATGGAGGTGGTTCTCGGCGAGAATGGTCGAGGGTCGGGCGACGTCCGTCCCCGCGGCGAGCAGGGAGAGCAGACGCTCCGCGCCGCTCTCGGATACGGTGTTGGCGATGCGCGCCAGCGAGCAGACGTAGATCATGCCGCAGTGTCCTCCATGCGTAGGTTCGCGCTCCGCCATGCGTCGAGCGCCGCCTCCAACCTCCGCCACTCCCCCTCGGTTCCCGGAAGCCCGAATCGCATGACGATGTCGCTCCACGAGAAGGTGCGCACCAGGATGCCGCGCGCGCCGAGCCAGGCAGCGAGGTCGCGCGCGCGTGGGTGGGTGGCGAACCGGAACAGGGTCGTACCACCCTGCACCGCGAGGCAGGCTCCCGCAAGGATCGCGTCGAGCCGCTGCGCATCCTCCGCGAGGCGGCGTCGCGTGGCGTCCTGCCAGCCCGCGTCGCCGAGCGCCCTCAGGCCCAGTTCCAGCGCCGGGCCGCTGACGGCCCAGGGCGCTAAGCCGTCGGCGAGGCGTCTGGCAATCTCGGGATGCGCCAGCGCGAAACCGAGCCGCACGCCGGCCAGCCCGAAGAACTTGCCGAAGGAGCGAAGCACCACGAGGTTGGGCCGTTCGACGTCGGCCGCGAGCGTCGGGCCGTCCGCCATGGCATCCATGAACGCCTCGTCGACGACGAGCAAGCCACCCCGATGGTCGAGCGCATCCGCCAGGTCGATCAGGGCTTCGCGGGACATGAGCCGTCCATCCGGATTGTTCGGATTGACCACGCTCGCAAGATCGGCGTCCCGGAGCGCGTCCGGCTCTGCCACCTCCTCGACCCTGTGCCCCGCGAGCGCCGCCGCCCGGGCGTGCTCCGCATAGGTGGGCCCGAGCACACGCGCTCGCCCCGGCGCGCGCAGCGCCATCACGCGGGGCAGCAGGATCTGCGTGCCCGGCGCCGCGACGACATGCGCGGCCGACGGCGCGCCATAGGCCATCGCCGCCGCCTCGAGCAGCTGGTTCAGGCGCGACTGTTCGGGCAAACGGGAGAACGCTGTGGCCGGCAGGCCGGAAACCGGATAGGCGTGCGGATTGATCCCGGTGGACAGATCGATCCAGGGTTCGGGCGCATGCGGAAAGAGCGCCCGCGCCCGGCCGAGACTGCCGCCGTGATCCTCGATCCAACCTTCAGCCGCAGGATCCATGTCAGCTCCGCTCGCCTTCCTGTCGCTGCTGTTCGAGCTGGCTTTCGGTTATCCCGACCGCGTCTTTCGCGCAATCGGCCACCCGGTCACATGGATCGGCGCGGCCATCGGCTGGCTGGACCGAAACCTCAACCGCCCGGAGCGCGGGGAGAAGGCGCGCCGGCATGCGGGCGTGCTGGCGGTCGTGCTGCTCGTGGCCGTGAGCCTTTTGGCGGGCTGGGCGGCCGAGACGGCGCTGCGCCCGCTCTCCTGGGTGGGGCTCCTGCTCATCGCGGTGCTTGCGTCCAGCCTGCTCGCCCAGCGCAGTCTGGCGGCGCATGTCCGGCAGGTGGCCGACGCGCTTGACCGTGACGGGCTCGTCGGCGGACGCAGGGCCATCTCGATGATCGTCGGCCGCGATCCGGACCGGCTCGACGAACCGGCCGTCTGCCGCGCGGCGATCGAAAGCCTGGCGGAGAACTTCTCCGACGGCGTGACGGCGCCGGCCTTCTGGCTGGCGGTCGGCGGGCTGGGCGGCGGACTGGCATACAAGGCGGTCAACACCGCCGATTCCATGATCGGCCATCGCACGCCCCGCCACGAAGCCTTCGGCTGGGCGGCCGCGCGGCTCGACGACCTCGTCAATCTTCCGGCCTCGCGGCTGACCGCGCTGCTTCTGGTCGGCGCCGCGGTGGTCACGCCGGGCGCCGACGCCCGGAACGCCTGGCGCGCCCTGCGCCGAGATGCCCGCCATCACCGCTCGCCGAACGCCGGCTGGCCGGAGGCCGCGATGGCCGGAGCCCTCGGCCTGGCGCTGGCCGGCCCCCGCGTCTATGCGGGCGTGCTGGTCGCGGATGCCGAAATGGGGGCCGGAGGCCGCCGCGAGGCGACCGCGTCGGACATTCGCCGCGCCCTTCGGCTCTACTGGACCGCGGACGCGATGCTGATCCTGCTTGCCGCTTTCGCCGCTGCGGTCGGACATCTTCTGTAGTCCCGACGGGCCGCCCTCAGAACTCGATGCCCTTCTGGGCTTTCACGCCAGCTGCAAAATGGTGCTTGGCGGCTCCCATCTCGGTGACGAGGTCTGCGGCCTCCACCATGGCCGGCTTGGCGTTGCGGCCGGTCACCACGACATGAAGGCCCTCGCGTCTGGCCTTCAGCGCCCCGACCACGGCTTCGAGGTCGAGATAGTCGTAGCGCAGCGCGATGTTGAGTTCGTCCAGCACCAGAAGCTCGATGCTCTCGTCCGCGATCAGGTCGAGCGCGCGTCCCCAGGCCGCTTCCGCCGCCGCCACGTCGCGCGCGAGATCCTGCGTCTCCCAGGTGAACCCCTCGCCCATCGTGTGCCAGACGACGCGGTCGCCGAACGCCGTGAAGGCGTCCTTCTCGCCCGTATGCCAGGCGCCTTTGACGAACTGAACGACGCCGACCCTCCCGCCATGCCCCAAGACGCGAAGAGCCAGGCCGAAAGCAGCCGTCGTCTTGCCCTTGCCGGGCCCGGTGTTGACGATCAGCAACCCCTTCTCGACCGTCTTTGACGCGACCTCGGCATCCTGCGCGGCCTTGCGCTTCGCCATCCTGGCGCGGTGGCGCGCGGCGTCTTCCTCGGAAACCGTCTTCATCTCATTTCACCTGCATCGGCAGGCCGGCGACCATGAAGACCACACGGTCGGCGATCGCCGCGACCTGCTGGTTGAGACGCCCGGCCGCATCCCGGAAACGCCGTGCCAGCGCATTGTCGGGCACGATGCCGAGCCCGACCTCGTTGGACACCACCACCCACGGGCCGCGTGGCCGCGACAGCGTCCACGCCAGCCTGGCGCTCTCGGCGTCGACATCACGGCCGGCAAGCATCTGGTTGGACAGCCACAGCGTCAGGCAGTCGAGCAGCATTGGCCGGCCTTCCGGCAGCGACTCGAGGATTTCGGGAAGGTCGAGCAGCGCGTCGAGCGTCGTCCAGCCGTCGCCGCGCCGGGCGCGATGCAGCGCGATACGCTCGGTCATCTCGGCATCGAACGCCTGCGCCGTCGCGACGTAGGTCCAAGGCGCGGGCCGGGACGTCACGAGGGCCTCGGCATGCGCGCTCTTGCCGGAGCGCGCGCCGCCGAGGACCATCGTCAGCGATGCCAGTTCAGGCAAGCTGCCCGTGGCGCACGTCCTCCGCCACTGCGAAGCGCGACCGGATCACGCCGACGAGGCCCCCCAGCAGCACCCAGAACACCAGCATCGTCACCGTCGAGGCGACGACGAAGCGGTGATGTAGGTCCGCCGGGACATCGGTTGCGTGGCTCGCCGGCTGCGGCGCGCCGATCACATGCGGCGCGACGATCAGCGCAACGCCGACGACCGAAAGCAGCACCGTGCCGCGGAACGCGATCAGCGCCAACCCGCCCGCCGTCGCGACGACGGTTGTGATCCACCAGACCTGCCGCGCGCCGAGATCGCCGGCTGGCATGCCTGGAAGCTCCGGCGGAAGGCCGAGGCCGGGCGCGAGCGTGAAGGCTGCGAAACCCGCCAGGCCCCACAGCATGCCGGCCCGCCAGGACGAGATGCCCCCGGCGAATTCCGACACCGCAACCAGAATCAGCGCAAGCCCGAAACCGCTGGCGACATTGGCGACGAAGGTGAAGAGGAATCGCTCGAACCCGTCATCGGGAGCCCAGCCTTCCACTTCCTCCACGGCCGCCGCGTCCATGGCCGCGGGGTCGGCCGGCGCGACGGTTTCCGGACCCGCCGCGGTGCCATGATGGTGGCCATGGCCCCCGCCAGCGGTTTCGTAGGTCTCCGCCTCGAGGATGAGCGGCACGGTCGCAAAGCTTTGCAGGGCCGTCATGACGATGCTGGCCAACAGACCCGCGATCGCCGCGACGAGCACGACGTTACGAAACAATGTCATCGGGTGTCTCCCTCAGTGGCAGGGAAACGCCATGGAATGGCGATAGTCGTGCGCCGCATTGTGCGCGGCTTCGACATGCGAGAAGCCGACGATCCACACGACGGCCAGGCCGAGCATGGCTGCGAGCGCGAGCGGGAGGGCACGCGACTGGCCGGAGGCCCTGGCGCCGAGCGTGGTGTTTGCTGTGGTCATTCGAAATCCCTTTCCCCCTCCACCCGAGGGGCTTGTCTGACGTTGCGTCGCCGGCAGGTCTCCTGGCTCGCGGCTCGGCGCCCTTACCGCCTTCCCGGCTCATTGCCAGTGGCATTCGGTTACGGGCTCGCCGCTTACAGTTGCGGGGGCAGCCGCGGCCTTGGGCAGACTGCCCGCACCGCGTTCCCTGTTGGCTCCTCGTGGGAACCGACGACGCTCGGACAATAGCGATTTTGTGATCATCGGCAAATCGATTTCCGTCATCGCTCGCCTTGCGGGCGCCGTTCGAGCAATGATCCTCGCGGAAAGCCGAATTGGGCGCCGATCTTCATTTTGCGACGTCGCTTTTGAATGGGCGCGCGTCGTGACATGAGAAGCGGACGCAACGGCGTTGCGGCAATCCTCCACCCTGCGAATTCAGCGAGCTTCCATGGCCGATCTCATCCTCGTCTACTGGCGCGACATACCCGCCCAGATCATTGTCAAGAAGGGCCGGCAGAACGCCAAGCGGGAACTATCGCTGCGCTTCACCGAGGCGATCGACATGGCGGCGATGCGGTCCGGTGCGGCCGAGACCGACGCCTACCTGGCCGAATGGCGCAAGGCCGACCCCGTCCCGGTAAGCGACGACCTCGAAGCCGAGGCGGACAAGGCGGCGGCTGCCATAGAGGCCCAATATGACCGGGAGCGGCTGGTCGCTCTCGCGAAATCCGGCGGCAAGGAAAATGGATAGCACCCAGCCGACCTCCACCACGGCCACGGGACCGGCTGACGCTGCGGCGCTCTCCGTGCCGCCGTCCGCGGCCGGCGGCGTCACACAGGCGACGGTCGTCAAGAAGACCGCGCCGAAGTCCGACTACAAGCCGGCCGACGTGTCGCCGCAACGCCGCGTGCAGCGATCCTATTCCGTACGTCTGTGGTCGATCCGCCATTCGCGGCTGCTGGAGTGGTTCTACGCCCGCTTCGCCGACATGTTCCTCCTGCTGCATCCGCTTTGGAAGGGAATCGGCTACGGCCGTGTGGAAACCCCGGTGAAGTTCGTCGAGAAGCGCGTGAAGGGCTTCATGTTCGACTGCCGCATGTGCGGCCAGT
>VFQQ010005211.1_pt1 | contig 10922 bp, 8 predicted proteins | sample 3512341 | NCBI WGS metagenome assembly VFQQ01 (sample SAMN10412373, study PRJNA504923) | tailings metagenome | isolation source: Relicate 2 Philex TSF1 revegetated site | place: Philippines: Tuba, Benguet | collected 2017-08-29
AGCGTGAGGCGGCGGTTGGCGCGCACCGCGCCGTGGCAGGCCATGGTGGCCAGCAGCTCGTGCTCGGCGCGCTGCAGCACGTGGCTGGCCTCGTGCTGGGCCAGTTCGGCCAGCACGCTGCGCGCGAGCTCCACCGGGTCGCCCTGGGCCAGGGTGGTGGGCACGGCGCGCACCGCCAGGGTGCGCGCGGACAGCGGGGCCACGTCCAGGCCCAGCGCGGCCAGCGCCTCGGCCCGGCTTTCGGCGGTGGCGGTTTCCTCGGGCGTGGCGGCGAAGGTGGCGGGGATCAGCAGCGGCTGGCTGGCCAGCGCGCGCTCGGCCAACTGGCGCTTGAGCCGCTCGTAGACGATGCGCTCGTGCGCGGCGTGCATGTCCACGATCACCAGGCCCTGGGTGTTCTCGGCCAGGATGTAGATGCCCTGCAGCTGGGCGATGGCGCGGCCCAGGGGCCAGTCGCCGTCGGGGAGGGGCGTGTGGGCGGCCGCCTCGGCGGCGCCGGGGCGCGGCGCTGGCGCGAAGCCGCCCTCGGCCAGGGCCGGCGGGCGGGTGGGGGCCGAGGCGAAGGGTCCCGCCGGCGCCGTGGCGGCGGCGCCCCACAGCGCCGACACGTCGCTCACCCGGTGGCCCGGCTCGGGCTCGCGCGGCGGGAAGCTGAAGCCGGCCTGGCGCCCGGGCGGCGCCCAGGCGGGCGCTGGGGCCGGGGACGCGGCCGCGGCGCCGGGCGCCGGCTCCACCGCCTGGCCGGCGCGCGGCACGGCCAGGGCCGACTCCACCGCCTGCTGCACCGCGTGGTGCACCTCGCGGCTGTCGCGGAACCGCACCTCGATCTTGGTCGGGTGCACGTTCACGTCAACTCGTTCGGGCGCGATCTCCACGAACAGCGCGTAGACCGGCTGGCGCTGGCCGTGCAGCACGTCGTCGAAGGCGGCGCGCACCGCGTGCGCGATGACCTTGTCGCGCACGAAGCGGCCGTTGACGTAGGCGAACTGCTGGTCGGCGCGCGTGCGTGCCGCGTCGGGGATGCCAGCGAAACCGCTGACGCGCAGGCCGCGCGCGTCGGAGCCGTCGGCGGGCCACATCAGGGGCACGGCGCGCTCGATGAAATCCTCACCCAGGACGTCGGCCAGGCGCCGCGCGATGCCGTCCAGGCCCGGCAGCGGCACGGCGCGCCACTGCGCCGCCAGCTTGCCCTCGTGCCAGATGGCGAAGCCCACGTCGGGCCGCGCCAGCGCGTGGCGGCGCACGGCCTCGACGCAGTGGGCGAGCTCGGTGTTGTCGGACTTGAGGAACTTGCGCCGCGCGGGCGTGGCGTAGAACAGCTCGCGCACCTCGATGGAGGTGCCGCGCGAGCGCGCGCCGGGCGCGAGTTCGCCGCTGCGGGCCTCCAGCTGCCAGGCGTGGCCCTCGCCCTCGGTGCGCGAGAGCAGGCCCATCTCGGCCACCGAGGCGATGGCGGCCAGCGCCTCGCCGCGAAAGCCCATGGTGCCCACCGATTCGAGCTCGGCCAGGCTGGCGATCTTGCTGGTGGCGTGGCGCTTCAGGGCCTGCGGCAGTTCGGCGCGCGGGATGCCGATGCCGTCGTCTTCCACCGCGATCAGCCGCACGCCGCCGCCGAGCAGGCGCACGGTGATCTGCGTGGCGCCGGCGTCCAGCGCGTTGTCCACCAGCTCGCGCACCACCGAGGCGGGCCGCTCCACCACCTCGCCCGCGGCGATCTGGCTGATCAGCTCATCGGGCAGTTCGCGGATGGGGCGGCGCGGGGGCAGGGAAGTCATCGCGGGATTGTAGGAAGCCGCGCCGATAATGCCCGCCCATGGAACTGATCACCTTCCTCATCGACTTCATCCTGCACGTCGACCAGCACCTGCAGGCCTTCGTGCAGACCTATGGCATGTGGGTGTACGCGCTGCTGTTCCTCATCATCTTCACCGAGACGGGCGTGGTGGTCATGCCTTTCCTGCCGGGCGACTCGCTGCTGTTCGTGGTGGGCACGCTGTGCGGCGCCGGGCTCATGAGCCTGCCGCTGGCCATGGCGCTGCTGGTCGTGGCGGCCATCCTGGGCGACCAGACCAACTACTCCATCGGCCGCTACTTCGGGCCCAAGGTCTTCCAGTGGGAGAAGTCGCGCCTGTTCAACAAGGACGCCTTCAACCAGGCGCACGCCTTTTACGAGCGCTACGGCGGCATCACCATCATCCTGGCGCGCTTCATGCCCTTCATCCGCACTTTCGCGCCCTTCGTGGCCGGCGTGGCCGAGATGACGCGCGCCAAGTTCACCGCCTACAACGTGATTGGCGCGCTGATCTGGGTGATCGGCCTGGTGGGCGCGGGCTACCTGTTCGGCAACCTGCCCTGGGTGCAGGCCAACCTGAGCAAGATCATCTGGGCGCTGATCATCGTGCCGGGCCTGATCGCCATCATGGGCGCCTGGCGCGCCCGGCGCCAGGCCGAGCGCGACATCGCCGGCGGCTGAGGCGGGCCGGACCTCAGGCCGCCACGGTCCGGTGCAGCACCGGCGTTTCGGGCACCGGGTAGCCGGCCGCGCCAAAGGTGCTCACGATGGCGCGGTGCGTGTCGAAGTAGACCTGCCAGTAGTGGTCGGTGTGCGTGTAGGGACGCACGCACAGCAGCGGGCCTTCGGGCGTGAACTGCAGGATCTCCACGTCGGGCGCGGGCGCGGCCTTCACATTGGGGATGGCGGCCACCGCCGTGCGCAGGCGCTGCATGGCGTCGTTCACGTCCACGCCGTTGGCCACCTTGGCCACGCAGTCCACGCGGCGGAAGGCCTCGGTGCTGTAGTTCTGGATGTTGTCGCCGAAGGCCTTGTTGTTGCCCACGATGGTGGTCACGTTGTCCGGCGTGAGGATGGTGGTGGCGAACAGGCCCAGCTCCTTGACCGTGCCCGTGACGCCGCCCGCGCTGATGAAGTCGCCCACCTTGTAGGGCCGCAGCACCTGCAGGAAGATGCCCGCCGCGAAGTTGGCGAGCATGCCGCTCCAGGCCGCGCCGATGGCCAGGCCCGCGCCCGCCAGCAGGGCCGCGAAGGAGGTGGTGCGGATGCCGAAGATGTCCAGGATGGCCATGATCAGCACCACGGTCAGCAGCACGGACAGGATGGACTTGAGGTAGCGGATCAGCGTCATGTCGATGCGGCCGCCGCGCTCCATGGCCACGCCGATCAGGCGCACCGCGATGCCGATCAGCCAGCGCCCGATGATCCAGGCCGCGATCGCGCCCAGCACCTTCAGGCCGAAGTCGGCCCCCTGCGTGACGATGAAGTTCCAGATGACTTCCGTGTTCATAATGGCTCCTGCCTTCCCGGTGGTTGATGGTTCCCTCGCGGCCAGGCCGCGGTCCCGAAGGTAGCGCTGCGCACCGATGAAAAACACGAATCCCCTGCCCGAAGTCAACATCTCCGAAGACGGCGAGGTCCGTTTCCTGCACCTGGGCACCGAATGGGTCCAGGGCTCCATGCTGCTCGACGCGCCCTTCGACATCGAGCTGGAATACGTGCAGCGCATGATGGCCTGGCTGCTGTTCGTCGAGCCCGACTCGGTGGCGCACCGCCGCGCGCTGCAGCTCGGCCTGGGCTCGGCCGCGCTCACCAAGTTCAGCCACAAGCGGCTGCGCATGGACACCACCGCGATCGAGATCAACCCCCAGGTGGTGGCGGTGTGCCGCCGCTGGTTCAAGCTGCCGCCCGACGGCGCACGCCTGCGCGTGCTGATGGGCGACGCCGGCGAGCTGATCCGCCGCGACGAGCACCGCGCGCGCTACGACGCGCTGCAGGTCGACCTGTACGACCACGAGGCCGCCGCCCCCGTGCTCGACTCGGCCGGCTTCTACGCCGACTGCCGCGACGCGCTCAGCGACGAGGGCTGCCTCACGGTCAACCTGTTCGGTCGCGACTCGAGCTACGCGCGCTCGCTGGCCAGCCTGGCCGAGGCCTTCGGCGAAGACGCGGTCTGGGCCTTCCGGCCCACGCGCGAAGGCAACACGGTGGTGCTGGCCCAACGCCACGCCTCGCGCCCTTCGCGGCTCGAACTGCTGGCGCGCGCCGAGGCCGTGCAGCAGCGCTGGGGCCTGCCCGCCGTCAAGTGGATGCGCCTGTTCAAACCCGTTCGCGAATAAGCATGAAGACCGCCTCCGCTCCCGCCGCCGCGACCACCGCCCCCAACGGCCCGCTCGACTGGCGGCTGGTGCTGCGCTGGCTGAAGGAGGACGGTGTCATCGGCGAAGACGAGGCGCGCCGTACCGAGGCGCGCATCTCGTCCGCCCACAGCGCGCAGCACCCCCTGCAGCGCCTGGCCGTGGTGGGCATGGCGCGCGCGGCCGACGGCCATGTGCTCGACGCCGAGGCCCTCACCCAATGGCTGGCGCAGCGCTGCGGCCTCACCTACCTGCGCATCGACCCGCTGAAGGTGGAGGTGGGCAAGGTGGCCGACGTGATGAGCGCGGCCTACGCCGAGCGCCACAAGGTGCTGCCCGTGCAGGTGGGGCCGGCCGAGGTGGTGGTGGCCACGGCCGAGCCCTTCATCACCGACTGGGTGGGCGAGGTCGAGCGCCAGACGCGCAAGACCGTGCGCCTGGTGCTCTCCAGCCCGGCCGAGATCACGCGCTACACGGCCGAGTTCTTCGCGCTCGCCAAGTCGGTGCGCGCGGCCAGCAAGACCGGCGGCGCCGCGGGCTTCCAGAGCTTCGAGCAGCTGGTGGAGCTGGGCAAGGGCAACAAGCAGATCGACGCCAATGACCAGGGCGTGGTGCAGGTGGTGGACTGGCTCTGGCAGTACGCCTTCGACCAGCGCGCCAGCGACATCCACCTGGAGCCGCGCCGCGAACAGGGCGTGATCCGCTTCCGCATCGACGGCGTGCTGCACCCGGTGTACCAGCTGCCGCTGGGCGTGATGAACGCGATGACCGCGCGCATCAAGCTGCTGGGCCGCATGGACGTGGTGGAGCGCCGCCGGCCGCAGGACGGCCGCATCAAGACGCTCAAGCCCGGCATGGGCGGGGCCAAGGGCGACGAGGTGGAGATGCGCCTGTCCACCCTGCCCACGGCCTTCGGCGAGAAGCTGGTGATGCGCATCTTCGACCCCGAGTCGACGGTGAAGGACCTGGCGGCGCTGGGCTTCAGCGCGCACGACGCCACGCGCTGGGAAGGCCTCACGCGCCGGCCGCACGGCATCGTGCTGGTGACGGGGCCCACGGGCTCGGGCAAAACCACCACGCTGTACGCCACGCTCAAGCGCCTGGCCACGGAAGAGGTGAACGTGAGCACGGTGGAGGACCCGATCGAGATGATCGAGCCGGCCTTCAACCAGACGCAGGTGCAGCCGCACCTAGACCTGGATTTCGCCCAGGGCCTGCGCGCGCTGATGCGGCAGGACCCGGACATCATCATGGTGGGCGAGATCCGCGACCTGGCCACCGCCGAGATGGCGGTGCAGGCGGCGCTCACCGGCCACCTGGTGTTCTCCACGCTGCACACCAACGACGCGCCCTCGGCGGTGATGCGCCTGATGGAACTGGGCATTCCGCCCTACCTCATCAACGCCACCGTGCTGGGCGTGCTGGCCCAGCGCCTGGTGCGCACCCTGTGTCCTGCCTGCAAGACGCGGGTGGAGAAGGACGAGGCGGCCCAGGCGCGCGAGCAGCTGGCCGAACTGGTGAAGCCCTGGCAGATCACGGGCGGCTACCGGCCCTACCAGCCGGTGGGCTGCGTGGACTGCCGCATGACCGGTTTTCGTGGGCGCATGGGCCTGTACGAGCTGCTCACGGTCAGCGAGGCCTTCAAGAACCAGGTCATCCGCGAGCCGCGGCTGGAGGCCCTGCGGGTGCAGGCGGTCACGGACGGCATGCGGCCCCTGCGCCTGGCCGGCGCGGCGCGCGTGGCCGAGGGGCTGACCACCCTGGACGAGGTGCTGGCCTGCACGCCGCCGGTGCAATAGCCCACGGTCCCCGGCGCCCATGGGCCGGGATCGATAATCGGCGGCTTCATGTCGCGCGCCGCCCCCCACCCCCACCTGGCCTCCGGCCTCACCCTCGCCATCCTCGGCTCCATCGCCTTCAGCGGCAAGGCCATCATCGTCAAGCTGGCGTACCGCTACGGCGTCGACGCGGTCACGCTCATCATGTACCGCATGCTGTTCGCGCTGCCGCTGTTCCTGGCGCTGGCGTGGTGGGCCAGCCACCGCCCCGGTGGCGAGAAACCGGCGCCGCTGACGCGGCACGACTGGCTTGGCGTTCTCGGTCTCGGGTTCACGGGTTACTACCTCGCGAGCTTTCTCGACTTCTGGGGGCTGCAGTACATCAGCGCGAGCCTGGAGCGCCTGATCCTGTACCTCAACCCCACGCTGGTGCTGGTGCTGGGCTGGGTGATCTACAAGCGCCGCATCACCGGCCTGCAGGCGCTGGCGATGGGGGTGAGCTACGCCGGCGTGCTGCTGGTCTTCGGCCACGAGGCGGGTTTCCAGGGGCCGGACGCGGCGCTCGGCGCGGCGCTGGTGTTTGCCAGCGCCATCAGCTACGCCATCTACCTCGTCTACAGCGGCGAGCTGGTGAAGCGGCTCGGCACCATGCGCCTGGTGGGTCTGGCCACCAGCGTGGCCTGTCTGCTGTGCCTGCTGCAGTTCGTGCTGCTGCGCCCGATGAGCGCCGCGCTGGTGGCGCCCGAGGTGATCTGGCTGTCGCTGCTGAACGCCACGCTGTGCACGTTCGCACCGGTGGTGATGGTGATGATGGCGATCGAGCGCATCGGCGCCGGCCTGGCCGCGCAGACCGGGATGATCGGGCCCATGTCCACCATCGTGATGGGCGTGCTGATTCTGGGTGAGCCGTTCAACGGCTGGATCGTGGCGGGCACGGTGCTCGTGCTCGCGGGTGTGTACCTGGTGACGCGCTTCGGCGCGCCGAAGGTGATCGAAAAAACTGGAGATTGACGCAATGGACTTGGGTATTGCCGGCAAGTGGGCCCTGGTGGGCGGATCGAGCAAGGGCCTTGGCCTGGGCTGCGCGCAGGCGCTGGCCGCCGAGGGTGTGAACGTGGTGATGGTGGCGCGCGGCGCCGACGCGCTGCAGGCCGCGGCGGCCGGCATTCGCGCGGCGCACCCGGGCGTGAGCGTGCTGCCGGTGGCGGCCGACATCACCACGCCCGCGGGGCGCGACGCGGTGTTCGGCGTGGCCGGCGGCCCGGGCAAGGCCTTCGACATCGTGGTCACCAACGCGGGCGGCCCGCCGCCGGGCGACTTCCGCCAGTGGGACCGCAACGCCTGGCTGGCCGCGCTGGACGCCAACATGCTCACGCCGATCGAGCTCATCAAGGCCACCATCGACGGCATGGCCGAGCGCGGCTTCGGCCGCATCGTCAACATCACCTCGGGCGCGGTGAAGGCGCCGCTGCAGGTGCTGGGCCTGTCCAACGGCGCGCGCAGCGGGCTCACGGGCTTCGTGGCCGGCGTGGCGCGCAGCGAGATCGCCGCGCGCGGCGTGACCATCAACAACCTGCTGCCCGGCGCCTTCGAGACCGACCGCCTGCGCACCACGCTCGGTGGCCTGGCGCACAAGCAGGGCAAGAGCTACGAGGCCATCGCCGATGGCCGCCGCCAGGGCGTGCCCGCCAAGCGCTTCGGCGAGCCGGCCGAATTCGGGGCGATCTGCGCCTTCCTGTGCAGCGCGCAGGCCGGCTACATCACGGGCCAGAACGTGCTGGCCGACGGCGGCGCCTACCCGGGCACGTTCTGAGCGCCGCCGGGCTCAGCGCTTCGCGCGCGGTGTCGACACCAGGATGCCGCCCACGATCAGCGCGAAGCCCAGTACGTGGTGCCAGCGCGGTGGCTCGCCCAGCATCGCGGCCGACAGCACGGCCGCGAACAGCGGCGTGAGGTTGGTGAAGAAGCTGGCCATGGCGGGCCCTACGCGCGCCACGCCCGCGCCCCAGCAGCGGTAGGCCAGCACCGAGGGGAACAGGGCGAAGTAGGCCAGGGCGGCCACCAGCGGCCAGCCCCAGCGGATGTGCAGATCGGCCGCCGGCAGGTAGACCCATTCGAGCGCCGCCAGGCCGCCCGACCAGACCAGGCCCAGGGCCACCTGGGCCATCAGGAAGGCGGCCCAGTCGCCTTTGATGTCGGGCGGGTCGCCACCCTCGGGCGGGCGCACCAGCAGCCAGCTGTACCAGGACCAGACCAGCGCGGCCAGTAGGATCCAGCCGTCGCCCGGCACGAGCTGCACGGCCAGCAAGCGGGCCAGGCTGCCGCCCGACAGCACCACGGCCACGCCGCAGAGCGAGAGCGCGGCACCGGCGGCCGCGCGTCGCGACACCGGCACCCCATAGAGCACCCGCCCCACGAGCAGCATCCACACCGGCATGCTGGCGGCCACCAGGGTCACGTTCAGGGGCGTGGACGTGCGCAGCGCGAGGTACTGCAGCGCGTTGTAGCTGCCCACGCCCAGCGCGCCGAGCAGCGCGAAGCGCCGCCAGTTCGGCCACAGGCTGCTGCCCGGGCGCAGCACCCAGGCGGCCAGGGGCAGCAGCACCAACAGCGCCAGCGCCCAGCGCATGAAGTTGAGCGTGCTCGGCGGAACGGTCTGGTTCATCAGCCGTCCCACCACCGCGTTGCCGGCCCAGAACAGCGGCGGCAGAACGAGCAGGGCGACGGTGGACGGCGTCAACCGGCCGTTGGATGCAGCGGACATGGGGCGCGACTGTAGCAAGCGGACGAAGACCTGCCCTGGCGCGGGGCCGCCCGCGCGCCGGCGCGGAGGCCGAGGGGATTCGTGGCAGCATCGCCCCCGACCGAACCCCCAACGAGGAGACCCCCATGAGCACCAGCAGCCGCGCTGTCCGCATCCACGCCACCGGCGGCCCCGAGCAACTCGTGATCGACACCGTGGCGGTGGGCGAGCCCGGCCCGGGCGAGATCCGCATCCGCCACCACGCGATCGGCCTGAACTTCATCGACGTGTACCAGCGCACGGGCCTGTACCCCTTCCCCCTGCCGCTGTCGCTGGGCATGGAGGGCGCGGGCGTGGTGGAGGCCGTGGGCGAGGGTGTGACGCACCTGAAGGTGGGCGACCGCGCGGCCTACGCGGCCAACCCGCCCGGCAGCTACAGCGACGCGCGCGTGATGCCGGCGATGAACGTGTGCAAGCTGCCCGATGCCATTGACTTCGAGACCGGCGCGGCCATGATGCTCAAGGGCCTGACGGCGCAGTACCTGCTGCGCCGCTGCAAGCCGGTGGAGGGCCTGGAAGCGGGCGACTTCGTGCTGTTCCACGCCGCGGCCGGTGGCGTGGGCCTGATCGCCTGCCAGTGGGCCAAGGCCCTGGGCCTGCGCCTGATCGCCACGGCGGGCTCGGCCGAGAAGTGCCAGCTGGCGCTGGCGCACGGCGCCGAGCACGCGATCAACTACCGCACCGAGGACTTCGCCGCGCGGGTGAAGGCCATCACCGGCGGGCAGGGCGTGAAGGTGGTGTACGACTCGGTCGGCAAGGACACCTGGGACAAGTCGCTGGACTGCCTGCGGCCCTTCGGTCTGATGGTGAGCTTCGGCAACGCCTCGGGGCCGGTGCCGCCGTTCGCGCCCGGCATCCTGGCGGCCAAGGGCTCGATCTACGTGACGCGCCAGACCTTGTTCACGCACATCAACAACCGCGAGCGCACGCAGCAGATGGCCGACGAGCTGTTCGAGGTGGTGGCGAGCGGCCAGGTGAAGATCCGCATCGACCAGCGCTTCGCGCTGACCGATGTGAAGAAGGCCCACGAGAGCCTGGAAGCCCGCGCGACGACGGGCTGCACGGTGCTGCTGCCCTGAGGCGGCGCGGGCCCGCTCAGGCCGCCCGGGCCTCGCGCACGGGCGCGATGCGCTGCAGGGCGGCCTCCAGCCGCGCCACCGTGGCCGGCACGTCGTGCCACTTGTCCAGGCCGAACAGGCCGAGGCGGAAGGTTTTGAAGTCCGGGCCTTCGTCGCACTGCAGCGGCACGCCGGCGGCGGTCTGCAGGCCCAGGGCCAGGAAGGCCTTGCTCGATTGCACCTCGGCGTCGGTGGTGTGGCTCACCACCACGCCCGGGGCCTTGAAGCCCTCGGCCGCCACGCTGGGAAAGCCGTGGTGCTCCACCAGCTGGCGAACGGCCTGGCCGAGCGCGATCTGCTCGTCTCGCACGCGCGCGAAGCCGTAGGCCTCGGTCTCCAGCATGGTGGCGTGCAAACGCGCCAGCGCGTCCGTGGGCAGGGTGGCGTGGTAGGCGTGGCCGCCGCCCTCGTAGGCTTCCATGATCTGCAGCCACTTCTTCAGGTCCATGGCGAAGCTGGTGCTCTGCGTGGCGTCGATCGCGTGGCGCGCTCGCTCGCTGAGCATCACCATCGCGCAGCAGGGCGAGCTGCTCCAGCCCTTCTGCGGCGCGCTGACCAGCACGTCCACGCCGGTGGCCTTCATGTCCACCCACATCGCGCCCGAAGCGATGCAGTCGAGCACGAACAGGCCGCCCACGGCGTGCACCGCGTCGGCCACGGCCTTCAGGTAGCCGTCGGGCAGGATCATGCCGGCCGCCGTTTCCACGTGCGGGGCGAACACCAGCGCAGGCTTTTCGCGCGCGATGGTGGCCACCACCTCGTCGATCGGGGCGGGTGCCCAGGGGGCCTGCGGGCCCTTGTGCTGCGGGCGAGCCTTCATCACGGTGTGGCTCGCGGGGATCGAGCCCATCTCGAAGATCTGGGTCCAGCGGAAGCTGAACCAGCCGTTGCGGATGACCAGCACGTGTTTTCCGTGCGCGAACTGGCGCGCCACCGATTCCATGCCGAAGGTGCCGCTGCCGGGCACCAGCACGGCGGCGTGCGCGCCGTACACGCGCTTGAGCAGGGACGAGATGCCGGTCATCACGCCCTGGAAGCGCTTGGACATGTGGTTGAGCGCGCGGTCGGTGTAGA
>VFQQ010005213.1_pt1 | contig 10922 bp, 8 predicted proteins | sample 3512341 | NCBI WGS metagenome assembly VFQQ01 (sample SAMN10412373, study PRJNA504923) | tailings metagenome | isolation source: Relicate 2 Philex TSF1 revegetated site | place: Philippines: Tuba, Benguet | collected 2017-08-29
TGCGGAGGAACCCGAACGGCACCCCCTCCTGCCCGGGCTTCCTCAGCGTCACCAGCCGGTGCGCCACCTGCTCGAAGCTCGCTGTGTAGTTTTGCCGCAGCGCCTCGATATCGTAGCGCAGCGCCTCGGCATCTTCGAGAAACCGGGCGTACGGAAACACCATTGCCCCGGCGACATAGGACGACAGCGCCCGGTAGGCCAGCCGCCGCGCCGTGGCGCTGGTCAGCACCGGCGCCGCCACTTCCCGCTCGATCGCTTCGCCGGCCGCCAGCTCGGCATAGAGCCGCGTCAGCTGGAACTGCCGCGTCGCCGCGATGGCCGAGGTCTGGAACCACATTTCCCGCCGCTGCGGATCGAACCGGTATTGGCCCGGAAAGCCGCGCGCATCCACTTCGCGTCCGGCCGAACGCCGCACCTCGACCCCGAACCGGCTCGACAGCGCATCGACCAGCGTCCCCTCATGCAGCGGCCCGATCTCGGCCACCATCGCTTCCGCTGCTGCCTCCAGCGCCGGGAAATAATTGTCGTTCGAAAAGATCAGGTCGTCGAGTTCGCGCACCGGCGAAGCGGCCCGCCGCTGCCCTGCATCGCGGTCGAACTGCCCGATCAGGTTGCGCGCCACGTCGGTCATGCCGCGCGCCTCGCGGGCGATGGAGGCGACGAACCGCGCCCGCTCCGCCTCGTCGAGATCCGGCACATCCTCGAGGATTTCCGCGCCCGACCGCACCGCGGTGATCCCCGACAAGATGCGGTGCAGCAGCTCCGCGAACAGGGGGTCCGCCTGCAGCCGCTGCGCACAATCGTCGGCGCTCGCCACGGCCCCCGCATAGGCCCGATGCAACTGCACGATCGCTGCCGCCGCCGCCGGATGCCGCGCCACCAGCTCCCGCGCCTCCCCCGGCGCCATCCGCCCGGCCAGTACCGGATCGGCAAACGCCTCTTCGAGTTCGGCGATCAGCCGATGCTCGCTCTCGCCGGTCAGCTCGCCGATCTCGATGCTGAGTTCCGCCGCCAGCCGTAGCAGCAGCGCACCGCCGACATCGCGCTTGTTGGCCTCGATCAGGTTGAGATAGCTCGGCGAAATCCCCGCTCGCCGCGCCAGCTCCGCCTGCCCGATCCCCAGCGCCTTGCGCCGCGAACTGATCCGTATCCCGATCGGCGCCCGCATGGTCCCCCTCACCATCCTGTCAACGCATTTACAACATTCACCGCCGGCAAGTGCAAGTATTTACAGAATATCACTGCAATTTCAATGCGCTATTGACCATGTTCACACTTCGGCCAATGTTCGCGGCGCGGTGAGGTGTCCCGGCACGCATCTGGCCCCCCGCGCAACAGGAGGAGCCTATGACCCAGTTCAAGACGGGGCTGACCCGCCGTACTGCGCTGAAGACCGGCCTTGCCGGCATCATCGCCACCGGCGTCGCCCCCACATTCTTCACCCGTGGCGCCTATGCCCAGGAATTCTGCAACGCCCCCACCGGTGACACCGTCACCCTGGGCTTCAACATCCCGCTGACCGGCGCCTATGCCGACGAAGGCGCCGACGAGCAGCGCGCCTACGAGCTCGCCGTCGAGCACCTCAATGGCGGCGGCGACGGCGGCATGATCCCGACCTTCTCGTCCAAGACCCTCAAGGGCAACGGCATCCTCGGCAAGAAGGTGGCCTACGTCACCGGCGACAGCCAGACCAAGGCCGACGCCGCCCGCGACTCTGCCCGCCGCATGATCGAACGCGACGGCGCCATCATGATCACCGGCGGCTCGTCCTCGGCCGAAGCCATCGCCGTTCAGGGCCTCTGCCAGGAGATGAGCGTCATCTTCATGGCGGCGCTGACCCACTCCAACGACACCACCGGCAAGGACAAGAAGAAGTACGGCTTCCGTCACTTCTTCAACGCCTACCAGTCCGGTATCGCCCTCGGCCCCGTCCTCGGCGAAGCCTATGGCAAGGACCGCGTCGCCTATCACCTGACCGCCGACTACACCTGGGGCTGGACCCAGGAAGAGTCGATGATCGCCGCCACCGAAGCGCTCGGCTGGAAGACCCTGCCGCCGGTCCGCACCCCTGTGGGCGCCGGTGACTTCTCCCAGTACATCACGCCCTTCCTCAACTCGGGCGCCGACGTGCTGGTGCTGAACCACTACGGTTTTGACGGCGTGAACTCCGTCACCCAGGCCGTGCAGTTCGGCCTTCGCGATCGCCAGGCCAACGGCAAGACCGTCGAGATCGTGCTGCCGCTCGTTTCCGACCTCATGGCCAAGGGCGCCGGCGAAGCCATCAAGGGAATCTACGGTACCGCCAACTGGGACTGGCAGCTGACCGACGAAGGCTCCAAGGCCTTCACCAAGTCGTTCGGCGCCAAATACGGCCAGCCCCCCAGCCAGGCCGCGCACACGTCCTACGTGCAGACCCTGCTCTATGCCGATGCCTGCGAACGCGCCGGCACCTTCTATCCGCCTGAAGTCATCAAGGCGCTCGAAGGCTACGAGTTCGACGGCCTCGGCAACGGCGCCACCACCTACCGCGCCGAAGACCACCAGTGCTTCAAGGACGTCTACGTGGTCCAGGGCAAGGCGGCCCCCGCCAATCCCTTCGACCTGCTCGAAGTCGTCGGCACCGCCTCCAAGGACTCCGTCACCTACGACCCCGCCATCTTCGGCGGCGAACTGGGCCCGGACACCGCCAAGGCCTGCTGATCTGCCTTTGGGTCCGGGGTGCCCCTTTCGCCCCGGATCCATCAGTCGGTCTCCCTTCTCCCCTTGAGGGAGAAGGTGGATCGGCCGAAGGCCGAGACGGATGAGGCGTTCTCTCCACAACGCACGTGCCGAGACAACCCCTCATCCGCCCTGGCGGGCACCTTCTCCCTCAACGGGAGAAGGACTGACTGCAACCCTCCATGTGGAGTGAGACATGGACGCCATCCTCGCCCAGTTGCTCAACGGCCTCGACAAGGGCGGCGCCTATGCGCTCATCGCGCTCGGCCTGACGCTCGTCTTCGGTACGCTCGGCGTCGTCAATTTCGCCCATGGCGCGCTCTTCATGCTGGGCGCCTTCTGCGCGGTCACCTTCCGCCAGCTCATCACCATGGAAACGGTCACCATCGACCCCGAGCAGCTCTCCCCCTGGGGCACGCCGCTCGAGATCAAGACCCCGCTGGCCCAGACCTGGTTCGGCGATTTCGGCGCCGTACTGGTCGAGTATTCGGTGCCCTTCTCCATCCTCTTCGCCATTCCCGTGATGCTGGTCATCGGCATCGCCATGGAACGCGGCGTCATCAAGCATTTCTACAAGCGCCCGCATGCCGAGCAGATCCTCGTGACCTTTGGCCTCGCCATCGTGCTGCAGGAAATCGTCAAGGCCGTCTTCGGGCCCAATCCGTGGAACCAGCCGATGCCCGGCATGCTGCGCGGCGCTGCCGATGTCGGCGTCTGGATCGGCCTCGCCCCGAACGTGCTGACCTATCCGCTCTGGCGCCTCGTCTATTTCCTGTTCGCGGCCGGCATCATCGCGGCGGTCTTCGCCTTCCTGCGCTTCACCACCTTCGGCATGGTGGTGCGCGCCGGCATGGCCGACCGCGAAACGGTGGGCCTGCTCGGCATCAATATCGATCGCCGCTTCACCATCATGTTCGGCCTCGCCGCCGTGGTCGCGGGCCTTGCCGGCGTCATGTACACGCCGCTGGTGCCGCCCAACTATCACATGGGCATGGATTTCCTGGTGCTGAGCTTCGTGGTGGTCGTGGTCGGCGGCATGGGCTCGTTGCCCGGCGCCGTCGCCGCAGGCTTCCTGCTCGGCATCCTGCAGAGCTTCGCCTCCATGAACGAGGTCAAGCAGCTGATCCCCGGCATCGACCAGATCATCGTTTACCTGACGGCAGTGGTGATCCTGCTCGTCCGCCCGCGTGGCCTGCTCGGCCGCCGCGGCATGATGGAGGGCTGACACCATGGACCTCTTCCGCCTGCCGCGCCGTGACCTCTGGACCTTCGCCATCTTCGGCCTCGTCGTCGTCACCATGCCGATCTGGCTGTCGCCGCTCGGCGCCTCCTATCCGGGGCTGCTGCAGAAGTTCGCGATCTTTGCGATCTTCGCCATCGGCTTCAACATCCTCTTCGGCCTCACCGGCTACCTGAGCTTCGGCCACGCCGCCTTTCTCGGCGTCGGCTCTTACACCGCCGTCTGGAGCTTCAAGCTCCTCACCATGGATGCCATCCCGGCTATCCTCTTCGCCGTCATCGTCTCGGGCCTCTTCGCCCTCGTCATCGGCTATCTGAGCCTCAGGCGCTCCGGCATCTACTTCTCCATCCTGACGCTAGCCTTCGCCCAGATGTGCTACAACCTAGCCTATTCGGTGCTGACGCCCATCACCAATGGCGAAACCTCGCTGCAGCTCACCCTGCAGGACCCGCGCGTCATCGACATGATGGTCACCACCCGCGGCGCCGGCCTGCCCACCGCATCGCTGTTCGGGCACACCTTCACCGGCTTTGAAGGCTTCTACTTCTGCGCCGCCATGCTGCTGATCGCCTTCTTCGTGGCGCTCAAAATCTTCTCGTCGCCCTTCGGCATGATGCTGCGGGCGATCAAGTCCAACCAGACGCGCATGAACTATACCGGCTTCAACACCAAGCCCTATGCGCTCACCGCCTTCGTCATCTCCGGCATGTATGCCGGCCTTGCCGGCGCGCTGCTGGCCGTCACCGATCCCCTTGCCGGCGCCGAGCGCATGCAATGGACCGCCTCGGGCGAAGTCGTGCTGATGACCATCCTGGGCGGCGTCGGCACGCTGGTCGGCCCCGTCATCGGCGCCTGGCTCATCAAGTACTTCGAGAACATCTTCTCGGCCTTCAACGAAGGCGTACTGCACCGCTTCTTCAGCTTCCTGCCGCACGAGATCGCCGATCCGGTGGTGACGGTGGCCAGCAAGTTCGTCGGCGAAGGCTGGCATCTCACCCTCGGCCTTCTCTTCGTGCTCGTCGTGGTCTTCCTCCCCGGCGGCATCATGGAAGGCGTGCGGCGGATCGGCGGGCTCTTCCGCCGCCGTACGCCACCCACCTCACCGGGCGCCGTTCGCGTCCAGCCGGCGGAGTAAGCCATGACCGACAGCAACAGGAACGTGGTCCTGCACGTCGCCGACGTCCACAAGCACTTCGGCGGCCTGCATGCCCTCAGCGACATCGACCTGCAGGTCGAAGAGGGCAAGATCCACGCCATCATCGGCCCCAACGGCGCCGGCAAGTCGACGCTGCTCAACGTCATCATCGGCCGCCTCGCCCCCTCGCGCGGCGCCGTGGTCTTCGACGGCAAGGTGCTGACCGGCAAGAAGCCGCACGAGATCAACCAGCTCGGCGTCGTCCGCGTCTTCCAGACGCCCGAAATCTTCCCCGAACTCTCGGTGCTGCAGAACGTCATGGCGCCAGCTTTCGCCAAGCGCGACGGGGCCTTCCGCATCAACATCATGAAGTCGCTCGATGCCGAGCGCGCCGTCCGTGAGGAAGCCGAAGCCATCCTCGACGATGTCGGCCTCTACGAGCGCCGCACCAGCCATGCCGGCGCGCTGAGCCGCGGCGACAAGCGCCGCATGGAACTGGCCATGTGCCTGATCCAGCACCCGCGCCTGCTGCTGCTCGATGAGCCCACCGCCGGCATGTCGCGCCACGACACCAACACCACCATCGAGCTCCTCAAGAAGATCAAGGCGCGCGGCATGACCAAGGTCATCATCGAACACGACATGCATGTGGTGTTCTCCCTGGCCGACAAGATCTCAGTCCTGTCCGGCGGCCGCATCATCGCCGAGGGTCTCCCCGACGAGGTGCGCGGCAACGCCAAGGTGCAGGAAGCCTATCTGGGCGGCGCCCATCGCCTCGAAGACGCGACCCACTGACGAGTGCCATGATGAGTGCAATGACCATGGACGAAGCCATCCCCACCGCCGCCTCTGCCACCAGCGTAGTCGAGCGCGAAAAACCCTTCTTCGCCGTCGAGGACATCCACGCCTATTATGGCGAGAGCTACATCGTGCAGGGCGTCAGCTTCGACATCCGCCACGGCGAAATCCTAGCGCTGCTCGGCCGCAACGGCGCCGGCAAGACCTCGACCCTCCGCACCATCGCCCGCGTCGACAACCCCGCCCTGCAGGCCGGTTCGATCTGGCTCGACGGCCAGCCCGTCCACAAGATGAAGAGTTTCGAGGCCGCCCGCGCCGGCATCCAGCTCGTCCCCGAGGATCGCCGCATCATCCAGGGCCTGACGGTCGAAGAGAACCTCACCATCGCCCGCGTCGCCCCCGGCCACGGCTGGGAACTCGACCGCATCTACTCGCACTTCCCGCGCCTCGCCGAACGCCGCAGGCAGGAGGGCGTGACCCTCTCGGGCGGCGAACAACAGATGCTCGCCATCGCCCGCGCCCTGGCCCGTGACCTCAAGCTCTTGCTGCTCGACGAACCCTATGAAGGCCTCGCCCCGGTCATCGTCCAGGAGATCGAAAAGATCCTCAACGAGATCAAGACGCTCGGCATCACCACCATCATCGTCGAACAGAACGCCATCGCGGCCCTGAAACTCGCCGACCGCGCTGTGATCCTCGACACCGGCGAAGTCGCCTACACCGGCTCCGCCCAATCCGTCCTCGACAACCCCGACCTCCGCAAGGAATACCTCGCGATCTAGGCGGGTGCCCAGGAAAGCGGGCACCACCTCTCCCACCCACCGGCTGTCATCCCTGCGAAAGCAGGGACCCATGGCGCCGCACGCTCGACCCCCTCAGTCGTCATCCTCGGGCTTGACCCGAGGACCCATCTTTGCCGCCAGGCGCAAGCTGATAAATGGGTCCCTGCCTTCGCAGGGATGACACCGAGTATGTAGAGCCGTCACTGGCCCTCAAGGTGGGCCGAACCATCAGTCAGGTTTCCCTCCCCCTTGTGGGGAGGGGGGACCGCCGAAGGCGGTGGGTGGGGGTGCCGCTTGCACCGGCATTGGTGTCACCTCCCCCCTTGCGGGGGAGGGTCAGGGTGGGGGGGCGCCCACGCATCGAGACGGCGTCCTGACACCCGGACCAACCCCAACTTCACCGCAGCCTGCACCCCCCACCCCTGCCCCCTCCCCGCAAGGGGGAGGGAGACCCGACTGCAATCATCATCGGGCATTCATCCCCCCTTCATTCCCTCTGCTATAGTCCCGCGCAAACCACGAGGGACCCCATCATGCTCCGCCTAGTCCTCGCCGCCACCCTCGTCCTCGCCGCCGCTCCGGCCATCGCGCAGGACACGCCGGCCATCAAGGAAGTCCGCGACGCCTACGCGGCCTGCACCGCCCATCTCGAACAGCAGCGCGACAACTGGTTCGGCTGGCGTCGCGTCCACGATGGTGGCTATGCCGATTTCTTCGAGTTCTGGGACCAGGGCTCGGACGGCTACGGCCCCTCGATCCTCAAGCGCACCTACCTGATCGACGCCATCGCCAGCGAAGAACAGACCTTCTGCTACCGCCCCGACGGCACCCTGGCCTTCGTCTATGCCGAAATGACCTCGCCCGACATGGCGACCGACGGTCCCGCTCTCACCCGCCAGGGCCGCATCTATGTCGACCCAACCGGCGAAGTGATCCGCGTCCTCGGCAAGGTTGTCGGCGAAGGCTTCGAAACCACCCTCACCGACGAGAAGCACCAGCTTGCCCGCGGCTGCTGGGACCTCGACCTCGCTTTGACCCGCGACGCCGTCCACACCGCCTACCTCGCCGAAATGGGCGACATCGACGGCAGCAAACCCGCCTACACCCCCAACCTTTTCGACTGGTGCTCGGTCGCGGACTAACGCAGGCGGCCATCCCCTCACCCGGCGCTGCGCGCCACCCTCTCCCCTCCGGGGCGAGGGGACGAAAACACCGTCATTTCAGGCGGCGTCCCTTCTCCCCAGCGGGGAGAAGGTGCCCGAAGGGCGGATGAGGGTGGAGAGCCACCGGGTGGCATCAGCCGACTTGCGGCCACTCAGTCCGGTTGCCCACCCAACTGCTGCACCGCATTGGACCCCGCGGCAATCCCGGCCAGCAGCGCCGCCTCTTCGTCCCCGCCGGCCAGCTCGGCGGAAATAAACCCCGCCGCGAACGCATCGCCGGCACCGGTCGTGTCCACCACCTTGACGAACGGCGCCGGCTTTTCCACCCGCGCGCCGCGGAAATTGCCCACCGCCGCGCCGCGCGCCCCGCGCTTCAGGATCACGCGCTCGAAATGCGCTCCGAGCGCGATCATCTGGTCGTTGAGATCGTCGGTGCCCGACAGCGCTTCGGCCTCGTCGCTATTGGCGAACAGCGTCGAAAAGCCCTTGGTCCAGTCGAGGAACGTCAGGATCCCCACTTCGCGCAGGAACCCCACCGAGGCTGCGTCGATCGCGATCGGGATCTGCCGCTGCCGCGCTTCCTCGGCCAGCCACTGCACTGCCCGCCGCGGTCCCTCGGCGAACAGCGAATAGCCCGAGACCAGCACCAGCCGCGTCTCGTCCAGCAGCCACACCGGCATGTCCGACGGCGACAGCGCCAGGTTGGCGCCCCGGTCGGTGAGGAAACTGCGCTCCCCGTCCGGATCGACGATTGTCACCAGCACACCCGATGGCTTCTGCGGGTCCGCTACCAGATGCGGATCGACATGGAAGCCTTTGAAATAGGCCTCGAGATGCCCCTTGTCCCGCGCCCCGACGCGCGCGACGAAGCTCACCTTCGTGCCCATCGATCCCAGCCACACCGCCTGGTTCGCACCCGAACCGCCCGGCCGGCTCTGGATCGCGGCGCGCCGGTCAGAACCGCGCACCAGCGGCCCCTCCGGCTTGACGATGACGTCCGTCATCACGTCGCCGACGACGAGGACGCGATCCCCCGCCATGGCTCAGCCCTTCGCCTTGGCTTTGGCCTTCGCCTTGCCTGTCGCGCCTTTGGCGCCGACCGCCATCGCCACCGCGATCTCGGCGGCCACGGCCGCATTGTTCTCCACCAGCGCGATGTTAGCGACGAGGCTCTTGCCCTCGGTCAGCTCGAAAATCCGCTTGAGCAGGAACGGCGTCAGCTCCTTGCGCGAGACGCCTTCCTTCTCGGCCCCCTTGATCGCCTCGTCGATCCGCGCCTCGATCGACTTGGCGTCCATCGCGTGGCTCTCGGGGATCGGGTTGGCGACGAGCACGCCGCCCATGCCCAGCTCGAACTGCAGCGCGATCACCTTGGCGGCCTGCTTGGCGCTGGCAATCTTGTGGTCCACCTTCTGCCCGCTGGTGCGTGCCCAGAAGGCCGGGAAATCCTCGGTCTTCCAGCCCAGCACCGGCACGCCGTTGGTTTCCAGCGTTTCGAGCGTCTTGGGGATATCGAGGATCGACTTGGCCCCGGCGCACACCACCGCCACCTGCGTCTGGCTCAGCTCTTCGAGGTCGGCCGAGATATCGAAGGTCGATTCCGCCCCGCGATGCACCCCGCCGATGCCGCCGGTGGCGAACACCTTGATGCCCGCCCAGGCCGCCGCCATCATCGTGGTCGCCACCGTGGTGCCGGCGATCTCGCCCGACACCAGCAGCGCCGCCACGTCCCGGCGCGAGGCTTTCGCCGCCTTGCCGCCCACCTTGGCCAGCCGTTCCAGGTCCTCGGGCGTCACGCCCACCTTGAACTTGCCGTCCATGATCGCGACCGTCGCCGGCACCGCGCCGTTGCGGCGGATCACCGCTTCGACGTTCTGCGCCATTTCGAGGTTCTGCGGATAGGGCATGCCGTGGGTGATGATGGTCGATTCCAGCGCCACCACCGGCTTGCCGGTGGCGAGGGCTTTCTTGACCTCGGGAGAAACGGAGAGATAAGCCTTGGCCGACACGCGGAATTCCTCGTCTGACGTGAGTTTCCGCCTATAGAGGCTCGAAGCACAAAAGCGTCAAGTGGTCGCAAAGAATGGGCGCGCTGAACCCTTGTGGCCTGCGGCTTTGCCCGCTAGTTTGCGCCTTCTCAGCACCCCGCGCCAACAAAGGTCACTTCACTGAGCACGGTCATTGTTGATCCGGATTGCGTCCCGGATCGATGCGCGCCCGCCATCGGGCTTATTGCGACCCGACCCGCTCCCGGCGCCCGATCCGCGCTGCTTGGCCATCACCGGCGCGTACCCGCTGTTTCAACCGAATTCGGACTGCCGACTTGCGTCAGCGGCAGGCCGCGCCATGCGCCGGGCCCAACCCGTCGCCGCCCCCGATAATAAGGAGACGAACCATGTTGAAATCCCTTTCCGTGGCGCTCGGCGCGCTGCTGATCGTCACCCCGGCTTTGGCCCAGGAAAACGTCGTGAACGTTTACAACTGGTCCGACTACATCGCCGAGGACACCATTGCCAATTTCGAGGCCGAAACCGGCATCAAGGTGAACTACGACGTCTACGACAATAACGAGATCGTCGACGCCAAGCTGCTCGCCAGCAATTCGGGCTACGACATCGTCGTCCCCACCGGCAATTTCCTGCAGCGCCAGATCATGGCCGGCCTGATCCTGCCGCTCGACAAGTCCAAGCTGCCCGATCTCGGCAATCTCGATCCGGCCGTGATGGCCACCGCCGCTGCCTTCGACCCGGACAATGCCCACGCCGTCCCCTATATGATCAACACCATCGGCCTGGGCTACAACACCGCCAAGGTCACTGCGGCGCTGGGCGCCGATGCCCCGGTCGACAGCTGGGACCTGCTGTTCAACCCGGAAACCTCGGCCAAGCTCGCCACCTGCGGCATCGCCGTGCTCGACAGCCCCTCCGAGATCGTCGGCATCGCGCTGCATTATCTCGGCCTCGACCCCAACTCGGAATCCGAGGAAGACCTGGCCAAGGCCGAGGCGCTGCTGACCTCGATCAAGCCGAACATCCGCTACTTCCACTCCAGCCAGTACATCGATGACCTCGGCAACGGCGAAATCT
>VFQQ010005214.1_pt1 | contig 10920 bp, 11 predicted proteins | sample 3512341 | NCBI WGS metagenome assembly VFQQ01 (sample SAMN10412373, study PRJNA504923) | tailings metagenome | isolation source: Relicate 2 Philex TSF1 revegetated site | place: Philippines: Tuba, Benguet | collected 2017-08-29
CTGCTTCCTCTCCGAGGGTTCTTGGGGTGCGGCTTCGGCCGCACCTCCTTTTGAACGAGGCGGCGGTTCGGCTCCGCCTGCCGCGAGGTCTTGATGCCGCACGACCAGATTGAGGCCGGTCAGGGAACCGGACCTGTGAACCTGCCCGCGTGGAGAGCGCGAGCGGAGAAGTTTGAAGCCGAGATCGCGAAGGCCGTGGTTGGGCAGGCGCGGGTCATCCGCCTGTTGACCATCGCGCTTTTTGCGCGCGGTCACGTTTTGCTTGAGGGCGACGTCGGCGTCGGCAAGACGACATTGCTGCGCGCAGCCGCACGAGCGGTCGGCGGCGCTTACGAGCGCATCGAGGGCACAATCGATTTGATGCCCGGCGATCTCATCTATCACACCTATCTCGCCGAGGACGGCCGTCCCCGCGTCGACGAAGGCCCCGTTCTCCGCGCCGGCGAAGACCTCGCCATCTTCTTCTTCAACGAGATCAACCGCGCGCGTCCGCAGGTCCATTCCCTGCTTCTGCGCCTCATGGCCGAGCGCAGTGTCTCGGCCTTCAATCGCGAGTTCCGTTTCCCGCATCTCGTCGTCTTCGCGGACCGCAACCGCGTTGAGCGCGAGGAAACGTTCGAGCTGCCGGCCGCCGCACGCGACCGCTTCCTGATGGAAATCGCCATCTCGACGCCAACCGACGAAGTGACGCGCCGCGCGCTCGCCTTCGATACACGCTTCCATGACGGCGACCGGCTGATCGGTTCCTTGGAGGAAGGCATTCTCTCGTACAATGAGATGAATGTGGTCGCCGGCGCAATCCAGAGCGAGATCAAGGCGAGTGAAGCCCTCGAGCGCTACGTCCTCAATCTCTGGCAGGCCATTCGCAATCCCGGCGATGCGGGCATCCAGATCCCGGGCGTCGACACCACCCGTCTCGTCGCGGCTGGCGCAAGCCCCCGTGGCTTGAGCTATCTGGTGCGCGCCGCTCGCGTGGCCGCCTGGCTCGACGGCCGCACAATGGCTGTGCCCGAGGATGTTCGCACCGTCTTCTATGAGACGATGGCACACCGCATCTTCTTCGAGCCCGTCTACGAGATGCGCCGCGAAACGATTGCGCGGGAGCTCATCGACGCCCTGTTCGAAACGGTACCCGTGCCATGACGGCGAGCGTGGCAGCTCCCGCTCCGATCGATCTGCCGTATCGGATCATCTGGCGCAGCCGAGCCCTTCGCCAAGGCGTCCACCGCAGCACGCAATCGGGCGCAGGCGGCGCGTTTCGCGATCTCGCAACACTCCTTGAATACCGCGACCCGCGCCGCATCGATATGCGTCAGACGCTGCGCGATCCGTTCGGCACGCTTCACGTTCGCCGCTTCGAGGAAATGAGCCAGATCGGCGTCACGATGCTCTTGGACGTATCGGGATCGATGGCGTTCGAAGGCTCATCGCGCAAGATGTCCATTGCCGCGGATCTTGCTCAGGTCTTCGCCGCAGCGGCCCGGCGTGTCGGAGACACCTTCGCGCTCTACGCCGCCGACGAAGGTCCGAACGACACCCTCTCATCGCCGCCGACGCGCTCCCGCGCCGGAGAAGCCGAGATGGTTGCGGCGCTGCGCAGCTACCGGCCATTGCGGCGTGGAGCCTCGGGACTGATCGCCGCCGCCCGCCGCATCGGACGCAAGCGCAATCTCGTGCTCGTCGTCTCGGATTTCCTGCTTCCAGAAGCCGATCTCGAAGCGCTTTTCGAGGCGCTCGGCGGTCACGACATCGTGCCGATCCGGATCACGGACTCCCGCGAGAACGTGCGCCTCCCCTCCTGGGGACTCATCGAGCTAACGGATCTTGAAACTGGCCGGCGACGCCTCGTAGCCATGCGGCCCTCACTGAAGGCCGAGTGGCAAAGGAGGATCGAGGCCCGCCGGTCCTTTTTTCGCTCGCTCGCGGCGCGCTATGGACGTGAGCCGTTCGAGATCACCGACATCGTTGACTGGGATCGCCTGGGTGCCCACCTGGCCAGGGGGGCGTAAGTCATGCAGCGCCTCTGGCTTCCCCTCATTTTACTTGTAGCGCTCACCGACAGCTCCATCGCCGAGGTTCGCGGGGTTCACACCTTTGATCCCCGCGCGTTCGGCTACTTCCTCGGCGACACACTCGAACGCATCGTCGAAATCCAGACCGGACCCGACGACGAAATCGTTCCGGCATCTCTGCCGCGCACCGGCCCGTCCAACTACTGGCTCGAATTGCGCAGCATCGAGCACACCTCCACGCACCAAGGCGACGGGCGCGTCCATCGTCTGAAGCTCGTCTACCAAACGTTCTATGCGCCGATCGACCCGCGCAAGCTGCTCATCCCGACAACCGAAATCACCGTGCGTGGCCCGGCCGGCGGCGAAACGGCAGCCATCCCGCCTTTCACATTTCTGATGTCACCCTTGCGCGAGATCTTCCCCGAAAAGAGCGGAGAGACATCGGAAACATTCCTGCGCCCGGATGTGCCGCCGGAATTCCGCCGCTCGGGTGGACTGCGCACTGCCGCCCTCACGGCCTTGGCCCTCTCGGCGCTCTTCCTTGCACTCCTCGCACGCGACCTCGCGTGGTGGCCTTTCCATCGCCGGCCTGCCCGACCCTTCTCGCGTGCCGTGCGCGAAATCGGGCGGTCCCTCGCAATGGGCAGCGCGGATGGCTACAAGGCGGCCTTGCTTGCGTTGCATAGGGCGTTCGACACCGCGGCCGGCCATCGCCTGCTCGCGGCCGACGTCGACACCTTCCTGGTCGATCACCCCGAGCACGACGACGTTCGCGATCAAGTCACGCGCTTCTTCACCGCCTCGCGTGCCGTGTTTTTCGGTGACGCGCAGCGCGAGGGCGAAATCGGCATGCCGCCGAGTGAGCTGAAGGAGCTTGCCGCGTCTCTTGCACGTCAGGAGAGGGGGGGCCAATGAACCTTGCCCTGGCAACTCCGCTCGTCCTGCTCCTCTTGCCGCTGGCATTGCTGCCGCTGGTTCTGTCGCCTCAGAGAACGCAAAGCTTTCCATCCATCGAAGGGATCGAGACGGATCCCCTCTCGGTGACGATCGACTGGATCTTGCGCATAGCGGGCGCGATCGCAATCGCGGCCCTGCTCCTCGGCATCGGCGGGCTTCACCGCTTGGGCCGCACCATCGAGAAGACCGGCGAAGGCGCCCACATCGTCCTGTTGATCGATCGCTCGTCGAGCATGGACAATACGTTCGCCGGACGCGCCCCAGAGGGCGGCGAAGAAAGCAAGTCTGCAGCGGCTCGGCGCCTTCTCAAGGAATTCGTGCACCAGCGCGAGCACGACCTCGTCGGCGTCGCGGCATTCTCCACTTCGCCGATGCACGTGCTGCCAATGACAGAGCACAAGGACGCCGTCATGGCGGCCGTCGACGCCATGGACCGCCCGGGTCTCGCCTTCACGAACGTTGGTCGAGGCCTCGCGCTCTCCCTCGACATGCAGGAAGCCGACACGTCGCCCGCAGCGCGTGTCATCGTTCTCGTATCGGACGGCGCCGCCGTGATTGACCGCAAGGTGCAGGAAACGCTGCGCGCCGCCTTCGCACGCCGCCCCATCAACCTCTATTGGCTGTTTCTGCGCACGGAGGGCACTCCCGGCATCTCCACGCTCCCCGCACCCGGAGAGGAAGACACGCCGCAAGCCATGCCGGAACGGCACCTGGACAAGTTCTTCAAGTCGCTCGGTATCGCCTACCGCTCATTCGAAGCCGAAAATCCCGAAGCGGTTCGTCAGGCCATCAGCGAGATCAGCAAGCTCGAGCGAAGCCCCATCACCTATTACGAGCGCATTCCGCACCAGGACTTGAAGGTTCACGCCTTTACCGTTGCCCTCGCGGCTCTGCTCGTTCTCCTCGCCGCGAAGCTCGCCGAAGTGCGCCTCGTCCCTGAAACGGAGAGGGCATCGTGGCAGTGAGCAAAGCAAATCTTGCCTCCCGTATCCTCGCGTCGGCAACGGCCGCGCTGCGAAAAATGCGCACCGTGCTGCTGGCCGCCGCACTCATTGCGTCTGTCGGCGCCCTCGCGGCTCTGACCTGGCGCATCCATGAGGTCCGCAGAGACAACGCCACCATAACTGCACTGAAGAATGGCGACGACATCGCCGTTGATGCCCGCACGGCCGCCCCGGAAGTCATCATCGCCAGATCGGCTTTCCTCCTTCAGCGAGACCGGCGAGAGGAGGCGCAATCTCTTGTCGACGCATCAGGCGCCATCAGCGATCCGAAGCAACGCGCGCGCCTCCTCTACAATCATGCCAATGCACGCATCCGCGACGCCATCGCGGCCGTCGAGCGCGGCGACAACGACAAGGCCATTCCGCTGACACGCCTCGCAAAGGACGAATACCGCCTTGCCCTGCGGCTCGATCCCGACGCTTGGGACATCAAATACAATTTCGATGTCGCCATGCGCATCGTGCGTGACTTCCCGGGCTATGAGCAGGAAGGGGAAGATTTGCCGCCGGACGCACCGAAGCGGCTCTGGACCGATCTGCCGGGTGTTCCGAAAGGACTGCCCTGATGCGCGAACGCCTGGAAGACGCCCGGTTCTGGATGCTGATCGCCGCCTTGGGGCTGACCGCGCTCGCAATTGCGCTACCGCGCGTCACGCTCACGCGGAACGTCTACGATCTCGTCGCCATCGTCGACATCACGGGCAGCATGAACACGCGGGACATGACGGTCGCCGGTAAGCCGGCCAACCGGCTGGATGCAACGAAGGCCGCCCTCGAAGATTTGCTCGCTGATCTCCCGTGCCAGTCGCGCCTTGGGCTTGGCATCTTCACAGAACGCCGCTCTTTCCTACTCTTCAATCCCGTCGAGGTCTGCGAGAACTTCGCGCCATTGGAAACGGCCATCAAGACGCTCGACTGGCGCATGGCCTGGGAGGGCGACAGCATGGTCGCCAAGGGTCTCTATCATGCGATCGCACTCGCAGAAGACCTGAAGGCGGATCTCCTCTTCGCGACAGACGGCCACGAGGCCCCGCCGTTGCCGCCCGGCGCAGCACTCCCCGAGTTCGAAGGCACGCCCAGCAAAGTCATGGGCGTCGTGCTTGGCGTCGGCGGACGGGACAAAGTGCCCATGCCGAAATACGACGACGAAGGAAACGAGATCGGCACCTACGGCCCCATGGACGTGCCGCAGGAGAACCATTCCGGGCCGCCTCCGCCGGACGCACATCTGCGCCCCGGTTACCATCCGAAATGGGCGCCGTTCGGCAGCGACGTCCCGCAGGGCGAGGAGCACCTGTCATCGGTGCGCAGCGAGTACCTCGAAAAACTCGCGACGAAAGTGGGGCTCGATCACGCCAATCTCATCGATGGGCCGGACCTCTTCAAGACGATTTCCGCCCACGCCCATCCGCGTCCCGTCGAAGTCGCCGTCGACATTCGACCGCTGCCGGCCGGGCTCGCGCTCGCGCTCTTGGTCGCCCTTTATGCCGCGCCACTCTTCTACGCGCGCACACCCGTCAGAACCTGAAGCAACACGAGGATAAACATGTCCGTCTTTGCACGTCTCATGAGCGCGCTGGCCCTTTGCATCGGCGTCACGGCGCCCGCCTTCGCCCACGGACCCACGCCGCAGAAGGCCGAAGAGAAAATCACGATCGCCGCGCCCCCGGCGAAAGTGTGGGCCGCGCTCAAGGAGTTCAGCGATGTGAACTGGAACCCGGCCATCACCAAGGCGGAGGCGACTGGCGGCAACGCCTCGGGCGCCTCACGTACGATTACCCTCAAGACCGGCAATCTCGTCGAAGGGCTCGACGAGTACAACGAGAAGGAGATGTCTTACGGCTATCGCCTCTCGACTGAGAACCTCGAAGCACTGCCCGTAAGCTTCTACTCGGCCACGATCGCCGTCACGCCTTCGGGTGACGGCAGCGAGGTGACCTGGATCGGCCGCTTCTATCGCGGCGACACGAGTAACTTCCCGCCCGAGAACCTCAACGACGAGGCTGCCGTGAACGCCATGACCAGCTTCATGCAGGAGGGCCTCAAGGGCCTGAAAGCCAAGGAGTTGCGGCATTTCTCGCGCTCTGCCTCGCATTGACAGGCGAGGCGGGCGCGAAGGATCGCATCTACGTTCTGAGTCAGTCTGCCGCCCGGTTGACGGAAATCGATCCCGAAGCAGCCAGCGGTGTAGGAACACCAATCACACTCGCAAAAGCTCCGGCGTCGCTCGCGATCGCGCCGGATGCCCATATCGCCTACGTCACCCATCCCGATCTCGGCCAGGTTTCAGTGGTCGACCTCGATCAGTCCCGCGTCGTCGGAACACTCCTGGTTGGCGGATCGCCTTTCGGCGTTGCAGTCACCTCAACCGGACACCTCTTCGTTGGCGATTGGAACGGCGCGCACGTCACTGTCATCGATCCGAATGGCGTCGACAAACCGAAGGCCGTCGAAGTTGGCCGCGCCCCTGCTCACCTGCTTCTCACGCCTGACGAGAAGCTGCTCTTCGTCGCCAACCGCGAAAGCGACAGCGTCAGCGCCGTCCGTGTCGAGGATCTGAGTGTGGCGGCCGTCATTCCCGTCGGCCGCGCCCCGTTCGCCATGGCGTTGTCGCCGGACGGCAAGCGTCTCTATGTCGGAAACGTTCAAGGCGGCACGGTCTCGGTCATCGACACAGGAAAACTTGACGTCATCGACACGCTGAAGAGCGGGGCCATGCCCTATGGAGCGGCCGTCACGCCTGACGCCTCCCGTGTCCTTGTCAGCAACCAGCAGAGCGGAACCCTCTCCGTACTCGGCGGCAACAGCGAGACCCCAGCCTCGATCAAAGTAGGTGGTTACCCGGAGGGGATTGCCATCGACGCCGACGGGACACGCGCCTACGTCGCCAACTGGTTCTCGGATGACGTCTCGGTGCTCGATCTTTCGGCACTTCGCGAACTTCGTCGCATCAAATGTCCGGGCGGGCCGCGCGCAATCGTCACAGTGCGCCGGAAACCTTGACGGGGACTGAGAACCGAGCCCTAACAGCATGCGGGAGAGCACTGATGCGGGTAGGAATAGCCATGAAGCGGGCGGGATTGAGCGCGCTGCTGACGATCGGAATGTCCGCATCCTCAGAAGCCGGACGGTTTTGCGGCGATCCCATCGAAAGCGGAACTTCGTCGGGCACTACCCAGGAAGAGGCGCTTACGGCGGCCCAGCAGTGGTGGTCGTCCCGTGCCGGCGCACTCGGCCGCGGGTATGAGAACTGGGACAACGCCGACCAGCGCGCCTTGGAGTGCAGCACGGACAACGGCACGTTTCAGTGCAAAGCAACTGGACGCCCGTGCCTCCCGAACGGCATGCTACCCGAGAACGTCCCATCAATTCCGATGTAGCGGAGCCGGCCTCACGTCCAAGTGAGGGACGCTCTTGAGGCAAATCAACCGTTCATCACGCGGCAATCTTCAAGGTGCCTCCATCACATAGGGAGGCATTGCATGACGGAATTGGCGCCGTTTCACGCCCACTCTTCAAAACCAATGAGCGAAGCCGAGTTTGAAGCGGCCATCCTGGCCGTCGGAGCCGAGCGCTATCACGACAAGCATCCGTTCCATAAGCTTCTGCACGGCGGAAAGCTGAATAAGGGACAGGTTCAGGCCTGGGCCCTCAACCGATATTGCTACCAGGCCGCCGTCCCGCGCAAGGACGCTGCCTTGATGAGCCGCGTCCACGACCGCGAACTGCGCCGCGAATGGATCCACCGCATTCACGACCACGACGGCCTCGGCGACGAGCGATCTTCGGGAAGAGTTCGGCGAGACGGCGGAGCCCCTGATCGAGGAAGCCCGGGCCCTGCCGGAGGCGGATTGCGACGGACTGATAGAGCCCACGTCCGACGGCTTCCGCGTGACGGAGCGCGGCCGCCCCTTCGTCCGAAGCATCTGCGCCTGTTTCGATATTTACTATGATCAATCGGCGGGACGGCACGCTGCAGGTGTTTGAATCCCCGCGCGAAGTCGCAATCTTTATGCCGTCTTTATACCATCTCCGGAATTTCCCAATGGAGACTTGATCTCGGCAGATCCATGTTCCGGTTGTAAGCAACAGGAGCAGGAACATGCTCGATCTCATTTATCTCGCGCTTGGGCTCGGTGGGTTTGGCTTGCTGGCCGCCTACGCCGCGCTTTGCAGCCGGTTGTGAGGATGCCATGAGCGATCCAGTCATCGCGCTCGTCGTCGCCATCGGCCTCGGCATCTATCTTGTCTACACCCTGGTCCGGCCCGAGAAATTCTAGCAGGCCCGGGAGGGCCATAGTCCCATGACTTCGGTTGGTTGGTTGCAGATCGCGCTTGTGCTGGGTGCGGTCGTCGTAGCGGCGTGGCCGCTCGGTCTCTACATGGCGCGCGTTTTTTCAAGCACGCGATTTGCGCCGTTTGAAATGCGGCTCTATGCGGCCGCAGGCATCAAGCCCGACGCAGAGCAATCTTGGCTTGGCTACACGCTGTCGATGCTCGCGTTCAACGCCGTGGGCTTTGTTCTGCTTTACCTATTGATGCGCTTTCAAGCATCCCTTCCGCTAGACCCGCAAGGGTTCAGTGGCGTCGCGCCCGACCTCGCATTCAACACGGCCATAAGCTTCGTCACCAATACCAACTGGCAGGCCTATGCCGGTGAGACGACCATGAGCCATTTCGTTCAGATGGCTGGCCTCACCGTCCAGAATTTCGTCTCCGCGGCAACCGGCATCGCGCTCGCAATCGCCGTGACGCGAGCTTTTGCACGCAGCAATGCAAAATCGATCGGTAATTTCTGGGTCGATCTCACGCGCGCAACGCTCTATGTGCTGCTGCCGCTCTCGGTCATTGTCGCGATCGCATTCGCCATCTCCGGCGTTCCGCAAACCCTGGCGGCTGGCGTCGATGCCACCACCCTCGAAGGCGCAAAACAAACCATCGCGCTTGGACCCGTTGCAAGTCAGGAAGCAATTAAGCAGCTCGGCACCAATGGCGGCGGCTTCTTCAACGTCAACGCGGCACATCCCTTCGAAAACCCGAACGCCTGGTCGAACATATTGTCGATCTGGTCGATGCTACTCATCCCCACCGCGCTGACGTTCACGTTCGGCCGTATGGTTGCCGACCGCCGCCAGGGCTATGCGCTGCTCGCCGTTATGTTCACCTTGCTGATCGCGGGTACCGCCATCGTTTATTCCTCCGAGACGGCCGGCAACCCGCTCCTTGCCGCTGCCGGCGTCGACCCGTCGGCAGGCAATCTCGAAGGCAAGGAAATCCGCTTCGGACAGGCACTTTCGGCCCTTTACATCGTCGCGACCACAGGCCTCTCGTGCGGCGCGGTCAATACCATGCACGAGTCGCTGACCCCACTCGGCGGTCTGGTCCCTCTCTTCATGATGCAACTGGGCGAAATCCTTCCCGGCGGCGTCGGCTCCGGCCTCTACGCCATGATCGTCATGGCCGTGCTCGCCGTATTCGTTGCCGGTCTCATGGTCGGACGCACACCCGAGTACCTCGGCAAGAAGATCGAAGCCCGCGAAATGAAACTTGCGGTGCTGGCCCTCCTGATCCTGCCGTTTGCGATCCTGGGCTTCACGGCAGTCTCGGCCATGTTGCCTGCTGCGCTCGCGAGCCTCGCCAACGCCGGACCGCGTGGATTGACCGAGATCCTCTACGCCTACTCATCGGCGGCCGCCAACAACGGCTCGGCGTTCGCAGGCCTGAGTGCAAACACGCCTTGGTTCAACACCACGCTTGGCCTCGGCATGCTTCTGGGCCGGTTTGCCTACGTCGTTCCCGTCATGGCCATCGCAGGCTCGATTGCCGCGAAGACCAAGGCACGACCCTCCGCCGGAACGTTCCCGACGCACGGCCCGCTCTTCGTGGGCTTGCTCATCGGCGTCATCCTCATCCTGGGCGGACTGCAGTACTTCCCGGCGCTCGCGCTCGGCCCCATCGTCGAGCACTTCCTGATGAACGCCGGCAAGACTTTCTAAGGAGAATACCATGACCAAGCGCTCGAATCCGGAGCTGCTGGATAAGTCCATCATCGGACAGGCGGCTATAGATGCCGTCCGCAAGCTCGCGCCCCAAAAGCTCGTCCGCAACCCGGTGATGTTCGTTACGGGAGTCGTCGCGGCCCTCGTCACCCTGCTCTTCGTCCGCGATCTCGCGGCCGGAGCGGACAACGTCGCCTTCACCGGGCAGATCGCAGCCTGGCTGTGGTTCACGGTGCTATTTGCAAACTTCGCGGAGGCTGTCGCCGAGGGGCGCGGAAAGGCTCAGGCAGATGCCCTGAGGCGAACCCGCAGCGACACCATCGCCAAGCTTCTCCTCCACAGCGACGATACGCGGGACGACCCTTGGGAGCCGCGCGCGGCAAACGACCTGCAGGAAGGTGACGTCGTTCTCGTCGAGGCAGGCGACACCATTCCGGCCGACGGCGAAGTGATCGAGGGCATCGCCTCCGTGAACGAATCCGCGATCACGGGCGAATCTGCACCCGTCATCCGCGAATCCGGTGGCGACCGGTCGGCCGTCACGGGCGGCACGGTCGTCCTCTCCGACTGGATCAAAGTGCGCGTCACCGCCGCTCCCGGCTCGTCCTTCCTCGACCGCATGATTGCCCTCGTCGAAGGGGCGGAGCGCCAGAAAACTCCGAACGAGTTGGCCTTGTCGATCTTGCTGTCAGGCCTGACCCTGATCCTCCTGATCGCCGTCGTGACACTTTGGGGGCTTGCCGGTTACTCGGGAACGACGCTCTCGGTCACCGTGCTCGTCGCACTCCTTGTCACTTTGATCCCCACGACCATCGGCGGCCTCCTGTCGGCCATCGGCATCGCGGGCATGGACCGGCTGATCCGGTTTAACGTGGTAGCCACGTCCGGTCGCGCCGTGGAGGCCGCCGGCGACGTGGACACCCTGCTGCTCGACAAGACCGGCACCAT
>VFQQ010005215.1_pt1 | contig 10919 bp, 3 predicted proteins | sample 3512341 | NCBI WGS metagenome assembly VFQQ01 (sample SAMN10412373, study PRJNA504923) | tailings metagenome | isolation source: Relicate 2 Philex TSF1 revegetated site | place: Philippines: Tuba, Benguet | collected 2017-08-29
CACCGGCCACTGGTCAAACCTGCTCCTCGACCCCAATGATCTTTCGAAGCTCGCTCATGTCGATGGCGGCAGCGTCTCGTTCACATCCACTCAGAATGTCATACTTGCATCCGGAAGTCGTATTGATGTCTCGTCCGGGGCGGCGCTTTTTCGCAACGGAACGACAAAGGGCGGGAAAGGTGGCGATATCGCCATTGAGACCAACGTCTACACAGATTTGAGCGGCGCGCCGACAGGCAGATTGGTGCTCGACGCAGAGTTGCGTGGTTATGGCTTTGAAGGCGGCGGCAAGCTCAGCGTCGGCGGGTCGCCCGTGCTCATCGCCGACCATGCCGCGGGGCTTGAAGCCGGGCAGGTTTTCTTGAAGCCCGATTTCTTCAGAAAGGGCTTTTCGCAATATACGATCAAGGGCAGTCTGCTCAGTTCCGGCGATGTCACCGTCGCGAACGGCACCATGCTCTCTGTGGAAATGCCGGTCTACCGGTCCACTGCCGCAGCCTATGGCACACCCACCGGTATCGATTCCGCCGCCCCATTCGAGATTTGGACACCGCCGCTCTATAGCGCAAATCCTGCCGCCGGAACCATCGCCCAACGCAAGGGAGCAAGTCTTGCCTTTGTCGACGTCGGTGATGTTTCGATCAACAAGGGCTCGCGTATCGAAGTCGATCCAGGGCAGACCATCGCCATATCGGCGCTGGGCCAAATCACGATCGATGGACGACTGAACGCGTTTGGTGGGGCTATTACCATCAACAATCGCCGCGTGGGTATCGCCGGCATCGTGCCCGGACGTTCGATATGGATCGGCGACAACGCAGTGCTTGATGTGGCTGCGCGTGCGGTTACCGCCCTCGATCAGCATCAGCGGCCGTTCGCCCGTGTGTCGAATGGCGGTACGATCAAGATCGGTGTCGCTGAACTCACGCCGAACGCGAGCGGACTTCTGGATTCGGTCTCGCCCGCATTCGTTATCATCCGCCCGGGCGCGATCCTCGATGCATCCGGCGCAAACGCCACAATTGATCTTGCGACGGGCGATAGTTTCTTCGCCAAGTCTGACGTCAGGACGTTGTCCAGTCACGGAGGCTCGATCACGCTTGCGTCCTCGACAGGACTTGCGCTTGATGGAGAGATGCGCGCCTTCGCAGGCGGTGCAGGGGTCTCCGGCGGAAGTCTCAATGTGATCCTTGAATCAGGATCATATACGTCCGTCGACATTGATGCGGTCAAGCAGCCGCGTATTTTGACCATCTCTCAAGCGCGCCGGCCATCGTCGTTGCCCACAGACCTTGAACCGGGCAAGCATCATGGCGAGCTCGGTTATTCCAGGGGGCGGCTGAGCGCCGAGCAGGTGCAGGCGGGGGGCTTTGACAATCTGTCGCTTTGGAGCGCCGATATCCTGCGTTTTGAAGGAGATGTCTCGCTTCGTCTCGATCAGAGCTTGACCCTGCAGCGTGGCGTCATCTCCGTCGCCGACGCGACACCAAACGCGCATATCGCCCTCTCGGCGCCAGTCGTGCGCTTCGATGGCGCAGTCGCACGCGAGATCAGCTCCAATGGATTGGTTCGGCCGTTCCTGCGAAATTCGGGAACGGGAAGTTGGCGACCTGCAGCTGAGAATGCCGCCCGATTGACGGTGGACGCAGACCTGATCGATGTCGGCAATTGGGTCCGGTTTGGCGTGTCCGATGTATATGACATCGCGTTCATTACGTATGACCAGACTGCGAAGGCCCCGATCGAGGCGCCGGGCTTCAGTCACATTCATTTCAACAGTCGCGGCGACATTCGTTTCCGCACTGGCTCGCTCGCCAGCGCGGGCGATCTGACGTTGACTTCGACGCAGCTTTATCCTGTCACCGGGGCGAGCGCTACGATCCTCGCGGGTGCGTCATGGGATGGGTCTGGAAACACCCCGCGTCCGAACAGCACTCTCGCTATTGGCAGCAATGGCAAGTCGGCGCAGACGCCGTCGTCCATTTTCGGCGCACTCGGGCTCGTTGCCGGTAACATCGAACAGGATGGCGTCCTGCGTGCGCCACTTGGCTCCATTCGCTTGGGCGGCATGGTCAGCGGCGGAGGCTTATTCAGTCAAAATAGCGACCACGTGGTTCTGCGCGATGGCAGCATAACCTCAGTCAGCGCGGCTGGCCTTGTCTTCCCCTATGGCGGCACGGTTGATGGCCTCAAGTACAATTACAATGGCCGGGACTTGAGCCCTCCCGACCTGATGGTGCTCGACGCCATGGGCAAGATCGAAATCGTCTCGGGCAAATTCGTTGCGGAATCGGGCTCTGTGCTCGATCTCTCAGGTGGTGGCGAGCTTGCCGGCGCTGGCTTCATCGCTGGCCGCGGCGGATCGGTCAACATTCTGAGAACACCGCTCTCAAACGCCAATCCCGCCTTCGCGTTCAGCGCGGCAGGCAACAAAGTCTATGCCATCCTTCCAGGCAATGCTTCGGATTATGCGCCTCTCATGCAGGAAACGGGAGCAGGCGATCCGGCGATTGGCCAGCAGATCACGATCCCTTCTGGCATTCCTGGGCTTCCGGCCGGCACGTATACGTTGCTGCCCTCAACCTTTGCCCTGCTGCCAGGTGCTTATCGCGTCGAGATCGGCGGTAGTCTGCCGCGCGATACGGGCGCGGCAGCGCTTGGGAACGGCTCTTATGCCGCGGGCGCTTATCTCGGTGTTGCCAATACGGCAATCCATGCAGCTTTGCCGAACCAGATCGTGGTGACGCCTGGAACGACAGTGCGCACCCATTCGCAATTTAACGAGACGAGTTACAGCAGTTTCGCACTCGAACAGGCCGGCCGCTTCGGCACCACGCGCGCGCGCCTGCCCATAGACGGCAAGCAACTGATATTGACCCTCGAGGAGGCCGGCGATGTCCTCGATTTCAAAGGCACTGCATTGTTCGCGCCCGGCAAGGGTGGATATGCTGGATCGCTGCTGGTTCAGGGCTACCGTCCGATAGAAATCAAAGCCTCCGGTGCTCCGGCGACCGAGGGCATGATCGCGCTCGATGCGCAGGATTTGTCGCGCTTTGACGCCGGGACTTTGTTCGTCGGCGGATCGTACAGCTATGTCGGTGGCGGAACCGTTTATCTGCGGTCAAACTTCTCGACGACGGGCAGGATTGTCGTGCGTGCGGGCGCCGTGGTCGAAGCCGGTCAGATCGTCGTAGCGGGCAATAACGTTTCGGTGGAAGACGGAGCCATCCTCGATACGACCCGTAGCGACTTTGCCGTACCTGACTCCACCCTCGGCTATGTCTTTGCGAATGGCAGTGCCCCCGATGACGTGACGTTCAGCTCTGTGCTCATGGTCGCGAACGGATGGCTCAATCTTTTGCCGGCGGTGGCTCCCAAGGACGGTCGGGCGAGCCAGCTGATGGTTGGGGACGGCGCTATCCTGCGTACGCGCGGGACCGTCGGATTTGTCGCCGCCGATCAGCTTTCGCTTGGGCAGGCGCAGCTCAACGCGCGCTATCTCGCATTGAGCCTGCCCGCCGTGAACGTGGGGACGGAAGCTTCCCTTGCTGCCGCGGCGGCGGCGGGGGTGCTCGGCACCGGCTGGAATCTGACGCAGACGACGCTGGATCGTCTGCTTGATCCGGCGACAACGAATCTCGCATCGCTCGAGCGCTTGTCGTTCTCGGCGCGCGATGGGATCAATTTCTATGGCAATGTCATGCTCGATGCGCGCAATGATGCTGGCGGCTCAGCCAGAACCATGGTCGTGCTCAACACGCCGGCCATATATGGCTGGGGCGATTCGGGGACGTCCGCTGTTCTCGCCGCCGATACGCTCGTCTGGAACGGCATCGCCTCTGGAAGCGGCACGGTGGAGAGCCCTTATACGAGCCTGAAGCCCCCCGCCGTGCGGCCCGGGGGAGCCGGCACCGGATCAGGCCACCTTACCTTCAACGCGCGCGATATCCATTTCGGCTACGATCCGCTGGCGCGCAGTCAGAGCAGCGCGGATCTCGAACGGTTGGTGCTTGGCTTTTCGGGCGTCGATATGATCGCCAGCGAAAAGATGACAGCCAACAATCGCGGTATCGTCTCTTTCTATCAGAGCGGTACGGATGCGGCCTCTTATGCGGGTGGCAATCTCACCATCACCACGCCACTCTTCACAGCGGATAGCGGCGGGATGATCGACATTCGCGCGGGGGGCGAGATCAGGGTCAGGGCGGCGGGCGCGGCCACCGCTCCTTCCGCGCGCAGCGACCTCGGCGGGGAGATTCGCTTGAAGGGCAGCACGATCATTCTCGATACTACAGTCGCATTGCCAAGCGGGCGCCTGGTCATGGGGGCACAAGGTGACATCGTGTTCGGTGACCGCGCCCTCGTCGATCTCGCGGGCCGCGCGATCTCCTTCTATGAGGTGAAGAAATACAGCTGGGGCGGCAGCCTCGAAATGGAAAGCAGCGCCGGTCGCATCATTCAGGCTGCGGGCTCGGTCATCGATGTGTCGGCCCGTAACAACAACGCCGGTTCGGTCAGGGCCTCTGCAACGAACGGCACCGCGACCTTTGACGGTGTGTTACGTGGCGAGACGGGCGGCGGCCACGATGCAGGCGGGTTCTCGCTTTCCGCGAACATCATCGGCAATTTCGCGGACTTGAATGCGAAGCTGAACTCTAGCGGCTTCTTTGGCGAACGTCGCTTCGTCACCAAAAGCGGCGACATTACCGTGGGCGGCGAGGTGAGGGCGCATGTCGTCAATATCTCGGCCGATGGCGGTAGCCTCATCGTGAATGGTAAAATCGATGCGAGTGGCGAGCGGGTTGGTACCATCCGGCTTGCGGCGCGCGACCATCTCACGCTCGCGTCCGGTGCCATACTCGATGCGCATGGCACCGTATTGCAGGTCGACAGCCACGGTGCGCCGATTGAGGCCTCCAATCGCGCGTCGATCGAACTGACAACGAAGGATGGCATCGTTACGCTCGGCGAGGGCGCCACCATCGATCTACGATCAGCCGACGGCATTGCGCGCGGCAAGCTCGAAATCAACGCGCCGCGCGTGGGTAACGACAGCATCGCCCTCGACGCGGCGAAGGGTATCAGCATCCGGGGCGCGGCCAGCATCGCAGTGAACGGGTTCCGCAGCTATTCGCCAGCGGATGGCATCATCAACCAGGCCTATCTGGACGGCATTCACATCGACAGCGACGCCTTCATCAATGCGGCAGGCCTGAATGGCGCATTGCAGGCGCAGCTTGCCGGCCTGAGAGCCTATGGTTCGGCCTACCGCCTGCGGCCGGGCGTCGAGATCACGAACACCAATGACCTCTCGACGCAAGGCGATCTCGATCTCTCGGGCTATCGTTATGGCTCCAGTGTCGATCCCGGCGTGCTCGTCGTGCGCGCGGGCGGCAATCTCAAGATCAACGGCAACATCAATGATGGCTTCGTACCAGACCCAGACGTAGTGATAGCGCCGATGCTGGCACCTGGCTCTTTGTCGTGGTCCATGCGCTTTGTCTCTGGAGCTGATCTTGCCGCAAGCGATAAGCGATCGGTCAAGCCTATGCATGTGCTGGGCGAAAGCGGCGATCTTGTCCTCGAAAATCCGCACCCTGCAGGGGATTTGGGTACGGAAGGGATCAGCGTGGTGCGCACCGGCACTGGCTATCTCGATCTTATCGCCGGACGCAACTATCGGCACGCCTCACTTTATGGCGTCTACACCGCCGGCACCGCTTCTGCCGAAACACAAAACTACAGCGGCATTTGGCTCCCTGACGGAGGCGGTGATGTCCGCGTCGAGGCTGGCGGTACCCTGGCTGGTAACAGCTACATGACCGGTATCGACACGAACCAACGGCGAATCAACGGGTGGCTGCGTTCGGAAAACGGCGCATGGGGCATCAATTTCGGCGCCTATTTACCGGACAGCTGGGGTCTCAACGAACTCGCGGGCTTTGCCGGCATCGGCGCATTGGGAGGCGGCAATGTCCATGTCGCTTCAGGCGGCGACGCTGGAGCCATGTCCCCACAAACTCTGGATTTCGATACCGGAATAGATGTCTACAAGGCTAGTGGTCTTGAGATTGCGATCGGCGGCGGCGGTTACCTCGACGCGAACGGGACGCTGCGGCAGACCGGCGGCGGCGATCTCGTGATGAAGATTGGTGGCCGTCTCAATACGGCGCCGCTTTTCAAGGCGAACCAGCCGGGCGGAGGCATGCTCGTCAATGTTCGCGGCGATATCTCGGTCACCGCCTCCGCGATCGGTCTCGTGAGTGCAAGAAGCTACGGGCGGCCTCTGGGCTATTCCGATCCGCGCCCGATCGATCCTACGCGCGCCTACGACTACAGGCTCGATAGTGGCCTGATGCTGGCATTGGGGGACAGTCGCGCCACCATCAACACGCGCGGCAATCTCGTCATTCTGCACGCCACCGATCCTGGCGCGACCGATCCAGCCAGTGCTGACGGCACCATGCTGCCCTCCATGAGTGCACCTGGCTTCTCGCTGTGGACCAGGCGCAGCGCCATTGACCTGTTCTCGGCAGGTGGATCCGTTGCGCCCATCTCATCCTACGACATCGATGGCGCCGGGGCGAACAGCTTTTATTCCTATGCTCAAGACATCACCGATCGGCGGCCTTATCCGCCGGCTCTCGGTGTCGTGGCTGCCGGTGGCAACGTGTTGATTTTTGGCCAAGCCGAGTTGAAGCCGCTGTCAAACGCGCGGCTCGACTTGCTGGCGCACGATTCGATCCATTACGGTTTCAACCCAGGAGGAGAAGGCAACTATCTCACCGTGTGGGGAAGCGGACACGCGAACGACGCGCTATCCGATCCGCTGCGGTTCTATGCCGTGAATGGGGACATCACCAACATTCGCACGGGATATCTTCGACAGGTGGGTGCGATAGGATCAGAGCCCCTTTACATCGGTGGCGGGCCGGTGTGGATACGGGCTGGTCGAGATATTATCGCCGGCGGCGGCCTTGACGATCCGGCTTCCGATTGGGCCAACGAGGCTGGAATCGGCGGATTGATCGTCCACCGCCGCGACAATGATATGTCGATCATCCAGGCTGGCCGAGACATCATCTACCCCAATTTCAAGGTTGGAGGCCCGGGTGTGCTCGCGCTTACCGCAGGCCGCCATATCTACCAGGCCGACAGTGGTTCATTGCTCAGCTTGGGTGCTGTCGTTGCGGGCGATACGCGTCCGGGCGCGTCGATCGTCATGACAGCAGGTAGCGGCGCGTACGGTCCAAATTATGCAGTTTTGCTGCCGTATCTCGATCCGGCCAATCTTGCGATTGCCGGTACCCCGCTTGCAGACCAATCCGGCAAGGTCGCCAAGACCTATGAAAAGGAGCTCATCGTCTGGCTCAAGGAGCGTTACGGCTATGTGGCGGCTGTTGATGAAGATGCGCGGGTCTATTTCTCAGGTCTCGCATCGGAAGAGCAGAATGTCTTCCTCCGGAGCATCTACTTCGCCGAACTGCGCGAGGCCGGGCGTGAGCACAACAATCCGAACTCGACGCGCTTCCAGTCCTATCTGCGCGGCCGTCAGATAATCGCGGCTCTGTTCCCGGAGCGCGATGCCTCGGGCAAGCCGATTGCCTACGCTGGCGATATCACGATGTTCGGCGGTTCGGGTGTGCGTACGCAGTTCGGAGGCGACATTCAGATGCTGGCGCCGGGCGGGCAGATTGTCATTGGTGTGGAGGGGCAAGTGCCGCCGTCCACCGCCGGCATCGTCACACAGGGGCAGGGTGACATCGGACTCTACTCGAAAGGCTCGATCCTGCTCGGCCTGTCGCGCATCATGACGACCTTCGGGGGTGATATAGTCGCCTGGTCTGGCGAGGGCGACATCAATGCCGGACGCGGTGCCAAAACGACGGTTCTCTATACACCGCCCAAGCGCGTCTACGATAACTATGGCGTTGTCACGCTATCACCGAACGATCCGTCGTCGGGCGCCGGCATTGCGACGCTGAACCCGATCCCGGAAGTGAAACCCGGCGATATCGACCTGGTTGCCCCGCTCGGCACCATCGATGCCGGCGAGGCAGGCATCCGGTTCTCCGGCAATGTGAACGTTGCCGCCTTGCACATCGTCAATGCGGCCAACATCCAGGGCCAGGGCACGGTGACCGGCGTGCCGCAGGTCGTGGCACCAAACATCGGCGGCCTGACCGAAGCCGGGAACGTGGCCGGCGCGGCGTCCAAGGCTGCGGCCAACCCGGCCCAATCCGGAGCTAACGAGCAGCCGTCTATCATCATCGTCGAAGTGCTCGGCTTCGGTGGCGGGGAGGGAAAAGATGCACAGCCTGCCAATCCGCAGCAGCGAAGCCGCCAGAGACAAAGCAATAACACCAACTACGAGCCTACCGGCATGGTCCGTGTCCTCGGCGATGGCGCTGTCACAGCCGAGGGTATGACACAGTTGACGCAGGAGGAACGCACTACGTTGGCCAGCCAGCAAGACTAGAGCGTTTCCGTTTTTCACGGAAACGCGGAAACGCTCTAAGTTTTTGTTTTGCTGCATTTTTGTAACGCCAAGTGATTCCACTTGGCTACAAAATGCTCTAGCCGAACTCGCCCTGAGGCTGTGGCATTGAAAAAAGCAGCGGCGCAGAAGATCGTCTGGTCTGTCGGCGCCGTCGCGACCTCACACCGACGCTTGTGCTGCAGCATCATCGAGTGGGAGTGAGCTCGGCATGCCGGCCGTATTGAGGACGGCCGGCATTCGGTGGCGTTTGAGGCAGTCACGCGTTCGACGTCATCACCTTCTGCGCGATTTTCCAGCTCCCGTTCACCTTCAGGCATGACAGCAGGTCCGTGAAGGAGCGCGGCGGAACGCGCAGCTTCACCTTCACGAGCGCGAGATCGCTTTCAGCGTCGATCGAAAGGATCTGGTCTTCGCGCTGGGAACCTTGTTGCTGCGGAGCTTTTGCGCTTCGCACCGCTGCCAGCCATGTTGCAATCGGCGTCACGCTCAAAGTGCCGTCCTCGGCAACCTTCGTCACGGAACTCGAAGGCTGAAAGATGGACGCGAATTTTTCCGCATCCATTTCATAAGCAGCGTCGAAATATGTCTGCGCCAATGCGCGCAGAGCTGAAATGTCCGTGTCCTGTGAAGTTGGCATGCCGAATCCTGTCAGTTGACTGTTCATATCGAGCCGGCCGCCAACGTGGCTGGCCATCTCTTCGGTCAACCTACGCCTGTGCGGATTATGAGAGTAGTCGTATTGCGCTGGATGGTTTTATGACTGATGTTCATCATTGATGACAAACGAGCTCAATGAACTCGCAACCTTCGCGACCGTTGCCACCGAACGAAGCTTTACGCGCGCCGCGGCAAAGCTGGGGCTTTCACAGTCTGCCCTGAGCCATACGATCCGGAGGCTCGAGCAGCGCCTTGATGTGCAGTTGCTTGCCCGCACGACCAAGAGCGTGGCGCCGACAGCCGCCGGCGCTGCACTCTTGAAGGACCTGGCGCCCGCTCTCGAACAGATCGGTCGCGCTGTCGACGGTGCGCGCAGCAACCGCCACCGGCCCGCTGGGCGTCTTCGCATCATCATGTCGCGTTCTGCGGTTGAGATGGTGTTGTTGCCGCGGCTCGCGGCATTCGCGGAAGCCTACCCGGACATCGTGCTGGACGTCGTCACGGCTACCGGCCCCATCGATCTTGTGGCGGGTGAGTTCGACGCGGGTATCCAGCTCGGCGAGTACATTCAAAAAGACATGATCGCTGTTCGCGTCACACCCGAATTGCGCCTGGCGGTGGTCGGGTCGCCTCTCTATTTCGCGTCCAGGCAGATTCCGCAGGCACCAAACGATCTCAGGGATCATCGCTGCATCACCCTCCGGTTTGCCGGCAGGCCATACCGGTGGGAGTTCGAGAAGCGAGGTAAGTCGACAACGATAGGTGCGAACGGCCCGCTTGTGGTCGACGATACCCATCTGGTCATCCAGTCGGCGCTTGCTGGCGTCGGGCTCGGCCTTGCTTATGAAGAACAGGTCGCGGACGACATTGCAAAGGGCCGTCTCATCCGCGTGCTGGAGGATTGGACGCCGCCCATTCCCGGCTTCTTCCTGTACTATCCCAGCCGTCAGCATCAGCCGGCCGCGCTAGCCGCGCTTGTGCGAACGCTGCGGTTTTCCGGGTAGCCTGCGGCGATCACGTCGTTTCGCGTGCCGGACCGGTTGCGGCGATGGATGCAGCAGGGCAGTTTCGACATGTCCCCGAAGCTCGCACGCATGCCTGCGTTGACGCGCTGCGTGCAGATCCGCGGCGGCGTGCCGGACGCAGGAATGTCCTCGCGGAACCGCACTTGAGGAGAACTCAACCGGCCGCTTCGTTTAGTCGTTTGACGGACTCCCTGGCCAAGATCAGTTTTTGCCTGCCGCTGGAGGGCGGAGAGGGAACAAACCACAAGAACCGCCGATCGCGAGCTGCGCGTCTCGAACGCGCCGGCATGGGTGCGGCTTGGAAAAATGGGAGAACGCAATGTTGCAGGCGAAATTGTGGGCAGCGGTGATCGCCTCCGCCTTGTCCTTGTCGGGCGCAGGCGCACGGGCCGACTCCGACCCGGCATTGATTGAAGCAGCCAAGGCGGAAGGCACCGTTACCTGGGCAAGCGGTCTCATCGTGAACCAGGCCGTTCGGCCCGTGGCCGTCGCTTTCGAGAAGAAATACGGCATCCATGTCGAGATCGCCACGGCCGACAACCTCCTGCTGCGCATGACCAACGAGGCAAGCGCGGGCAAGCCGACGATCGATATTTTCGACAACGCCGGCGATACCATCTCGGCCATGCGCGCGGCCGATCTGATCGTTCCCTATGCCTCTCCGGAAACGGCCAGGTACCGCCCGGAGCACAAGGACGCCGAGAACTACTGGGCCTCATGCTGCGTGTTCTTCTACA
>VFQQ010005218.1_pt1 | contig 10917 bp, 17 predicted proteins | sample 3512341 | NCBI WGS metagenome assembly VFQQ01 (sample SAMN10412373, study PRJNA504923) | tailings metagenome | isolation source: Relicate 2 Philex TSF1 revegetated site | place: Philippines: Tuba, Benguet | collected 2017-08-29
CAGCTTCGCAATCCCACCGCAAGCGCGTGTACTCGTACTGCTCTTATTTGATTCCAAGGGGCAACCATAGGTCTGATGGCCCACACCAAGGTCTGATGACCGACGGTCGTAAAACATGAGAGGTGTGCTAGAGCATGTCACGCATCTGAGTGCAATTGTCTAAATCGATTAGATACTCTATAGAACTGGGGCGTAGTACTATTTTCCATACGCTCATGTGCGCTTTGAGGCTGGCTCGTATGGGCTCTTCCGTGTAGGTAGCATCCTTTCTGCAGCACTTGGATGACGTGTGGTCTTCTGTGCTCTAGCCAAGTAACACACCCGCAAGGTCCGTGGTCTCAAGCCCGGTGCCCAACCCCGCACCTGCCACATGTCCCGCGTCACCTTGCGCCCTCGTACCTCGCACGCTCATAGCCCGGATGATGCCAGCGGGCGATGTAGATAAGAGCTCGTGTGGCCTTGCAACACCCTTCTTACTAGCAGTACCCATCCCTCCATGTACCAGTCCCTTTCGCATAGATGAATGCCCAAGCCTGCCACTAGTAGCACGCATGCCGCCCATGTCCGTGGCAAGGATGTCGCCCGGCCGCGTGGACGCCAGGGGGTTGAAGGTGGTCAGGTTGCCCAGGTGACTGGCCAGGAGGTTGGTTTGAAACCGTTGCATGGAGTTACGAGTGCCCATAACGTCTCCGTCTGTCATAGAGTCGAGGAAAGTATTCAAAAAGTTGTTGACGAATATGGACTGCTTGGGTGGTATGTCCGTAGGGCCAAAATCGCTGCAGGATGTCAGCGCTGTGTCCATGAATGGGGCCTGCCCCAAGGTCATCGCATCCTCTGATAGAAGGTAAGTATACATGATGCCCTTGCCTGCAAGCGTGTTGGGAGGCACAAGACAACAACACGGCATGCTTTAAGCCGTACAGTGCGAAGCTCAACTTAGATGTCATCTGAGAGGCGGCAGCACATAAGGGCAGCATGCTGACATACGGGCAAGTTGCCAGTTGCCTCGCATGCAGGTGGTGTGCTCACCTTTGACCTCAATGCCGCCAGTAGGCACCCAGCGAGGCTCAGTGTCCGCCAATACTTCATAAGCTGCATCAGACACCTGGACGCGACCTGCAAACGCAACGGCGTGCGCATGGACAGTGGCGCTTACATGCATGTATGGGTGTGCAGGCAAGGCGCCTCATTGCTCAGGTGGGGATACTGTGCAGTACTCCATGCGCTTGCATGGCAGTGCACACGCAACTCACCAGGTAGTGATGTGCTCTCCATGCGGGACGCCGTGTTCTGCATGCACAGTGATACATACACACAAGCGCGATCTATCGCACACGCGGGCAAGGTTTTGTGCATTTTGGAGCTTGGGGATATGTTCTGTCAATTGGAATAGGCTGACGGTGAAGTAATGGCTGTCACTGGATGTGCTGCGATAAGCTGTAAGCTGGCCTGCGTCTATGGGTAGCCCCCTCACCATGGTGTCTCCACTGCAAGTGACACACACACACACACACACACATAAAGCGGGTAAGGGAGCTGGCTAGGTACACACTGGCACACAAAACATAGCTCTGCTGTATGTGCCCAGTGCTGCTGCATACAAGGTGCTGCTATGCGAAGTGCACTATGATACAATACGCACAATAGCGCGAACTTGGGCAGCAGCTGTCCTATGAGCCCTGACACGATGGGGCCGCTGTGGATGCCCACACGCTGCTCCACGGGCTGTCCGTTGTGCGGCATCATAACGGTTCTGGCCACGTGCATCATCTCCACGGCGAAGTTGAGCACACGACGGCCGGCGCGCGTGCGGGACGCGGCTTGGTCGGATTGCGGGTCCAGGGTTCTGAAGCCCTGCTCGTCCTCGTGCAGCAGCCCAGCGCACACGATGTAGCAGTCCCCAGCAGTCTCGACCTGCAAGCATACGCGCACAAATGCAGCATGAATGTCACGAGTACACGTTTGAGCTCGTGCTTTGAAGATGCGGTGCACTTTGGTCTATATAGCAGGCATGCACGTACCTTTGACACCTTGTGTTTGACTGCGAGCTCATCAAACTTTGAAAACAGCTCGTTGAGGAAGCGCATGACCTGCTCCGGCTGCACCTCCCGGCTCATGCTTGTGAAGCCTACAATGTCCGTGAACATGATCCTGCAGTGCACGGAAGACCGAGAAGCAGAGAATACGCATATAGACACTGGATTGACACTCGCACGTCCACTGTTGAGATAAGGGTCGGGCAGGCACACACAGATACAGGCATGTGGCAACTGACGCTGTGCTGCTGTGCTGAGGACGATGCTGATTGGTGGCATGTGAAAATCAACCCAGCAAGTGCTCGCACTGCTACTGCTTTAGAACAGAGGGCAGGCACGGGCACACACGCAAGGGATACGCACGCAGCCCGATGTACTGCAGACCATCAAGCACGTTGCATGTGAAGATCACACTGTCTACTCACGTAACACACTCGTGCTGACTGGCTTGCTGTGTCAGCTCCTGCAGCGAAGTGGCACACATACACAGACACACGGACGCCCCGCTTCGCTGTGCTTGAACTAAGGGCCTGCCTTGTGTTTGCTCATGACGCACTGCCAAAAGCCGTCACTACCTTTGTCAGAGCCAGCATGTCAGCGCCAGCATGGGCACCAGGGTTAGACTTTCTGCACGCGTCGGCAGTGGCTGCCTTGGCGATACGCTCTAGGATATGCCTGCACACACACACACACACACACACACACACGACACAGGTACCATGAAGATGGCTCACCATATGCTGACAAGTTTAGATACTTTCAACACTGGCCCGTGCATGGCTGATACAACACCCTTTAGCATGAACATAACATACCCGCATGAGACACACACACGCACACACACACACACACCTTGGGAAGAGGTTCTCAAGCATGATGAGCTGGGCTTCAGTCAACTGAATCAGTTTCTCCTCTGTCTGGAAACGGACGGTCACATCCCTGTGACATACCAGCAGCGTCTGCGCCCAGCCACACGACCATGCGCACACACAGATCTCTTGCTCGCTATTCTCCCAGAACGCCCAATGCGCCACCCTCATGCCACCTCCTTGCCCGTGCAACACTGCCTTTCTTGGCACGTGCGTTTCTGCACCTGACTATCTGTGTGTGTGTGTGTATGCTGTTAATGTGGCATACCTTGGCTCCTGTGTCCGGGTGCACGGAGCTGCTGACAATGACCTCGTGCCAACACGGCTCCACCCAATCCCTGCTCGCCTCTGTGCCAGCCTGGTACACAGACGCTGTGCCTGCGTCTGTAAGGTCACACACACACGCACACACACATAGACACACACACACACATACATACACATGTTGACCTTTGATGCCATCCCTTCCCCCAAAGCCACAACAGTACTGCTGCGTGCTGCGTGTACAAGAATGGGTGGTAAGCAACGCGTGCTGTGCTGTGCGTTGGGTGGCTGTGTAAGTATGTATGGCCAAGGTATGATGTGACACACACACACACACACACACACGCACACACACACATGTAATGTGAGTGGTGGCATACCTGTAACGGATCTGCTGGGCCCAGTGTCACTCTTGAGATCGTCATCAGAATTGCGCCGTGACAACTGCGAGCACACACACACACACACACACACACACACGTATCCACACGTATCCACACACACACACACGTATCAGTATGGATCCACATACACCATGGTAATGGAAGGCGACAGGCGTCTGTACTAGTACCGATGTGTGGGAGTGTCAGTGTGTCCTACGCATAAACGTCTGCTGCATGGTTACATAGGGTGGTGTGTGTATGTGCCTTACGTTTGGTAGTTGTGATCGTGAGACGTGTCGGGAGCGCAGTCTAGGAGACATGTTGAGGTGCAGCACACTGTTCTGTGTGTCCACACTACCACCCGCCTGCACACACACACACACACAGACACACACACACACCACGCATTTGCATGGTCACTGTGCAGGCTGATCTACACACTTGCCCAGAGATGCATATCATGCTGGGTTAACAGTACTATGTGACACGTATGTATACCTGCAGCAGGGATATGAGTCTCTGTCTTGTAGGGCTATTTGACGCGTACGCATTTGACCCAGCCATAGACGTTTCTTTCACGCGCCGCGGGGGTGCCGCCGCGGGCGCGTCGGCGGGTGCGGCGCCGGCTGCGCCGGCCGCCGCGGCGTCCGCGTTGCCCGCGGCGGTCGCGGCCCGCGCCTCGCCTAGCGTGAACCGCACCGACCGCTCAGACTTCTGCACGCCCAACCCGTCCGCCGCGGCGATGCCGTCCGCCGTCGCCGCACGCGCCGACTGCAGCGGCGATCGCAGCGCCGTGCGGCTCTGGTTTACCAACCTGCTGCGTACGTGCGAGGGGGAAAGCGGTGAGTCGTCCGCACTCGCAGCCGCGGCGGCGTGCAGCGTACCCTCGCGCGTGAACGCGCCACGCAAACGCTCTAAGAGCTGCAGTGTCGAGCCCGTCGGCTCCGAGGGATCGCGCGCGTCGGGCGCCGCGAGACGCGCGCGCGACGCGACGGAGAAGGACTGCGGGCTCCTATCCGGGCTTGCCTTGTAAGGGATGGCGCTGGGCTTAAGGGGTGAGACACCGCGTAGGCTTGCTGGGAGGGGTGCGATGCCGCGCTCTGAGTGTGAACGATTCAGACCTGCAAGACACACACACATACACACACACACACACACACACGTACATCGACCACGGCTCACATAGCCTGCGCACTGAAGATGGAAGTCGAAGGACACTCGCACCTTCATGGACAATGTGTGGGCTCTGCAGCTTTGTCATCTGTATGTATGTGTGTGTGTATGTGCGTACCTTCATAGACGTGATCCCAGTTGCCACTGTGGGGCTTACGCAGGGCACGCACTGAGGTTCTGATTGTGGTGGCTGTGGTGGCTGTGCTGGCCAGTGTGGTGTGCGACACGCGCCTGCTGCCGCCCGGGGTAGGCGCTCCTGGGACCTGCGGACACACACGCACACACAGACACACTCGCATGTCCTTGCACATCTGCGCACGCGTGCACTCGCAGCATCCAAACATGCTGTAGCTTGCCTGCAAGCCAGCAGTGCTAGAGTGTAAGAGTGTACCCAAGTCACAGCCTACGGGGCCTTGCAGTCTACAACCCACCGGGATGACGTAGGACCAGGGTCCGCTCTCGCTGCCAACCTTACTGAGCAGTGTCTTGAGCAGTGCAGGGTTGAACACGAAGAGTTGTCTGAGATAGCTTGGTGTTGTGGACCAGCAGCGCACGCCGCTGAAGTCACGCGCCGCCCTGTTCTGATACAGCACCTGCGCTCAAAACGCGACCCAGGTATGTCTTGCGCTCGGCAAGACTCCTTGCCGGGCCCGCAGCTTGTGTTGCTGTGCGTCTCCGCAAGGTTATAGGCTAACGTACCTCTCTCCCGTCTTGGCTGCAGACTGCAATGCACAGGGGCGCCTCCTCTGCTGCGGCCAAGCCAATGGCTTGCAGGCTATGCGTAGCTTGCTTTTCCGGCTGTGCTCTGATGCTGAGATGGTGGCTGTCTGTGCTGCCTTGATTCTGAAGAAGAGGCAGGTCTGGAAGGCTGATATCCACGCTCGCGAGGGTCACTGTAGGAGAGCCACCTGCCTCTGAGCCTGGGACAACTGACAGGAGCAGCGCGTGCCATGGGTGCCGTGCGATAGACCGGCGATCCCAGAGCTGAGGAGGAGTCTTCAAGCTAGATTGGCACACGTGCACGGATGCTTGGCTGCCTAACGCGACGCCGTCGCTGAAGGCCTGTTCTAGCGCTGTCTTCAGGCCATCGTTGTTGGCCGTCAGGTCATCCAGGAACCTGGAAGCAGCAAAGAGACTGGGCTGGGTACTGTGGTGCTTCGCGTACAACGCCCAGGTTGCATCCACCACGCACCTGGTGAGCTCCTCCTGTTCCTTGCCACTGAGCTGGAGCTGGAACTGATACTGGCATGTCTGAGGGTCGGAACTGGGGAGCACTGTCACAGTCAGTGCTGGCCCATCCGTCACCGCTGACCAGCCCTGTTCGGCCCTGTTGGGCCCTGCTGGGTCCTTGCATGCTTCAGTGGTCTTGTTTCCTTCTTCTTTTGATGCACATGCTCCCATCGGGCCACGGCTCAGCTGCAAGGCCACCTCGCCTCTTCAGCTTGCATCCCGTGGATGTGCGTACGTGTATGAAGACCGCACGAGTTGACAGATAATACGAGCAATTAATGAGTGCTGACAGCCTTCACCTTCGAGCGAGCTGCAAAAAGCAAATCATTTAACAACGGTCCTGACCACACCGCTGATTACACCTCCGCTGCGCTCTGCACTGCGTTTGCACGAAGCTCCTGGCATGCGCAGTGCTTGAGCATCGAGTGAGGCGCTCAGCTTGTTGGCGATCTGAGTGCTAACGTTAGCGCGCCCACCCCTGTAAGCGCTGTCCCGGGGCCAAGATGCAAGCTGGCTGTACCTCAGACCCAGTACAGGGCACGTCTGGTAGCACGACTCGGGACCTGTTGATGCAGGAATGAACTAGAGACAGCCTCGTGCAGCTTGAGGAAGCTAGATTAACGTATCACAGTTCCGGCGCAACACACTCAGACAGCGCTCTCGTCTTGGTGAACGCGGCGATGAAGAAGCCCATAGTGTCCTCTGCAGCAGACGGATCAAAACGCTGCACGAGCTGCGCTTCTTCCGCTGTGAGATAGCACTCAACACCACTGCCTGCGCTCAACGGAGCGATGGGGGCTCCGCTGCCATCCGCCTGGCTGGCACTTGCGAGCTGCATCTGCTCTCCTTCCCCGCCACCTTCCACAGCTCTCCGCTTGCGCTTCCGGTAGTTCGCCAAGCCGCCGCTGGGGTGCCTCCCCACGAGCCCTGGCGCACCCACTCTGCGCAGAGCCACGGACATGAAAACACATAGGACAATCTGGTCGAAGGCGCTTCTGTCGCACAGAACCGCTCACTTGGGCGTGCGAGAGCTGGCAGGAAAAAACACGCGCATGATGTCGTACCTTTGCAATGCGGGTATGAGCTTGATGGCTGGTGAGTATGTGTCAAGCACATATCGCACGCTCACCTCGTTTTCCCCTACAGGCATGGGCACACGAACACACACATGAACACACACGCCCCTGTGTTAAGTGGACAAGAGCAGCGCTCAGCCTCATACTTGCAAATACTAGCATAGAAAAACTAGCATACTAGCACAACAAGGAGGCGCAGGCTAGCACTCACAAGGGCTCAGAGTGCAGGTAGAAAACACGAGACGGCCTCCCGCCTTGACCAGGCGCACAGCCACATCCAGGAGCTTCCGTGTGTACAGACCACACTGCATGCAAGCCACAAGCGCACAACCCGCGGCTCCACAACCCGCGGCTCCACAACTAAGCAACCCGTGACTTCAATTTTGCGCAACGAAACTGAACGTAGATCACACATGTGCACACACACACACACACACACACACAGCTGCTCGCCGCTCACCTGGTGCAGGTACTCGCACGTGGCAGTCTGCAGCAGCCTAGGCCGCAACCCCAGTGCAGAACACGGCGCATCGAGCAGCACACAATCGAAGGACTCGGGTAGGAACACCGGTGGCGCCCGCGCCAGTGACACCCCGATGCCCTGTGACACTGTGCCTGTGTCTGGCGCTCCTTGCTGGCTGGTGACTGGGCAATCGCTGCTGCCCGCAGCAGGCGTGCGGCGGTTGCGCCGCGGTGCCGGCTCCTGGCCCCGCGCGGCGCGCGCGGCCTGCTTGCGTGCGAGACGCGCCGCGACCTTGGCTTCCCCTGTTGTCTGTGCACACCCTGTAGCCTTTGCTAATCCTTGTCCCGTCGGAGCAACGGCCCCCGCTGCGTCTGCTGGGCTGTGTTGGTTGGCCTGGATGGTGGGCTGCTGTTGGGCTAAACACGCATGCTGAGTGCTGGTGGGCTGAGGTACAGGCTGCGGGTCCAGTACTGCGGCCTGGGGTGGCCCATGCGTTGCATGGGACTCTGGCACTGGCTGCTGCCCTTGGCTGGAGGCTGCGTGCTTTTTGTGTCCCGTCCCGGGTTCTTGTTCGCCTGTACTGGTGCCCCCAGTTGTCTGGGCTGCTGCTGTGCTGTCTGGGGGCTGAAGCAGCGTGGTTGCGTCCATCTTGTAAGCTTGGACACACGTAATGCCTAGCTCGGCGGATAAACTCATGACCTCTGCTGCCTGCGAGGGAAGACACACACACACACACACACACACACACACACACACACACACACACACACACACACTCCATATCCTCAGCAGATAAGGCGCAGATAAGATAAAGCACGTAAGGAGCAGCAGGCCTGAGTGTAGAGCTTGGCATTCTTACAGGCAACGCATCACGTACCTTGGCGTGCGTGCGATCCAAAGCGATGACGGTGCCTTGGTCCCCCATGAGTTGAGCGAGCACAGTGGTCTTGCCTCCTGCATCATGCAAGTCACGCAAACACCCCATGCCTGAGCAAGTGCGATTCGTCCGGAACCTATGCGCGTGGTGTCAGTTTCTGGCGACCACCCTGTACCACTTGCATGGTCACACGTGCGCTATGAGGACCTGTGACCGTTAGTGCACCCTTTTGATCTTAGCATGCATATCTCAGTGCGTGGTGTGAGCTGGTAACCACCTACATATGCAGCACTTGCAGGGCGATATGCATGCGACCAATACCCCGCCTAGGTGAGCCTAAGCACAACATCTCAGTGCGTGGTGTGAGCAGGCAGCTGCTTACCTGGCGCTGCACACATGTCCAGGATTAGGTCGCCAGGTGAGGGTGCCAGGGCCATGGCTGCCACTATGGAAGGCAAGCTCTGTATCATAACCTGGCCTTCCAAGCCTACACACAACACACACACACACACACACATGCACACAGGGGAAAGACTCACACATGTGGTATGCCTTGCAACATGTCACTGCTGTATGGTACGCATGGTTCATGGTATGTGGCATGCATGGCGAGGTTATGGATTCACCCCGCCTCCATGCAAGTGTGGTGCGCCCATGTGTGTTGCCATGTGCGGTGCGTCCATGCAAGTGTGTGCGGCGAGGTACGGCTCTCACCGGTAACAGGCTGCACAGGGAAGACAGGCTGTGTGATTGTGACTGCCACCCCGTGTGTGGCTCTGAACATGTCTGCACGGCTCATCTCTGCGCGGCCTAGGCCGACATGCAGCTTGCTGCGGTCTGTGCGGAGCCCTGGGGCGTTGGCGTGTGGGGTCTCACCCACCACTGAGCCGCGGGTGATGCCACTGGTCTGACTAGACACACATACACACACACACACATATACACACAAAAACATACAGACACATGCGTTCATCTATTGGGACACACGTAGTGGCATTCACAAGGTACAGCCGTGTTGCACCAGTTGCAGCGGTGGTGGGTAAGTGCTAAGCTGACCTGCCCGGTGCCTCCCACGCGACAGTGATAGACACTGTGTCGCCCGGCTGGATGTGTTTGCTGGTTGCGAGCACGCCGCCCACGTACACAGGTGCTCCCCGCAGCACTGCCTCGCCAGTCTTGCGGGACACCACTACCTCGCGGCCCCCTGCAGAAGACGCAGGAGGCTAGAATGCACGCACGGATGCTTTGGGGCCGGCGGAAACCCTTTTGGGGCCGGCGTAAACCCTTTTGACACTCAGCGTACGTGTGCTAGGCGGCACTCCTACCTGCTGCACTGTAATCAATGGCAGCGGGGCCACTCCGTGGCATGATGACAGCTTGCGGGACCAGTGGATGTATGTAGGGCGCCTGTTGCGGGGCGCCGGCGCCTATGCACGCTTGGTGCTCGCGGCGCAAGTGTGCCAACACATCCTGCAGCGTAGACGCGCCGCGCTTGTGGAACTATGCCTTACTCACTGTGCGCGTCATGCAGATTCACTTGACAGCCGCGCGCTTACCCCTGGTGTTGCGCGGAGGGTGTTAACGCGTGCGCACGCGGCAGGCGGCTGGCAGAGCGCGGCGTTGATACTCCTGAATGCCTCCTCACCCAAGGCCCCGGAAAGGTATTCAGCGACCTGCAGGAAGCATCGCGCTGGTGTTAAGCAGTGGCAGGCAACGCGACCAGAAGGAGACCCAAAAGAGCGTCCCGCGTACCTCGGCGTCCCATACAGTGTCAGGCGAATAGCAGGGGTCTTGCGCGGCCATCTGTCCAGCCAACTATGCGCTGCTGCGTATTGCGAGCTGCGCGAGGGGGGTCCTGCTGTGGGCAGGGAGTACCGGCGCGCTTGCGAATACACTACTGAAACGACAGCAGTGTAGTGCCGCCTTGAAGATTGATGATCGGGCAAGTAGGTACGATGCATCAGATGTTACAGAATAGGTTAGCCAGGAAACTAAAGAGCGATAGTAATACTAAGGCAAATGAATTGAAGTTGCAGACATGTGCCGCAGGTTGCGTTGTACTCTGCGCACAGGACGGTCAGGTGCACTCCCTCTCTCACACACACTCGCACACACCCACTCACAAGGTTGCCACAAGAAATCCACGCAGGCACACCAGGACACTGAAGTTCGTCTCGCTATGAGCGTAAACCACATCCTTGAGCACACCGCTATTCGCACACACTTTGTCGCACCCACGTGATCTCAAGACCCGGACCACTAAGAATACGCCAGCCGCATGAGCCAGCCGCACTGCAAACAGTGTCATGTTTGACATCAACGTCAATTTCATACCCAGCCACTCTGGCCACAGCAGGCTGCAGAGTAAGCTGCATCAGCCCTCACATCGCTGCCAACGAGCTGAATGCCTTAGCGGTACGAGGGGCTGGACCGGCGGCCGTAAGGAGACCTAGAGCGGCTCCTGCTGCGTCCCCTAGGCTTGTCATAGTCACGGCTACCACCATAAGCGCCGCCACCCCCACCATAGCTACTGCTGGGGGGTCCGT
>VFQQ010005219.1_pt1 | contig 10917 bp, 11 predicted proteins | sample 3512341 | NCBI WGS metagenome assembly VFQQ01 (sample SAMN10412373, study PRJNA504923) | tailings metagenome | isolation source: Relicate 2 Philex TSF1 revegetated site | place: Philippines: Tuba, Benguet | collected 2017-08-29
GATGGACGCGGCCGTGCATCCGGCCACGCTGCGCACCATCCGTGACGTGATCTCGTCCAATGCGGACGGCGCCATCGAAGCGCACGACATTCGCACCCGGCAAGCCGGCAAGATGACCTTCATCGACTTTCACCTGGTGGTGCCCGGGGCGATGCCGGTGGCCGACGCCCACGCCATCTGCGACCGCATCGAAGCCAAGCTGCGCGACGCGGTGTCCGACGTGATGATCACCATTCACGTGGAGCCCGAGGAGAAGGCGAAGCATTCGGGGATTGTGGTCGTCTAGCGACGAGGAGGCAGTAGACAGTAGGCAATAGCCAATAGGCCTGCGCCACCCTCTACTGCCTATTGGCTACTGCCTACTGCCTTCAATGCTCGTGCGCGCATTCCTCGTGGTCGGAGAGGACCTCGACGATGCGGCAGTCGGCGACGGTGCCGTGGTGGCAGTCGGAGAGCATGGAGGAGAGTTCGCCGCGCAGGCGGGTGAGCTGCGCAATGCGGGCATCGACTTCGGCGAGATGTTCGGCGACCAGCGCATCGACATCGGCGCAGGGCGCTTCGCGGTGGCCGGCGAGGCGGAGCATCGACTTCAGCGAATCCATCGAGAACCCCATGTCGCGGGCATGGGCGATGAATTTCAGCCTGTCGAGCGCCGGCTGATCGTAGCGGCGCTGATTGCCCTCAGTCCGCGGCGGCGCCGCGATCAGGCCGATCTGCTCGTAATAGCGGATGGTGGGGACCTTGACGCCGGACTGGGACGACAGGTCGCCGATCGAGTAATCCTGCATTTTGGCTCTTGAACCTCTAGTGACTAGAGGAATTATGTAGGGCGTCGCCAGACGAGAATCAAAGGGAAATCCCATGGGCGACGGACACGACCACGCGGCGACATTCGACGGGCTCAACGACGAGTACAAGCGCCGGCTGATCATCGTGACGGTGATCAATATCGGCATGTTCGTCGTCGAGATGACCGCCGGGCAGCTGTCGGGCAGCCAGGCGCTGAAGGCCGACGCGCTGGATTTCTTCGCCGATGGCGTGACCTATGCGCTGAGCTTCTGGGCCATCGGCAAGCCGCTGACGGTGCGCGCCGGGGCTGCCTTCGCCAAGGGCCTGAGCCTTCTGGGCATGGGCCTCTGGGTGGCGGGTTCGACGATCTGGCACGTGATCACGCAGGGCGTACCGGAGGCCGAGGTGATGAGCGTCATCGGCATAGCGGCGCTGGCCGCCAACCTGATCTCGGTGTGGATGCTGATGGCCTACAAGGACGGCGACAGCAATGTGCGCTCGGTCTGGCTCTGCTCGCGCAACGACGCCATCGGCAACGTGGCCGTGGTGGTGGCGGCCGGCTTCGTGTGGTGGCTCAATTCAGGCATCCCCGACCTGATCGTCGCCGGCATCATGTCGGCGCTGTTCCTCTACTCGGCGCAGCAGATCCTGCGGCACAGCTATGCGGAGTGGAAAGAAGCGCGCGGACACGGGCATGCGGGGCACGATCACGAGCATGGGCACGAGGGGCACAAGCACTGAGCCGATTGCCTTGCGTTCGCCGCAAGGGGACAGCAGAGTGCGGGGCATGAACAAACTACTCGCCCTGATCGCCGCTATCGCCCTCTCCGCTACGCCCGCGCTCGCGGCGGACTGGGGGCATTACGACAACGCCCGGTTCGGCTATGCGGTGGACGTGCCGCCGGATTTCAACGGCAGCGGCGAGGCCGACAATGGCGACGGGCAGCTGTTCACCAGCAAGGACGGCACGCAGACGTTGCGCGTCTATGGCGGCAATATTCTCGAGGACGATTTCGAGGCCGATGTTCAGCACGCGATGGGCTATCTCACCGGCGACGGCTGGGCGCTCAGCTACCAGCGAGCGACGCCGAGCTGGGCCAGCTATTCGGGCAGCAAGCAGGGTTTCGTGATCTATGTGCGGAGCATCGCGCTCTGCGAGGGCACGCAGTACGCGACGTTCGAATACAAGTACCCGACCAAGGCGATCAGCGCCGCCGACCCGGTGGTGGAGAAACTGGTGCGGTCGCTGCGGGCGACCGAGGCCAGCGCCAGCTGCTAGCCTAGAACTCCACGCCGGCCTGCGCCTTTACCCCTGCCCTGAACGGGTGCTTGATCTCGGTCATTTCGGTGACGAGGTCGGCGATCTCGATCAGTTCGTCCTTGGCGTTGCGGCCGGTGACGATGACGTGGGTGTCGCGAGGTTTATTTTTCAGCACGTCGAGAACTTCGTCGAGCGGCAGGTAGTCGTAGCGGAGGACGATGTTGAGTTCGTCGAGCAGCACCATCTTGTAGGCCGGGTCGGCGATGAGCGCCTTGGCGCGATCCCAGGCCGAGCGGGCAGCGGCGAGATCGCGCTGGCGGTCGGCGACGTCCCAGGTGAAACCCTCGCCCATGGCGTTGATGGTGACCAGATCGGGGAATTTCTCCAGCACGTCGCGTTCGCCGGTGGACCAGGCGCCCTTGACGAACTGCACGATGCCGACCTTGAAGCCGTGGCCGATGGCGCGGAACACCATGCCGAAAGCGGCGGTGGACTTGCCCTTGCCCTTGCCGGTGTGGACGATGAGCAGGCCCTTTTCCTCGGTCTTGGTGGCGAGGATCTTGGTCCGCGCCTCCTTCTTCTTCTTCATTTTCTCGGCGTGGTAGGCATCGCGCTCGGCCTCGCTCATGAGGTCGGTCTTCTTGGGGGCCTTGTCAGTCATGGTGTGTCTCCCGAAAGCAGAGCGTAGGCGGAGTTGGAGCGGGGCGTCCAGAAGCCGCGGGCGCGAGCATCGTCGAATTTGGCGATGAGCTCGTCGTAGCCGTAGCGGTTGTTCTGGCGGATGAAATCGCGCGTCGCGGCGTCCTCGACGAAGGCCTCGAAGGCGAGGTCGAAGTGGTGGGTTTTGACCGCGCCGGTGGTAGCCGCGAAGGCGAACATGTAGTCGACGGTGGCGATGATCTCGAAGGCGCCCTTGTAGCCGTGGCGCTTCACCCCATCGATCCATTTCGGGTTGACGACACGAGAGCGCATGACGCGGGAGATTTCCTCTTCCAGCGTGCGGGCGAGCGGGCGCTCGGGGCGCGAATGGTCGTTGTGCCAGGCGGCGGGTTTGCGGCCGGTGAGGACTTCGGCAGTGGCCACGAGGCCGCCCTCGAACTGGTAGTAATCGTCGCTGTCGAGCAGGTCGTGCTCGCGGTTGTCCTGGTTGTGGACGACGACGTCGATATCGCTGAGGCGGGCAGCGAAGCGGGCGCGTTCCGGGATGCCGGCGGCCTGCGCGCCATAGGCGTACTGGCCCCAGTTGAGGAAGGCGTCGGCGAGGTTGGACTTGGTTTCCCAGGTGCCCGAATCCATCAGGCCCTGCAGGCCCGCGCCATAGGCGCCGGGCTTCGAACCGAAGATGCGGTGGCCGGCGCGGAGGGCAGCGTCGTCCTGGCTGGCGCCGTCCTTCATCAGGCCGAGGGCGTCCACGCGCATGCGGGTGGCGATGGGGTTGTCGTCCTCGGGCTCATCGAGCGCACCGATGGCCCGGATGGCACGATCGAACAGCGCGATCTGGGCCGGGAAGGCATCGCGGAAAAAGCCGGAAATGCGGAGCGTAACGTCGACGCGCGGGCGGCCGAGTTTTGCGAGCGGGATGATCTCGTAGCCGGCAATACGGAGCGAGCCCGGGTCCCAGGTGGGCTTGGCGCCGATGAAGGCCATGGCCTGGGCGATGTCGTCGCCGCCGGTGCGCATGTTCGATGTGCCCCAGACCGAGAGGGCGAGCGAGCGCAGTGGCGTGCCGTGATCCTGGAAGTGACGGAGCAGCAGGTTTTCGGCGGACTTCCTGCCCAGCTCCCAGGCGGTGGGGGTGGGGATGGCGCGGTTGTCGACGGAATAGAAGTTGCGCCCGGTGGGGAGCACGTCGAGACGGCCGCGCGAGGGCGCGCCGGAGGGGCCGGGTGAAACAAATTTCCCGTCGAGGCCGGCGAGCAAGGCCTTGATCTCGCTGGGGCCGGATGCGCGCAGGCGGGGGATGATGGTGGTGCGGATGGTGTCGAGCACGGCGGCGGTGGCCGGGGATGAAACAGTTTTCACACCATCGACTATGCCCGCGGCGAGATCTTCGAGTTGGGCGACGACGGAGCCGATGGTGCCACGATTTGGCCCGGTGGATGAATGCGAAATGAACGGGGGTTTGGGTGGGTGTTGGAGCGGTTCGGAGACGTCTGAACGGGTTTCGCCCCCCCTCCGAGCTGCGCTAGGCGCTGTGCGCCAAGCTTCGCTTGCCTCCCCCACAAGGGGGGAGGTGAAGGGCGGGCCGGTGTAGGGGGCACCGAGGTCGGCGGTGAGGGGGTCGAAGCCGAGTTTGAGGTCGTCGGCGAGGGCGCGGATCAGGGAAGCGCCGGCGGGGGTGTCGTCACGGGGGACGCGGGCGAGGGCGATGGCGAGGTCGCGTTCGAGGCGACCGGTGGGGGACTGGCCGAAGACATGCAGGCCGTCGCGGATCTGGGCTTCCTTCAAATCGCAGAGGAAGGTGTCGATGCGGCGGAGGTTGTCGGTGACATCAGTGTCTTGGGCGCCGAGGCCGATGTCGCGATCGAGGCGGGCGTCGCGGGTGAAATCGAGGATGCGCTTCTGCAGGTCGCGCAGGCGGCGGCGATCCATGCCGGAGGCGGCGTAGTACTCGTCGAGCAGGGCCTCGAGATCCTTGAGCGGACCATAGGTCTCGGCGCGGGTCAGCGGCGGCACGAGATGATCGATGATCACGGCGCCGGTGCGGCGCTTGGCCTGCGTGCCCTCGCCCGGATCGTTGACGATGAACGGATAGAGGTGCGGCAGCTCGGCCCAGAGCGCCGCCGGGTAGGACGAGCGGTCCAGCGCGGTGGCCTTGCCGGGCAGCCATTCGAGATTGCCGTGCTTGCCGTTGTGGATGACGGCATGGGCGGCGAACTCGTGACGCAGCCAGAGATAGGCGGCGATGTAGCCATGCGGCGGGACGAGATCGGGGTCGTGGTAGCTGGCGGTTTCGTCGAGGTGATAGCCGCGGGCGGGCTGGATCAGGATGGCGACGTTGCCGAAGGTGAGGGCGGGGAGGTGGAAGGTGTCACCGCGGGCGAAGGGGTCGGTGGCTGGGTCGCCCCAGCGGGACGTCACCTCGGCTTGTATCTGGTCCGGGAGAGTGGCGAAGAGGTCGCGGTAGCGGGAGACGGAGAACTCGATGCCTTGGCCGCGCTCGGGGTGGGCGTTGGTGGGGCCGGATTGGAGGAGTTCGATGAGGGCGTTGCCCGTCAGATCGAGCAAGGTGCTCCCCCCTCCACCACCCTGCGGGTAGTCCCCCTCCCCCGTAAACGGGAGAGGATCGCCGACTGAGAAGCCGGCGGTATGGAGAGACTTCAGGATTTCGACGGTGGATTGGGGGGCGTCGTAGCCGACGCCGTTGGCGAGGCGGCCGTCGCGGGTGGGGTAGTTGGCGAGGACGAGGGCGACCTTGCGGTCAGCCCGGGAGGTGGCGCGGAGGGTGGTCCAGTTTTTTGTCAGCGTGACGGCGCGGCGGATGCCGTCGGGGTCGGGGGCGTAGGCCGAAAGCGGGCATTCTGTACGGGCGTGCCAGATGGCGTCGGCCTTGTGGCCGACGATGAGGCCGCCGATGCGGCCGTCGAGTTCGGGCAGGACCACCTGCATGGCGAGGTCTTTGGCGGTCAGGCCCTGGATGTCGGCAGCCCACTGCGCCTCGGGGCGGCCGGACTGGACCAGTTGAATCACCGGCGCATCGGTGCCGGAGAAAGGGTTCTGCCTGTCGTCGAGGCCATCGAGGCCGAGGGCAAAGCCGGTGAGGTTGAGGATGACGCTGGGCGGGTAGGTCGCGAGGGCCGCCTGCACGAAGCGGAGGCAGGCGCCTTCCTTGAGCGTCGAGATGACGAGGGGGAGCGGCGAGAGACCCTGCGCTTCGAGTTCGGCGATCAGCGCGTCGATGGTGGCGGTGCCGGCGCCTTCGAGGGCGGCGCGGTAGAAGAGGAGTGGGACGACCGGTCGATTCAGGGAGTCCGAACGGTCCAGTGTGAGGCCGGTTTTCGGATGGTAGTGGCCGAAGCGGGGGAAGGGTTTGGGAGCATAGAGGCTTCCCAACTCACCGGCATCGAGTGAAGGGCTCCCCCCACCCCTGTCCCCTCCCCGCGAGGGGGAGGGAGACCTGACTGCGATCTCCGAGAATGTCCGCAATAAACTGTCTGCATTTTCGGGGCCGCCGGCGGTGAACAATGCATGCAATCTCGACCAATCCTCGGCGCTTATCGTGGAGCGGTCGCGGAGGATGGGGTCGGCGGTGGCGTCGCCGGGGAGGAAGGCGACGCGGGTGCCGGTCAGGCCGAGGGCGACGAGTTCGTCGAAGCCGTATTGCCAGTAGGCGGGGCCGCCGAGGAGGCGGACGACGATGAGTTTGGCGTGGCGGGCGGTCTGGTCGAGCCAGAGGTCGACTGAGAGATTGTGCGACAGGCGCAGGAGGTTGGCGAGGCGCAGGTTGTCGCCAATAGGTTGGCCGCTGACGCGCGCCTGGGCCCCTGCCCGGTCGGCGGCGCCGGCCAGCATCATCAGTTCGCTGTCGGCGGCGGAGAGGAGCAGGATATCGGCGGGCGATTGCCCGAGATCGATGGCTTCGCCTTCCTGCTGGGCCGCGCCCGCCTGCGCCGCGAGAAGATGCATCAGCTGGCCGGCACTGGGGGCTTGGGCAGCGGATGGAAGAGCTCGATCAACGCGATGCAGAACAGCGCCGAGACGCCGCCGGTGAGCGCGGCGATCCCAAGGATGGCAAAGTCATCCATGGAATTGGTGTGATCGGCAAAGATGAAGAGGCCGATGTAGGCGGCGCTGACGATGGCGCCGATGACCGTGCCGGTGATGAGGCGCAGCCAGCGGGTGGGCAGGAAGCGGGTGACCAGCATCATGATGATGGCGGAGATACCGGCAGGGAGCCAGCCGACGACATAGGCGAACATCAGCACCAGCGGCCAATAGTCATCGGTAAAGGCCTGCGCGCTCGCGTTGGAACTGGCGGAGCCGCCGTCGATGATGTTGACCAGGGTAAGGAAGGTGACGGCGCCGATGGCCGGGCCGATAAAGAGGGAAACGACGAGCAGCCAGATATTGCGCTTGATCATGATGCGGCCTCGGGGGCGGACAGTGGACGGCGGGATGGCCCCCTCATTGTCGATAGACGCTGTACCGGCGATGAACATCGTCAAGCCTGCTCTCCGCCCGCCCGCCCTCGTGGTTCGACAAGCTCACCATGAGGGCTAAGGGAGTGCATATCGCTTACGCAGCCGCGCGGGCCGCCTGCTGCAGGCTGGCGGTGATGGCGGCGCGATCGAGCGGGCTTTCGCCGATGACCACCAGCGCCGTCTCACGCGCCTCGCCCGGCAACCAGGGCCGATCGAAGTAGGCGTTGACCCGCGGGCCGACGGCCTGGATGGCGAGGCGAGCCGGAGCGCCGGGGAGCGCGGCAAAGCCCTTCAGACGCAGCACATCGTGGGCGCGGATGGTCTGCTCGATGGTGGCGAGCAGGTGGTCCTTGCCGGCGACACCATCCAGGCGGAGCGAGAACGAGTCGAAATCGTCGTGCTCGTGCGCCTCGCCGCCATGCTCGAGCTCGTGGTGGCTGTCGCGACCGCTCAGGTTCTCTTCGGTGGCGAGGCCCATCCCGAGCAGAGCCGCCACATCGACATGGCCGTTGCGGGCGCGGATGAGGCCGGTACCGGGGCGCATTTCGGCGCGGAGGTGCTGTTCGACGGTGTCGAGATCGGCATCTGCAACGAGATCGGCCTTGTTGAGGATGACGAGATCGGCGGCGATCATCTGGTCCTCGAACAGTTCGCCCAGCGGCGTCTCGTGATCGAGCATGTCGTCGGCCGAGCGCAGGGCATCGACGGCGGCTTCGTCATTGGCGAAGCGGCCTTCGGCGAGCGCGGCGGCATCGGCGACGGTGACGACGCCATCGATGGTGACCTGGGCCTTGATCTCGGGCCAGTTGAAGGCGCGGAGCAGCGGCTGCGGCAGCGCGAGGCCCGAGGTTTCGATGACGATGTGATCGGGCCGGTCGGGACGGGCGAGGAGCTGTTCCATCGTCGGGATGAACTCGTCGGCCACGGTGCAGCAGATGCAGCCGTTGGCGAGCTCGATCATATCCTCTTCACGGCAGGTTTCGTCACCGCAACCGGCGAGGATGTCCTTGTCGACGCCGAGCTCACCGAACTCGTTGATGATGAGCGCGATGCGCTTGCCCTGCGCATGCGCCAAGAGGTGGCGGACCAGCGTGGTCTTGCCGGCGCCGAGGAAGCCGGTGATGACGGTGACGGGGATCTTTTCGGTCGGGGTCATGCGTGGGCTCCCTTGAGGGCGGTGGTTTCGCGGCGGGCGAAGAGCTCGGTGAGATAACCGAGCAGCGGGCCGACGGTGAGCCAGAACAGTGCGCCGGCCGACAATGCGGCCGCGGCGAACTCGGTGGCGAGGTGGGCGGGGACGGCCGAAGCGTGGTCGCCGGTCAGTTGCGGGGCGCCGATGATGTGCGGCGCGAGCAGCAGGACGGCGGCGATGCCGATGCCGGTCCAGTTGCGGAGCTTCGCCACGACGAGGAAACCGGCGCCGGTGGCCAGCGCAGTGCCCCACCACCAGAGCTGGCGGGCGCCGAGATCGGCGGCGGGCATGCCTGGCAGTTCGGGCGCGAGGCCGAGCGCCGGCGCAAGCTGGAAGGCGATGAAGCCGCCGATGCCCCAGATCACGCCATTGGTGGCGGTGATGGGCAGGCCGAGCAGCACCGAGGTGGCGGCGAGAAGCAAGGCAAAGCCCATGCAGCCCAGCACATTGGCGAGCACGGTATAGAAGATGCGCTCGACGCCATCCTGCGGAGCCCAAGCGTCCTCGTCATGCTCATGAGCGGGCGCGGCGGCCTCTTCGTGCGCATGCGGAGCGGTGCCCTCGGGATGGGCGTGATCGACGGCTGCGGCCTCGACGGGCGCGGCTTCGGCAGTTTCGTAGGTCTCGGCCTCGAGAATGAGCGGTGCGACTTTCCACTGCTGGAGGGCGCTCATGGCAAGACCGGCTGCGAGCCCGGCAAGGACCGCAGCGAAGAAGATTCGCTGGAACAGCTTCATTTGTATCTCGTGTCTTTGGCGGCTGCCGTCAGTGGCAGGGGAAGCCGAGCGCGTGGCGCGTGTCGTGGGCGCCATTGTGCACGGTCATGTCGTTGGCAAAGCCGACGCCGCCGACCAGCACGAAGCCGATGAACAGCGCGAGCACGCCCGCGACGAGACGCTGAGACAGAGAAAGAGAGACGACGCTGGCGGCCGTCTGGACCTGAGTATTCATATACCTGCACCCTCCGTGCGGACGTTGAAGCGGGCTCTTCGCCCGGGTTTACGTCGGCAGGTCTCCTGGCTCACGGGTCGCTGTGGTCTGCGGCCTTCCCGGTGGTCTTTGGTGGGGCGCCTGGCGAACCGGAAAAGTCTATGACTTTTCCCGCCAAACTCCCCGACACCAGTGGCATGTCGCAGGCACTCGCCGCTTACAGTTGCGGGGGCAGCCACGGATTTGGTCCCTGATGGGTACGCCGCACCGTGTTCCCTTTTGATCCCCTCGCCCAAGCGGGGTCGGGGAACCAACGTGGAGCCAGTGTTACGCCGCCGAGGGGGCGGCGGTCAACCGGCGGCTCGGGTGCGTTTTGCCACGCCTCGTGGTTCGACAGGCTCACCATGAGGCTACTGAAGGTATGAGGCCCTCATGGTGAGCTTGTCGAACCACGAGGGCCGGGCGCTTTAGCCGCGAGTGTCTTCGGCGGGGGCGTCTTCGCCCTCGCCTTCTTCTTCCATGCCGGGGAAGGGATAGCCGATGGTGACGGCGTCGACGCGGACGTTCAGCTTTTCGAGCAGCGGCTCCGTGGACGGCACTTCGCGGTCGCCGGAAACGGCCTCGACATCGGCTTCGCCCGGCAACGCGTTCTCGTCGGGCAGGAAGTTGGCGGAGAGGATGCAGTCGCCCGGTATGGTGGCGAGCTTGCCGGACTGGAAGCTGGCGTAACCGCCGTAGTCCCACCAGAAGCCGGTCATGGTGAAACCTTCGCCGTTGAGGGCTTCAACCTCTTTCACGGTCATGCCGGCCTGGAGCCCGGCGACATTGTCGGCATCGGGGATGTCGACATAGCTCAAGTCGCGGTGGTTTTCCTCGTCCCACCAGCCGAACACCATGGTCTTGGCCGGATCGTCGGGGAACACCGTGGTCGCGATGATGGTGGAGCCTTCAGGGCCGGGCGACTCGCCGGTGACGACGTTCTCCTTGCCGAAGGTCTCCTCGACGCGCTGGGCGGAGGAATCGGCGGCGAAGACGCCCTCACACCTGATTTCGGCAGCGAAGGCCGGGGTGGCGAGCAGAAGGACGGGCAGGAACAGCGTGCGGCGCAGCATGGCGGTGACCTCGGGTTGGCCGGCAGTGTGGCCGAGCTTGCGGTGCGCCGCAAGGCGGGCGATTTCTGGGCATCAACGCTGATTCTGGTGATTCATGCCCGCCGTCCTGCTCTCTCCAGCCGTGCTGCCCATCCTGATGCTGATCGCATCGAACGTGTTCATGACCATCGCCTGGTATGGGCACCTCAAGTTCCCGCATGCGGCGATGTGGGTGGTGGTGATGATCAGCTGGGGCATCGCGCTGGTGGAATACTGGCTGGCGGTGCCGGCCAACCGCATCGGCTACGGCGCCTATACGGCGGCAGAACTCAAGACCATCCAGGAGGTGATCAGCCTCACGGTATTTGCCGGCTTTGCCGTATTCGTCCTGGGAGAGAAGCTGACCTGGAACCATGCGGTCGGCTTCGGGCTGATCTTTGTCGGGGCCTTCTTCATCTTCCGCGGGCCACTGAAGTAGCTCGGAACCTAGTCACATTCAGTAAGTTGACAACC
>VFQQ010005221.1_pt1 | contig 10913 bp, 11 predicted proteins | sample 3512341 | NCBI WGS metagenome assembly VFQQ01 (sample SAMN10412373, study PRJNA504923) | tailings metagenome | isolation source: Relicate 2 Philex TSF1 revegetated site | place: Philippines: Tuba, Benguet | collected 2017-08-29
AATCGACAACCGTGGACGGCTCGTAGCCGCCGATCTGGAAGCAGACGACGACGAAGTTGGTGCCATCGAGCGCTTCGCGCTGGTTCGAGTAGGTCTTCACCGTCGCCGGCACGCCGAGCGTGTTCACCAGCTTGGTGGCGATGATTTCGCTTTCTTCCAGCCGCTGCGGGTTGATGTCCATCAGGCGCACTTCGGCACCAGCCAGCGCCGGCCGCTGCAGGATGTCGCCGACAATGTTCTTCATGAACACCGACGAACCAGCGCCGATGAAGGTGATTTTTGGGTTGGCCATGGAGTCCTCCGAGTTGCGGCGGATCGTAGTCCTTGCCCCAAAAGCGGCAATGCAGTTATCTGCAGCAGGTCTTCCGGTTTTTAAAGATGGCTCTCCGTCCGCAATCGCCACCCGTGCCACGTCCCGACCGGCAGTTCTATGCGCAGAACCCGGCCTTCGGCCGCTTCGGCATGCGCTGGTTTTCGCCGCAGCTGATGGCCGCAGAGCATCGGCACGGCCATATCGAGATGAACTGGCTCACCACCGGCAGCATGGACTACGTCGTGGACGGACACGCGGCGACGATCCCGTCGCGGCGGCTGGTGCTGTTCTGGGCCGGCATTCCGCATCGCACGCTCAGCGTCGATCGCGGGCCGGCGGATGACAGCCGGCAGTGCAATGTCTACCTGCCGCTCGACACGTTCCTGCACATGCCCAACCTCGGGCGCCTGACCGACACCATGATGGGCGGCGGCGTCATCGCCCTGCCACCGGGCAGCATCGGCGACGACACGCTCACCCGTTGGTACGGCGACTATCGCCGCGGCGATGCGGAGCGGACGGACATCCTCAAATCCGAGATCGCCCTGATGCTGCGGCGCGCCGCCATCGATGGCTGGGATGAATTGCTGCCACCCTGGATCGAGGCGGTGACGCCGGCGACGCGCAGCGCCACGCCGCTCCGTTATGTGGTGGCCATGCTCAAGCATATCCTCGAGAACCTTGGCGAGCCGTTGCGCGCCGAGGACATCGCGCAGGTGGTGGGGCTACACCCCAACTACGCGCTCAATCTGTTCAGTTCGGTGATGAACGTGCCGATCCACCGCTTCGTCACCCGGATGCGGCTGATCCGGGCACGGTCACTGCTGTTCGAGGGCACTCTGTCGATCGAGAACGTCGCTTATGAGAGCGGCTTTTCCGCTCTCAGCCAATTCTACGAGCAGTTCCGCAAGGCCTATGGTCTTACGCCGCGGCAGATGCGGGCGAGCTTCCACCAGGCTTAGCCGGCGCGGATCGCTTCACCAGTCGGGCGGAAATGGCGGGCAATGGTGACCAACCGCATGCTGTCGCTCAGGTCGGCGAAAGCGCGGCGCACCGCCGGCCGCGGGTCGGCATCGAGATCGCTCAGCTTGATGCTGGCATCGACCTGATGCCATTCCAGCTCGTGGTCGAGGCTGAAATTGGCGGCGACGCCGAGTTCACCGGTTTCCGGATGCGGCTCGAAGGCGACGCGCAGATAGCGGCAGCGCGGCGCTTCGGCGCCGATGAAGGCGCTCTTGGCGTGCTGCAGCGCATCGCGTGCGTCGGGCGCCAGATCGGCGGCGAGATCGGTGGTGGTCATGGTCGGATTTGCCCTCCGTCAGCCCAAGAAACTCGGACTCGGAGCAACGGTTGCTCCGCCATGCGGTCATTTTGCGGCGTCATGGTGAACCGATTGCGGCAGCACCGGCCCGGGGCTAGGGTCCGGCCACCAAACGAGGGACAGCGTCATGAAGCAATGCAAGGTGATCCGCGGCGGCGAAGGCTTCCACGGCAAGCAGGGGCTCGACTATTTCGCCGGTGTGTCGGCCGAGTCGTCCGGGTCGGACGGCATCTGCATGCACATGCTGGTCATCCCGCCCGGCGCCAAGGCGAAGGCGCACTATCATGAGAACCACGAGACGGCGATCTACCAGCTCGAGGGCAGTACGTCATTCTACCATGGCCCGAACCTCGAGTTCCTCGATGAGGTGAAGGAGGGCGACTATGTCTATATCCCGGCCGGCGTGCCGCATCAGCCGTTCAACCCCACCGACAAGGTGGCGCGCGCGCTGATCGCCCGCACCGATCCGAACGAGCAGGAAAGCGTGGTGCTGATCTGATGCAGAAGCTCCTCGTCCTGCAGTCGCTGTGGACCATGCAGAACCTGCGCGGCGCACCGCCCGACCGGTCGCTCGAGGACAATGTCGCGATGATCAAGGCCGCCGGCTTCGACGGCTTTGGGTCGCTCTGGATCGATGGCGATGATGCCGCGCGCGCCGGAGCGCTCGGCAAGACCGAGGGGCTCGCCATCGAAGGCGTCTGTTTCCCCACCGACATCGACAGCCTGAAGCCGGCGCTCGAATGGGGCGCGAAGTTCGGCCTCCATCATCTGGACATCCAGCCCAATCTCAGGCCGCGCAAGATCGCCGATGCAGTGACGGTGCTCGAAGGCTGGGCGCGGCTGGCCGAAGAGGTCGACTTCCCGGTGCTGGTCGAGACGCATCGCGACCGGATGACCAACGACCTCCTCTTCACACTCGACCTGATCGACGCCTTCCCAAGCCTCAAGTTGCTCGCAGACCTGTCGCACTATGTTGCCGGGCGCGAGATCGTGCTGCCGGTGTCAGCCGAGACCGAGGCGCAAATCGAGGTCATCCTCGACCATGCCTGGGCCTTCCACGGGCGCGTCGCCAGCAGCGAGCAGGTGCAGGTGCCGCTCGGCTTTGCCCATCACCGGCCGTATGTGGAGCAGTTCCAGCGCTGGTGGACCAAGGGGTTCGCCAGTTGGCGCAAGCGGGCCGGCGCGGATGCCGAACTCAGCTTCCTCTGCGAACTCGGGCCGCAGCCCTACGCGATCGCCGGCGCCGACGGCGTCGACCTCACCGACCGGTGGGAGGAGTCAAAACAGATGGCGGCGATGGCGCGGAAAATCTGGAGCAACCAGTAGACGTCATCCTGAGCTTGGGCGAGGTCGTGGCACGATCCGCGAGCCCGCCCTCGTGGTTCGACAAGCTCACCATGAGGGCTATTCAGACAGCTAAGCCACCAGCCGCGGGCGCTGGCCCATGGGCACGCCCTGCTCGCCCAGGAACTGGACGAAGCGGGCGATGTCGAGCGGGCGCGAGATCAGGTAGCCCTGCACGAATTCCACCTGGCCGGTAGCCTTGAGCATGCGCAGGCGCTCTTCGGTCTCGACGCCTTCCACGGTGATGCGGTGGCCGGCGGCGTGCACCATGTCGATGGCGTTGCCGAGCATCTTGCACATCAGGCTGCCTTCCGACGCCATGGCGAAGGAGCGGTCCAGCTTGACGCCGTCGATGCCGAGCGTCGCCAGATGCTGGATGTTGGAATAGCCCGAGCCGAAGTCGTCCAGATGCGTGCGCACACCATAGCGGCGCAGGGCTTCCACCTCGCGCTGGGTGTGCTCGACCTGGATTTCGTCGTTCTCGATGATCTCGACCACGATCGAGAAGCGGTTGCCGGAATTCTCGAAGATCACCAGCGTGTCGCGCAGCCAGGCGGCGTCGAAATCGGTCGGGAAGACGTTGAAATTCACCTGCAGCTTGATGTGCGGTGGGATCTGCTGGGACAGTTCGCGGTAGGCGCGTTTCACCACGAACTCGGTGAGCTGGCGGCCGAGGCCGTGCTTTTCGACGATCGGCAGGAACTGGTCGGGGAACACCACGGTGCCGTCGATGTCGCGCCAGCGCACCAGCACTTCGCAGCCGGTGATGGTGCCGGTGGTCAGCGACAGGATCGGCTGGTAGGTGCAGACCACGGTGTCCTGCGTGAAGTTGCGGCGGAAGCGGGCTTCGAACGACCAATAGGCGCGCAGCGCGTTGTGGGCCTGCCCGGCGACGCCCATGGCGAGCAGCGCGCAGACGCCGATACCGGCCAGCGCGATCAGGCCGCTCGAGTTGAAGAGGTTCATCAGCGTGGCTTCGGTCGCCACGCAGTGCAGGCCCGCATCGTCGCAGACCTTGGTATAGAAGGCGGCATTGTGGAGCGGCAGCAGGTTGCCGGCCGGGCCGGCCTCGATCTGGCTGGCATGGACGCCATCGACGCCGTGACGGTGCCAGTAGCTGCCATTGGGCGACACCGCGACCACTTCGTGGGTCATCCAGCGCGACGGGGTATCGGGATACTTCTGCGGCGGGATCACCATGCCGTAGGCGCCGGCCAGCGCGATGGTACCGACATGGCCCTGCAGGCCCATGAAATCGAGCTTCTCGTCGAACCAGAAGGAGATTGGCATCACGTCGGCGCCGATATCGGCCACACCGAGCTCGAACGGCTCGAAATCCTGCGACACCGAACACTGCGCCACGCCGTTGGGCGCGTAGAGAAACTCGTTGAGCCCGTCGGGCAGGAAGGCCACGGCGCGCATCTGGTCATGAAAGGCCGGTGTGCAGGGCTCGGCGGTGAGCTGCTTGCCCATCTCGTCGAAGGTGTTGAGCACGTTCGAGCGCAGGCGAACCAGCGGATCCAGCACAAGCCTGCCCTCGGCCACCATGGTCGAGTTGATCTGGTGGGCGGAGAAGACGGCGAAGAGGGTGAGCGATAGGACGAAGGCAAGGATCCACAGGGTGAATCCAATCAGTCGCTGGTGCGACCGCTCTATGAGCAGGGAAATGAACTTCGCCATACGCATAAGTCCCTTCTGGACCAATGCCTAGATGAGCCTCGAATTCCTCAAGATCGGGTTAACTTGAGACCGGTTTCACCGGAACCATTGCCGGCAGCCCGACATTTCTTCCCCAACCGATATCCGCCAGGCAGGAGGACAACATCATGGCCTTCGACTCGACCGAAGCCCGCATGGGTGGCCGCGACAATTTCACCCCCATGCAGATCGCTCACCACACCCTGTTCACCGCCAAGGAAAAGCTCGACCTGCTGCACAAGATCAAGGCCGAGGTGACCGGTGTGGTGCAGAACGAAGACGACCTCGGCTTCTCGCCCGAAGAGGTCGATGAAGCCATCGCCGAAGTGCGCCTCGGCGCGCAGAACGGCGAACAGACCCGCACCGTGATCTGGGGAGACAACTGATGGCTACCGTGACCCATCCCGAAGCCCGCCCGTCCGTCGCCCGCGTCGACTATCTGGTCGATGAGAATGGCGGCAAGATCGACGTTCGCGACGATTCCGAAGTGACCGTCACCAGCGATGTGGAGCGTGCCGTCGCTTCGACCTCGCCCACGAACTGGTGGCAGATCAGCCTGATCGGACTCGGCATCGTCGCCTTCATCCTGCTGGTGCTGCAGCTCTTTGGCGGCACGCCCGGCACCGACGTTCAGCCTGGGACGCCCACCGCCGAGGTCCAGCAGCCGGTCTCGACGCCCTGACTTCAGTCCAGCGGCGCAAAACAAAAGGCCCGGGATCGCTCCCGGGCCTTTGTCATGTCTGGTGTCCTGCTCAGCCCTGGATGGGCGAGAGCTGGATTTCGACGCGGCGGTTCTGGGCGCGACCGGATTCGGTCGAGTTCGACGCGATAGGATCCTCTTCGCCACGGCCGGTGATGATGAAGCGACGCTGGTCGACGCCCTGGTTGGCGAGGACGGTGCCCACCGCGATGGCGCGACGGTTGCTGAGATCGAGGTTGTACTGGTCCGAACCCGAGGAGTCCGTGTAGCCGTAGACGTCGATCACCGTCTTGTTGAACTTCTTGAGGATCAGGCCGACCGAAACCAGCGTCTCGTTGAACTTGGGCTGGATCGTCGCCTTGTCCACCGCGAAGGTGATGTTGGACGGCATGTTGAGGATGATCTGCTGGCCCACGCGGGTGACCGACACGCCGGTGCCTTGCAACTGGGCGCGCAGTTCGGCTTCCTGCTGGTCCATGTAAGAACCGATGGCAGCGCCGGAGAGGCCGCCGATGCCGGCGCCGATCAGCGCGCCGACGCGCGGGTCGTTGCCGGTCGCAGCGCCCGCGATGGCGCCAAGGACAGCGCCGGTGCCGGCACCCACCAGCGCGCCGCCGGTGGTGTTCGACATCTGCGTGTTACCCGTATAGGGGTTGGTGGTGGTGCAGGCGCTGAGCGCCAGCGCGGCGAGGCCCGCGACTATGACCCTGGATTTCATCTGGACGTCCCCCGTAGGTGTTGTTGGCCTGTTCTTAACGTTGATTACGGCAGCACGGTGTTCGCAGAAGCCGGCTTTCGCCGCAGTCCTCAGCCGTTTGCCCAGCCGCCATCGACCACGAAATCCTGCGCCGAGATCATCATGCTGTCATCGGCGGCGAGGAACAGTGCCATCCGTGCGATATCCGCAGGATAGACGCGTCCGGCCAGGGCCTGCTGCTCGTCGATGAGCTTGTTGGCAGTCTCGTCGACCCACATGGTCAGCTGCCGCTCGGTCATCACCCAGCCCGGCACCAGCGTGTTGACGCGGATGCCATGCGGGCCGAGGTCACGCGCCAGCGAACGGCTGAGGCCGTGCGCGGCGGCCTTGGAGGCGGTGTAGGCGGCGAGATTGCCGGTGAGGATCATCCAGCTGATCGAGCCGAAATTGATGATCGAGCCCTTCTTGGCCGCGATCATGCCGGGGATCACCGCCTGGGCGGCGAAGAAGGCGTGCTTGAGATTGACGTTGACGCGATCGTCCCAGAATTCGGGAGTGACCTCGTCCCACTTGTGCCGCTGGTCGTTGGCGGCGTTGTTCACCAGCGCCAGTGCCGGGCCGTGCGCGGTCTCGAAGTCGCGGATCACGCCCTGGTAGGCGACGACATCGGTGATGTCGCAGCGGGTGAACTTGACCGTCTGGCCCTTGCCATTGAGTTCGGCGGCGAGCTTTTCACCGGCCTCCGCGGCAATATCGACAAAGCCGACCTTGGCGCCCTGCGCGGCGAACTCGCGCACGATGCTTTCGCCGATACCCGAGGCGCCGCCCGATATCACCACCGGCATGCCGTTGAGGCTGGGATAGCTGGCGAACTGAGGCGTGCTCATAGGCGGCTCCGAAGGTCTGGAATGGGCAGAAGGCGGGACTGCGCGGGTGTTAGCGCAAGCCATCGGGACGGGCAAGACGCTCGCCGCCAAAACGAAGGCCGCCGGATCACTCCGACGGCCCCTGAATTCCTGCGGTCGCGCCGCTTATTCCTCGTCGCGCACGGGGCGGTCGGAGGCATCGAGATCCATCGCCTCGACGCGTTCGAGCAGGCGCTCGATCTTGTCGACATTGTCGATATGGCGCTGTTCCATGGAGAAGTTCAGCGTCACGTATTCGCGACCCGGGCAGAAGGTGCAGATATTCGCCGCCGGGTGATAGGCGCCGCAATAGATCGGTTCGACCATGCCATGCGTCATCGGCCCATAGGTGCGATGCGGCGGCACCAGAGTGAGCACGATGTCCATGAAATTGTTGAAGCGCCAGAAGCGCTTGCCCGGAAGGAACGGGAACACGCTCTTCAGGGACCGAAGCGTGGCGAACATGGTCAGCGCCATGATCTGGAACTTGGTGAGGTCCTTCTTTTCGATCTGGTCGACGGTGTCGTCGACGAGACGGACGTATTTCACGAAGTCTTCCTGCCAGGTGAACTTGGCCTCGAGCGCACGCACGCGGAAGAAGTCGTCATCGGACGCGTTCCGCTTGGTGTCGAGCATGGTGTAGGCGGCGCCGACGACGCGCTTGGAGAAGTGCTTGTCCGGGCCGTCACCATTCAGGCCGTGCGTCACCAGGGCGAAATAGAGCGAGCGCTGGCGCACGCCGAGCCGGTTGGCCAGCACGCGGAGACGGTGACGCTTCAGCGCCAGGGTCTTGAAACCCCACGGCTTTTCCTTGGACGCCAGGAGATTGCCGAGCAGGATGTAGGTCAGCGTCAGCCCGAGGCCGCGCGCCGCCGAGTTGAACCGGCTCCAGAACGGCAGCTTGTTCGACTTGTCCGACATGGCGCCGTGGCTGGCCGACTGCGAGCGGGTCAGCAGCGCCGAGTCCGAACCTTCGAGCAGTGCATGGCTGGAGCGGACCTGGATGATCGAGGCGCGACCTTCGGCATCCGGACCACCCTTGCGGACGGCGGCCATGACACGGAACAGCGGCAGGTCGTCCCGGTCGAAAATGTCGGTCGACTTGCTCAGCCACTTGTTCGGATAGCCGTCGAACTCGTCGACCATGTCCACGTGGGTGATGGCGTCGAGCATCGCCTTGGGGAACGGCTGGCCCGGCTTGGCGCCGACAAAGCCGTGCGTCAGCTGCGGCGCCAGCGTCACCATCTCGGCAACGAGATTGCCGATCGACTCCTGGGTGAAGGTGGTTTTGGAGAACGCGGTGAAGAACACCGTGTCTTTGGCCTCGTAGAGAAACCACTGGAAGTTGGTGAACAGCGCCTGCGGATGCTTGTTGACGGCAGCAAGCGCCAGTTCCAACGCCTGCGTCTGATCGCTGGCGAAGCTGGCCGACGAGAAACTTTTCACGCGATATCCCCCACTCATACCCTGAATAGAATTGTATCTATGCCGGCCACCCGGTCAACCCGAGCGGCAACATGACGTTAATTTGCCCCAACGGTGCGGCCTTGCTGCCACCCGCGGCGAATTCGTGAAGCGCCTGATGCACTTGCGAAGATGAAGCGGAGATGAACGCAGCCGCTCGGCCATCATCCGGCAGATCGCCACACGAGTTTTCGCGGAACACTTTCTGTCCACTTTGAGATCCGTAGGACCACGCAGAAGCCGGTGGAAGGCTGCGGCAACGCTCCCCGCGATCACCTTTGTGGCGGCCTGATCCATGTTAACTCGCCGTCACACTCCGAGGACTAGGCTCGGGTCGAGGGGGCGATGCAGGTCAGTCACATCGCGTCGGGGGAGCCCGGTCGGCACCAGCGGTGCCGCCCCATCTTCCCCTCTCCCATCCGTGACGACGCGCCGGCGTTGCAGCGTCTTGATTAGGACTGTTCTAAACTGTTATCCAAGGCGCGCGTCGCGGAGGCGGAGCGGCGTGCGGCACCGTGACCTATATCAATGCCGGTTTTTTGGGGTCTAGGTACGGCCCACTCAGCCCAGCGGCGCCCTGCCGCCACACGAGACGAGATCATGGACTATCGCGGTATTTTTGAAGACGCTGTCGACGCACTGCGGCAGGAGAAGCGCTATCGCGTCTTCGCCGATCTGGAGCGGATCGCCGGGCGCTTCCCGAACGCCGTCTACCGCGACGCCTCTGACAATGCCCGCGAGATCACCATCTGGTGCTCGAACGACTATCTGGGCATGGGCCAGCATCCGGTGACCATCGCGGCCATGCAGGACACGGCCGGCAAGCTCGGCGTCGGCGCCGGCGGCACCCGCAACATCTCCGGCACCAACCGCCCCCTGGTCGAGCTCGAGCGGTCCCTCGCCGACCTGCACCGCAAGGAATCGGCGCTGGTCTTCACCTCGGGCTTCGTTTCCAACGAAGCGGCAATCTCGACCATTGCGCGCCTGCTTCCCGATTGCGTCATTTTCTCGGACCAGCTCAACCACGCCTCGATGATCCAGGGCGTGCGCCAGTCCGGCATGGAAAAGAAGATCTTCCGCCATAACGATGTCGGACACCTGCGCGAACTGCTCGCCTCGGTCGACCGCAAGCGGCCCAAGCTCATCGCCTTCGAGTCGGTCTATTCGATGGATGGCGACGTGGCGCCGATCCGCGAGATCCTCGACCTCGCCGACGAGTTCGCGGCCCTCACCTATATCGACGAAGTGCACGCCGTGGGCATGTACGGTCCGCGCGGCGGCGGCATTGCCGAGCGCGACGGCCTGATGGAGCGGATCGACATCGTCGAGGGCACGCTGGCCAAGGGTTTTGGCGTGATGGGCGGCTACATCGCCGCCAACCGCGCCATCATCGACGCCGTGCGCTCCTACGCGCCCGAGTTCATCTTCACCACCGCCCTGCCCCCGGCCCTCTGCGCCGCGGCCCGGGCGTCGATCGAGCATCTCAAGACCTCCAGCGTCGAGCGTGACGGGCACAAGCGCCAGGCCGAGCTCACCAAGGTGATCCTCGGCGATGCCGGCCTGCCGGTGATGCCGACCAGCACCCACATCGTGCCGCTGATCGTCGGCGACGCCCGTCTCTGCAAGGCGGCCAGCGACATGCTGCTCGAAAAGCACAATATCTATGTGCAGCCGATCAACTATCCGACCGTCCCCAAGGGCACCGAGCGCCTGCGCATCACGCCGACGCCGCTGCACACGGACGAGATGATCATCGCACTCCGCCACGCCCTCGTTTCGGTCTGGGCGTCGCTGGAACTGCCGCGCGAACGCCCGGCCGCCAAGATCACCTCCGACAAGCTGATGTCGGGCGACCTGCTGCTGCCGACCGCAGGCGGCTGACACCAGCAGACCATCCGGTCTAGTCCTCGCTGGCGTAGCGCGTGCCCTCGCGCGCCCGCGTGAAGCGGTCGTGCCCGCAGTGGCCGCAGGCGCCGCTGTGCGTTTCCACCGCGCCACAGCGCAGGCAGGCCAGGGTGCCCTCGCGGGCCTCTTTCGGCTTCTCGATCTCCCAGGGCGGCATAATGGGCAGGCCCGGACGCGCTTGCTTGGCGCGGAACACCGTTACGGCGCCGTCGGCCTCGATATAGGCGCCGCCCACCTGCCCCAGATGTTCGACGCCGCGCTCGCGCAGCTCCTGGAACAGCTCGCTGACGCCCATGGTGGTGGAAGAGAGGAACGGCTTGCAGATGACGCCGTCGCGCATCACTTCCTCCGGCTTGCCGTCGAGCACCCGTTCGGCCTTCTTGAAGCGGGCGATCAGCATGTCGAGGCCCTTGTTGGCGAGAACGACGATGGTCACTACCAGCAAGGCGTGCACCAGCGGTACGTCGGGATAGAACATCGCGTCGCCCACCGCCGAGCCGAGCGCGATCACCAGCAGGAATTCGACCGTCGACAGCTGGCCGATGGTGCGGCTGCCCAGCCAGCGC
>VFQQ010005224.1_pt1 | contig 10909 bp, 9 predicted proteins | sample 3512341 | NCBI WGS metagenome assembly VFQQ01 (sample SAMN10412373, study PRJNA504923) | tailings metagenome | isolation source: Relicate 2 Philex TSF1 revegetated site | place: Philippines: Tuba, Benguet | collected 2017-08-29
CGACCTCGGCCGTACCCATCCGATGACCCGAGACGTTGATCACGTCGTCGACGCGTCCGGTGATCCAGTAGTAGCCGTCGTCGTCGCGCCGGCAGCCGTCACCCGTGAAATAGGTTCCGGGATACGTGCTGAAGTAGGTTTGCACGAAGCGGTCGTGGTCTCCGTACAGCGTGCGGGCCTGGCCCGGCCAGCTGTCCAGCAGCACGAGGTTGCCTTGTGCCTCGCCGTCGAGAACCGTTCCCTTGTCGTCGACCAGCGCCGGTTGCACACCGAAGAATGGCCGCGTGGCGGAGCCAGGCTTGAGATCCGTCGCGCCCGGCAGCGGCGTGATGAGGATGCCGCCGGTCTCCGTCTGCCACCATGTGTCGACGATCGGGCACCGGTGGTCGCCGACGACGCGGTGATACCACTCCCACGCTTCCGGATTGATCGGCTCGCCGACGCTGCCGAGCAGGCGCAGCGACGAGCGGTCGGTCCGCTTCACGAAGTCGTCGCCCGCGCCCATGAGTGAGCGGATCGCCGTTGGCGCCGTATAGAACGTGTTGACCTTCCACTTGTCCACGACGTGCCAGAAGCGCGAAGGCGTCGGATACGTTGGCACGCCCTCGAACATCAGCGTCGTCGCGCCGTTCGCGAGCGGTCCGTAAATGATGTAGCTGTGTCCCGTGACCCAGCCCACGTCCGCCGTGCACCAGTAGACATCGCCCGGGTGGTAGTCGAAGACGTACTGATGCGTCATCGACGCGAAGACGAGATAGCCGCCCGTCGTGTGCACGACGCCCTTCGGCTTGCCTGTCGAGCCGGACGTGTAGAGGATGAACAGCGGGTCTTCCGCGTTGACCTCGACAGGGGGGCAATCGGCCGAGACCTTTTCGAGTTCCTCATGCAGCCACAGATCGCGGCCGCCGGTCCACGGCACCGGAGAACTCGTGCGACGCACGACGAGAACCTTCTCATCGCCCTTGCCGCATTTCTTGAGCGCCTCGTCCGTATTCTTTTTCAACGGAATGGGCTTGCCGCCCCGAAGCCCCTCGTCGGACGTGATGATGAACTTCGATCCGGCGTCCTCGATGCGGCCAGCGAGACTGTCCGGGGAAAAGCCGGCGAACACGATGGAGTGCACGGCACCGATGCGTGCCGAGGCCAACATTGCGTACGCGGCCTCCGGGATCATCGGCAGATAGATCGTGACACGGTCGCCCTTCTTGACCCCGTGGGCTTTGAGCACGTTCGCAAACTTCGACACCCGCTCGTGGAGCTGGCGATAGGTGATCGTCTGATCTTCGGTCGGGTCGTCGCCTTCCCAGATGATGGCGACCTGATCGCCGCGCGTCTCGAGATGGCGGTCGATGCAATTGGCGGCCACGTTCAGCGTGCCGTCCTCGAACCATTTGATGGAGACGTCACCCGGTCCGAAGTTCGTGTTTTTGACTTTGGTATAGGGCTTGATCCAGTCGATGCGGCGGCCGTTCTCCGCCCAGAATCCCTCGGGATCCTTCACGGATTTCTCGTAGAGCGCCTTGTATTTTGCATCATCGAGCCAGGCACGGCTCGCCCATTCGGGCGTAACGGGATACGCCTTATCCGACATTATTAACTCCTCCCGGAAATCCGGCTTCTTGTTCTGCGGCCATTATGGGCACTCGCGGAGCGAGCGACAACTTCCCCCTTGGTCGAAGGCAATCCGGCACGCCGGGGCTTACGCTCTAGTGGAGGCGTATCAGGTCAATCCGGGCTTCATGCCCGCCGGCCTCCCGCCTATGGCAGCGTCGGGATCGTCATCGGGCTCCGGGCCCGGATCGTCGGGCGCGTGGGGCGGAGTGAACACCTTGGTACGCGCGGTGCGGTGTGCGGAGTCGCCGCCACGGCTGTTGGTCCGGCGGGCGGTTGCCGTCGCCGGCTCCGCGTCCACGACGACGGCGTCTTCCTTGCTTGTCGCCTTCGGAGCTGGCGCGGCGGGTTTCTCATCTGATGGAGGTGCTGCGGGCTTCGGTGGCGGCGCATCCTCTTTCGGGATCGATACGGGCTCCGCTTTCACGATTACCGTCTCGGGCTCGCCCGATGCAATGAACTCCGTCAGATCCGCACCGAGAATGCGCTCCTCGCTGCCGTCGGGCTCATCCACAGGAACGCGCCATTCGAAAGCGTCGAGCTGGCCCGTCACCGGCGAGGTTGGCGCCCACCGGTCGGAGGTCACGCCGTCCGCGGTCCAGGCCGCGTCGCGTGGCGCCGTGACGGCGCGGGCGAGCCACTCGCGCGCGCGGCCCTTGTCGCCGCTTTCCTCGGCTTCGATGCGCGCGAGAAGCGCCGCGATCCGCCGAGTCAGTCCGTTTTCGGTGAAAGGCTGCAGAATACGCCGCGCCTCGGCGTAGTCGTGCGCCTCGATGGCCGCCAGCGCCACGGCGATCGAGCTTTCGATCGAATGCGGGTTGAGCGCGAAGAGCTGCTTTACGCGGTCGAGACGGTCGCGCGGGCTGTCGCCGATGCGCGCGTAGGCGTAGGCTGTGGCAAGCTCCGGATGCGGAGATTTCACCCAAGTCTTCTGGATGGTCTTCGCCGCACGCGGGGTGTTGCCGCGCGCCGCGAGCAGGCGTCCGGCAATGGCAGCAGACGGAATGAGAGACGGTGCAAGCCCATGCGCCTCGAGGGCGAGCGTCAACGCCTTCTCGGGATCGTCCTCCTCGAGCGCCTGAGCCTGGGCCGTGAGAAGAACGGCGCGGCGGCGGTCGGCCGTCGGCCGGTCCACGTGACCGTGCCGTTTGGCGAGCGCAAGCGTGGCAAGTGCCCCGTTCCAGTCGCCGGCGCGACATTGAAGGTCGAAGAGCGCCTCCACAGGCCATGAGAGTTTCGGATTGAGCCGCAGCGCGCGTTCCGCGAATTGACGTTGCGCCTCGCGTTCTCCTTCGCGCCCGGCTTCGAGGAAGAGACCTCTGAGGCCCAGCTGCTCGGTGTCCGGCGACCCGAGCATCGCCTCAAAGATGCGCCGTGCGGTCGCTTTGTCGCCGGAGAGCTGGGCCGCCTGCGCGCGCAGGAGGTGCGTCAGCGGCTCGTTCGGCAGCGACTTTCTCGCCTGCAGCGCATAGCGCGTTGCCATTGACCGGTCGCCCGCGCCGATGGCGATCATGCCGCTGGAGAGAGCATCGAGGCCGCGCCGCTGGCGGCGTCGTGTGAGGAAATGGCTAACCGCTGCAGGGCTCGACCAGATCTGCGTGAGAATGGTCCAGATGAGCAGGGCAAGGCCGATCAGAGCCGCAAAGATAACGACCGCGCGGAACACGCTGGTTTCGATCTCATAGCCTTGCCACGTAACGAGCAGGGATCCAGGCCGATCCGCGAGCCAAGCAAGGCCCGTCGCAAGCAGGATCACGCCGAGGAGAAACAGGACGAGACGCGTCATCGGTCAGGTCCTCTCAATTTTTGGCTGGTGCGGGCGATGGCGCCGCAGGTGCGTCCGCCGCACCGGAGAGCGAGGCCTTTAGCCGGCTATCGAGCGTGGCAAGGGCCTGATCGACCGAGTGACGCGCGCTCACTTTCTGGAGCCAGTCCTCGATTGGAGGCTGCGCACGCTGCGGTAACGTCTTTGCCTGTGCGATCACATCGCCAAGGCGTCCCTCGTTGAGAGCAGCCTCGATCCGCGCGACGACCGCCTCCGTGCTCGTATCGTCGGCCTCGTGGCTGACCCTGCGCACGCGCACGACCGACTTGGCGCCCGACCAGAGGCGATCGATGACGGAACCGTCGGCGGGCTCGAGATCGGCATCGATGACGGCATTCATCACCGGCCGGAAATCGGCCTTGAGCTGTGCAAGCGTCGCGACCCCGCTGTCTTTGAATTTCTCGAGCGGAGCGAGATCGAGTTGTCCGGCAGACGCCTTGCGCACCTGTTCGAGCTCGGCGGCATAGCCTTGCCCCTGCCCGCGATCGAGTGCGCGCTTGAGGCCCGAAAGCTCGAGTGAAAGCACGATGCGCTCGGCATCCTGCTTACGGCTCTGCTCGCTCTGCACAACGTTCTGCACGTTCTGCTCGAGCTCGGCGATCTTGGTGTTGACCGGACCGATAGCGGCCGAAACGTCCGCTGGACGCGTGACGGACTTGAGCTGAGACTCGACGGAGCTGCGAAGCTCTCCGACGACGCTCGAAAGCCGGGCGGTTTCTTCCCGCACGGCTTCGACGGCCGCCGCAAGTCTGGCGGTGCTGGCCTTCTGCGCTTCAACCTGTTGGGCGTCGCGTGCCTGGTCGGTCCGCACCTCCGTCAGCTCGCGGTCGAGGCGAGACGAGGCGGCCTTGGCGGCTTCGCTGGCTTCGGCCGTAGCTGCGATGCGCTGCTCGACGTCAGCGGGCAGTCCCTTGCGCAGGCTCGCGATCTGATTGACCAACGACGTTTCGAGATCGGAGATCTTGCCCGTTATGGCCGCGAGCTGAGGCAGGCGGCCCTCGGAGTCCGGCGCACTGGCGGCGATCATCGAAAGCTGTTCCTCGACCTTCGCCAGCCGCTCGTTGCTCGCCTCGGCTCCACTGTTCTGGGCGGCTTCAGTCAGAGATTTCGTCTCGGCCAGAAGTGAACTCTGCGAGTCGCGGAGTGCGATGACGTTCTGCTCCAGCTCCTGGAGTTTCGCGAGCTGGCGTTCCGCGTCGTCGATCTTCGCGTTGAGCGCGCCCACATCCGCGCCGTCCTTCGGTGCGGCTTCGAGTGCGGCAATACGTTGGGAGAGTTGCGCCGCAGGTCCGTTGCGCGGTTCCGGAAGGAGCGCGGTACCGGCATAGACCAGCCCGCCGCCGACGAGGCCTGCCAGGAGGTGCGAGAAGAACCCGCCGCCGCCAGTTGCCGCTTTGGGAGCCGGTGGAGGCTCTGTCTTGCCTGTCGCCGCTTTCGCGGCCGCTCCAGGTGCCGATGGCTTGGCCGTATCCGCAGGACCCGTCGACGCCGACGGTTTCGAAGCAGCCGAAGCCGTGGATGCGCCCGGTGCCGATGCGCTTGCAGACGAAGCGCCAGCCGCCGTCGCACTCGATGAAGACTGAGAAGGCGCGGCGCTTGCGGTTGTCGACGCTGGCGACGTCGGCACGCGCACTTCCGTCGCCTTCAGGTCGAGCGTCGCGTGAGGGCGCTTGACGCCAGGACTGTCGGTCCGGCCAGCATCCTTTGGATCGGGCTTGTCGATCATGGGAGCAGGGTCTCCAGGGGCTGTGGTCGCATCGCGGGGGGAGCGGGAGCGGCCTAGGCTGAGTCTGACGCCTCGCGGGCGATAAGGGCAAGCATTTCTTGAGAGTTCGGCAAGCGGGCGACCACAGTGTTAACGGCCCCCATGGGAGAAAGCTCCCGGGCAACCGCATCGGACAGGCAGAAGTGAACGACCCTCCGCGTCTCGGCTACAAGTCCCCCATCGGCAGCTAATTTGGCGTAAACCCTCGCAGTTCTCGGCGACATCAGCACGACGCCGTCGAGGCGATGGTCCCTGAGGGCCGCCGTGGCGTCGGCCGAGAGCGAGCTGACGGGCTCCGTTCGGTAAACGACTGCTGTGCGCACCTCGAACCCATCGCCGGCCAAGGCGCCCTTGAGGTCGAACGCCAGCGTTTCCGCTGCAAGGTGAACCAGGGTACCGGCTCCGGGGTCGACCGTTTCGCGGATGATCTCCGCCAGCTCGCGCCCGGTCCCCGGTCCCTCGATGACCTCGCGAAAGCCAAGTTCGCGCGCGAGCTCCCCGGTCCCCGGACCGACCGCCAGCAAGGGCAGCGCCAGCGCGTCATGGGGGAGTGGCGCGACCGCCTTGAGGCCATTGCGGCTGGTGGCAATGAAACCCTGCACGCCCGCGAGCGAAGGCAGCTTGCCCACGTAATGCACTGTGAGAAGCGGCGATTGGGTCACGCGGTGCCCCGCGGCCATCAGAGCCGAGGCAAGCGGATCCGCATCCGGCCCCGGCTCGGGTCTTGTGAGCAGCAGATGCATCACGGCGTCCGCGTGAAGATCGCCTGCGCGCCGCGTTCGAGCAGCACGTCGGCCGCCGCCGCTCCGAGGGAAGCTGCCTCCGAAGCCGGTGCGTCGCGATCGATTTCGAAGCAGGCCGTTCCATCGGGCGAGAAAGTCATGCCGCGGAACAGGAGCGTTTCGCCCTCGAGCTGCGCAAGCCCTGCAATAGGCGTGCGGCATGAGCCCTCGAGCCGCGCAAGAAAGGCCCGCTCGGCCGTGACGCACAGCGCCGTCGGCTCATGATTGAGGGGCGCGAGGAAGCTTCTGGTCTCAGCATCGTCTTGACGGATCTCGATGGCGATTGCGCCCTGCGCCACGGCCGGCAGCATCTCCTCGGTTGAAATGGCGGACGTGATGCGGTCCGCCATGCCGAGGCGTTTCAATCCCGCGCAAGCCAGCAGCGTCGCATCCGCGACGCCGTCGGCAAGCTTCTTGAGCCGCGTCTGCACATTGCCGCGGAACCCCACCACCGTCACGTCCGGACGAATGCGCTTCACCTGAGCTTGCCGTCTGAGGCTCGACGTGCCGACGACGGCCCCTTCCGGCAACTCCGCGAGCGAACCGTACTTGAGGGAGATGAAGGCATCGCGGACGTCCTCGCGCGGGAGCACGGCGCCGATACCGAGGCCTTCGGGAAGCTCGGTCTGCATGTCCTTCATGGAATGCACGGCGAGGTCGATCTCGCGCGCAATCAGCGCCTCCTCGATTTCCTTGGTAAAGAGGCCCTTGCCGCCAACCTCCGCGAGCGGCCGGTCGAGGATCATGTCGCCGGTGGTCTTGTAAATTCGGATCTCGATCTGCTCCGCGCTCAGGCCGTGAGCCGCCATCAGCCGATCCCGGACCTCGTGGGCCTGGGCGAGTGCGAGGGGCGAACCGCGCGTTCCGATACGAAGGGTGCGAGCTTGCAAGTCGAGGGCTCCAAGTGTTAGGGCCACGGCCTAACCGGCCGGGCGGCGCCATTAATGCCCCCGCGCGGCCACGAACGCAAACGGGACCAGGACGTGCCGGCGGAAGAGAGTAAATCGACGCCTTTGGGGACTCCGCTTGTCGTGCTCGGCATCGAGACGAGCTGCGACGAAACGGCCGCGTCCGTCGTGTCCCGGGACGGCGAGGCGCGCGGACGCATCCTGTCCAACGTGGTCCGGTCCCAGCTTGCCGAGCACCGGCCCTATGGCGGCGTTGTCCCGGAAATTGCCGCGCGCGCCCATGTCGATTGCCTTGACGCGATCATTGCAGTGGCGCTGGAGGAGGCCGGCGTCGGCTTGGCTGACCTATCGGGGATTGCCGCAACCGCAGGTCCCGGCCTCAACGGTGGTCTCGTTGTTGGGCTTGTGACCGGCAAGACCTTGGCGCTGGCGAGCGGCAAGCCTTTCCTTGCCATCAATCACCTCGAAGCGCATGCGCTGACAGTCGGTCTGACCGACGGTCTTCCGCCGCCCTATCTTATGCTTCTTGTCTCGGGCGGGCATACACAAACATTGCTGGTCGAGGACGTGGGCCGCTATCGCCGGCTGGGCACCACCATCGACGACGCCATTGGAGAAGCCTTCGACAAGACGGCGAAGCTGCTCGGGCTTGGCTATCCGGGCGGACCGGAAGTCGAGCGGGCGGCGCGTTCCGGAGATCCGGGCCGTTTCCCTTTGCCGCGCCCCATGCTGGGTCGCGCCGAGCCGCACTTTTCCCTTGCTGGCCTCAAGACGGCGCTGCGCCAGCGGGCGGAGGCAGCAGCACCTCTCTCGGAGCGCGACATCGCCGATCTCTGCGCGGCATTCGAGGCTGCTGTGTGCGACGTCATTGCCGACCGTGTGGCGCGTGCGATGGAACTGGCCGAGCCGGCCTTCGGACCCGGTACGCCGCGTTGGCTGACGGTTGCAGGAGGCGTCGCGGCAAACAAGAGCATCTCCACGGCACTGACCCGTGTTGCGAATGAGCACGGCTTTAGCCTCGCCGTTCCGCCACCCGCCCTCTGCACGGACAACGGCGCGATGATCGCATGGGCCGGCGCGGAGCGCCTTGCGCGCGGTCTCGTCGACGGGCTGGACTTCGCCGCCAAACCCCGCTGGCCGCTCGATCCCGGCGCGCCGGCCGCCATCGGAGCGGGCGTCAAGGCGTGATCACTTGTGAGTTGATATCGACGACCACGGAACCGTCGCAGGCCTGCATCATGCTATGCCTACGGAACGAAGGGATGGGCAGGCCATGAGCATGGATCGTTTTGGAGTGATCGGCGGCGGCGCCTGGGGCACGGCGCTCGCTCAGACGCTGGCTCTTTCGGGCCGCGATGTCGTGCTCTGGGCACGCGAGCCCGAAACCGTGGACGACATCAACACACGCCGCGTGAATCGCGCGTTCCTTCCGGGCGTGTCGCTCGATCGGCGGATCTTGGCCACTGGAAAGGTCGAAGACTGCGCATCCGCGGATGCGATCCTGCTGGTCTGTCCGGCGCAACACGTGCGTGCGGTGACGAAGGTGCTCGCACCAGTTGCGCGTCCGGGCCAGCCGCTGATCGTGTGTGCCAAGGGCGTGGAGCAGACGACGGGCAAGCTCCTGGGTGAGATCCTCGCCGAAACCGTCCCCGACATGACGCTGGCTGTTCTTTCCGGTCCGAGCTTTGCAGCGGACGTGGCCCGCGGGCTTCCCGCGGCGCTCACCATCGCTTGCCGCGACGAGCGTCTCGGAAAAGTGCTCGCCGAGCGGGTTGGCGACCGCCAGCTCCGCCTCTACTGGTCCGACGACATCGTCGGCGTCGAGCTTGGCGGAGCCCTCAAGAACGTGCTCGCGATCGCGGCCGGGATCGTGGACGGCAAGGGACTTGGAGCCAGCGCGCACGCGGCGCTGGTCACGCGCGGGTTTGCCGAGATGCGCCGCCTCGGCCGCGTCCTCGGCGCACGGCCTGAAACCATGATGGGGCTCTCCGGCCTCGGCGACCTTGTGTTGACGTGCGGCAGTCCTCAATCGCGCAACATGAGCCTCGGGCGCGCGCTGGGACACGGGGAGACGCTTGCCGCCGTTCTTGGCGCGCGCGTCTCCGTGACGGAAGGCGTGTACACGGCTGCGGCCGTCGTGCGCCTGGCCGAGGAAAAGCGCGTTGAAATGCCGATCACCGAAGCGGTGCATGCCATCCTCGAAGGCCGCGTGTCGGTCGATGACGCCATCTCCGGCCTCATGAGCCGCCCCTTCAAGGCCGAGGACTGACGCCTCCGGCTTCGCGGCTTGAGCCTTGTCGAATATGGCGTAAGGTCGGCGCGAACCCGAGTGCAGAGGCGCGAGACGACTGCGATGGCTTACTGGCTGCTGAAATCCGAACCCGACGCGTTTTCGTGGGACGACCTGATCGCCAAGGGCGCCAAAGGCGAACCCTGGTCCGGCGTTCGCAACTTCACCGCCCGCAACAACATGAAGGCCATGCAGCTCGGCGATCTCTGCTTCTTCTACCATTCGAACATCGGCAAGGAGGTTGTGGGCATCTGCGAGGTCATCGCCCTGGCGCATCCGGACCCGACCGACGACACCGGCAAATGGAAATGTGTGGACGTGAAGGCCATCGAGCCCCTTCCTCGCCCCGTGACGCTGGAGGACGCAAAAGCGAATCCGCGCCTCGCCGAGATGTCGCTCGTGAAGTCGTTCCGGCTGTCGGTTCAGCCTGTCACCGAGAAGGAATGGGCCGAAGTCTGCAAGATGGGCGCCCTGTCTCCGTCGAAGCGTTCGAAGAAAGCATGAGCAGCGTCGACCTCACAGCACAGACGCCGTTGGATCCCAACGACGACGATCAGGCGCTGAGCTTCATCGAAGCCAATACGCGTGTGCTCAGTCCTCCGCTTGTGCCGGAGATCAAGCTCCACCTCGCCGAGGAGAGCGTGCCGATCTGGCAGAAGACCGAGGAGGAGCTGGGCCAGATGAACGTCCCGCCGCCCTACTGGGCATTCGCCTGGGCGGGTGGACAGGCCCTTGCCCGCTATCTGCTGGATAACGCGGAGCTTGTTGCCGGGCGCTCGGTGCTCGACCTTGGCTCGGGTTCCGGCCTGACCGCCATCGCGTCGAGGCGGGCCGGCGCAGCCTATGTGCGCGCGGCGGACATCGACACGCTGGCGCTCGCGGCGGTCCGCCTCAATGCGGCACTGAACGAGGTCGACATCGCAACCACATCCGAAGATCTGCTCGCGCGTGCGCCCGAGCCGACGGATGTCGTTTTGGTCGGAGACCTGTTTTACGAGCGCGAGCTAGCGGAACGCGTCACGGCCTACATCGAGAAGGCAGCGGCGGCAGGCGCGCGCGTGCTGATCGGAGATCCGAAGCGCAGCTATTTTCCGGCGGGCCGTTTCACGCTTGCCGCGGAATATCAGGTGCCGGTCACCCGCGAACTCGAGGACGCCGAGATCAAGCGCACGTCCGTGTGGCAGCTCTGATCGTGGTGTCACTGAGACGTGCCGGGCTCGTCATGGCGCCGAAGCAGTTTGCCATGCAAGGCGCGCGCGGTGGCTTCGATTTCCCTGAGCCGCCCGTGCCGCATTTCCGCCGCCACGATCTTCATGGCCGCTGAGAGGGTCACGGGATGCGTGAGGCCGTAGCGCACCATGATCCGGAGGGCTTCCTCGTCGGCCGTATCCTCGAGCCGGATCGGCTGACGCATGCGCGCGATCATATCGTCCAGAACAGGGTTCCGCGACGTCATGGCTGGCTCCCCTCCGTCGTGTGGAGTGACGGCATCGTCGGATTGGATAACGCGCCGGGACCCAAGTGCGGTTCCGAGAATGGGGATTTCGTAAGGATACCCCATCCGGCCGCTAAAAAGGGGGGAAGCGAGGGGGTGTGAAGTCGGCCTTGAACCCTGGACGAAATCAGCCTATCAAGGCGCGCCGATGGGCCTTCTAGGCCTCAAACCAAGGCGCAGCCGCAATAGCTCAGTTGGTAGAGCACGTCATTCGTAATGACGGGGTCACAGGT
>VFQQ010005225.1_pt1:0-2500 | contig 10909 bp, 20 predicted proteins | sample 3512341 | NCBI WGS metagenome assembly VFQQ01 (sample SAMN10412373, study PRJNA504923) | tailings metagenome | isolation source: Relicate 2 Philex TSF1 revegetated site | place: Philippines: Tuba, Benguet | collected 2017-08-29
CACACATGTAGACTCACACGTGGTCCCACATTTCAGCGTCCTGAGACTGCGCCGTTTTTCATGTCATTGGTCTGGTACGTGTGTGCGTGGGGTAAAGAAGAGTGTGTGTGTGTGTGTGTGTCTCCAACGTGTGTGTCAGCACTCACCTCTATACAGGACGCTTCCATCTGGTATTCCCACTCGGCCTGTTGTTGCAACATGTTGGCGGTCATGACGATCTGCAGGACACACACACGCACACAGACACTTAAAAGGCCCATGCGAACGGGCACTGGTATATTCCTTTCTGTGCCTGTTCAGGAGTACCACATAGCAGAGCCAGGCTGCAGATAGGTATACGTGTGTGCGTGTGTGTCATTCCTGCTCGCGCGCGCGCGCGCGTGTGTGTGCGTGTGCGTGTGTCTATCGCGCGTGTGCGCGTGTGTGTTCCCCTTTCCTTACGGGTGGACGTGTGTGTGTGTGTGTGTGTGTGTGTGTATGCTCACCTTCTCCACGGCCCTAGGTATAATCCCCCTGCCAGTAGGGTCATCTGTACCCTGCATAGTGTACGTCTTACCCGCACCCGTCTGACCGTAACTAAACAAACAGACATGGTAACCGTCCAGTGCTGACTGGACCAACTCTGACACACCAGAAAACACCTGCACGATGTGACACACACACACACACACACACACACACCACAATGACTCCGGGCAGAGAGGCAGCGTATACACATATACACTAGCTGCCCAGATGCATTTCGCTTGTTGCTACACGGGCTGCTAGGCACACGTAAGGCCGCCTTGGCAGCCTATGCATACGTGTGTGTGTGTGTGTGTGTGTGTCACACGCACCTCTTCCTGTGACGTTCCCGGTGCGAACACTCTGTCATACTGAAAGGGATGATCCTTGCCCTCCACCTGTTTCTCACACACACACACACACACACCAGCTAACAGTGTGTGAGAGGGGGCGGGGCGTGAAAGAGCAACAGATCGATGAGTCCACGGCCAGGCCTTTGCACTTCGCAATACAAGCGTCGTGCTGCACTACGCTTGCACTAGGCCGTGCTGCATTACGTGCTGCCTGCACTGCCTGCACCCGCTGACTAGCCATGCTGCCCGCGTGCACTGACTAGCACTGCTGCCTGCACCCGCTGCCTGCACCCGCTGACTCGCACTGCTGCAAGCTGCTCATACCTCACTCTCACCTGTATGTTTACACTGCACTGGTCAGCCGCACACCGGATCACAGGGGTGGGGTGCGGCCGCACACGACAGTACACACGGATCTGTGTACACACACACACACACACACACACATTCTTTCTCCCCCTCTGCCTCTTTCGCGCGCAGTCAAGAGATGTCAAGCTATGCACCGGCTTGTAGGCGTGCGTGTGCGTGTGTGCGCGCGAAGCGCTCGCTCGCTCATGTGTGTGTGTGTGTGTGTGTGTGTGTGTGTACATGACTATGTAACATACTAGCATCTCACTCACGTTGCCCCTGAGTGACACGAGTTCGTTGTGTACTTTGCGTACGTGTGCGTGTGTACGTGTGTGCATGCATGGGCGTGTTATGTGTTACACAGATTCACACTACTCACATTCCCTCTGAGTGACACGAGTTCGTTGTGTAGTTTGCGTCGCGTGGCCTCAGCAGAGGCTGCAGCCGCCTGTAGTGTGGATATGCGTCCTAGCAGCCCCACCACCACATCCCTCTGACCCCCTGCCTCGCCTAGCACCTCCTTGAGAGCTGCGAACTCGCCTGTGTGACACACACACACACATAACCGTAGCTATGCGTGTCCGTAAGCTGTCATGGCTTCGCACACACACACACACACACACATGGGCTCACCTTCCAGCACAGCCAGTCTCTCGTCCTTTACAGATATTTCATGTCTAAGTGTTGACACCTCTGTGTGTAGTGTGTCTGTTTCTTGGCGGGCTGTGAGCGCCTTGGACTCTGCGTCCTGAACCTGACCCTCGCAAAACTCGATCTGTGTGTACACACACACACACACACACACACACACACACAGACATATGGGCTCTAGTGTATAACCTGTACAGGCTTGCGTGTGTGTGTGTGTTGGGGGGAGGCGGGGGAGGGCGCAACAAAGAAAGCCTCTCAGCACACACGAACACACGCGCTCACACACACACACACACACTTTTACTCTGCCAGCCAAGCTCTTTCTTTATGCACACGCGAGCAGACAGGAAGTCACAGTGCGGATCTATGGCCGCTGCTCAGGCAAAGAGCACAAGCATTATTGTGTGACATCGCGTACGCGTGCACGCACACACACACACACTTGCGCGCGCGCACACACACACACACCTGGTGTTTGAGCTGTGTTATTTCATCGCCCCTCTGTGCCGCCTGCCTCAGCGCCACAGCCAGCGCTGCCGCGTCCCTCTCTCTCTGTGCCAGCTGATCTGACAGGGCTGTTTTGAGGGCTGTCTTCTCCTCACACAGGGCTGTCTCGCGGGTACTGGCCTCTGACGCTGCAGCCT
>VFQQ010005225.1_pt1:5000-10909 | contig 10909 bp, 20 predicted proteins | sample 3512341 | NCBI WGS metagenome assembly VFQQ01 (sample SAMN10412373, study PRJNA504923) | tailings metagenome | isolation source: Relicate 2 Philex TSF1 revegetated site | place: Philippines: Tuba, Benguet | collected 2017-08-29
GTGACCAGGCTTGTTCGTGTTGTGCTGTCCTTCGCTGAGATCAAGGGTGTTTGGAGTGCTGTCAGGATTGGTCCTAGGCTGCTTTCGCTGTGAGCACGGATACATGCGCAACTCCTGCACTGGCATCCACTAGCTCTGCTTGCCTGCAAGCTCCTGTATGCGTGATGCCTCTGTGGCCCCGTCCTTAGTACGCTGCAGCTGTTTGTGCAGCCCCTCGTCACACAGTGTGGTCAACTCGGGGTCGAGGAACGTCTGGCGCGCTGCTTGAAGCGCCTGTGTCACACACACAGACACACACACACACACACACATGTATGAGACCCTGCCAGGTGTTTTTGACAGTGCGTATATCAAGAAGAACTGCACAAGCGTGAGAAGAGAGCATGTTTGCAGGCTGTTGTGGGGTTGCGCGTCAGAGGTATGTGTGCGTGTGTGTGTGTGTGTGTGTGTGTGTCACAGCCGTACCTGGCTTGTGTTGGGTATAGTAGCAGGAAAGGAGAACAGTGCATCTGGCCCCGCCGCTCCAAACGCCCCACTCGTGCCAGCCATTGGGCAGTTATGGTCCTGAGACGACACAGCTGCTGCAGCCCGCGCTACCAGCTCTGTCGCTGTAACTGACAGCCCAGAGCTGATAGCGGGTGCGGCGGGCGCGGCGGGCGCACTGAGCGGTGCGGGTGCAGGTGCCGGTAGCGCAGGAGCCGCTGGCTGAACAGGGGCAGGCTCTGGCAGGGTCACAGACATGGGTACTGGCTTGCTTGGTGCTTCTGCGGCAGCTGGGATGCTGGATGCTACAGCGGCCTGGACTGTGCTTGCTTCTGCGCTGGCGGGCGCTGCCCAGGATAAGTCTGGAAGCTCGGGCCGCTGTGTCCACACGTTTGCTGGCGCCGGTGCGATAGGGAGCGTGCTGGCTGCGCTATGGGGCACAGGGAGTGCTGCTGAAGGCCCGCAAGGTGCTGGTTGCTGGTGGGAGAGCTGCTTGGCGAGGGAGGAGGCCCCGTTGCCTATGAGCGACTCTCTGCGTGAGGAGGTGGTGGGCAGGGCCGTTAGCTGCTGCTGCAGCGAGTCAAACTCTGAGCGGAGCTTGGCGAGGTCAGAGCTCCACGAGTTGCCTGTGCTGCCCGCGTCCTGGAGGGGACCAGGTGCCCGGCGGGGTCTAGCGGCCATTGAACCGGCCTCTGCTTTGCCCGCTTCTGGAATGGCAGGGAGACCTGGCTGCTGCGACACATGCTGTTGAGCGCTCTTGGCCTGCTGAGGAGGTGCTCTGGGTGCAGTCAAAGTGGACCCGGAGGTCAAGGGTAGGCCCAACAGGGCAGCTAGCCCGGGGTCGTTCTCGTCCATTGTCAGTGCACAGCTGCTGGTAGCAGCAACATGTCTGGTAGCTCTGCAGGGTGTGCCAGGGGGAACAGCTGTCGCCATACGTTATCAACTTCGCACGTTTGTCACGAATCTGGGCTGACAGCCCGCGCTCATTCCTTGCCCCTTTGCACGCTTGCCCTTTCCAGAGTACACGACACGATGGCTTTCTCTCCGATCTACAAGAAGCTGATGGCATCATCTGCCAGGGCCAGGATGCCGCAAGAAGACGAGGAGATGCCCTTGGCTGCAGGCTTTGTGCCTGTGTCCACAGGCAATCAGCAAATATGTAGCAAGGCTGGCGCAGCGGAGTCAGCAGGGGCCTTTGTGGCCGCAAGACAGGCTTCCCGTAGCCTCGTCATCTAATACGTAGCCTTTGCACAAGAACAGTACATCTTGCTACCCCTGTGGGTTCACAAGCCTTTGTGATGCTCTTATGCAGGTGTGCGCGAGCGGCAAGGCCCAACAAGACAGCGCACAAGGATATCGCAACGCAGAAAGCACGCAACCTCCTCTCCCAGTCGCTCCGTCCTCGCAGAAGCCTGCACAGGTCCCGCAAGTGTCTATCAAAACACTAGCAGAGATCCTGGTAAAGGCGGAGGACGGGATTGTGTCACCCAAGCGGGCGGCCATTTTCGCCCAAGATTTGGAGAGCCTGCGCCCTTTCGGCCTCATCCCTGACCCCGGCCCCACCCTCCAAGACGAAGTGTCCCTGCACTTCTTACTACAGACATCCTTTAGCCCTACACGCCTGCAGGACACGCAGAACACGCAGAAGCCCGTCTGTCGCACGAATTTCTCGCCGAAACGCCCAGCGGAGAACGCCACCGACCCAGCACCCGACACCGACACAGACGCAAGCCCCAGCAAGAAGTCCTGCAGGAGGCTCTTCTAGACCACCACGTACAACGCTATGCGCACCACACCAGTCCCAAAGCCAGTCCAGTGACCCCCATACGCAACTCTGAACCCCGTAGCCCTCTGGCACACACCTACATGACTGAAACACTCGTATCCCGACTATTGACGTTCGCCAGAATGCTCTACGATCGGCCCTTCAAGCTCCTGAGATCGGCACCCCCAGGCACCATCCAAGTCACAGGGTTATTGGGGCTCGCAATACTCGTGTGGGGCCTCTACCACAGGACAGGGAGTCGCCCGTCAGGCCCGAGCAGGCGCAGGCCAGAGGATGAGAGGCAAGGGGGCCCGTCCACAGCCACTCGCAGTCAAGCAGCACCCAGCACGTCCGCGCCCGCACCCCAGGCGCGCGCCACTGCAGCCAAGCCCACCCCTCCGCCCACCTCCACCCCCTCCATCCCAGTGTCAGGCAGTGTGCGCTCCGCCATGACAGGCATCAAGCGCGTGACCATGTCAGTGCCCGGCGTGCTCCTCCAAGAATGGCAGGCCCACGAGCTCTCGGACTCAGCCACAGTCCGGGAGCCGCTCGTTGGCCTCGTGCAGCAGATAGGGGCGCTCGCAGACCTGTACCTCATCGCTCACGTGATGGACGACGTGGGTGAGGCTGCAGTGACAGGGGCGCTCGAGGAGTGCGGCCTCGTGGGCACGCAGCAAGGTGCCTGCGTGAGGCCGCACAGGCTCCTGTTTTGCTCCACGCTCGAAGGCAAGGTTTCAATCGTGAGGCAGCTAGAGCCAGACCTGCACATAGATGGGCACGCACTGACGGTGAAGGACCTGCAGCGGTTCATGCCCCAGTTGCTGCACGTAGTCAATCCGCAGGGCGGGTCGAGCACAGGTGCAGCGCAGCCGAACGTAGCTGAGTGCAAGAGCCTTAGTGACTTTTTTGGTGTGTGACACGAGCACACTTGTAGGCGGATGAGTGTGCGGCTGGTGTGTAAACGGGTGTACGTGTGTGCGGCTGATTCAGTGCAGCTGCTATGCTTCACATCTTTTAGTATGGTCCAGGCTTGGCATGCTTTTATGTAGAACGGCTAGTATCAAGAACATGACATGGGTAGCTTGCTAGCGATAATAGGTGCGCCCCTTCTCTGACCGATGGTTCTCATAGGCAGACACCTTTGTGCGTGAGGAGAGCAGAACGAGTGCGTGTGTGTAGTAGGCGGTGGCTGTGTATGCGCTTGTGTTGTGTCTGGTGCGTGTGCGTCTGTGACATTTCAGATTTCCATGTCTTGTATTCTAACAAACACATTTGGCGGCTATAGAATGTCCGCTTTGCCTATCATTCCTTACAATCGTTGCACAACCGTGGGAGCGGCCCACACTGGTTGTAGGGGCGCGTAGGAGGCAAACAGGGCGCGTGGAGTGGTCGCACGCGACACGTGGTGGTTGCGCAGACGGGGTGCACGTGTGTGCGGCTGGGGTCGGTGCAGTTGTTATGCTTCTTAGGTAGCTATGGCATATTTGGTATGCTATGGGCTTGTGTAGAACAGTGCGTATGCCGAGGTGTACGTGTGTGCGGCTGGTGTGTCTTGCAGTATGCGACACGCTTGATATGGTAATTGATAGTGGGCGGTGCTATGCTACGACAGTTTAGAATAGCTATAATTTCCTTTTGTATGGCCCAGGCTTCTATAGCGCGGTGTGATTGCGAGGGTGGCTTGCTAGCTGCGGCTTGCTAGCTGCTAGGGCAGGTGCGCGCTTTCTCTGACACCAACAATGCTTCTCATAGGTAGACAATTCTGCGTGTAGAGGAAAGCTGTATGTGTGCTGTAGAGTAGGCAATGGCTGTGTGTGTGTATGCTGTGTGTGGCTGTTGTACTGGGCATGGTGTTGCTGAGTGCCCCCGTCATGTCTCTCATGTCTTGTATTCTGCTGGGACGTATGCTTGTACCATCACATGGTGATACTTGCTGTAATGCTGAGCACGTTCGCTATCATGTGCTGGTATGGTGTCGCAAGGTCATCACAGCTCATGTCACACGTCCTATGACACAGCATAGGCCGGACAGTGTTGTTAAGTCAGTCAGATTACAAAAGTCAGGGCAGCCGTGTTCACAGCCCTCAGCCACGATTACTACCTCAGGCAAACCCGCGTCACGGGTACATACTACCCAGTATTTGTGCAGGGTGCCATCATGCCATGGCCTGAGGGTGCAACACAAGCCGCCAGTCAGCAAGAAGAACTGCTCAACAAGGGTCACGCAGGCGTACAAAAACACCAAGGCTGCGAAAGGCAGTGCGGGAAGCCTGTCAGAGAGGTGAATGAGTACTCCAGCAAAACACGGGCGGGCAAGCAGGGCTCGGCCCTTGTGAGATATCTGCAAGCTCCAGGCCTCGGCAACAGCAATGTGCAACTGAACACAAGCAAAACTGCAGATGCTGGCTCCATTGCTCACCATCATGGCAACCACGTACAGATGTTGGCAACCATGGCGCAGCGGCGCAAAATCAGTCTGTTATGAGCAAAGGGGAAGCTGCAACATGCAAGTTTGCAAAACTATGGTGAAACCAGCAGAGATTGCAACTAACCACCCTGCCATGAGCTGTTACAAGCCACCGATACCACTGCCCAGCGCGTTCTGTGCTTAAGTGGACTGACAAGATGCAACAGTGCTGTATACGGGCACACAGTTATGCCCCGACATACTGCAGGCCCTAAGGTGTTTATTCCTTTTGGTTTTTGGCGAACCTCGTATCTGCTCATGTGTGCATGCGCAAGGTGTATGAACTCTTGCAGCCACGCCAGCCCTTAACTCGCATCCTCACCAGCCTGTCTCACACTGTGTATGTGTCGCAATTTAACCAACGAGCACTATGCACGCGCTGGCCCGTCACTCGCACCCTCACCCCGCTCTCTCGCGCTGCGCCTCGCAACTGCATGAAAATGTGTGGACTGCTTTATCCACATACCGGCCCATCACTCGCACCTTCTCCCGGCTTCCTCGCACTCCGCGTTGCTATCAACTCGACCAGCAAATCTGGATCGGGAAAGCTCTGTTTCTGCAGCTTGCTGTACACCGCGTACCCGTCTGACGTCAACACCTCAAACGACCCCTCCCGCCCGTCGCCGGTTTCATTGCCTTCCACGATCACGCTGGGAAAAGCTGCCTCGATTGCGTCTGCGATTTCGATGTACGTTTCTACATCTTTGGGATCGTACTCGATGATGATGCGCTCTGGAGGGGCCTTCCCGAGGCTGCGCACACATACGCACGCACGCACGCACACACACACACTCTCGCATGGTTGGTATCCAGGCATGCTCGTGTTGGCGTGTGTGGGCGCAATAACATGAGCACACTGCTGCGCCTGCGCGCTGGCTGGCGAGTCTAGGTCTGATACACAGCAGCCTGGTGGCGCCTGGTTGGTTGCATCTATGCTGTGTGCCCTGTATGCTTCATCGTGCATGCAGATTGGGGTGCAGGTTTGGGTGTTGGGAATAACGATGGCAACAGCAGTTGCTCAGGCCGAATGTGGCAGTGCGTCGTACCTTGAGGATCAGGCCATGTAGCGGACCTGCTGTAGCTGTGTGGTGGGCATACGGCAGCTTGCACAGCTGCAGCCCAGCTTGTGGTATGCCCCACTGCTGCGCGCCGCGGTAAGGGTGCGCACAGCGCAGGCATTGCAGCTGCAGGTCA
>VFQQ010005226.1_pt1 | contig 10908 bp, 21 predicted proteins | sample 3512341 | NCBI WGS metagenome assembly VFQQ01 (sample SAMN10412373, study PRJNA504923) | tailings metagenome | isolation source: Relicate 2 Philex TSF1 revegetated site | place: Philippines: Tuba, Benguet | collected 2017-08-29
GAGGCGTGGGCGGCGGCGTTGGAGGGGTGGGAGGGGAAGGCACCTTGCCACCGGACTGCGCGATCGCGGAGGCGCGGGCCTGCAGCAGGGAGGGGCAGCAAAAGGGGCAGTGCTGAGCGGTCCAGGCTTAGCGATGAGCATGCTGGCAGTTCCAATTAGCAGTGATCAGCATGCACGCAGGGTGGGGTGCGGTGGCAGTGAGAGGCAAAGCGCAGCGGAAACCCAAACTTGCTTACACTGGCAAAGCCGTTCCCGGAGGAGGAAGCTTCCGCGTTTGCGGCGGCGAAGGCGGACTGCTCATCAGCAAAGGCGGTTGCGTCCGCCGCCGCATTTGCTGCATGGGATACGGAGAGGGGCATGGCGCTGCTGGACGGAGGCAATGCTGTTGGACTGGGCGAGGTCTTCAGCGCTCCTAGCAATAAACCCAAAGCCCAGCCAGCAACCAATGCAAATTGCAAATGCCTCGAAGCATGCAAGCATACCCGCACCCATACTCACCGTCCCCGATGGCTTTCGTGAAGGTGTCGGTGAAGGCAACCTGGTTCAACTCGCGCCCAGCAGCGCCTGCGGGCGCAAGGTTGTTGGGTGAGCGCGCAGAGGGCAGGGGCGTCATGGATGAGTGCAGCGGCGGGCCGCCGCCGCAGCAGCAGCTGAGCGGCCCAGGCAAGCCCCTTAAGCCCAATGGCTCTCATGTGGGCAGCACTGAAATCGCCTGAAGCTGCACTACCGGGCGAGTCCGCCTTGGGACCCGCGCCTGGCGCACAACAGGTGCCTGGCCCAAAACCCAACGGCTCCCCTGGCCACCACTCAACCGTCCAAGGCTGGTGGGGGCGCCCCCACACCTTGCCGCAGCCCCCAGCGGCGGGCGCGGCAACCCTCCCCCAGTCTCACACACCTGAGGCGGCCACCAGGGCCGCCAGGACGAGCAGCAGCAGGCGCATGGTGAAGCTCGTTGCTAGCAGAGAAGGAAGGAATGCAAGGGGAGGCGCCATGTGGGCTGTAGGCACCGGCAGCCCGCTGTGCGGCGGCGCCCCGTCAGCCGGCATGGGCTGGGGTTGATGCATTGCACCTGGTTGATCAGCGCTTCCGAGCAGCATGGCCAAGTAAGAGTTCAGTTGGCAGGTCGCTAGATGCAGGCAGACTCGTCTGACAAGCAAGGTGCAGGGAGCAGGGAGCAGATAGCTGATCCACAGCCGCGCCCAGCCTCTCACATGCCAGTTTGCGGCGGTGATTCTGGCGGGCGCCACGAGGTGGTAGCCTTTCTTTTTCACCTGTTGCCTGTCACCTTCACTGAACTGCTACAATGGCAAAGCTTGCACAGCGCTTAAGCCGCCGCTACAGCAACAGCTGCCGCCCGCACTTGGTTCTGCCTGCAGCTCTTTTCAACTTGCAACTCATTGGGCGACGCACAGGACATGCACTGGTGCTGCTGCTTCTGTGCACTGCTGCTGCACTTATTGCTGCTCAACTGCTGGATCGGGCCGCCGCCGCCGCTTCTGCTGCCGATTGGCACTGCTGTTGCCGTCCGGCCAGCTGGTGAAGGCAGCGCTCAGATCACCGCCGGCGGCAGCCATCAGCCGGCTTCCCAGCTGCGCATCCGCCAGCAGCTGCACTGCCAAGCCCCAAGGCCCATTGTTGGTCTGCTGCCACACATCGTGGCTGCTGCTAGGATGCAGCCGTGCGCAGCAGCCGCAAATGCTGCCGCCGCAGCTGCCGCCACCTAGCTGCCTGCAGGCGGTGCAGCGGCGCTCAGCGGCTGGGTTTGAGCGGGGGCAGCCCCGGCGACAGCGCTGCCTGTGGAATCCCTGCGCATCCCAGGTTGACATGGGGGCTGCAGCCAGGCTGGCAATGTGTAGCAGGATGCCGGGAGGTAGGCATGCCAGGGTGGCTTGCTGGGCCACGGCAGCCGGGCTGCCGCTGCCGCCGCCGGTGGAGGTGCTGCTACCGCCACTGGAGGTGCAGGCGCCGCCGCTGGTGCGGTTGGCAGCCAGAGGCAGGGCATGCAGTGCGTGCTTGAATGCATCTGGCCAGTAGTGGTGTGTGGCGGGGCTCCAGCTGCCGCCCTCAGCCTGCGGGGCAGCACATGGGGGCGGGCAGCAGCTCTGAGTACAACCCTCTGCACAGCCATTCCCAGCGGCAGCGCAGCACAGAGCTCCGCCCCGCACTTTGGCGAGCTGGGGCAGCCAAGCCCAGAACAGCACAGCAATTGTTGGGAGGGCAGCTGGCTTATGTAGCTGCCACCCTTCACACAACAGCCCAGCACAGCGCAGCGCAGCACAGCACAGCCTGGCTCGCACCTGTCGCTGACCGCCTTGGAGAAGAACTCAAATGGATCCAGGCTGCCCAGCACCGCTCCTGGCCCAAGGCCAAAACGCTCCGCCAGCCAGTTGGGCAGCGCCACATTGCGCCACACAGTGGGAGCGAAGCCGGCTGCCACTAGCGGCTCCAGCACCCGCAGGACAATGGGCTCCCAGGTGCTGTGATGAGACTGCACGTCCGGCGGGCTCGGCAGCTGCCATGACTCCCTTTCCTGCAGCAGACCGCACGCCGGGTGTGTTTCAACATCAGGTGACGCTGCGGCTGCCGCGTTCAACACCCCCACCCACGAATATTTGTGCTCAGTACTGCCGGCAAGTGCACCTTGCCTCGCAACTCCAAGCACATGGTACTGCCATCCTCAACTCCCGTTCAATCAAATTTAGCACCACCCGTGATGCCCCCTCACCATGAGTGACAGCGCGCGGTGTATTGGACAAGGCCGTTTGCAAGCCGCAAAGGGCTTTGTGCCGCAGCTGGCCCCCAGCTGGAGCACATCTAAGTCGGGTGTGGCCGTTGCCTCGCTGGGAAGCAGGTTGTGGCAGGACGCCATAGCCGCAACGCCCTCGAGCGTTTTCCGGTCGATAGCGCTCAGTAAAAGATGCTGGTACTGCGCAGCTGGGAAGACCCCCATGCGGATGAGCAGATGCAGCGCCTCTGGCGACGCTCCGCCGGAGGCGGCAGAGGTCAGCACCACACCGAAATGCGGGGTGCTAGAGACCTGTTGGACGGGCAGGCTGTCCGGCACCAGCTGGCAGGCTGCAGCCGAGCCACGCTGGGAGGCGGCGGCTCGCCGTCACGCTGCGGGCTGTACAGCGCTCTGAACAGCGCCAGTGGATGCACAGCCTGCTGTTCATTGCGGCAGGGTGCGTCTGCACCAGGATAGAAGCAAGCAAAGTGGGCTGAGAGAACGGAGGGGCCTCCGGCACATGAGCATGCCAGCGGTGGTGCCGCCAGCGGGCACGGGCGGTCGGCAGGTGCTGCGGTGGCCTCGGCGGCGCGGCAACTCACCTCCGCAGGGCTACTCTGCCACCCCGGAGGTCCCTCGCCACTGGGATCAGGGGCGGGCGCGCCGGCGGACAATCTGCTAGCAAGAAGGGAAGGGCTCAGCGCAGGTGCGAAGACACCGAGACCTGGACTGCCGTGAGGCGGCTTGTGTACGAGAGTAAGGCCTACTGGCACGGCTGCTGGGTGGAGACAGACGTCATGAGGCGGCGGCGGCGGCGGCGGCGGTGGCGGCGGCGGCAAGGCCGCGCCGCGGTGTGCTTGCAGCTGGACAGCCCGATGGAGGGTGTCCGCCTTGTGGGGCGCTGTGCTTTAGTAGGCAATAAATGCAATGAGGAGGCCTGGAAGAAGGCCCGAGCAGAACCCTAAGCAAGTCAGCTCGGCATTGCATTCTTTCGGCAGCTCACAAGAGCCTCAGTTCACCCTGCGTTGGAAAAAGTTATTGAGCTCCAGCGCCTCACCCGAAGCGATGGAGGGCCCCACGCAACTCAAGCTGCTTGTGCACCGCATGTCGCAGCCCTCGCGCACCTGCCTGCTGTTCTGCAAGTGAGTGGCACACGATCGCAGGTGCCGCTGCCTTCCTGCTCGCTGCTGCTGCCGCCGCCGCCCACTCTGCAGCTGCCATGGCGGCGGCTGCCGACTATTCCCCGCCATCGCATCCCCGGCCGCCAGGCTAGCTGGCATTCCGTTTGAGGAAGTGCACATCAAGCTGGGCAAGATGCAGCAGCGGAGCGCCGAGTTTCTGGCCATCAACCCGCTGGGCAAGGTGCCGGCGCTGCAGGTGAGTTTGAGATTTCACGTCACGTGCGGGGCCAGCCCGGCTAGGCTGGGCTGGGAGATGGAGGACAGATGCGCCAGCCAGGCTGCCCCACGAGAACTGAATTGTGTTTATTCCTAGATGAAGGGTGAGCCACACAGGCCGCGTGGGTCGCTACACGTGGGTCGCTGCCTCAAGGCGCCCTCTCTGCTCCTGCTGCCCCTAACAGTCTGCTGCCTATTAAACAATCATTCCTTTCAGGACGGCGACTTCTGCCTGGCTGAAAGCACCGCCATCCTGCGATACCTCTGCGACACGCGCTCGGTGGCCGATCACTGGTACCCACGTGGGCGCTAGTGCGGTGGAGCATCACCAACAGTCCATTCTAGTGCAGTCGGGTTACTTGTCGCCAGCCTGTTGAGGGCCAGCCCAAGTGGTCAGTTTGTACCAGGCCGCTTAGAAAGAGTGGGTTCCACAGGTTGTAGGAGCAGTGGACCACACGGCTGAACTGCTGCAATCTGCGCGTCCTGCACACTGCGCTGCTCACCAGCACTTCCAGCCCCGCCCCCAGGAGAGGCCCTTAAGACAAGCTTGTCCTGTTGTGCGGGTGCAGGTGAGCCGCGGGCGCGCGCCCGCGTGTGCAGCGTGCTGAACTGGCACGGCAGCACGCTGCGCGAGGGCGGCATGATCTTGGAGACGCACCGAGTCATCGGCACCAGGTAAGGAAGGCTGGGTGTGGGTTGTGTAGCGAGCGGCGTAAACCGGTGCCGATGCAAGGGACCTGTCCGCCGCAAGCCTGGGCTCCACTGAGCAGCTGCCGGCCTGCTCCCTGGTGCAACAGACTGATGCCATGGATGTTGCAGCCTGCTGCGACCGATGGTTAGTCCTTGCAATCCGACCCTTGCAGCCTGGGTGTGCAGGGCGACGAGCGGCTGGTGGCCAGCTATGGCTTGCCCACGCTCAAGGCAGCTCTCAAGGTGGGATGGCACGCCCGCGCCTACAGATGTTCTTGCACCCCTCACTGCATGCGCTGCTGTCGCGCATGCCATGGAGGCGGCCTCACAATCAAACCCCGTTCCAGCAGCGACTGAGTGTTTGGGCGGCGAGGCGGCACGCCTGGCTGTTCTGATGCCGCTGTGGCATCCCATCCCCCAGCTCTCTGAGCCTCTCTCCTCCCGAATGCCCCAGTTGCTGCATAATATTTACATCCCAGTGCGGCTCCATGTCGGGCCATTTCTAGCACCATCTGTGCCTCCGTACCCCACCCTCCAAATGCTGCATCCCTGCCTTCCTATCCCCACTGGCTGCAGACCATTGACACGGTGTGGCTGGCGCAGGGGTCGTTCCTAGCAGGCCAGGCGCAGCCATCCATCGCCGATCTGCTGCTGAGCTGCGAGCTGGAGCAGCTGTGCCTGCTCGACGGGGCTGTGCAGGTGGGCAGAGTGTGGAAGCTTTGCAAGAGTTGCAGAATGCTCAGCAATCGCCGACTGGCTGCCGAGCTGCGAGCTGGAGCAGCTGCGCCTGCTGGATGGGGTTGTGCAGGTGGGCTGAGGATGCAGAAAGCGGGAACTGCATCCTTTGGCCCCACCTGCTTCTGATCATGCGACGGCGCGGCTGCATACTGCACCGCGCCTGCTTGCTTGCTTGCTTCACCTGTTTGATTGCAGTCTGTGCTGCCCTGCAGAGCTCGAGCTGATGCCCTTGCTGAGCCTCTCAGTACTGTGCGCCTTTGCTGAGCCTCTCAGTACCGTCCAAACCTGCAGGGGCCCACCATGGCAGAGCTGCTAGCGCCGCACCCGCGCCTGCAAGCCTGGCTGCAGCGCCTGCGACGGCAATGCGCGCCCCACTACGACAGTGGGTGGTCAGTAGTGCGTGTTACCCAGAAGTCTAGCCTATTGTTGCAGGTCATGCCCTGTGTGAAACACCGAGCTTCTGCGATCAGCCCGGGCGGACGCCTTGAACCCTGGTTGCAGCTGCCTGCCACCAGTCACAATGAATGCGCGCCAAAGTGCACGCCGCATCCCTACTCTGTTGTCCTGCTGCGTGCAGAGGTGCACGCCCTGCTGCGACAGTCACGCGACCGGCTCGTGGCCCACAAGCAGCAGCAGGCCAGCAAGGTGTGAGAGGCAACCGGCTCGGCAGTGCCACGGCAGTGGCAAGCACGGATAAAGCATGCGCCTCCTACGTCCGGCTGCCTGCCAACTTGTTATGTACAGATGCAAACCTTATGCAGCGGCCGCTCTGTAAAATGTTGCCATGGCAATCACAGTGGTGGCACATGCTGCGGCTGCTACACTCTTTGTGCTGAAGACGGCTGCCGTGAGGCGGCTTGTGCACACAAACTAAAGCTTGCGATCCCGGCTGCAGACGAGATGAGCACGGGCCACGAGGCCACGGCGGCAGCAGCAAGCGGTGTGCTGCTGCCGTGCTAACTTGCCACTGCACAGCCCGTCGGAGCCGCAATGCACCCTGGCTTGCTCTGCTCTGGGGCAGTGGCCTGCACCTTATTAGCGCTGCATATGAAGCTCGCATGAAGCTCGCAAGTTGTCGTGCTGCCGACACCAGGCCGCCACCGCAGCACTTCTGCAACAAGCACACGATGGCCAGCCTGCACTGACCCACTGACCCACGGGGTGTGTTACTGCAAGCGGTTGGGCGGGAAAACACAGGAGGGAAGCCCCAGCAGATCTGTGGGCAGAGATGAGAAAGGGTAAGAAAAGAACATGCAAAAAGATTGCTGGCAAAAGCATGCGGCCGAAGATTGAGGAGGAGCATTTGGCAAAACAGCGGGACAAGCAAGGCATTGATATATGATATAGGGCAGAGCTTGGCGCACAGCAAACGCACGTGCGACAGCTACGACAGCCAGTAGCAAAACAGTTCGGCAGTGGATAGACACAATCATATAGCTCGGCTGAGGATTCACAGCCAGCCCTAGGCGACAGCCCAGGTGCAGACCGCCGACCACACGCCCGTGCTCAGAATGTACAGCTGCACCAGCAGCGCTGCTTTGGAGGGGTCGGACTGTGCATCCTCTGCTGCAGCTGCCTCTTCTCGCTGCGCTGCATGCAGCGCTTCATCCAAGTCCATGACATCGCCTCTCAATGCCGCTGCGTCCACCGCTGCTCGCCGCCGCTCAGCTGCAAAGCGGCAGCGCGCTCTTCGGTTGACCTCCCATTGGAAGGCAAAGGGCAGCACGACGTTGATCATCACAATGGCGTGGATGTTCAGCATGGTGCACATGGCCTGCGGGTCTTGCAGGGTCAGCGCCCAGTCGGACGTGCCGGGCACAGCGACCGCCATGCTGCGGGCAGGGCAGCGGGTGCAGGGAAACGAGCAGGTCAGGAGTGTTGAGCGGCAGCGGGGACGGCCAGATCAAGTGCTGCCTGTCCCTTCAGCGCTGCCGTGCATGCGGTGATAAGCCAGTGCAATGTCACTTGGAGAGGGCTGCCGATACCCAACCGGCTGCACTTGGCAAACTAGGGTCCGAGCGGCATGATAGGAGCAGCCAGCAGCCAGCAGCCTACAGGCAAAAGCCTACAGCTCCCTTCAGCACTCACTGGAAGGTGGCGGCCCAGCGGTACAGGCGGCGCATCGGCACCTGGATGCCTGGTGCGGCCTGGAGCAGGCCGCAGAGCCGGCCCGCATCCCATAGCGGGAAAGCGGCCACCGCTGGTAACATCAGGGCAGCGAGCAGCGGCAGGTGGCGGGAGTAGAGCGAGTTGGCCAGCCTGCAGGTAGCAAGGTGAACAAGAAATGTCAGCCCATGTCTTATCTCCGGCTGAAATGGCAGCAGAGGTGCAGCCCATAGCAGCATGCGCAACAGCGCAGAGGTGACAGTGGCGCGTTTGGTGCCATTGGTGCCGATGCTATATATATGCTTGCCTGAACACGCTGCCGTTGGCCAGCACAAAGACCATGAACAGGAGCACTACTGGGCTGGCGCTGCTTAGGTTGACAGTTGAAAAGTCGCGGTGCCGGGCTGCGGGGGGAGAGCGCGGCAGGCAGGCGTGGTCGTGCTTGCTTCAAAGTTTGCTGGGCTAACACCAGTGCAAATGACAAGCTGGAAGCTCAGTCAAGACGGTCAAGTTGCAGCTAGCCCGCAGAGCCCAGGCGCCGCAGCGCCATTTGCTGTCACAGGCCTCCAGCCTCCACCGCGCATCGGCCTTACCAATCAGGGCAATGACGCACGAGTGTTGCAGGTGGCCCGCTGCAATGATCAGCTCCCGCCAGTGCACGTATAGCTGCGGCCGCCGCAGAGCCAGCAGCGCAATGCCCTCTGCTACCACGGCATATGACGAGCCCAGGACAAGTGGCGCTGTGGGGCGGGAGGTGGTGGGGAGGCGGGAGAAGGGATTCCGGTTGAGGCGACGTTTTCGGCGAGAGCTTGGGTCTCCCTTGGCCGGTCAACAGCCCCAAACCCACATGGAGAAAGGGCTCAGCAAGTCGGGCGGGTGGGCATCTTGATAGCAACAACTGTTTGGGCCCATGGCCCCCAAGCAGGCACATGCGGCCGCCTAAAGTAGGAGGTGGGTGCAAGGGCTGGGTTAGAAGCTCACCAAGGTAGGTGTCCCTCATCAGCAGTGACCCCAGCAGGTTCAGAACCACCATGGAGCGGGCAGCGAGGCGCCAGCCTGTGGCGTCCGCCCTCACGCTGCGCTCGTTCTCTGCAAGTCGAAACGCATCTTGCCTCCAGCGCCGCAGCGCCCGCCGCAGCAAGGCCGGCATGGCCGCGGCGGGGCGGCCGCCCTGCAGGCGGAAGGCATTCTGTTGCACCGTTAAGAGCATGTGAGAGGTGTTGGCAGCGGGTAGAGCTGTTCAATCAGCGCATGTCGGGCTTGCAGGCAGGGTGCACCTGGGCGTACGTGGATGGCCCGCTCGAGCGGCGGCGGTGCCGCTGCCTCAGAAGCTGAAGCGGCGGCAACTTCCAGCCGGCCCGCAAGCTGCGCAAAGAGCTAAAAGGCGTATGCTGGACGGCTCGGGCCGCCGTGGCTGCGCTCTCGAGCGCTCTGCCGTCTCCCGCCCTACCGACACGCAGGCTTTCCCCGGTGTGGAACAGAGCAAATGCAGCCTTCCTGAACGCGACAGCACAGCGGGAGGCGGAGCGCTTCGTCAGCCGCTGCCGCCGCTGTGCCGCCGGCCGCCACCTGGCGAGTTCCTTGTTCGCACCTGTTCAGGTTGCTACATTCAATTCAAGCAGGGTTTGCTCACATGCGTGAGGTGTGGGCAGTCCACATACGCACATTGAAAAACTGCAGTAAGACGGAGAATGCAGCTAGCTGCCCCACAGCCAGAACACGAACACATCTGCCGTCGCACCCGTTCACTCGGCACCAGGCCTGCAGCATTTGCCACCACCCCCAGGCACGTTCGTGCTACAGCTTAGTTACATGCAGGCTCCCTGCCTTCCCAAGGCTCCTGCCTGCCCCAAGATATCAGTTTCAAGTAAGTTCAGTGTCAACTTAGTTCAGTTCACGGGTTGCTTTCAGTGAAAAAAAACCTGCCTGCCCCATCGGCCCGCTGCCGGCTCCCCGCAAGGCTGGCTCCCCGCGCTCGCTCCCCCTGCAGCAGCTGCAGCTCCCTGCGCCTCACGCCGGCTCTCAACTGCCGCCACGGCGCCTGCGCCGCCGCCGCCGGGGCGCGGCACAATGAAGGATTTCCATCGGCACTTGGGCTCCGGCACGTCTGCCAGCCAGGCGAAGGGCTCCGAGGACGCTGCCGCCAGCAACCCACAGGCCACAACCCCACAACCCACAGGCCACAGGCCACAACCCCACAACCCACAACCCACAGGCCACAACCCCACAACCCACAGGCCACAAACCCACAACCCCACAACCCACAGGCCACAAACCCACAAACCCACAGCCCCTACGCAACCCTGCTGGAGGCATACGGCCTGCAGCCCGCCCAGCTGGACAGCCTGGTGCAGGGCAGCAGCGGAGGGCGGGCCTACCTGGAGGTCTCCGGCGCCAGCTTCCTGCCTCGCAGTGACAAACAGGTGAAGAGGGACGCTAGAGCCTCCAGAACAGGCAGTTGGTCAGGAAATCGGTAAATGGACATCCAACTCCTGCGGCGGTCTCATGCTGTGGTGCTGCAGATGCGAATCATCCATGCCTTTTTTTCCCTCCATGTGCAGGCGCCCCCCATCTCCTTCGCTGCCGTGGCTCCCATCATCTCTTGGTCCACCCTCCTGCGGAGCGGCAAGGACGATCAGCGGATTCAGTCTGCCGGCGGCACAGCCGCCGAGCAGGAGCAGTTCAGCGCTGCGCTGCGGGCACACATTATTGCCACAAAGGGCTTGACAGAGGCTGAGAGCGCCCCGCCCACCATGCTGCTGCGCATTGCTGCGGCGCTGCTGCCTCCAGCGAGCAGGGCAACCGCATCCACGGCATGGGTGGACCATCCATGCCAGGTCCCGGCTGTTGAGCTGGCCGACATGGTTGCGGTGGGAAAGAAGCTCATGTCCCGGTGATGTAGATGCAAGCAATAATCTGACGCGTTCCTATCAAATGTAACCGCCCCACATACCAGGAAAGAGGGAGGAGACCCAGTGACTGGCCCCATGCATTTCCTCAAGGACAAACGCCGCTGATGGGGGGCAGCAGATCAGCACGTGCACCCCTGAGCTTCACGTCATGTGCCGCAAATTGGGCGGGCGTGAAATTGTTAAGTGTGTAATGTGTGGATTGGCGTGGACGTTTGTGATAGTTGTGGACTGAAAGCATACACACTAGAAGTGTTTCGACGCCCGGTCCAACCGCCGGATGACCACACACCTCCCCGCCCACATCCACTGGGCGCCCTGTATTGTGCAATGCTGGGCGGCC
>VFQQ010005227.1_pt1 | contig 10908 bp, 15 predicted proteins | sample 3512341 | NCBI WGS metagenome assembly VFQQ01 (sample SAMN10412373, study PRJNA504923) | tailings metagenome | isolation source: Relicate 2 Philex TSF1 revegetated site | place: Philippines: Tuba, Benguet | collected 2017-08-29
GGGCTGCTGGCGCGAGCCCACAGCCATGACAGGGACCACAAACAAGGAGGCGGGGCGGGCAGCGGCTGCAAGCGCGGCTGGGCACAGCCCGACACCACATCCCTCTGCCCCGGCACTGTGCTGGTGCGCAAGCACCGCTCACCTGAGGCCAATGGCTGGAGAAGCAGGGGAGGAATGGTGCCGGGGCCAGGCGGAACGCCCAGTTTGTGCGCTGCTGCTGCGTGACATGCCAAGCTGGCTTAGTCCTAGCCAGCGATGACGCATGCCCAGCGGAGCCCCACAGCACGATCGAACCGCGCAGCAAGCTCTACAATTCGAATGCAGTAGGTACCGGGGCGGCAAGGTCAGCACCCCTGCCAAACAGTCACCCTGCCGCTCGTTGCGCGAGCTAGCGTGAAATATCTGCGCCCAGGGTAATGTATTTCAGCGGTTTGAAATCAATGCGACCACCAGAGAAGCTTGCTGTGCGCACTAAGTACCTGCTGGGCGCCCGGTGCCGGCGGGGTGCCGCCTGCGCCCGTGCTTCTCTCCACGGGTTGAGAGGCTACTGGTTCAGGCATTGTGAGCATATCAGCTTGCTCTCATGCATGCAAATGTGAGCTTGCATTGAGACAGTGCTGCCAACCGCGTGCAAGTCCAACTTGCACCGCCTCTGGCGGCTGCCAACTTGACTGGTTTGGGCTGGATGAAGCGTACATTACACGCTAGGGCATATAACTTCAGTTGCTGTCTAACAGTGCTATGGATTTGTTGGGAGGCAAGCACATGCCACTTGCATTGCATGAGCGGAGCTGCTGCACGTTCACACCTGCTGCACAGCAGCCCTGTGCTGCCCGCTGCTGACCTCACGTTGATGCTGCCGCCTGCCGCCCGTCGTTGCGGCTGCTCCAAGGGCCCACTCCCTAGTGGTGCCGCTTGATTGTGCCGGTGTGTGGCAGGTCCAGATCTGCCCAGTTGGCCAGCCCACCCTCCAAATTCACCACTTGCTCCAGCCCAGCGTCCGCAAGCTGCTTCGCCGCCAGCCCGCCGCGCCGTCCTGCAGCAGAGCGCACACACAGCGGTGCTGTTCATGGGCCATGTAGCGGCTGTGCAATCAAGGTGACAAGCTGCATTGTCCATCCCAGCGAATGCAGTAAGAGCATGTGTGGCACTCTATGCAGCAGGCAGCATGCACAACAGAGCAGCCGCAGCGGGCGCGCACCGTGTGCGCAGGTGCAGACGAGCGGCTTCTCCAGCCCCACTTGTGCCTTGACCTGCAGCCAAGGTGAAACAGCAGAGTGACAAGGGACTGTGGCTTCGGCACGCCGCAGTCCACGCACAACCAACCGCAGATGCGCACAGCTGGCGGAGACGATTGCAGGCAGCTGGGGCAGGTGCGCAAGACAGTGTGCCACACGGCCTGGCCCCCCAACCTCCAGCCACCCAGCTGCGGCAGAGCAGAGACCAGGCGAATCAGGCTGCATGTGTGTGTGCACTCGCCTGCTCCAGAAACTGCGGGTTGTCCACAAAGCCGCCCTTGCCATCGTCAAGCTTCACTGGGATGTTGATGGAGCCAGGCACAGCGCCCTGCGCATGCTCCTCGGGCGTCCTGCATTTCAAGGCACAGGAATGCAGCCAGTGAGCCAGCCGGGCGGTGCACAGGCATGTACAGGCGGAAACCGCTGGGGAGGGGGGCACGATGGGTGCCACATTGGCTGGAGGCAGCTGCAGCGGGCGGGGCGCCCCACGGCCGTTTGCATGCACATGCCGCCGCCGCCTGCCGGGGCAGCTGGGGGCAGCCCTGCAGTGAGGCGCGCAATGCGCAAACTTGTGTGGACGCTCGCCTGACATCGAGCAACGTGTAGTCGCCCTCGATCAGCGCCTTGGCTTCGCTGGGAGGCACGTTGGCCGGCGCTCCCTCGTTCTGGTCGACCATTGCTGCGTCTGGCGACGGCGATCAGTGTGCAAGGAGCTTTGGATCACTGAGGCTGAATGTGTCGAGCCTGCCGCAATCAACCTGCCCTGCCGCCGCCGCTGCCGTGGTACAGCGGGAGGCTACCACCAGCGCCAGCAATTGCCGCCATGTTGCATGTAGCACCGTGGCAGCTCAGCCGGGCTCTAGGCCTCTGAAGAGGCCATACAGGCAGACAGCAGCAGTGCAATCCAAGCAACGGGCCGACCGCATGCGACTGCTGCGGCAGTGTGCCCTTTCGAACCCTTGCTGCTCGCCTCGATGCCGCCTGCCCTAAGGCGCACGAGCATGTTACACTGCAGCAGCCTCGCAGCACTTGAGAGGCCGCACAAATCGAAAACACGCATGCTGCACAGAGTTTCAGGCGGGCGCCACTGCTGGGCAGGGCAGCACGTGCAAGCAGCCGACCGCCGGCCTGCAAGCAGCCGACCGCCGGCCTGCAGCGCATGTGGGGTCCACAAGCCGCTGCTGCCTCCAGGCCTGATGCCTGCCAAGCTGCCTAGCTGGGTGCTGCCTCCCCGCAGCTTGTCTGCAGCTGACCACCAGCAAGCTGCTGCACGCCGCAGCAGCCAGCGCACGCCTCTGCAAGCGCCGGGCCGGCGGGCGGGCTTCGTCCTGCTGTTTCACTTGCTAGCTTCAGGCCTCAGCATGCAGCGGCACAGGGTTGTCCAGAGCTGCCTTGATCCGCTGGTCAAGCGTCTGCAGCACACGATAAGCGGTACAGCGGCAGCAGGCGGCAGGATGTGAGTAGCCACAGGAACAACAGCAGGGTTGGCCAGTGGACAGCTGGCCAAAGTGGCAGGCGGCATGGTCCAACATGCATTGCCGGTGACGTGCAGCTCAGCTGCCGTTGACGTCCTGGATACAAACCAGCAACACGGCACCACCCGAAAAACGCATGCAATCGCCACCTGCGGCGTGACCCAGTTGGTTGACTGGCGCAGCAGCTGCCGCCGGCGCTCGCTGCGCGCCACGTCAAGCACCTGCGGTTTGGATCCAAGCAAACAAACAGGTTCACATGATGGCACATAACGCAATACACCTGCCTGAAGGCATCTCTCTGCATGCTACCAGTCTGACCACAGGCTGTACACACGCACCCTCTCCGCTGCTGCTGCAATGCCCAGCCATGCAGCACGCGCCATGCACTCGGCCTGGCGTGCGCTGCAGTCCAGCCCTGCCACAGCGCGGCTTCGCCATGGGTCCCCCACTAAGTGCAGTAAGCCCTCACCTCTGCCCGCAGCCCCGCACGCTTCAGCCGCTCCGCCTTTGCCTCCAACTGCGAGCAGAAAGAAAACAAGCGTCGAATTTGCTCAGGGCACACTAGCTGGCAGCAGCAGTCAGCTGGACGATTGCCCAACAAAGCATTTGTGCAGAAGGAGCCCGGCATTCTGGGTCTGGTCTGCACACCGCCATTTGTCTGCATCCCAAGCAAGCATCGATGGGCTGCAGCCTAGCCTTTGCGCAGTGTTCATTCTCTGCAGCCTAGTCTGTTGCGCACCCGCTGCTCCCGCTCCACTGCCATGCGCTGCTGGTACTCTGCAAGGCGCTGCACTTTGGCCTCCATGTCCTGCTGTGCACGCTGTGCACGGCGCGCCTCACGTGCCGCGCTGCACGGAAGGTGGCAACGCGAGGTGCAGCGCAAGCGGGTCGGGATAGCTGGAGGGGCAGCGGGGCGCACGGCTGCGGTGCTGGAGCTGACAAGCTCAACATGCACTTGTTAGGATGCAACATTCGATGCAAGCACAACTGCTCGGCAGGATGAACTGCAACATCAGAGCAGCCTACGCCCTGCGGCTGCAGGCGGCGGCGGGCGGCAGCGCACCTGGCCTCCGCCTCCGCTGCTGCCTTGGCGGCTTCCCGCTCCTCCCGCTCCTTGGCCCACTGCTTGCGCAGCTCTCCCAGGTTGTTCTCAAAGCCCTTGCGCTCCTTGGCGAACTGCACAGCGGCGGCTTGGTCGGCAAGCCCCCGCTGCGCGCCGCCGGCTGCTGCTGCCGCGCTCTGCTGCTGGTGCCACTGCACCAGGGACAGCAGCTGCTGCGCGCATCGCCCCTGCCCCTGCCGCAGTCGTGCGAGCGCAAGCGAGCTCATGTTTGTCTGCGGTGGGAGGGTATGGAGCCCTGATGGAGCATGCAGATGCTCACTGGCAATGCCTGAAATCACAGGCAGCGCGTCTTTTCTTGGGTTGGCAGCGCATGGGCACTGCCGCCTGCATGCGCGCTCGGAGCCAAGCCTTTCGCGCCTTAACGCGATGCCATGCCACTCGTTATGAACAACCATGCTCGATGTAAGCGGAGTAGGGCATGTCGCCGCCACGCTATCGCCGCTGCCGCCTCTACCGCCGCTGCCACCGTCTCGGGGCCTGCTGCCGCTGGCCGTCCTCAATTGTAGCTGCATCAGCTCTCTGTAACAACACATGCGTACGCCATTCCATTTATCGATCTCGTGTATGCAAGCACGGAAAACTTCAGGCTTTGAGGACACCATCTGCATCATCCATTGGCTGTGCAGCTCTGCGCATCGCGCCGCATCCGCAGACGCTGCTGCACTGTACAGCTCACAGCTCCTACCAAGCCGCTGGACGCTTGGCTGGCTCAGTCTGCCTTTGGCTTGCGCTGCGGCAGCAGCACCCCCGTGCCGCGCCAGTTCACAGTCGCTCCTGCGCGCCACAGCTGCCGCTCTTCGCTGAGACCCTGCGGGTCACAAGGTGGTTGCAGGTCCAGCAGGTTGCAGGTCCAGCAGGTTGCATGTCAAGCAGTGAAGCCGACGAACACTTTGCCGTGCAACCAACCGCTGCCTGCACCACGTTGCCGTGCATCAGATGCATGCACGGCGCCCAAGCCCATGCCAGCCGCCGCGCCTGCTGCCTGCTGCATGCGCATTGTTACTAGCCCCGCACACTGCGAGGCATCCCTTGCCGCTCAGCTTGCCTGCTCCACCAGCGGCTGCCCCAGGCGCTCGCTCATCAGGCGCCGCACATTCTCGGCATACAGCGCCCAGTCGCGCCGCTCCTCCTCTGTCAATTTGGTGAATTGGGGCAGACACATATCAGAAGGAATCCGCGGATGGTTGTCGGCCAGAGCAGGTCACCTTGCCTGAGCCAGGAGGCAGCGGCCTGAGCACAAGCGCAGCTCAAGGGCTGCTTGCCGCACCTGAGGGGTGGTAGGGCGGCAGCACCTCGATCTCTAGGTGGTTGACAAACTGCCGCACAAGGGGAGGAGAGTTGGGCAGCCCACACAGGCTCAGAGGATGGCGGTGAGCGACACGGGCGCACGTAATCCAGAACAGAAACGTTCTGGGACGCATCGCCAGCATACAACGCAGGAATCAGGCGCAAAATCTTACATGCGATTTGCAAGGTGCTTGTGATCAACCCCTGCCACCGCGCACCTGAGCCATGAGCCTGTACACATGGAAGGGAGTGAACCCAATGCCCCAGCCTGCATGTCACCAAGGTGCGGCCGCAGCACACTGTTTCGGGCTAGCAGAGCAGCAAGCCATGGCGTCGTACGGCAGCCAGGCCAGCAAGCAGAGCATGCAAGCGGCTCGCAGGCACAACCATGCACTTGCGCACCAACTTGCTCGGACAACATGCAGCAACATGCTCCCTGGGCCCGGCAGCAGCAGCAGCCGGTCACTTGGCAACCAACCCATCCGAGCTGGTCAATCACTCACCTGGATTGAAGTGGCGGTAGCGGTAGCGCAGCAGGACGGGGCACACGGGCTGGCCAGCCGAGAAGGCGCCGCGCCGGAACTTGAGCAGGCAGGGCTGGGCCTTGGTGGTTGCTTCGGGCGCGATGGCCAGGAGGGGGAACCTGGAAAAGAGATGGGTGAGAGCGTGCAGTGCGCAATGGGAGGCAGCAGTAAGATTTGCAGGCGGGGCCATGCATGCAACAGGGGTAGAACGCGAGCAACAGGAGGCATGATGCGCTGCGTCAGGCACACCAGCACATCAGTGCCAAGCATGCCAGCAACCTGTGCCATAATGCAAACGCAGCCCCCACCAGCGCACCTGCGGTCGGCGGCCCGCTCGGCAATGGCCTGCACCGCATCCCCGCGCAGCACGTGCTTGTTGCTGCGGTCGCTGCTGCCGCGGCGCTCCACAAAGAACAGCTGTGGAAGGGTGGTGGGTTTGCTGGCAGGGTGTGCTTGTGATATGAGGGGATATTGCGGGGTGGCAGGCATTGCATAGCCCAGGGGCTGATCTTGCTGATCGGCAGATCCAACCCAGCAGCGAGCCGTTGCAAACGCATGCAACAGCTAGGGATTTGGAGACTGCAGTGCGCATGATAGCACCCCAGCCATACCTGCAGAGCCACTCCAAACAGTCCGATGAAGGGGATGGAGGCTACCCCGGCCTTGGAGACTCCGGATGGCGTAAAGAACGTCGCCATCACTGCGCAGAGTAGGCAGCAGTGCATGGTGAACCAGTGCAACGCAGGGCCTGCGCAAGCATCTGACTGCTCTGCTGCACTTGGACAGAAGGCAACTGTCTCGAGCCCCACCCTGCTTGTGCACCATGGGAAGCAGCGCAGTGCACGCAGCGCAACGCATTTGCCGTTGCGCAACGGCTGCAGCTGCAAGCGGGGTGCAGCAGATACTCGGGCAGCTCCCACGCAAAACCGACGTGCCTGCGGCATCCACATAGCTCGGGTGATTAAACACCAGGACCGCTCTGCAGCACGCAAGGAGGCGGGGGCGGCGGCGATCAGTGCGAATGCTCATGCCTGGTGTCATGAAGCAACCCGCAGCAAAGTGTCATCGTTTTCTGTGCAAACGCTTGCACAGAACTGTAGCCAGCACACGTGGCCACAGCAGCGTGCAACCCTGCCCCACAAAGCTTGGCCAGCCTGCGGGCTGCCCGTGCTGCTCACCGCTCAGCCTCGGCGGCACGCATGTTGGCCCAGCCGCGAACCGGGATCCAGTAGAAGCCAGCCACAAAGAGCAGGAATCGTCCCCATTGGTGAATCCATTGCTGCACGAGGAACGCCCTGCAGGAGTGGGATGCAGCAGGGGGGAGCGGGGCAGGAGGGAGGGAAAAAAGCCTGGGCGTGTAAATAGCTGAAAACCTGTACAGCGCAAAACAGGAGGCAGCCCAAGCTCTGCATCCCAGCGCCAGCCTACATCATTAACTCTCAGGCTTGCAATGCACCCCTCTGCAACTGTTCCGCCGTTGCCCAGCAAGCGAGCACCCTGCCCTTGGCCGCACCGGAATGGGGCCATCGCCGTCTGGGGCTTGTGGCCCAGCAGCAGCAGCGCCAGCACTGCCCATGCATAGGGCACTGCCACCGCCAGCACCAGCAGCTGCTCGGCAAATGAGGGCAGGAGGTGCAGGCAGTGCGGCAGGCAGACAGTTTGGAGGGCACCAAACACATGCAAGTTGCAAGTAGCAAGGCAGGCATGTGAGAGTAGCATTCCCTCAGTCCAATGCCATCCCACGAGCCGGCGGCCCATCCCACATGCCTCCCACCCATGCCACCCACTGCTCACCTTGAGCAGCACAACAGGGGCCATCAGTGCCAGCTTGGTCCCCTCATACAGGGTCACTGGGTGCTCCAGGTCAACCCACGGCGAGCCAGCAAGCGCCGCCTCGGTCAGCGCCGGCGGGGGTGGCGCCTCGCCCTGGCGCGCAGGCTTGCCCGCCTTGGCTGCGGCTGCCTCGTGGTGCAGTGCCGTGAAGTCTGTCTCGCTGCCTGTCTCGTCGCTGGCTTCGGTGCCGCGGGAGGCTGGCCGTGAGCCCGCCTGCTCTTCCGTACTGCCGGCGGCGGCGGCGTGGGTAGCGGCAGCGCCGGCGGCGGCGGGCGAGGAGCCCTCTTCCGCCGGCTCCCCGGCCTCCTGCTCGCCTTCCGACAGCTGCCCCTCCCCCTCGCTGTCGGGCAGCTCCATTTCTTCAAAGACGGGGGTGGCCATGTCGAGGCCGGCTCGTGGGCAGGACGGTAGTGCACCAGCAGCTGCTGAGAGACTGTGATCGCGCTCTTCAGATGTGGGTCGGTCACGGTTTGTGCGCAGGGCGCTCGGAATGCCTGGATGCCCCGTGGCCTCGCTTCATGACGGCTGCGGTGGGGCGATCGCTGCCAATTGATTCGCAGCCAGGCGCGGTGGTCCTGACCAGGCTGTGGACCGCCTTCCAAGGCCTCTTGACGAGCTCGCTCAGAATGCTGCGCGCCGTTCTGCGGGCTGGCGTCTCCTGCAGGGCCTCCCGCACCGTCACCAGGTTCGCAGCTGGCCACCAAGCGCATTGGCCCCGTCGGGCGAGCTCCCGCGCTGGATGGTGTCACCCAGCCGCCACCGCCGCCGCCGCAGCTGCCGCCGCGCTCTTCACCGCCTGGCTCCCTGCGCTTGTGTTGCAAATACGCCGTTTCACGCCCCTTCACACCTGCAGCCTGGCGCAGCGTGCAGCAGCGGCCCGCCCCGGCCTGACCGGCGCCGTCCCTGCCACCGCACGGCCGTTTGCGGGCAGCATGGCCGCCAACTTCCGTAGCGGCAGTGTGGCTGCCGCGGCGGAGTATGGCAACACGGATGTGAAGGGGGCCAGCGAGCTGATCCAGAGCGGCGCATCCATCTACGCTGACGTCAGGTGGGCTGCATTGCATGCCTGTTTTGGTTGCACGCCGGATTTGTGAAGGGAAGGCTGGCTGGGCGCAGGCTGCTGCGGACCAGCCCCTGTTTGCACTGCCAAATCTTGCGAAACCGCTGCCACCGCACCTGCCATGCTGGGATGCAGCAGCGCAGGTGGTGAGCCAGCCCAGGCCCCAGTCACACTTCAACCTGCGCTGCACTCGCCTGCTGCCCAAGAAACTCCAGCATTGTCACACCTCCTCCAACTTACTCTGCTTGCATGGCTCACTCTGCTTGCATTGCCGCAGGACGCCTGAGGAGTTTGCGGCTGGCCACCCGCCGGGGGCCGTCAACGTGCCCGTGTTCCTCAAGCAGAACGGCCAGATGGTGCCCAACCCGCAGTTCCAGCAGCAGGCAAGCTGGGCAGGCCTTTTTGCAGCTGCCGCCTTTCCGAAATGCGGTGACTTATCGAGCAGGCACTGCCGTGGCTGCGACTGGGGCGCTTTGCCAATGGGCTGCTACACTCTGCACGCCAACATCAGCACACTTGCGCTGCCTTGTAGCTTCTGAGCTGTGCGTGATCAATCCTGGCCAACGCGGTCCATGGGTGCGTCTGCCCCTGCCCCTCCCTGCAGTTTGAGAAGGCTTTCCCTGACAAGGATGCACAGCTGTGCGTGGGCTGCCTGTCTGGCAAGCGCAGCGTCGCCGCCTGCAACATCATGGGGGTGCGTCTGCGCAGCCAGGGCATGCGGTTGCTTATGCTGCATACGGCGGCAGCGCGGCAGCACAGCCTTGCCACCGATGCTGGGGCCTGCCTGTCATCGCACACTGCTCCCCAACTTGCTTGCCGCTGCACTGAACACAACAACCAGCGGCGGGTGGTGCAGAAGCTTCGTCATGCACTGCAAGTCACCGGTGATGCTTAGCAAGCTGCGCTTGACCGACTGGCCGGTCACACCAAGTGCATTGCAAGCTGTGCCCTGACCCGACTGGCGGTTGCACCAAACGCACTGCAGGCGGCTGGCTACTCCAACCTGACCAACGTGGAGGGCGGCTACCAAGGCAAGAGCTGCATTTTTGTGCTGCAGATGGCATGCATGCTGCATTTTTGGTGCTGCAAACTGGCATGCATGCTGCTGCAGATTGGCATGCAGCTAACTTTGGCTCATAGCTGTTGGCCGCCTCGGGAGCACCTTGAGCGCAGCATGCATTGGCTGGGCCATTGGCTGATCCCACCGCAAGAGCGCTGCAGCAGCTTGCATGCATGCGGCGGCGTCGCTGCAGCATCGCCAGTGCGGCCGCTGCGGCAGCGTTTGACTGGCTGGTCCTGCCGCCGCCCTGCTGCAGCATGGACTGGAGCCGGCCTGCCTGTGGAGGCATGAAAGGACCGATGGCAGATTATAAGGCGGCTGGCGGGCGCCTACAGCCTGCATGGATGGCGCCCAAGAAGCCCGCATGCTTCTGCTCCTGCATGTGCGTTGATGACAAGTATATGTACAAGGAACAATCGATCGCATGCACCGACCGCCTATTGCCTCTGCGTTGGGCCGCAAATTTATCATGCGTTTTGTAAGCATGAGCAGCGAGCAACCCACAAGCGCAGGGCGGGCAAACCTGAGGGTATTCTGCAGGCATGCAAATGCGCGAGAGGCAGAATCCTGTGCGTGTGCAGTCCAGGGCGCAGCCACGGGAGTCCACCACAGCGGCTGTGCAGCAGCGCTCGAGGCTGCCGGTGTGCCAGAGGCGCTCTCGGCAGCCAAGCATGCAAAATGAGGCAAACCATCCATCCCGTTACCTTAACCAGGGGATGTTTCACTGGATGGCGTAGGTGCAGTGCCTGGGATGCTGCTGATGTGCAACAGATTTTGCAATTCGAGAGGACCGCCGGCGGCGGCGGCAGCAACGGCGGCGGCAGCTGCAGTGGGGCCGTAGCGCAAGCCGAGCGCACCGGCGCAATTGTGACTGATTTTGTAGCATCAGCGGGGGTCCGGCTGCGTGCGGAACCCGCTAAAAACGCGCCCAAGGCGCACCGGTCCTGCAGCGGGCACCAGCGACCGGGGCCCCGCTCCCAGTAATCTGGATTCGAATGATGAGAGCGTTGGTGGGCCTGCGGAGGCGCCTGCTGGACGTGATCAGTCATCGCCAGCGGTGCAAGCGGTGACTGCATGCTGCGTGCGTCATGCTCCCCCGCATAAACTGCGCGTTCCGCCTGGCCCCGGCACCATTCCTCCCCTGCTTCTCCGGCCAGTGGCTTCAGGTGAGCGGTGCCTTCGCACCTGCACAATGCCGGGGCAGTGGGATGTGGTGTCGGGCTGCGCCCAGCCGCGCTTGCAGCCGCTGCTCGCCACGCCTCCCTGTTTGTGGCCCATGCCACGGCTGCCGGCTCGCGCCAGCGGCCT
>VFQQ010005228.1_pt1 | contig 10907 bp, 15 predicted proteins | sample 3512341 | NCBI WGS metagenome assembly VFQQ01 (sample SAMN10412373, study PRJNA504923) | tailings metagenome | isolation source: Relicate 2 Philex TSF1 revegetated site | place: Philippines: Tuba, Benguet | collected 2017-08-29
CGAAAACAAAACTTGGAGCGTTTCCGCGTTTCCGTGAAAAACGGAAACGCTCTAGACTGAGCGCTCAGGCGAATTTGCGGTGGGCGTCGAGCGCGAGGCCGAGACCGACCGAACCGAAGGCGTCGCCCTGCACGACCTTGGCATCCGGCACCAGGGCCAGGATGCTGTGCCTGGCCAGCGGGATGGCGGTCGAGCCGCCGGTCAGGAACACGGCCGTGATATCCGTCGGCTTCACGCCTGCATCGGCCAGTGTATCGGCAACCGTCTGCGTGACGCGCCCGACTTCGCTGCGGATGGTGTTCTCCAGGCCCTGCTTGCTCAGAAGCGCCGAGAAATTTGCGCCGGGTAGCGCCAGGTCCACCATTGCTTCGTCCTGGTCGGTCAGCGCGATCTTGGCCCGCTCCACCTTGGTGGCGAGGGCATGCCCGAACCGATGCTCGACCACTTCGATCAGCCGGTCGACGAGATCGGCCCGCGCCGCCTCATAGCGGATCTGGCGCAAGTCCAGCATGGCCTTCGGCGTGTAGAGCAGATTGATGCGTTGCCAGGTGGCGAGATCGACGAAATAGCCTGCCGGCAGGTTGCGTTTGCCGTCCTTGGTCGGCGTCAGATAGCCGAGTTCGGGCATGACATGGGCGATGCTGAGCAGCCGGTCGAAATCGGTGCCGCCGATGTGGACACCGCGATTGGCCAGGATATCACCCTTGCGGTCGCTGGCCGCCGATCGTTCCGGCGAAACCCGCACGATGGAGAAGTCCGACGTGCCGCCGCCCATGTCGACGATAAGGGCCAGTTCTTCGCGGTTCAGCGTGTGTTCGTAGTCGAGCGCGGCGGCGATGGGCTCGAACTGGAAGTCGATATGCTTGAAACCCTGCTTGCGTGCCGCCTTTTCCAGCTGGTTCTGTGCCTCCGCATCCGCCGCAGCGTCTTCGTCAACGAAATGCACCGGCCTGCCCAGCACGACACTCTCGACCGGCTGTCCCGCATGGCTGTCCAATCGCCCTTTCAGGTGGGCGATGAACAGCCCAATGATGTCGGTGAAGGCGAGCGTTCGCGCCTGGATACGGGTCTTTTCGTGCGCGAGCGAGGATCCCAGTACGCTCTTCAGGGCACGCATCAGCCGACCTTCGACGCTGTCGGTGTAGTCCGCGATGGCATGGCGCCCGAACAGGGTGCTGCCCTCTTCGAAATTGAAGAAGATCGCGGAGGGCAATGTCGCATTGCCATCCTCGAGCGCCACCAGACGGGGCTTGCCGTTCTCGATCACGCCGACGGTGGAATTGGAAGTGCCGAAGTCTATGCCGCCGAAAGCCGGTCGCATCGTCTCGTCCTGGATGTTTGCGCAAAAAAGGTGCGGCCTTGTCGATGCAAGCCGCAGCGGGACCGTGCGCCTACAGGACGAGAAACCAAATGTCGATGCCTTCCCGGCACTTTCAGAAAAATGTGAGCAGCTGGACCAAGTGCCGGGCCATTCCACCGACCCGCGACCCATGCGATAAAGCGCCGCTGTTTTCGAGGCTTTCGCGATGGCCCTTGCCGGATTTCTCGCCTATTCCGCCGCCCTTGCTGTTGCTGCAGCCATTCCCGGCCCCGGCATAACCGCGCTGGTGGCGCGTGCGCTGGGCTCCGGCTTCCGCTCCGCGCTGGCGATGTCGCTGGGCCTCGTTGCCGGCGACCTCATTTATCTCACCGCCGTGGTGCTTGGTCTGGCGCTGGTGGCGCAGAGTTTTGGCATCGTGTTCCTGGTCATAAAATGGCTGGGCGTGCTTTATCTTGCCTATCTCGCCTGGAGTTTCTGGACCGCGGGCATTACGCCGGAGACCGTCGAAGCTCGCAAAGGCCGGGATGGTTTCGTGCAATCGGTGCTCGCCGGCCTGGCTGTCCAGCTCGGCAACCCGAAGACGATGATCTTCTATCTGGCGATCACGCCGACGATCGTTGACGTGAAGTCCCTGACTTTCGCGGATTGTGGAATTCTGCTCGCCATCACCGCCGCCGTGCTTCTCATCGTCCTGGTGCCGTATCTGGCGCTCGCCGCCAAGGCGCGGTGGTTCCTGCGTTCGCCGCGTGCCCTGAAGGCACTCAACCGAACCGCGGCAGGCTTCATGGTGGGGGCAGCAACGGCGATAGCCGTACGGTCCTGAGATTGTTCGCGCAAAGCTGAACCTGATTTTGGGATAATCAGGAAAACTGTTCCACCAGCCTGTTGTTTTCAGCATGCCGCCCGCTCGGATATAGTTCGGTGGCGGCCTATCTTCCTTCGTTGAAAAGCCGCATAAGGCAGCCTCGTTTCAGGGAGCAAAATCAATGAACAAGCCTGTATCCTCCGCACGTGTTCCCGGCCGCGGCCGCATCTACAATTCGATCACCGAGACCATCGGTGACACCCCTCTGGTCCGGCTGGACAAATTCGCGAAGGAAAAGGGCATTGTCGCCAACCTCCTCGCCAAGCTCGAATTCTTCAACCCGATCGCTTCGGTGAAGGATCGCATCGGCGTCGCCATGATCGAGGCACTGGAGCGCGACGGCAGGATCACGCCCGGCAAGACCGTGCTGATCGAGCCGACCTCCGGCAACACCGGCATCGCGCTAGCCTTTGCCGCCGCCGCCAAGGGCTACAAGCTCATCCTCACCATGCCGGAGACGATGTCGGTCGAGCGCCGCAAGATGCTGGCTTTGCTTGGCGCCGAACTGGTTCTGACCGAAGGCCCGAAAGGCATGAAGGGGGCGATCGCCAAGGCCGATGAACTGGCGGCGTCGCTGCCGGATGCGATCATTCCCCAGCAGTTCGAGAACCCGGCCAATCCCGAGATCCATCGTGAGACGACTGCCGAGGAAATCTGGAACGACACCAAGGGTGAAGTCGACATTTTCGTCTCCGGCATCGGCACCGGCGGCACCATCACCGGCGTCGGCCAGGTGATCAAGAAGCGCAAGCCGTCGCTGCATGTCGTGGCTGTCGAGCCTGAAGCTTCACCAGTGCTGTCAGGCGGGCAGCCCGGTCCGCACAAGATCCAGGGCATTGGCGCAGGCTTTGCACCGAAGATCCTCGACACCACCATCTATGACGAGATCGTCAAGGTCTCCAATGAGGACGCCGTGGCCAATGCCCGCCTCGTCGCGCGCCTGGAAGGCGTGCCGGTTGGTATCTCATCGGGTGCGGCGTTGCAGGCGGCGATCGTTGTCGGCTCGCGACCGGAAAACAAGGGCAAGAACCTTGTCGTCGTCATCCCGTCCTTCGCCGAACGTTACCTCTCGACCGTGCTCTTCGAAGGGCTTGGCGCGTAAGATTTTTCTCCGGTGGCCAGCGGAGCGGGAAGACATTTCCGCTCTCTGGTCCTTATGAAAAACCTCCTGGCCTTGCCGCTCGCGGCTTGATGGCATTGTCCTGCCAAGGTCAAATCTCTCTGGCCAGAGCATTTTGTAGCCAAGTGGAATCACCTGGCGCTGAAAATGCACCTAAAACAAAGACTTGGAGCGTTTCCACGTTTCCGTGAAAACGGAAGCGCTCTGGGAATCGGAGCCGGGGAGGAAATGACTGACAATGCATAAGCTCTACACGCGTCCGGGCTCGGGCGGGTTCGTGATCGAGGCGGCGCTCAAGCTGGCCGGTGTTGCGTTCGAGCAGATCGACGTGCCGAAGACGCCGGAGCCCGATCCGGAATTTCTCAAGATCAGTCCCATGCACCAGGTGCCGGTGCTGGTTTTGCCGGATGGTCGTGCCGTTCCCGAGACGGCGGCAATCTCGCTGCTGCTTGCCGAACTGCATCCCGGAAAGGGGCTCGGCCCGATTGCCGGCGAGCCGGGCAGGGCGGACTTCCTGCGCTGGATGGCTTTCATGGCGACTGCCATCTACATGGCCAACCTGCGTTACTACTACCCGCATCGTTCGACCACCGACTCTGCCGGCCTCGACGCGGTCAAGCAGGCGGCCGTTGTCGAGATGGACAAGGAGATGACCATCCTGGACAGCGCCCTCGCAGGACGCGACTGGCTTGTCGGGGACAGCCGGACCATCGCCGATGTCTATATGCTCATGCTGGTGTGCTGGTATCCGGATATGGACAAGGCGCGCGCGGCCTGGCCGAATGTCGAGCGGGTATGCGCCAGGTTGCGCGCCGATCCGATGCTGGCCGCGCTCAACGGTCCCCATGAGATGTGGCCTGCCTGACCGGATTGTGCGCGAAAGGCGGTCGTTCAGTTCAGCAGCATCGCCTTCTTCGCTGCCAGGAAGCGGCGGACCGCCTCGTCGCGTTCCAGTCCGATCGCCCGTTCATAAGCCTGCCGCGCTTCATCGGCCCGGTCGAGTTGGGCAAGCAGGCCGGCCCGCGCTGCCCAATAGGGTTGGTAGTCGTCGATGCGCCGGTCGTCGGCGACGGTATCGAGTTCGACCAGCCCGGCCGCCGGTCCATCCGTCTCGCCGATGGCCACCGCGCGATTGATCGTCACGACCGGCGATCCGGCGACCAGGACCAGCGCATCGTAGAACTGCCTTATCGCCGCCCAGTCGGTCCTGCCAGTCAGGCGGCGGGCCACATGGACCGAGTGGATCGCCGCTTCGATCTGGTAGCGGCCGAGCTGGGATGAACGGCCCGCGCGAGACAGCAGTGTGTCTGCTTCCTCGATCAGTCTGGTATCCCACAAGGCCATATCCTGCTCGCTCAGGGGAACGAAATCGCCTTGTCTGCAGCGGCGTGCTTCGCGGCGGGCCTCGGCGTAGAGCATCAGGGCCAGAAGCGACAGCGCTTCCGGTTCTTCCGGCAGCAGTTCGGTCACCAGCCGGCACAGCCAGATCGCTTCGGTTGCCAGGTTGCGGCGGCGCGTTTCCGTGCCTGCGGGGTCGGTCCAGCCTTCGGCAAAGGCGGCGTAGACCGCTTCGAGGACCGCCGACAGCCTTTGCGGCAATTCGGGCAGTTCGGGAATGCGGAAGGGGATGCCCGCTTCCCGGATGCGTGCCTTGGCCCGCACCAGCCGTTGCCCCATCGTGGCGGGCGAGATCAGGAAGGCGGATGCGATCGTGGCAGCGTCGAAGCCGAGCACTGTCTGGAGGATGAGCGGCGCGCGCACGCCCGCGTCGATCGCCGGATGGGCGCAGGCAAAGATCAGGCCGAGACGGTCATCCGGCAGCTTCTCGCGCATCGCCTCTTCCTCCATTTCATCGCCGATGAGCTTGAGATGCGGAAGCGCCGCCTCGCGGGTCTGGCGCCGGCGATGCTGGTCGGTGGCCCTGCGGCGCGCCACCGCGAGAAGCCAGGCTTCCGGGTGCTGGGGAACACCCGTTTGCGGCCATCTCGCCAGCGCCATGGCGAAGGCGTCGGCGAGCGCATCCTCGGCGCCGGCAACGTCGCGCGAACGCGCAGCGAGGAATGCGACAAGCTTGCCGTAGCTCTGGCGGGCGGCCGTTTCAGCCGCCGCCCGTGCCTGTTCCGTGGCCGAGGCCATCGTGGCTCAATGCGTCGGCCAGATCGGGCGCACTTCGACGACGCCATGGCTGGCGGCGGGGCAGCGCGCCGCCCAGGAAAGGGCGGCGTCGAGGTCAGCCGCCTCGATGAGGTAGAAACCGCCGAGCTGCTCCTTGGTGGTGGCGAAGGGGCCGTCCAGCACTTCAGTCTTGCCGTCGCGGACCTTGACCGTCGTCGAGACATTGGATGGCTGCAGTCTTTCGCCTGCGACCATGGCACCGGCTTTTGCGAGTGCGGCGTTGTAGGCCATGTAGGGCTCCGACATCACACCCTGCATTTCGGGTGTCATCCTGGCGAAGGCCGTTTCGTCGACATGGATCAGAAGCATGTATTGCACGATGGTCTCCCGTGTTTTCGAGGGCCGCGTCCTTGCTGGCCGCACGAATGTCGCGCGAGCTTGCCCGATTTCGACAGGCACTGTGCAAAAATTTTTGACCCGTCCCGAAAACAAAACCGCCGGCGAGGGGCCGGCGGTTCGAACATCGGGACGTCTTTGGTCAGGGGACCTTAGGGGCGCGCAGGGATCCCCGGGCGCAGCGGCCGGTAAGTGGTCGTGCGGTGTTCGGCGGCGGGACGGGCGACCCGGCTGTCGTGACGGCTTTCCAGTGTCATCAATGCGCACTCACGCCGAGCGCATGGGCGCGGCGAGCGCAGGCCGGGCCAGGGCCGCGCATGTAATGGCGCTCGGGCCGATAGGTCGGCGCGATGAATTCGCGGATGGCGGCGGCGTAGCCCTTGAACTGGCTCCAGATGGTCATTCGTCTATTCCCTGTGCCGATTTTCGGATGCCCCGTCCGATTGGAAAGCATCCTAGCGAGAAGGCGTGAATAGTCGGTGAACGGGATGTTAATCTTCGGGCGAAACCTTTACGAATCGTGGCCGGAAAGTGGCGGATTGGCGGTGTTTTGACGCCTTTTGACGCCTTCGTGGGTGATGTGGCTTTCGCGCCACAGAGGCTTTCGTTTGGGACTCGAAAACGCGCGGTCCTGTTTCGGTCCTTCCCTGCGGAATATGCGCTGTTCGGGTCGCCTTGGCAGTTGCGGAAAGGCCTTTGTCTTCACTAGGCTATGGGCATCAACCGCGATCTGTGGGGACGTGAGAATGGAACTCTGGCGCTTTTTCGACGCCATCAATCAGGCTGGAGAAAGCCCGGCAGCGCCAGCCGATCTGCAGCGGTTCGAGGAAACGACCGGGATATTTCTCCCTGACGACTATTGCGCATTCCTCATGACCTGCGCCGGCGGCAGATGCGTGCAAAAAGTTTCATTCGATTTCCCCAATGGCGTGTGGGCCGGATATGTGGAGGACGTCGGCGGCTTGCATAAGGATTCGCGTTATTCGCTGGAGCACAATCGGAAATTTCCACCCTGGCCTCTTCACAGGGATCTGGTGTGGATCATGAATGACCACGGCGGCAATCCGATCTGCTTCCGGTTCGATGACGGCAACGAGGGGAAGCTCTGCCTGATCGACCATGAACTCGCGCCGGAGGATGACGATTGGACCTTGGAGGAGGCCAGCTCCAAGGATTGGGGCTATGTGCTGCCTCTGGCGTCGTCGTTCACGGAGTTCGTCAGGAATCTCCGGCGCAAATAGCGATCTGCTAGATTTCGAGGAATGCCTTGTCGAAAGCCTGACGCCCCTTGGGCGAGAAGGTGACGACGCGGCTGTCCTTTTCACGGCGCGCCCATTTTTCGGCGAGGATCTTGTCGAGGATCGCGGCGCCCAGTTGCCCGGCCAGATGTGAGCGGCGCACGCTCCAGTCGAGGCAGTCGCGGCAGACCGGTCTGCGTGAAGGGCCGAGCTTCCCCACATCGATGCCGACGGCGGTGAAATGTGAATGACCGTTCGGGCCGAGGCGGATTTCCTGGCCGTCGCGCACAAGGATGTCGCGGGCGAGAAAGGTATCCATCATCCTCACCGCGTGTTCTCCGGCGAGGTGGTCGTAGCAGACACGGGCCTCGCGCATCGCGGGTTCACGCGGGCCGGGACGCGCTCGCTTCGGCCCGAAACCCGCCGCCACCCCCATGATGGCTTCCAGCATGGAAGCCACCTGAGGTCCGGCCAGGCCGTAGTAACGGTGGCGGCCCTGGGACGCGACGGTGAGCAAGCCGCCCTCGATCAGCTTGGCCAGGTGCGATGATGCCGTCGGCAGGCTCACGCCACCCTCCAGCGCCAGTTCACTCGCCGTCAGCGCGGAACCTGTCATCAGCGCCGTCAGCATGTTGGCGCGGGCTGGATCGCCAACGAGGCTGGCGATACGGGCGATGTCCGGTCCGTCCTTCATAGTTCGATCTCCATCAAAGCATTGCCGCAAGAAAAGCACTAATCTGATGGCAGTTCAAGGAGGCGACGATGACCAGCCCGTTCCAATCTGTCCGCGCAGACGCCGGATATGCCAGGTTCCGCTTTCGCTGGAATTCGCGCGGGCTGCGCTCGCTGCTGATGCACCGCTATGACCGCTATCTGCAGCGGCTCGACCTTGCGGATATCGAGACATGGCAGCTGGCCGATCTCGGCCTGACACCTGAGGACGTAAGGCGTGAATGCGCGAAGTCGTTCTGGCGGCTGTGATCACATCCACCGGTCTAATCCCATTTTCAGACCAATATTTCGATGCCGATCGAAGCGTCCATACCCCTGCCGAGGAGACGATCATGACCATCACCTGCTTCATCCGCTACGAAATAGACCCGTTCAGGAAGGCGGCGTTCGAGGAGTATGCCCGTAACTGGGGGCAGGCTATTCCGCGTTGTGGCGCGGACCTGATCGGTTATTTCGCACCGCATGAGGGCTCGGCTTCCACCGCCTACGCGCTCTATAACATCGACAGCCTTGCGGCCTATGAAGCTTATCGTGCCCGCCTTGCCGCCGATCCAGCCGGCAAGGCCAATTTCGAGTTCGCCCGGCGCGAGAACTTCATCCGCAAGGAGGACAGGATTTTCCTGAAACTGGCGTCCGCGCCGCATGCAGCTTTGGTGAAACCGTGACATCGGATCGGGTCACCATGCTCGATGGACGCGCCGGCGAGCCTCGATTGCTGGTCAGGCGTGCTGCGTCGTCGGGACCGAGCGTCATCTATGTCCATGGCGCGACGTTTCCTTCAGCGCTGTCGGTCGCATACCGGTTTCACGGCCATTCCTGGATGGACGATCTGCATCGGCGTGGTTTTGACGTATGGGCGTTCGATTTTGCCGGCTATGGCGGGTCCGACCGTCCGGCCTATTTTTCACATTCGCCGGCTGGCGGGCTGCCGGGAGGCCGCGCGCCGTCAGCCAGCCGGCAACTGGCCCGTGTCGTTGCGCATGTCCTGGCAACCACCGGCAGGTCGCAGGTTTCGTTGGTCGCCCATTCCTGGGGCACTCTTGTCGCAGGGCTCTACGCTTCGGCGCATCAGGAAAGGCTGGATCGTCTGGTCCTGTTCGGGCCTATCGCCCGTCGGGAGGCTCCAGGCCAGGCGACAGCCAGTGTCCCGGGCTGGCGGCTGGTGTCCATCGCCGATCAATTGTCGCGTTTCGTCGAAGACGTGCCACCAGGGCATCGGCCGGTTCTGATCGAGCCGGAACTTGCGGCATGGGGGCCGGCATACCTTGCCACCGATCCGGCGAGTACTTCGCGCACGCCGCCTGCCGTCCAGATACCGGGTGGCCCCGTGGCTGACATCGCATCTGCCTGGACCGGTCGGATGGCCTATGATCCTGGACGGATCAAAGTGCCGACGCTGATCGTGCGCGGTGCCTGGGACGGCGTTTCGAACGATGCGGATGCCGCCTGGCTGATGGCGCGCCTGGGCAGCCGCATCAAACTCGATCGCAAACTGCCGAAGGGCACCCATCTGATGCACCTCGAAACCGGCCGTGTGGCACTGTTTGAGACGGCTGGACGTTTCCTTGCAGGAGAAACGAATCCATGATCGCAGTCATCTTCGAAGTCACGCCCGCGGAGGGCAGGCGTGAGGTCTATCTCGGTATTGCCGCCGATCTGCGCCCGTTGCTCGATGGCATCGACGGTTTCATTTCCATCGAGCGCTTCCAGAGTTTGACCGATCCTGCACGCGTCCTGTCGCTCTCGTTCTGGCGCGACGAGGATGCGGTGAGACAATGGCGCAACAGCGAGGATCACCGTCAGGCCCAGAAGGCCGGCCGCGCCGGCGTCTTCTCCGACTACCGCCTGCGCATTGCCCATGTGGTCCGTGACTATGGCATGTTCGACCGTGCCGAAGTGCCGGCCGACAGCCAGCGCGTGCATGGCTGATCGGCACGTTTCGCCAGCAGTCAGGCGTTGCCGATCAGCACGCCTGCCGCGAACACCAACGCACCGCCAAGCACGACCTGGAAGGCAGCGCGCAGGAACGGTGTTTCCATGTAACGGTTCTGGATGAAGGCGATTGCCCACAATTCGAAGAACACGACCACCGCAGCAACGGAAGTCGCAGTCCAGAAATTCGTGATGAGATAAGGCAAGGCGTGGCCGAGTCCGCCGAGCGACGTCATGATGCCGTTGGCAAGGCCACGTTTCAGCGGCGAACCGCGCCCGGACAGCTTGCCGTCGTCATGCGCAGCCTCGGTGAAACCCATCGAGATGCCGGCGCCGATCGAGGCCGAGAGGCCGACAAGAAAGGTCTGCCAGGTATCGTGTGTGGCAAAGGCCGCGGCGAAGATCGGCGCCAGCGTCGACACCGAACCGTCCATCAGCCCTGCCAGGCCGGGCTGCACGTAGGTGAGGATGAATTGCCGCCGCTCGGTCGCGGCTTCCTCGTCGCGCACGTCGCCGGGAACATATTTCTGTTCGAGCCTGTGGGCGAGGTCTTCGTGGTTCTGCTCTGCGGCGGCGAGATCGCCGAGCAGTTTGCGGGTGGAAGCGTCCGACGTGCGTTTGGCTGCCTCGATGTAGAAAAGTTGCGCCTGCCGCTCCATCTCCTCGGCCTGGTGGCGGACTTTTTCGATGCCGAGCGGTCGCACCAGCCAGTCAGGCTTGCGTTCGTAATAACCCTTCACATGCTCGCGGCGGATGAGCGGGATGTGCTCGCCGAAACGCTTTCGATGCAGCTCGATCAGCATACCGCGATGCTTGTCCTCTTCCGCCGCCATCTCCTCGAACATCCTGGCTGAATGCGGATAGCTGTCCTGCAGCCCCTCGGCATAGGAGCGGTAGATGCGGGCATCATCCTCCTCGGAGGAGATTGCCAGCGCCAGGATCTCCTGTTCGGAAAGCGAGGAAAAGGCACGGCGGCCGAAGCCGAAAACGCGGGAAAGCATGCTGGATGTCTCTAGTTTAGAATTATTCTAAACTAAGGGAGCGCTGCCTGCCGGTCAAGCGCGACTGTTCGCAATTGCGATCTGCCGGAACATTGTGGGGGGCTCTTTTTATCGGCGAATGTTCACCTATATTTCAGGAAAGCCAACCGGAGACCCCTCTGCATGACGGCAGCCAAGCGCGTGAAAC
>VFQQ010005229.1_pt1 | contig 10905 bp, 10 predicted proteins | sample 3512341 | NCBI WGS metagenome assembly VFQQ01 (sample SAMN10412373, study PRJNA504923) | tailings metagenome | isolation source: Relicate 2 Philex TSF1 revegetated site | place: Philippines: Tuba, Benguet | collected 2017-08-29
CCCCCCCCCGGGGCCCGCCTCTCCAATCCTTGGATCCTCTGATCCTCACCCCTTCAGTTCAACCCGAGCCCTCGCAGCGCCCCCACCGTCAGATCGGGAAAGTCCGTAAAGAAGCCATCCACCCCCAGCCCCACGAGCTCCCGCACTTCCGCAGCGGGATCGCCACCGTAGCGCTTGGCGAGAAACGCCGGCTCCGGTCGCAGGGTCCACACGTGCACCCGCAACCCGGCCGCCTTGGCGTCCTGTACCACCGTGCTGGGCCGAGCCGAGGAGTCGGCGCCCACCAACATGCGCTGATTGAGTCCCACCGCATCGGCAAAGCTGGCAATCTCACGCAGCCGTGCCGCGTCGAGACGTCCCGCACCAATGAGATACACGAGTGGCACCCGCGTCATGCCGCGCAACGCGCGAAGATTGCCGTCCTCGAAGCTCTGGATGAACACGGGGGCGTCGCGGCGATCGAGACCATGTCGGCGCAGAGCCGCCAACAGGCGCTCTTCGAGTGGCAGCCCGATCTGCCGGTGATACGAGGGATGCTTGGTCTCGGGATACACTCCCACGGCCCGTCCACGCTGGCGACCCAGCGAGTCGGCAAGCGCCAGCACCTCATCGAATGTCGGAATGGCGAATTGTCCGTTGTAGACCTGGGAGCGAAAAGGCAACCGTTCCCGTGCCCGCAGGGTCTTGAGTTCAGCGAGGGTGAAGTCCTCGGTGAACCAGCCCTCCACCGTATCTCCGTCGATGACCTTGCGAGTCTTGCGCGCGGGGAAACGGGTCGCCACGTCGGTGGTGCCGCCGATCTCGTTCTCATGCCTCGCCACGAGGACACTGTCTCGCGTGCTGACCAGGTCGGGCTCGATGAAGTCGGCGCCCTGCTCCACCGCCAGCGCGTAGGCGGCGAGGGTGTGCTCGGGCCGATGTCCACTCGCGCCGCGGTGCGCGATGACCAGCGGGCGACCGGGCGCAGCGGCCGGGGCCAGGGCGGTCCAGGCCGGCGAGACAGACCGCGCCTCCAGTGTGGTGCCTGACGCGGTCCCGCCCCGACAGGCCGTCACGAACAGACACAGGCTCCCCAGCAGCGTGCCGAGGAACAGATCACGTGGGGCGTGGGTAGTGCGTACGTTTGTAGTCTGCATTGTGCTCGGCATCACACCACAGCGTCCGGGATGAACTGACGGAAGGCCGTGGCCATCCGCAGGCTTTCGCCACAACTTACCCGCATGAACGACCCCGCATCCCGAACCCTCGAGTCACGACTGCGTACCGCCTTGGCCGGGCAGTACCGCGTGGAGGGGTTGCTCGGGCAGGGTGGCATGGGGTCGGTGTTTCGGGCGCACGACGAGGCGCTCGACCGCCCGGTGGCCATCAAGGTCGTGGCGCCGGATGTGGCGGCCAGCGCCGAACTGCGGCAGCGCTTCGTGCAGGAATCCCGCACCGTCGCGCGGCTCCGTCATCCGCACATCGTGGCCGTGTATTCGGCCGGCGAAGCCGATGGCCTGCTGTATTTCGTCATGGAGTTCGTGCCGGGCGAGAGTCTGCGCGATCGGCTCACGCGCGAAGGCCGACTCGGTGAGGCAGAGGCGGTGCCCATTCTGCGCGACATCGCGCTGGCGCTGGACTACGCCCACGCCCAGGGGCTCGTCCACCGGGACGTGAAGCCGGAGAATGTGCTGCTGGACCGGGACACCGGTCGCGCCATGCTCACCGACTTCGGTGTGGCGCGCGCGCTGCAGAGCAATCTGCAGATTACCGGCGCGGGCTTCGTGCTGGGCTCGCCGCGTTACATGAGTCCCGAGCAGGCCAGTGGAGATGCCGACATCGACGGCCGCAGCGATCTCTACTCGCTGGGCCTCATTGCGGTGGAGATGCTGACCGGCGCACCGGCTGTGGATGCGCCGACGGCGGCGTCGGTGCTGGTCAAGCATCTCACGGAGGCCGTGCCCTCACTCAGCGAGTCGGCGCCTGGAACGTCACAGGCAGTCGCCTCGGCCATCGATCGCCTGTTGGCCAAGGATCGAACCGCGCGCTGGCCGCATGGGCGCGCCTTCGCGGCGGCGGTGACGGGTGACCCGATGGCCGACACGCCATCGGGACCGGTGACGGGGGCCACCCCCGCTCGGCTCGTTGGTGCCACCTCCGGTGGAATGGCAACCAAGACGTTGCCACATGGGCGCCGAAGCTTGCTGCTCTGGGGTGGCCTGGCCATCGCGGCACTGGCCGCACTGGCGGTGGTGCTGTCACGTCCGGCCGGCGCGCGTGAGGCTGAACGGGCGTGGCTGGTGGCACCGTTCGAGGTGCAGGCGCCCGACAACTCGCTCGACTGGTTGCGCGAAGGCGGCGTCAACATGCTCACGCTCTCGCTCGAGCAGTGGCGTGACCTCAAGGTGGTGGAGTACGAGCGCACGCTCGACTTGCTGCGCGACGAAAGACTCGACGAAGCGCGGCGCATCAGCTTTGACGACGCCGAGCGTCTGGCGCGTCGTGCCGGCGTGGGTCGGGTGGTGCTGGGGCAGCTTACGTTGGCCGGCGATTCGCTCATAGCCACCGCCACGCTTTACGACACGCGGGCACAGGACGTGGTGGACCGCGCGCGTGTCGCCGCGCTGCGTACGGCTGATCCGCGCAGTGTGTTCGAGCAGCTCGCCGGCGATCTGCTCAACCTGGCCGGTGGGCCGCGTGTGTCACTCGATCTCGCGCGGCAGACCACCAACTCGGTGGACGCGTATCGTCTCTATCTGGAAGGACTGCGCTCGCTCAACTCCTGGCGTCTCGACGCGGCGGATTCGTTGTTCACACAGGCCATTCGCCGCGACAGCACGTTCGCGCTGGCCTACTATCGCCGCTCACTGGGACGCGGCTGGCGCAACTGGTCGGACACGCTCAACGTGGCCGACGCGGAGCGCGCGGTGCAGTTCGCGGCGCGTCTGCCGCAGCGGCAGCAGGAAATCGTGCGCGGACACGCGGAGCTCACGAGCGCGTTCCGTCTCTTGCAGCGCGGCGACCCGGACGCGGCGCGCGCCTCGCTGCTCGCCTCGCACCAGCGGCTCGCCCGGTTGGTCGCTGTGGACTCGCTGGACGCGGAAGCGTGGTATGCCTTTGCCGACGCCGCGTATCATCTCGTGCTGAACACGCCCTACGGCCGCAGTCCCGACAGCACGGCCAAGTATCTGAATCAGTCCATGCGCGCGTTCCAGCGCACCATTGCGCTCGACTCCACGTTCCATCTGGCGTACGAGCATCTGGTGTCGATGTACAATCAGGCGGCGGTGCCGCGCGCGTTCATCGTGTTGGTGGGCGACAGCATCAAGCCCGGTGGGCCCGTGGCGTATGAAACGCGACTGGGTACTCCCGCGCAGGTGGAAGCGCTGCGCAGTGCCGCGAGTGTGCGCGCGCGCGAAGCGGCCATGGGTTGGATTGCCGCCGACCCCGATGCCGTGCAGGCGCGCAGGGCGTTGGCCGACAATCTGCTCACCGCCGGCATGGCCGACAGCGCCATCGGTGTGTTGCAGGCGGCGATGGCGCGCTCGTCCACCAACGATCCCACCTTCGCGTGGCGCATTCTGGCCATTCGCGCGCGCGCGCTGCGTCCGGGTACCGGCGCCGAGGCGGCCACCATGCTGGCCGCCACGCCCGATGACACCCTGCGTCGTCTCACGGTGGGTGAGCGCTTTCTGATTCTGCAGGACGCCATGAGCATCGGTGCCCTCACCGGTCGACCGTCGCTCATCAGCGCGGCGGCGGGCACCATGACGCGCGCCACCGATGGCATGGATATCGTGCCGGGCGTCAAGTCAGCAGCGGTGGCGCAGTGGCTCTCGCTCACCATGAAGGCCAGCATGGGCGTCCCGCTTACCGTGACCGATCGGCAGCAGCTGGCCGGTGTGGCGCGGCAACTTGAAAGTCTGCCGCCTCAGCAGCGTGACTGGCTGAGCGCGTACATGACGTTCCTGGCCACGCGCGACGTGCAGCATGGCGAGATGGCCGTGCGCACGCTGGCCGCGCAGGGCGACAGCACGGGCTATCCCGAATTGCGCGCGCTGCTCGCCATTGAACGCCGTGACAGCAGCGAAGCCCGTCGTCTCGCGCGCAGCTTCCCGTCGGTGGATTCGCTGCGCAGCTCGCGCATCGGCACGACCGGTTTGCGCATGGTGACGCGCGCCGTGGTGCTGGCCGAGCTGGGCGACGTGCGGCAGGCGCTGGCGGTGCTCGAGCTCATCGACCCCGCGCGCTTTTCACTGAGTGAATCGGTGGAAACCACCTGGGCCGTGTACGTGCGGCAGTTCATGCTGCGCGGCGCGCTGTACGAGCGCATTGGGGAACCGGTCAAGGCGCGACAGGCCTATGAACGCTTTCTCGAACTCTGGCGTGATGGCGAGGCGCCGCTCGAACCGCAGCTGCGCACGGCGCGCGAGGCGGTGGCGCGATTGCGTGATGTGGCGCCGCGCAGTGTGGGCACCAGCGGCGGCGCCCCGGGCCGCTGACGCCATGGTTCCCACCGCGCCGGAAGTCCTGCTCACCGCCATTCGCGGCCGCGATCAGTTGGGCATTGAGCGCCTGCTCGCCGAAGACCCGGCGCGTGCACAGATGCGCGCTCCCGGCGGTGAGACGCTGGCGCTGCACTGCTGCTATGTGGGTGCGCCGGAACTGGCGTCGCTCTTCTTGCGGCAGCGCGGGTCCGACGCGTGTGAAGCGGCCGCGCTGGGTCTGGTGGACGCGCTGCGGCAGATCATCGGCAACGATGATGACGCCCGGGTGCTGCGCAGCAGTGATGGCTGGACCCCTCTGCATCTCGCGGCGTTCTTCGGACACGAAGATGCGGTGGCGCTGCTCATCGATCTTGGTGCACCACTCGATGCGCACTCCACCAACGCCACACGCAACACGCCGCTGCATGCGGCACTGGCGGGGGCCACGAAGCCCGGTATCGTGCGTCGCCTCGTGTTCGCCGGCGCCGACGTCGCGGCGCACGGCGCCCACCGGGTCACACCACTGCATCTGGCCGCGTCACGCGGCGACGCTGCACTCTGTGACCTGCTCATTGCGCGCGGCGCCGAGGTGCATGCCGTGATGGAAGACGGCACCACACCGGCCATGATGGCCACCGCGCGCGGGTTTGCCGAACTGGGTGCGCGACTTGCGGCGATGCCGCTGGAGTCGAACGACGCGGGATAGCGGCGACCCGACCTCCGCTCGCGCCGAATGACGTCGCGAACAGGCATGGGGTGCACCATCGTACCACTTACGATGCGGACCGATCGATCTCCGCAAGTCGCAGCGTCACGATCTGGCGGATGAGCTCATCGGGGATCGGACGCTCGATGGTATAGCGCACCACACGATTGGTCGCGTCGAAGTCACGCAAATCACCCGCAAGCGCTTCGAGTGCGCGGCCGAACATCACGTACAGGGCAAGATGGGCCTTGCCTGCGCCGAATCCCACCACCGTCTTGTTCTTGTAGCGCAGCGCGGGCACGCGGGTCTTGATGGCCTCATCCGCGCCGGGGATCAGTGCGTGCAGTTGTGCCCGCAGTTCCGCGAGCGCCTTGCGCTGAGTGGCGGGCAGCGCCGCGAGATACTCGTCGACGAGTGTGTTCTTCGGCATGATTGCGGGCGAATGCATGGTCCAAACCTCCATCAGGGGGATGAAGGCTTGGACTGCATGCGGCCTCGGAAATCATCGCTCCCACCCACCGGGCGTGAGCGTCAACAGATCAGGGCGTGAGCTCGTCGTCCGGCAGGTCATGGTGGACCTCATCCGGCGCCGTTTCCAGCAGCGCCTGCGCCTCGTCCAGCACCTCAGTGGGGACCATGACGGTGTAGCCGGAGCGCGTGGCCCCCTGAAAGCCAAGGCCGAAGAGCGCGGTACTCTCGTGATTGTCCCGCACCGCCGGGATGCCTTCGGCTTCGAGCTGGGCCATGACAAAATCGGCCTCGAAGCCGGTGGCGTAGGTATTGAGGACACTCCAACCGGGTGCATTCATCGTCGCCTCCTGCGCATGCGCATGGTGTCGGGGGTCTGCACACTACGTTATGCTGCGTTCCCGCGTTTCGACAGACGCAGGTCGTCAACGCGGCCGTATCAGGCCCAGAGACGCAGCGGCAGCAGGCCCCAGAGGGCGAGCGATATCAGCCATTGCAGTGCGCCCACAAGCATCAGGCCATCCAGCACGAGACGGCGAACAAGTGCGCCACGGCTGCGCCACAGGCCTGCTACCGTGGCCAGACTCGCGGCCACGCTACCGGCCAGCAGCAGGCCCGTACCAACGGCCAGCAACACACTCGGCCAGCGCACATCACCAATGGCCAGAAAGGGCTGACGGACCAGTCCTGCGGCCGCGAGCGACAACGGCAGCAGTGACAACACCGGCCAACGCAACGGCTCGCGCACGGACACGCGCTGCACGGTGAGTATCAGTCCACGCAGCAGGATGAATACCACACAGCACAGCCCCACGGCCGCCGAAATCCATCGCCACCAGACGGAGAGGGTGGACACACGCTCGAGGGTGCGCTGGCCATCGCTGATGAAGCGATCGGCGCCGCTGGCCATCAATACGTGCGTGGGCCAGACACGGCCGATGAGCCCCCAGGTCATGCCGCCGCGCCACACCAGATGACGCGCTGTGCCGCCGAGCGGGCCAAGCGTCAGGCTGTCGCCACGAACGATCACCCGGAACGGCGCCAAGGCATCGAGATAGGCGAACTGTTCGAAACGTGTGGGTCGCGGCACATACCAGCCGTTCCACGCTGCCACATCGGGAGCACGCTGCGCTGATGTCGACGCCTGACTGAAGAAGGTTGTGGGCGTAGCGCCGAGCCGTGCGGCGAAGAGTGAGTCCACGCGATCCCAGGCCGCGCCTTCCGGATCGCTGTTGAAGCTGGCAAAGAAGGCTCGCTGCTGATCGGGCACCAGGCAAAGCATGGCGCGAAAGGTGCCGATGTTGCCCACATGACAGCGCGTCATGAGTCCCCAGCGTTCACGCGACTGCAGTCCAAGGCCATAGCCCAGCGCAAGGCCGGCACGCACGGCCTCGGTGTGCCTTGGCACGCCCATGGCAGACAGCAGTGCGCCGTCCACCAGAATGCGTGCGGTGTCGCCGTGTGCTACACGACCGTCACTCATGAGGAAGCGCGCGAAACGCGCCATGTCGCCGGCGGTGGTCGTGAACTGTGCAGCGGGTCGCGTGGCGAGTCCGTAGGACGGCTGACGTGTGCCGTCCTCGAAATGTCCCATGGCCATGGTGGTGTCGGCCTTGGCCCCGACCTGCGATTGCCACGTGAACGTCGAGCGCGTCATGCCAAGCGGTGCAAGCAGCTCACGATCGAGGAACTGTTCGTAGGGCTCGCCGGTGACGGTTTCGACCAGCAGGCCAAGCAGTGTGTAGCCGGTGTTGGAGTACGAGAATCGCGTGCCGGGGCGGGCTTGCAATACGAGCCGCGTTCCCTCGCGCGCAATGGCGCGGCCCAAGGGAAGATCCGGTGAGATCTGCGTGGAGAACACCTGCCAGAGATGCGCGTCGCCGAGTCCCGACGTGTGGTCGAGCAGATGCCGCACCGTGATGGGTGCGCTGGCCTGCCAGGGATTCTGAACGGGCAGGGCGGGCAGGTAGCGGGCCACCGGCTCGTCGAGCGCCAATTGTCCTCGGGTCACCAGCATGAGGACGCCGGTAGCCAGCAGCGTTTTGGTGACCGAGCCCAGTTGCACGCGCGTGTTCGGCGTCATGGGGGCCGTGTCCGCCCTGTCGCGGAGACCGGCTGCACCCAGGTCGGTGGAATCGCCGCGCACGAGTGCCCACACGGCGCCCGGCACGTCCAGTTCGTGCAGCCCACGCGAGACCGACATGGTCAGCGAGTCGGTGTTGTCGGCCGATGGACGCGGTGGCTGCGCGGGGACCTGACGCCCCGCGCATGTCAGGAGCGTGAGGGCACAGAGCGCGCCGCCAGCCACACAGCTCGTGACGAAACGGTAGTTTTCCGGTACAGTGCTCACCCCCCAGCGTACCCTCGGCATGTGAAGCAGGTGTCAACGCCGGTCACAGGTTGCTCTCCCCCTCTGTCCCATCCGCCCATGTTCGGTTTGTCCATCACAGGCAGGACGCTGCGGTTCTCCACACTGGCGCTGCTCGCGACACTTTGGACCGCGCTGCCGGCCGACAGCGGGCTGGCCCAGACTGCATCAGGAAAGCCTGCAACGCCACTCAAGGTCTTCATCTCCGTGGACATGGAAGGGCTGGCTGGTGTGGTCACGTCCGGCGACGTGGGCGGCACGAACGGCGACTACCAGTACTTCCGAAAGCGGGCCGCGGAGGAGGCCAACGCGGCCATTGCCGGTGCGCTGCGCGCGGGTGCCACCGAAGTCGTGGTGCGCGATTCGCACGGCGCCAAGCAGAACATCCTGCCGACCGACCTCGACCGCCGCGCGCGGCTGCTGCGTGGCGCGAGCACCGGGCCCAAGAACATGATGGAGGGGCTCGACAGCAGCTTTGCCGCGGCGGTGTTCATTGGCTATCACGCCAGCGCCGGCACACCCAACGCGATTCTCGCACACACCTCCAACGGCAATGTGGTGGATTTCGCCATCAATGGAGTGTCACTGCCCGAAGGCGGATACAACGCGCTGGTGGCGGGCCTGTACAACGTGCCGGTGGTGTTTGTCTCAGGTGACCGGGCGGCCGTGGATCAGCTGCGTGGTCTTCTCGGCACGGTGGACGGCGTGGCCGTGAAGCAGGAAATCGGCACCGCCATTCTGGGCATGTCGCCGGCCGAGGCGCAGGACGCCATTCGCCTGGGTGTGGAACGGGCCGTGCGCGCCCGTGCGCAGTACCGCCCGTATCGAATGGCGTCACCGTACAGCATGGTGCTCAAGGTCAAGCGCGACGGGAAGACGTTTGAGGGCGCGGTGAGTGCCGGTGCTGGCGAGTATCACTACACGAGCGCAGACCTGCTGAAGGTGCTGGAGGCGTTCAACGCGCTGAAGTAGGTGCGGACGGCTTGGCGTGGTGCACTACTCTGACGGCGGGATGCGCCGGATACGGGCGCTGACAGGATGCTTCCAAAGCGAGTGGACAGAGACTGGAGTTGTGCATCACGTGACGCCGTCAACTTTCCGAGAATCTCCAACGGCAGCCCCCGCTGGCGTGTCAGCCGGCCTTCTGCGTCGTACTCCCGGAGAACGCCATCGGCCTGATCGAACACGACAAACGCTCCGTGCGACAGCATGGCCACCAGCTGATCGTGGCGCCATCTGGTGCCAGCACGGCCATTGACAAGTTGTGCAACCCGACGTTGCCTGGGGTCCGTAAGCACCAGCACGGAATCGCGCAGCACCACGTCGACAACCCGTGTCAATGAGTCGATGGTATCGTTGTGCAACGCTGCGGAATCATTGGCCGGTAGCAATGTGACGTGGCGGTCAATCGTGAGCGCGTTCTCCTGTCCGACGCCGCATGCAGCGACAAGAAGGAGTGCCAGCAGATGCCGCCAACGGTTCGTTGATAGGGACTTCACGATTCGGTTTTTGTCTCCTCGAGCCCCTGCTGCAGGATCTGGAGCGCCTTGGGCCCCATGCCATGCAGCGCCGCGAGATCGTTCGTGTTCCACCTGGCCAGATCATGCATGGAACGGATGCCCGCTGACGCCAGCGCCCGCAGAGCGGGGCCTGGCATACCAACCGGAAAGGCCGATGCGTTGGGATGTGTCAACTCCGTCTTCTTTGACATAGGCGGTGTGGTCAATGGAAAGGTGGTGCGCCGCGTCAGCCTGTTCCCACCGCCTCGCTCGCCGGCAGGCGCCAGGGCAGACCCTCTTCGGCCGCATTGCGTTTGCGAAACTCACCCGGTGATTCACCGACCGCCTTCTTGAACGCCTTGGAGAATCCGAAGGCGTCCTGATACCCGACGGCCACCGCAACCTGCTCGATGGTCTGCGCGCCCTCGGCAAGCAGACGCATGGCGCGCTGCAGACGCACAGTGCGCAGGTAGGCCAGCGGCGTGTCACCCATATGAGCACGAAAGCGCTCCGCCAGCACGGAACGCGAAAGTCCCACCGCACGGGCCAGAGCGTCAAGTGTCCAGTCCTGCGCGTACTCCCGGTGCAGCAGGGTGACGACCTGCCGAATGTGCGGATCGCGAATCGCGTGACTGAATCCCTTCCCGGTGTCCCCTTGCTCCTCAACAATGAGCCGCAGCAACTGCGTGAAGAGTACATCGAGCAAACCATGCAGCACCGTGTCACGTCCGAGCGCATCGCTGCGCGCCTCATCGGCCAGCATGGCCACGGTGAGCGCCACGGGACTCAGCGTCGAGCTCCGCTCAGCACGCAGCACAAACCACGCGGGCAGTTGCGCGAAGAAGGGATGCACCGGCGTGTTCCACAGCTGATAGGCCCCGCTCACCAGCGTGGTCTCGGCAGACTGGGTGGTACGCTGTGGGCCGTCCAGCGCAATGGTGTCGACGGGCAGGCCCTTGAGACGCGGCCCCGTGGTCAGCATGTGCTCACAGCCACGCGCCATGACGGCCACGTCGCCAGCCTGCAGTTCAATGGGCGTGCGCTCATCCGGGGCATGGATGTACGCCGTGCCACTCACCACCACATGAAAGCCCACGCTGCGCTCGCAGGGAAAGCGCAGCCCACGCTGCGCGGGCAGCTCCCGCAGATCGAGCAGACGGCGCCGCAGTCCGGACTCCCGGAACAGGTCGGTCAGAATATCCATATCCTGAAAGTACTAGTTTCCGGACGCCTGGACAGTGTTTGAGGACTTTTTGCCATTCTACGTCCGAATGGTCGGTCGCATGTTCCCTGTCGACCGGCACCCATGCAGGGTGCCGACACACTTCAGGAGAACGGTTCATGTCGACATTTGTGGTGCTTGGGGCCAGTGGCACGGTGGGGCGCGAGCTGGCGCAG
>VFQQ010005230.1_pt1 | contig 10902 bp, 14 predicted proteins | sample 3512341 | NCBI WGS metagenome assembly VFQQ01 (sample SAMN10412373, study PRJNA504923) | tailings metagenome | isolation source: Relicate 2 Philex TSF1 revegetated site | place: Philippines: Tuba, Benguet | collected 2017-08-29
AGCGTCTTCTGGGCGAAGGCGATGACGTTGCAGGGCGCGTCACGGCCAGCAGGCTGCGGAATGTACAAGCGCAAACACAGCAAGGCTTCAGGCCCTGAGCCCGCACACCCACCATGCAACATTACTACAAAGGATTGCAGAAGCATGTGTTTACATGTTAAGCAGCACGGGATGCTAGCACGCACCTTGATGGTGGCGAAGGCGGCAGCATGAGCCTCCAGGGCCTGGCTCTTGGCCTGCTCAAAGGAGTAGAGCTGCATGAAGCCCTTGGCGAGCTGTGGCCTGCGAACGATGATTGTGAACAGACAATCATCATCGCAAGCACCGCAAGCCCACATCTGTACGTGCTCATATACAGCATGGCTTGTAGAGCAGTGCCAAAGTGTGTGCGTAAGCTGTTGTACGCTCACCTCTCGGGTGCACCGGCTGTGATACCAATGAGCACACTCCACTTGAGGTCAGCGCTGGCTCTGTAGCTGATAATCTGAGCGCCTGCTAGGTTTGGCGTGCGATCAAACACCTTGGTAGGGGCGTCACCAGGGCCCTGTGCAGACAACGAGGCAAAGGAACAATTGAGATCTTGAGGTCACGCGCTGAGCACGCGGTGCAAGCCTGACTCCCGGGTCCCTACCTCAACGTCCCAGTGGTACACTGAGGTAGCTGTGATGAGGCCAATCATTGTGGGGCTGATCCACTTCCAGAACTCTACGGACTCTGGCATCTGGTAGGCCTTCAGCTTCGTCTTAGTGTCCAGGTTGAACACCTGTAGGTTGTCCCCGGGCACCCCCTGCGCTGTGGCCTTCAGGGCGATGACCTTCTTGTCCAGGCACATCAGGGCACTGTCTGCACTGATCTGGCGCCGTGTGGGATTGAGGGGATTGGCCATGTCAATGATAACGACTGTGTTCTGAGCCCCAGCTTGACCCTGCTCGCGGACTGTGATGAACTTCTCTGACTCGGCTGTCACTGCCTTGAAGTTGATATTCTCTGGGCTGATGCCGACCGATGGCAACTGCGGGGTGCACACTCGTCGAAGAGAAGTATCAGACATCTGCCGATCGCTGTGCATGGCTGTCGCTCATTTGCAGCTAGGCTCACCAGCAGCTTCTCAGCCACCACAATGGGAGCCGCGCTCGCCATTGTAGCAGCTCCTCAGACCGTTTGTCTAGGATGTGAGGACTCCGGGTGGTCTACCTCTGCAGCTGCTGCCCAGCTGGGTAAATGAATACTGGAGTGCAGCTCCCACTGTTCAAGGAGCAGCACAGTGGCAAGGCGCAGAAGGAGAGGGAGTCAATGACACACAAAAAGTCCGTTGTCTTCCCGTTGCAATTCTGCAAGCGCTTCGGCAAGTCCGTGCCTGCTGCTCCGGCCCTGCTGAAAGTGCCCGCACACTCACAGGCCAACACCGTCCCTAATTCTGTTTCCGGCGAGAGCACTTGGGTCTGTGCTTGCGTCCGGCGCCGGCGCGCTCACACCAGCACACCCTCCGCCCGCTTGCGCCAACCCTCCGTACCTGTGCAGATGTGGGACTGGCTCCCGCGATGGGGCGCGATGGGGCAGCAACAGAGCAGCGATGAGACGGACTCGGGCACGGTCTGGGAGCTTGATGATGATGGCTCAGCGCCGCGCACTATGCAGGACCAGCTCGACATGCAGGTGAGCGCGGGGTGAGCAGCAGCGTGTCCCTGCTTCTCAGCTTGTGGCGGCGCAGCACGGCGAGGCTGCACCAGAGCAACAACAGTGCCAACAAGTCACGCGCGCTCTACATCCGCACGCGCAGGCCTACATGTACGCGCTGAAACATCCAGAGTTCCTGCGCGAGCTAGAGGCCCTCGGCGATGGCGGGCGGGACGCCGCAGCAAGCCCGCAAACCCCCGCCCCAGCATTGGGCTTGTCGCGGCTCAGCCTCGGCAACCTCAACAAGCAGTTCAACGCACTCACTCAGCAGCCAGCTTCAAAGCCAGCCGAGCAGCCAGCCGCCGAGCCAAAGCTAGCACTATGGGTGTCAGGACGCTATGATTTCGAAGACCCCGCAGCGAAAGAGCCCCCAGTGCTCAACTGGGTGCGCGAAGAGCGCCGCGTGCGCGACGAGCGCGCAGCAGTACGCGAGGTGCGGCGGTTGCGGCGGCAGCTGTACGCCTCCCAGGAGCAAGGCACAGAGCCAGCAGGGGCTGCAGAGCAGCAGCCTGAGCTGTCACAAAGCTATGATTTGGAAGATGACGAGCGACGGGTCGCTGACTATGACATGCACGCGAGTACGTTGTCCGCGTGGGAGCAGGCAGACAGGGCTAGAAGGCGGCCGCTGTCACGTAAGGCACCCAGGGCGGTGTTGTTGACTGGCGACAAGCGGACGCATGCACCGTGTGCGGGTGTTCCTGTGGCGTGGTTGCTGACTGCAAACGAGGGAGCAGGGCAGGCCGTAGACCCAGAGAAGGCAGCGAATAGGCTTAGAATGCGTCTACGTTGGCGCTTGCCTGCCATAGCATTGTCGAGCTTGTAGGCTCTCACTAAGACAGCAAGTAGGACACTGTAGCAGACTAGAACAGTGTTGGTGGCAGTATGCGCTTGAGCGAATCTGGGCTCATAATAGCTTGTAAAGTGACACTGACTTGTAGTGAGTTTGTTTGTCTTATAATAGCACGTGCAATGAGCTGTCAGGCATGTGGCATCTGACTATATGTAAGGCAATCTGTAGGTATGTGTGAGACACTCTGTCTGAGGTACACACCAGGCAAGAAAACCTACTTGTACCACGAGCTTCTTAGTGACCAGGAAAGCACAGTCATTACAAAACTGGTCATGAAGCACAGATACAGAAAGCTACTGCAGTCTCCTGCCTCATGACAACAGATAAGCAAGGCCACGCCTGGGATTGTCTGATCATCAGCAGCTATCAGTGGTCTCTGGGCGCCTGAGCATTTCACTACCTAGTCTTATTCACAATACAGACATGCATACAAAATCATTAGCATGACAAAAGTCGACAACCGAGCTCTGATCATAGCATAGAATACAAAACTGTGCCTGCCCAGTCATGCACAACCCCCCGTCATATTTATCACAGAATTGTCGCATGTCAATCTGTTATAAGATAAAGCGGACAAAACTCGGTGCTCATGCTGACACAGACGCAGGCTGCGGGACTGAGACTTCTGCATCGCTATCATCCAACTGCACGTGCGTGTCACCCAACTCGGCAGACACACTGTATTCCTCAGTGCTGTTGTGCTCTGCATTGCTACCCTCTGTGTACCCAAACCGCCGCATAGCCCATTGCAGCATGCCCTCTAGCACAAACAAGCCCCTGTCTGCCTGCTCTGCAACAACCGCTGGCTCCTGCGCAGGCGCCGCTGGCGGAGGCACGGCCGCCGCCGCAGGCCGCTGCTTCGCCGCGGCGTCCGCAGCACGCACCAGCGCGGCGTGCATGCGCGCCAGCGCCTGCTGCTGCGCGTCCGCCGGCAGCGTACGCACGTCTGACAGCCCCTCTGCTTCCCTGAGCAGCTGCATGACAGGCTCTGACGCCTGTGTGCCCAGCCGTGTAAACGCCCACACTGTGCGCTGTATCGTGTCAGGGGTCCATAGATACCGACACGACAACGCTACTGTGCGCTGCGATATACTACCACCACGTGTGCTACGGTGCAGTAACGCCTCGTACCCGGGCGGCCCCGCGGCCATGTCTGCATCTGCCCACGTAGCTGTGAGTAATGACTCCTCACTGTCATCCTCTGTACCTGGTCCCTGGCTCGCAGTACGTGCCGCTACCTGTGGCTGTGACTGCGGCTGTGTTGGGGCGTGTGTAGGGTTAGTAGTGGGATTTGTGGCAGTGGTGGGTGCTAGGTCGCGGACAATTGCCACATGTGCCCGCAGCAGGACCGTGCACCGCTGCGTCACTGCCGCAACCCACTGCCACCCAGGCTTCAACCCCAACACCGCCACACCCCACACAAGCGACGACACATCCAGCACATTCGCGCGGTGCAGCTGGCCCTGCACCACACCCATCACCCTCTCACACCACGCCTCATCAGGCACAACGCCTAGCTCACCCAGTGCGTACAGCGTGCGTGATAGGGTGGCTGCTGATGCGTCTTCTGCTGTGTGGCTGAAGCGTGTGAGGGTGTGTGTGAGCCAGGGGGTGGGTGGACGGTGGTTTAGGGCTGCGAGGCGGGAGAGGATGTGTGAGAGGTCCTCGCAGGAGAGGTGGGGGGTTTGGTCGTATACTGCTGAGGTGTAGAGACGCAACCACGCCTACAAGACACACGCACACACACACAGGTCGCGTCAGGTCGCGCGCACACACACACACACACACACACAGGTCGCGACACACACACACATGCTCCACAGTTGCCTGGCCGCTGTCACAAGCGTTACGCAACGTGCTCGTGCTCTGCAGCATGCGTGTGTGTGTGCTGTGCAGTAAGCGCCGTGTGTTATCCTGTGCGTGTCGAGCATAGCATGTGTCAACGCACCTCATCTGGTCTGCAGTAGTCTGCGTCCCACGTAAGCGCCAACTGCTTCAGCTCACTCCCACTAAACTCACACATTCGATCCGCACAGTGCAGCCGCAGCATCGCGACGAACACCGCCGGCACGCTCGTGCCCATCCGCCGCAGCGCCCACGCCGCGGCGGCCAGGTGCTGACACGTGAACCCACCCAGCTGCCGCCTTGCACAGCGTAGCCAACCTGAATACCAGCCTATCTCAGGCGGGTACCCCATGTACGCTAGCGCTTGTATGGTGTTTACAAGCTCTGTGGGCTTGTATTGGGGCAGCTGTGGCGTGGTACTGGCTAGAAGCTGGTGCACCCATGGGAGCGGCGGGCGGACACCCAACCAAGCTATGGCTAGTAACGTTGTGGCTGCCCCCTGTGGGTTCATGGCCGGCGCGAGTGCTGCCGCCTGGGTGAGTAACGGCTGCAGTGTGCTGTGTGAGCAGCGGGGTAGCAACGCGCCGGGCTTCGGCTGCGACGGCGATGCCGCGCCGATGAGCCCGGGTTGCCCTGTGAGCTTCCCCGCTGCCCACAGCACGTTGCTGACCTCCTGCCCCTTCAGCTGTGAGGCCAACACAGCCGCCTGCTGCAGTGCTAGGCTGAGGCTGTGTGCTGTGCTGTGGGGCAGGCGCCTGTGCGTGTGGAGCGTGCCAGCGGCCCAAAGCAGGTTTGACAGCTCCTGCGGCCGGTAGTCTGATACCAGCTCCTGTGACCTAGCTAGCACCTGCTTTAGCCACTCGTCGCGGCTGCCCACCCCCCTGCTGGTCGCCCCATCGAGCCACTCTGGCCGCAAGGCCAGGCCGTATAGAAGGTTGGAGATTTCCTGTGGCTTGGCCTCGGCGAGCCGCTGACAGCACGCGGCGAGGCATCGCTGCACCCAGGCTGACGGCACCGGCGCGTCTAGCTTAGCCACTGCCCACGTGCAGTTGGCGAGCTGCCGGAAGCTGAACTGGCTGATGTTTGCTGCCATGATGCGGAGGAGGTGTGTGAGGAGCTGTGACTGACTTGGGCCCTGGTGGGGCGCTGGCGAGGCCCCACGGACCTGCCGTGCCTGTGCTGAGGCGCTCTGCCCACGCTGCCCTGCGCTCTGGCTGCGCGTAGGGGCTGGCTCGCTGGTGCTGGCTTGCTCGTGGCTGCGGGCGCGCTGGTGATCGGTGTCGTCTGTGTCGCCGGGCTGTGGTGTCTGCGCTGCGAGCTGTGCTAGGTGCGTGATGATGGCGCTGACGTGCCTAGCGTTGAGGTACGGTGCGTAGTGAGCGTGTACGCGCACAAGCTCAGCTACGTGGCGTGTGGCTTTGATGTCTGACATGATGGCTGCGCCGTCTGGGACAGGCTGCGGGCTAGGCCTGGGCTGCCATTGGCCCTGCCTCACTGGGCCTCGATGTTGAGCCTGCAATGGCACAACAGCAGGAGTCAGGAGTTGGGCACAGGGCGCTGGACAGCACCGCGGCTGCGGCACACGCAGGCCTGCACTGACCTGCTCCCTGCTCTGGGCACGCTGGAGCCTCACTGAGCCGGATGGCGCATTTGCCCGTGTTCCTGAGGGTGTCAGCACCTGCGCAGAGCAATGACATGGGCGTCATGCATTGGGCCGCACGCTTGCCTTCAGGATAGGGACGTGTGTACCAGGGCTGAGCTGTGAGACGGATGGATGGCTGAAGCCCCACTCACCGCAGCGTGTACTGTTACAGGTCCAGCTGACTTCACATCAACGCGTGCAGGGCCGCGAGACGCTGAAACTCGTAAGCCCTCCATCGCACTCTCTGCTACCTGGACACTGGCACAGGCATTCCTGCTGCTGGGCTACGTTTACTGTGTTGCTCTCTACACGTCTTAAGTGGACATCAGGCGCTGCTGCGTGGAGTTGGGCGGCCAAGTCAGTTTGCAGTCGCCGATTCTAGTGGTTTGAGCGCCCGTGCTGCGCTATCCTCGGGCCCCCCAGGCCTTGCCCCTTCAGTTCCTTCTTAAATAGGCAAGGACGGGTTGACACGCATGGTTTACTGAGGACGTGCAGCAGAGCACACGGGGCTGCGCCCTGCGTGTGTGCACGCTCGGCCCTAGCCAGGAGCGCCAGCAAGGATGACGACCCTTGACAGGTTCACTCCGAGCTCCGCTCCTATCAAGCGGATAGATGGGGTGCAATTCAGCGTCTGGGACCCTGATGAGATTGTAAGTGCCAGGTAGCAGTGCTTGCGGGCACCCACCAGGCAGCCTGTCCTGCCTGCTATGACGCTAAAGAGGCTTGTAGGGGATGTATGAAGATGGTACTGGTGTCTGGGGTGGCTTGGATCCGCAGAGGAAGTATTCAGTCGCCAAGATCGAGACCAGCGACACGTATGAGAAGGGTTTGCCCAAGCCCGGCGGTCTTGCGGACCTGCGTATGGGCACAACGGATAAGTGGGGTGTGGTCTGCACCACTGATGGGGCGGACCTGAAGGACTGCCCAGGGTATTTTGGCCACATCGAGCTGGCCAAGCCCATGTACCACTGTGGCTTCATCAAGACCGTGCTGAAGGTCCTGAGGTGCATCAGCTACCATACGTCACGTCTCCTGATCCCCAAGGTAGGCCGGCGTGGCAAAGAGCGCTCCTGCGTGCTGCGGTGCCTGGCTGTGCGCGGGGTTGCGGCAGGCGTCGCCGCTCTTGACACGGCGGCTTGCAGCGTGCTCAAGCACCCATATGCCCCAGCTCAGCTGTACAGGTAGCAGCGGGCGCACAGCCAGGGCCGCGCAGCATGCAAGAGGAAGCAGGGGTGCTGTGTGCGGCCGTGCGTCTCGGCCTCCATACCTCGCCGTGTGCGCGTGTGCGGGGAGCCACGACAGGGTTCATAGCGCACAGGCTAGCTAGGCAACATGTTGAATTGGTCCCGCTATGCAAAGACAAGCACGGAGCCTCATTGCTTGCTTGTTTGCCCGCGTACGCGTGTGTCTTCAGGATGATCCCAAGTACACCAACGGCCTTAAGATTCGCAGTCCCGAGGGCCGCCTACGCTACTTCGTGGGCCTGTGCGGCTCCAAGCGCATCGACGAGGCCACAGGCAACGCGCAGCCGCAGTACAAGTACGAGGCCATGAAGATCATCTGCGAGTTCCCAGCGCCCAAGAACACTGATGAGCCAGCACCGGAACAGCAGGGAGAGCGCAAGCAGGTATGACGCTTGCGCACTTGTAGATAGCTGCTGCTGAGTAGGACGAAAGCGCAAAGCAGCAGACACACGTGTCGTAGGTGGGCCTCGCTGTGACCTTTGTTGTGCCATGTATCTGCGCACAGCGAGGGCTGCAGCCGGCGCCATCGACGACACGTATCCCTTGACATAGCCAATGCCTAGCTCGCTTGCCCGTGACCATCTGTATGTCTCGTGTGTGATATGCCCACAGGAGCTGACTGCTGCCAAGGCGTATGAGATCCTGCGTCGCATGACTGACGAGGACTGCAAGGCGCTGGGCTTCAACACCAAGTACGTGCGTCCTGACTGGATGATTCTTACTGTGCTGCCGGTGCCTCCGCCACAAGTGAGACCATCCGTGATGATGGACAGCTCCGCAAGGTATGTGTTTTGGGGGCATGCACACACACACACACACACACACACACACCAGGAGCGAGCGAGCGAGCGCGCGCGCGAGAGCGCATATATGCAGACCTAGACACGAACAGTGAGCTGCGCCTTGCGGTAGGTGACTCACTGTTCTTTCATTCTGGGAGGCATGCACACGCACACACACACACACACACACACACACAGAGAGAGAGAAAGAGAGAGACAAACACAGACAAACACACACACACACACACACACAGGGATGGAGTCAGAGAAAGAGAGCAGATCTGTGGACATGGGCACAAACAGTTGTGCAATTGTGCATACACCTACTGCCAGTAACTGCCTTTTGCGTGACTGCAAGCGTGTGCATGTGTGCGTGTGTGTTTGGTGCTTCCATGTGTTTACAGGTGCGAGGACGATCTTACCCACAAGCTGGCAGAGATCATCCGCGCCAACAATGCGCTCAAGAAACAGGAGCAGAACGGCGCGCCGCAGCACATCATCAACGACTACGCAGCGCTGGTCCAGTACCACATCACCACGTACTTTGACAACACCATCCCTGGCGTGCCCAGCAGCATGCAGAAGAGCGGCAGGCCCATCAAAAGCATTTCGCAGCGGCTGAAGGGCAAGGAGGGGCGGATCAGAGGCAACCTGATGGGCAAGCGTGTGGACTTCTCTGCTCGTACAGTCATCACAGGTGCGGGCTTTGCATCATTCCTGCGTTACGTGCTGCCACTGGCTGCGCCTGCCTTAGCCGCTCAGAGCCGCATTTGCGCTGGTAGGCCGGTGCTTGTCCGGGGCAGCATGTGGCAGCTACCTAATCCTATGTGGTGCCCATCTGGGCTCCTACACGTCTTGGCTAGCTATACTGACCTTCATTTGTGTTGTTCCTGCTTACGTGTGCTCCTAGGTGACCCCAACATCGGCATTGACGAGCTGGGTGTGCCGTGGAGCATCGCGCTCAACTTGACATTCCCTGAGACAGTCACACGCTTCAACATTGAGAAGCTGCAGGTACGTGCGACTCGTATAAAGCTCGCCTCTTGCACACCGCAGCACGGATGGCTTCGCGTTGTTGGCTCCGCTGTCTCCGTTGTTGGCTCCGTTGTTTATCTGAACAAGCTCCATGTCAAACTCAGTGCGTGCGCGTGTATGCATTTGGATATGCCTGTGTGCACAGAGGCTGGTAGACAACGGTCCCCACCCTCCCCCTGGGGAGACAGGTGCCAAGTACATTATTCGTGAAGACGGGCGACGCATCAACCTGGGCTTCATGCAGCCAGGACAACACAGACAGCTCACTGTGGGAGACAAGGTACGACAGTGGCAGCCACAGGCTTGCGGTGCTGCAATTACACTTCAGCCGCCGACAACCGGTATGGGCAGGAGTCACAGAGTACGCAGATGCCATGCCGCTGTTGCGTGCCAAGGGTCATGTGACTGGTGTGGGCTGCGAGGCTTCACGTGGGTCAGTGTGTGCATGTGTGCACTGCTATGTGTGTAGGTGGAGCGTCACATGGTTAACGGTGACCTGGTCCTGTTCAACCGTCAGCCCTCACTCCATAAGATGAGTATGATGGGTCACAGGGTGCGCATTCTGCCCTACTCTACCTTCAGACTCAACCTCAGGTAGGCACAGGCTGCAGCAGACACAGTCGCATCATACAGCGGTACAACCCCTTTCTGAGCCTGCAGGTTGTAAGGAGTGGCGCTAGAGTTGTCCGAGAACATATAAGTGATGTGCTCTCGGGTGTGCTGTGCTTGTGTGTGCAGTGTCACCACGCCCTACAACGCTGACTTTGACGGCGATGAGATGAACATGCACATTGCACAGGTAAGCAGACACGCATGAAAGCCACTCGTGCGGCCTTTGCGTTGCCCTTGTGAGATGTGTGGGCTGCAAACCACCCATCTCACCAGGAGCCTCGCAATTGCTGCACACGTCTGTCATGCACTGTTCCCTATCCCCCCTACCTGTACTGCAACACGAAGTAGCGCTGTTTGTGTAACCCTGTGTATTGCAGTCCCACGAGACCCGCGCTGAGATGCGCGAGCTGATGATGGTGCCAAAGAACATCGTCTCGCCCCAGGCCAACAAGCCAGTTATCGGTATTGTGCAGGACACACTACTGGGCTCACGGTGAGTACACACATACACATATACCTCTTGCAGCTCACACCCCGTATCCACACATAGGTACTTGCCGCACGCCTGTGTCTTGCATATTGAGGCTCTCGTCGCAGGACCAGCTAGCACTGTTTGACAGACTAGTGTGTGTGTGTGTGGTGTGTGTGTGTGTGTGTGCGTGTGTGCATGTGTGTGTGGCTACCATGCAGTCTGATGCTCAAACGTGACACATTCATTGAGAAGGACCTGATGATGAACATCCTGATGAACATAGACGACTGGGATGGCACTGTGCCTATGCCGTGTATCCTCAAGCCCAGGCCGCTGTGGTCAGGCAAGCAGGTACGCGCCAGAGTGCGTTCCTGTTGCCCTCGTGCAGCACCCACCCTTGCATTGCTCCAGTGCAGTAAGCCAGGCGACGCTCCCGTTATGGGCGGTTGGATGTAAGCGTCTCTGTGTGTGCATGTGGCGTGTGTGCACACAGGTGTTCACAATGTTCCTTCCAGACCTCAACATGCGTCGTACCGCCTCATGGCACAAAGAGGGAGACCCTGAGGACTTGTCCGCTGACGACTCACAGGTGTGTGGGTATGTGTGCGCGTCTATTGGATGTGTGTGTTTGTTTGTGTGCGTGTTTTTGCTCAGATGCACTCGAGTCTGAGCAGGTCACAGTTGAACCAGGGAAGCAACGGCTAGCTCAGTCTAGAGAGCATCTGTGCAATGTGTGAGCAGCT
>VFQQ010005231.1_pt1 | contig 10900 bp, 10 predicted proteins | sample 3512341 | NCBI WGS metagenome assembly VFQQ01 (sample SAMN10412373, study PRJNA504923) | tailings metagenome | isolation source: Relicate 2 Philex TSF1 revegetated site | place: Philippines: Tuba, Benguet | collected 2017-08-29
CCATCGCCGCGCTCAAGGTGCACATCTTCAACAACCTGATCTGGCCCGACTTCTCCGCCATTCCCAGCACCGACGCGCCGCTCATGCGCTTCGTGCCCATCGCCGTGGGCGAGGTGCTGCACGTGGGCGGCAAGTCGGTGGAGGTGTTGCCCGCCGTGCACACGGTGCCTGCGGTCGGCTTTGCCGCCGACACCGCATCCGGTCACTGGGTGTTCAGCGGCGACACCGGGCGCAACCCTGCTTTCTGGGAGCGCGTGAACCAGATGACGGTGGCCCTGCTCGTGATCGAGACGGCGTTCAGCGACCGCGAGCAGGCGCTGGCCCAGCGCAGCCTGCACCTGGCGCCCCAGATGCTTGCCGAGGAGTTGGAGCATATCGGCCCCGACCGGCGCTACCCGATCTACATCACCCACACCAAGCCCGCCGAAACCGGGCTGATCATGGAAGAAATCCAGCGGTTCGACGTGGCGCCCCGGAACGAGGGCGCCGCGCGCCATGACATCCGCTGGCTCAGCGCTGGCCAGACCTTCGACCTGTGACAAAACCTGTCCCTGGCGTCGGAGGTGACAAAAAATGTCGGCCCCGCAGCGCCAGAGAGACCACAAATGGTCACATGCACCGCCCAAAGCGTGAAATAGACCGCAGAACACCGGGCAATTCAAGTTGGCACGGCGCCTGCTGATAAAGAGGCGTTCTCAACCCAACCCCCTGTCTCCAAGGAGTTTCCTCATGAAGCGTTCCCTGCAAAAAGGTTTCACCCTCATCGAACTGATGATCGTGGTGGCCATCATCGGTATCCTGGCCGCCGTCGCGCTGCCCGCTTACCAGGACTACACCGTCCGCGCCCGCGTCTCGGAAGGCCTGGTCGCCGCTTCGGCCGCCAAGGTCAACGTGCAGGACGTGCTTTCGTCGGGCAACCCTTCGGGATCTGCTTCTGGCTATGCCAACGGCTACACGGCGCCTTCGGCCACTCGCAACGTCTCCAGCATCGCCATCACGCCCGCCACCGGCGCCATCACCATCACCACCACCGCAGCAGCGGGGGGCGGTACTCTGCACGTGGTGCCCAACGCGCCTGGCGGCACGCAACTGCCCACCGGCACCGGCGCCTTCACGCCGCCTGCCGAATCCGTGGCCTGGAAGTGCTTGGCTCTGAACACGGCCGTTGCCAGCTGGCAAGGTGTCCCCGCGACGGCTGCCACGCTGCCCGCCCGCTTTGCGCCTTCCGAGTGCAAGTAAACTCCTGCCTGCAGCATGAAAAGAGCGCTTCGGCGCTCTTTTTTTTGGAGGATCCTTTTCATGGCATGGGGTGTGCGTCTTCGGTCGGCCGCTCGCGCGGCGCTGTTGCATCTGGGGCTGAGCCTGCTGGTGGCGAGTGCGGTGGCCTGGCTCGTGTTCGGCATCTGGTATCCCGCGCCCTTCCATGAACTCACGGGTGGACGGGCCCTCTTCCTGATTCTCATGGCAGTCGACGTGGTCTGCGGCCCCCTGCTGACCCTGGTGCTGTACAACCCCGCCAAATCCTCGCTCAAGTGGCGGGTGGACCTGAGCCTCATCGTGCTGATCCAGCTGGCGGCGCTGGCTTACGGTCTTAGCCAGGTGGCGAGTGCCCGCCCCGTCTTCGTGGCTTTCGAAGGCGACCGCTTCCGCCTGGTGCAAGCCCTCGACATCGACGCCATGCAACTGCCTCTGGCGCCGGAAGGCCAGGGTGGGTTGGGTTACTCAGGGCCCCGCCTGCTGGGCGTGCGACTGGCGCAGTCGGGCGATCCCGACTACCTTCAGAGCGTGCAGATGTCGACGCAAGGCCTGCATCCTGCTTTCCGTCCCTCGCGCTGGCGTCCGTTCGCGGAGCAGATACCGCAATTGAAGCAGCAACTCAAGCCGCTGTCCGAACTGCGAACCAAGAATCCGCAGAAGCTGGATGAGCTGGACGCTGCGCTCAGGAAACTGGGGCTGAGCGAGGACGACGTCGGTTACCTGCCGTTGGTGCGCGAGGAGATCACGGACTGGGTTGGCTTGGTTCAACGTTCCACGGGTCAACCCCTGACCTATCTTCACCTCGATGGCTGGTAAACAGTCGGGCGACATGCAGGGCTCCGATCATATGACGCCAGCGTCGCGCCCAGATGCCGGTTCTGCGCCGTCGACCGCGCTGGTCGCGTGTTGCAGTCTGCTGGTCGCAGCACCGTGGTTCTGGCCTTTTCTCAAAGGGCCCATGTCGGCCATGTGGCCGGATCTGTTTGCCTGGACCATGGGTGCCCTCCTGATCACCCTGTTGCCCATGACCCGCGAGCGGGCGGGTCTGGCCATCGCCAGTGGCTGGCTGCTGGCGGCACTGGGCAGCTCGTTCCTCGGGCTGTTGCAGTACTTCGATCTGGAAAACAGCCTCTATCCCTGGGTCGCGCCCACCGGGCCCGGGTACGTCACCGCCAACGTCCACCAGCTCAACATGCTGGCCACGTTGCTGTCGATGGGACTTTTGTGCGTGTGGTGGTTGCTGCAAAAGCGGCACCTTGCCGCCGGGCACGCCGCGTGGATGTCGGGGCTGCTGCTGGTGGCGCTGGCGGCGACCGCGTCGAGAACCGGCATGGTTCACCTGATGGCGATCTCCTGCATGTTGATCTACTGGCATCCGCGGCAATGGCGGACCGTGCTGGTGGTCCTGGCGGCCGGCTGGGGCTTGTACGCGCTGGCGGCCAGTGGACTGCCGTGGCTGGCCTTCGTGACGCGGGGCATCGGTATCGAGCGCGATCTGTTGGGACGCTTCGGAGCCGACCTGGGTTGCCACAGCCGCCGCATCCTGTGGAGCAATGTCTGGGACCTCATTGCCCAGAAGCCATGGACCGGCTGGGGTGTCGGCGAGTTGCTGTATGCACACTACATCACCGAGTTCGATGGCCTGCGTTTCTGCGAGAAGCTGTCGCACGCCCACAACCTGCCGCTCCAGCTGGGTGTGACCATGGGTCTGCCTGCGGTGGTCATCGCGGGCGTGATTTTTCTCTACGGGTTTTTCAAGCTCAAGCCCTGGGCGGCCAGGCACTCGATGGAACGGCTCTGCTGGGGCGTCATCGCCCTGCTGGGCGTGCACAGCCTGCTGGAGTATCCGCTCTGGTTCGGTGTGTTCCAGCTGGTGCTGGCGCTGGCTGTGTGGCAGATCGCGTGTGTCCGACGCGGTGAAACACCCGCTGACGCGGTCCAAGCGGCGCAGGAGTGGCCGGGTCGGGGTCGTATCGTCGCGTCGGCCGTACTGCTTGCCGGCCTGTCGTTCGTGGCATGGGATTACATCAAGGTCAGCCAGCTCTACCTGCCGGCCAGCGAGCGCCTGGAGCGGTACCGCGAAGACACCTTCAACAAGTCGCGCGAGACGGTCCTGTTCCAGTCGCACGTGCTCATCGCGCAAGTCGTTGTCACCCCGCTGAACCAGGACAACGCCGAACTCATTCTTGCGGGCGCGCTGGCCTCGCTGCATGTGGCACCGGACTCCCGCATCATCCGCCGCGTGATCGAGGCCGCCGCATTGCTGGGGCGCACCGATCTCGTCCAGCTGCATGAAGCGCGCTACAAGCTGGCCTGGCCCAAGGAATACGCCGAATGGAAGCAGGGCCGCACCGCAGCGCCCTGATCAGGCGCCCGCCACGAACGCCCCGCTCTTGCCGCCTCGCTTCTCCAGCAATCGCACGCCCGAGATCGCCATGCCCCGGTCCACCGCCTTGCACATGTCGTAGACGGTGAGCAGGGCGACGCTGGCGGCGGTGAGGGCTTCCATCTCCACGCCGGTCTGGCCGGTGCATTCGGTGGTGGCGCGGCAGCAGACGCTGTGCGTGTCCGCATCGACCTCGAACTCCACCGCCACGCGCGTCAGGCCGATCGGGTGGCACAGGGGAATGAGGTCGCTGGTTTTCTTTGCCGCCTGAATGCCGGCGATGCGGGCGATCCCGAGCACATCACCTTTTTTCGCCGTGCCGCTCTGGATGAGCGCCAGCGTGGCGGGCAGCATGGTGATCCGGCCCTCGGCCACGGCGATACGGTGCGTGTGGGCTTTGTCTGCCACATCGACCATGTGGGCCTGGCCATGGGCATCGAAGTGGGTGAGTGACCCAGGGGGCGGTGTATCGGGCATGGCAACTTGTTGCGAGGGCTTTACAGAACCGTTCGGACTTGGCGGCATCATACGGGGATGCCTGCAACTCCCAAGTCCCCTAGGCGGTCGCCACCACGTCGTGCGCTGGGCCATGGCCTGCTTGCTCTGTCCCTTCTGCTGGGTCCCCTGCCGCCGGCGGCAGCCCAGTCGGGCGCCGACCGGTCGTCCGTGAGCAACCTGCCAAGCCTGGGCGATGGCCAGGGCATGACGCTCTCCGCCGAGCGCCGCATGGGCGATCGCATCGCGCGCGGCATCTACCGCGACCCCGACTACCTGGACGACCCGGTGCTGGTGGACTACCTGCAGTCGCTCTGGCAACCCCTGCTGGGCGCCGCCCGCGACCGCGGCGACGTGCCGCCCGAATTGAGCGAGCGCCTGGCCTGGGAGTTGATGATCTCGCGCGATCGGCGCGTGAACGCCTTCGCGCTGCCCGGGGGTTATCTGGGCGTGCATCTGGGGCTGGTGGCTGTGACCGAGCGACCGGAGGAACTGGCGTCCGTGCTGGCGCACGAGCTCAGCCACGTTTCGCAACGGCACATCGCCCGCATGGTCTCGCGCGACGAACGCATGACGCCCTGGATGGTGGGTGCCATGATCCTGGCGGCGCTGGCTGCCGGGTCGAATTCGCAGGCCGCGGGCGCGGCCATCGCGGGCGGCACGGCGGCCGCGGCCCAGTCGCAACTCAATTTCTCGCGCGACATGGAGCGCGAGGCCGATCGCGTGGGCTACGGTGTGCTCACCGGCGCCGGCTTCGACGGCTACGGTTTTGTCACCATGTTCGATCGCCTGCAGCAGGCCTCGCGCCACAACGACGACGGCTCTTTTCCCTACCTGCGCAGCCACCCGCTGACCGGCGAGCGCATCGCCGACATGCGCGCGCGCCTGCCGCAAGGACCGGTTGCACCGGCCGCCGCCGCTGCGCCGGGCGCTGCGCCCGCGCCCGCCAGCGGCGCGACGGGGGGCGCGTTGCGACTCGACCTGCCCAGGGCCGGTGCCCGAGGCGATGCCGCCGGGCCGATGGTCGTGCCCTCCGACGCCGTGCTGCATGGCCTGATGGCGGCACGTGCCCGCGTGCTGGCGGAAAACGGGCCCGACCGCATGCGCGCCTGGCTCAACCACGGCCAGGCCGCGGGGGCCACACATGGCGAGCGCTACGCCGCCGCCCTCTCCGCGCACCGCCTGGGACAACGCGACACCGCGCTGGAACTGGCCCAGCGCCTGCGCACCGCGGTGCCTGCCCAGGCCAGGCCCACGGTCGATGCGCTTCTGCTCGAGTTGCTGCTCGCGCCGACGACGGCAACGGGATCCGCAGCGGCTCCACCGGCGGCACAGGCCGGCCTGCTGGCCGAACTGCGCGACCAGGCCCTGGCCGGCACCACGCGAGCAAGCGCCATCTACGGCGCACAGGCCGCCATCGCCACCGGCCAGCCCGAGCGGGCCGCGACGCGGTTGCAGGCCTGGGTGGCGCTGCATCCGCGCGACGCCATGGCCTGGCAGACCTTGTCGCGCGCGCACGCCGCGCAGGGGCAGATCCTACGCGCGATCCGCGCCGATGCCGAGGCGCGCGCGGCGCAACTGGACTACAGCGGAGCGGCCGAACGGCTCAGGGCCGCACAAGGACTGCCGGCCGCGCAACGCACCGACGGCATGGAACTGGCCATCGTGGACGCGCGGCGGCGCGAGGTGGAAGCGCTGCTGCGCGAATCAACGCGAGAGGACTGAACGCAGGGCGGTGTTCACCAACAGCATCAACACCGAGTAGATCAGCGAGCCCAGCAACGCAGCCAGGAAGCCATCGACCCGGAAGCCGTCGAGCACGCTTGCCGCCGCCCAGAACAGCAAGGCGTTGATCACGAACAGGAAGAGGCCCAGCGTGATGACCGTGACCGGCAGGGTCAGGATCACCAGGATGGGCCGCAACACCGCGTTGAACAGGCCGATGACCGCGGCAGCGATCAGCGCCGACGTGAAGCTCTGCACCTGCACCCCGGGGTAGAGGTAGGCCACCACCAGCAGGGCACAGGCGGCGAGCAGCCAGGTCAGGATGAGCTTCATGCCGGGATCGCCTTCAGGCTTCGTGCGTGACCGGGGGGCGGCGCGAAGCGATCCACTTGCCCAGCGCCAGCACCAGCAGCGCACCCACAATGTGGGCAGACCACCACAGCACGTCGGAGATCACCGCCATGCCCTTTTCGTCCACCGTGCCCAGCTTGGGCATCCACAGCCACTTGTCGGGGTTGACGAAGGCCGGGTCGGTGACCAGCATGCCGCCTGCAATCCAGCCCAGCAGCATGCCGCCGAGCGTGATGATCATCGGGAAGCGCGCCATCAATTTGATGACCATGGTGCTGCCCCAGACGATGATGGGGATGGAGATCAGCAGGCCCAGCACCACCAGCAGGAACGAGTGCTCGCCCGCGTTCTGTGCGGCGCCCGCGATGGCGATCACGTTGTCCACGCTCATCACCAGGTCGGCCACGATGATGGTCTTGATGGCGGCCAGCAGCTTGTCACTGCCCTGGATGTCGCCGTGCGCTTCGTCGTCCGGCGCGAGCAACTTCACACCGATCCACACCAGCAGGATGGCCCCCACGAGCTTGATGAACGGTACCGTCAACAGCGTCATCGCAAAGGCGATGAGGATCACGCGCAGGACGATGGCGCCAGCGGTGCCCCAGATGATGCCCTTGGTGCGCTGATGGGCCGGCAGCTTGCGGCAGGCCAGCGCGATCACGACCGCGTTGTCGCCACCCAGCAGGATGTCGATGATGATGATCTGTCCGAGCGCGACCCAGAACGCGGGCGATGTCAGGAAATCCATAAATTCCTCGTAGTTGCAAGCGGAAACCGGAAGGCACTGCACCACCCACCCGCGCCAGCGCTGCTGCGCTGGCGAAGGGGACGGACATGCCTTGATCGGCCGTGGAGAGCCCATCAAAGGTCTTGCTCGCCGGGCGATGGATCGCCTGGCCCGGGCCGCCGGAAGCTGAACGCTTCGTCCTGACGACAACCTGGTGGTCCGGAGCCGGAAGACACCGAGGTCTTCCTGATCCGCAACGGAGAGCTACTCCCCTTCGAGACCCGCGATTGTAGCGGCGCCCGGAGCGGTGGCGCCGCGTCGGCGAATACGCAGTTACCACAGGCCCGGAGCCAGACTGGCTATCATCCTCACCCCATGCCCGGCATCCACATCACCGACATCGAAGCCGCCATCAACCACTGGCGTGAGCGCTCACCCTCGCCCGATGGCGTGTCGTTGTGCAAAGAGTTGCGGGCGCTGGCCGAGGTGTATGCGCTCATGGTGTACTTCCACGAAACCGAGGCCGACGAGACCACCCTGCCTGCTGCGGCCCGCGCGGCCTGGATGGTCTGGTACGAAACCACGCCCGACACGCCCTGCATCGCCATTTGCTCCACGAGCCAGGGCGATGAGGTCTGCAAGGGCTGCGGACGCACGTTCGACGAAGTGCAGCGCTGGACGGAAATGTCGCCTGGTGAGAAGCGGGCGAGCTGGCGGCGCATCACCATCGAAGGCGATGCCTGGCGCTTCAACCGCTACGCAGAGCGCGCGCTGGAAACCTGACCGCCGAGGGCAGACGGGCGACCCGATGCCACACAACCCGCCGATTCGTATCGCATTGCACGGAAATCCTCACCCGGACCGAGGCGTTTTCACCTTGCTTCGATATCATCCGGCAGCCATGTAAGTGATTGTTGCTAGATCAGGGGTTGCCGGTCCGGGCGCCCTTCTGTGGAGTTTTCGCCCTATGAACGCCTTTGAACTCACCTTGCCGGTCAGCCACGACGGCGTCTTGAGCATGGACCCCGAAGAGGCCCGCGCCACCGGCGAGATGCTGGCCCAGGAATATCGGTCGGCCGAACCTTTTCCCCACATCGTGCTGGACGGCATCCTTCCGCCGGCTGTGCTGCAACAGGCGCTCGACAACTTTCCTTCCGAACCCCTGAAGTCGGACCGCGTGTTCGACATCAACTACGGCGGACACCACAAGCGTCAGATCCTGCCGTACGACTGCAACAGGGATGCGCAGGCCCTTTTTGCATTCCTCAACTCCAAGCCCGTGCTGCAGTTCCTGCAAGGCCTCACCGGCATTGAGGGCCTGATTCCCGATCCTTATTTCGAAGGCGGGGGCTTTCACGAGATCAGCAAGGGCGGCCTGCTGGGTGTGCACGCCGATTTCCGCATCAACGAGACCTTGCACCTGGAGCGGCGCATCAATCTGCTGATCTACCTGAACCCGGACTGGAAAGAGGAATGGGGCGGCGCGCTCGAGCTCTGGGACCGCAAGATGACCACCTGCCACTCACAGGTCTTCCCCCTGCTGAATCGCTGCGTGGTGTTCAGCACCGACGCGGACAGCTTTCATGGGCATCCGGATCCATTGAACACGCCAGACCACGTCAAGCGGCGTTCGATTGCGCTGTACTACTACACCAGCTCTCGCAACATCTACAAAGAGGTGCCAAGCCACAGCACCATGTACTACGCCCGTCCGACGGATTCGGCCGAGGTGCATGCCGAGGCCCGGCAGTTCCGCATGGATGAGTACATTCGCGACTGGTTGCCACCCAAGCTGGCGCGGCTCTTCTTCAAGATCCGCAACCGCCTGACCTCTGCCTGAGCGGCCGGGCTAGACGCGCCGGGCGAGCTCGGTGGCCTTGCCCACGTAACTGCCGGGCGTCATCGCCAGCAGCCGGTCCTTTTCCGGCTGCGGAATCTCCAGCCCGCGAATCAGTTCGTGGAGGGCCTCGGCGGTCACGGTCTTGCCGCGCGTGACTTCCTTCAGCTTCTCGTAGGCGCCCGACACGCCATAGCGGCGCATCACCGTCTGGATCGGCTCGGCCAGCACTTCCCACGACGCGTCGAGGTCGGCCGCGATGGCTTCCTCGTTGATTTCCAGCTTGCCCAGGCCCACGCCCAGCGAGTGGTAGGCCAGCACCGCGTAGCCCAGCGCCACGCCCATGTTGCGCAGCACGGTGGAGTCGGTCAGGTCGCGCTGCCAGCGGCTGATCGGCAGCTTCTCGGACAGGTGGCGCAGCAGCGCGTTGGCCAGGCCCAGGTTGCCTTCGGCGTTCTCGAAGTCGATCGGGTTGACCTTGTGCGGCATGGTGCTCGAGCCGATCTCGCCCGCCTTGAGGCGCTGCTTGAAGTAACCCAGGCTCACGTAGCCCCAGATGTCGCGCGCGAGGTCGACCAGGATCGTGTTGGTGCGGGCCACCGCATCGAACAGCTCGGCCATGTAGTCGTGCGGCTCGATCTGGATGCTGTAGGGCTGGAAGGTCAGGCCCAGGCCGAGCGGCTCGGGCGACTCGATCACGTTGCGGCTGAAGGTCTCCCAGTCGAAGTCGGGCCAGGCGCTCAGGTGGGCGTTGTAGTTGCCCACCGCGCCGTTCATCTTGCCCATGAGCTTCACGCCGGCGATCTTCTCGCGCGCGGCCACCAGGCGCACCACCACGTTGGCGATCTCCTTGCCCACCGTGGTCGGGCTCGCGGTCTGGCCGTGGGTGCGGCTGAGCATGGGCACGGCGGCGTGCGCGTGCGCCATCTCGCGCAGCTTGGCGATCACGCCATCCAGCGTGGGCAGCAGCACCGCGTCGCGTCCGCCCTTGAGCTGCAGGGCATGGCTGGTGTTGTTGATGTCTTCGCTGGTGCACGCGAAGTGCACGAACTCGGCCGCCTTCTCCAGTTCGGGGCGCGCCTCGAAGCGCGACTTGATCCAGTACTCGACCGCCTTCACGTCGTGGTTGGTGACCTTCTCGATGTCCTTGATGGCCTGGCCATCGGCTTCGCTGAAATTCTTCACCAGGCCCATGAGATAGGTGCGCGCGCCGGGCGACAGGGGCTTGAATTCGGCCAGGCCGGCGTCGGACAGGGCGATGAACCAGGCGATCTCGACCTGCACGCGGCGGTGCATGTAGCCCTGCTCGCTCATGAAAGGCCGCAGCGGTGCCAGGCGGGCGGCGTAGCGGCCGTCGAGGGGGGACAGGGCGGAGATGGCGCTCAGGGCCGCGGAGGCGGGCTGCGCGGAGACGGCGGGAGTCGGGGTGGTCGGACGCATCCGGCGATTGTAGGAGGGCGCGCCGCGCCATGAGCCTGTCAGCGCGAAGGAAGCCGGGGCTGGCTAGAATTGCCTTCCCACTGCCAACCGACTTCCCCACTCGACATGAAACTCATTGGTGCCACCACCAGCCCCTACGTGCGCAAAGTGCGCGTTGTCATGGCCGAGAAGAAACTGGACTACCAATTCATCCTGGAAGACGTGTGGTCGGCCGGCACCCAGATCGGCACCTCCAACCCTTTGGGCAAGGTGCCGTGCCTGGTGATGGAAGGCGGTGAAGCGGTGTTCGACTCGCGCGTCATCGTGGAGTACCTCGACACGCTCTCCCCCGTGGGCAAGCTCATCCCCACCCAGGGGCGCGAGCGCGCCGAAGTCAAGACCTGGGAAGCCCTGGCCGACGGCCTGCTCGACGCCGCCGTGCTCGCGCGCCTGGAAACCACCTGGCCCGGCCGCACCGACGAGCAGCGTTGCCAGGCCTGGACCGATCGCCAGCTCGGCAAGATCGAAGCGAGCCTGAAGTCCATGAGCCAGGGCCTGGGCGAGAAGCCGTTCTGCTCGGGCATCCACTTCAGCCTGTCCGATGTGGCCGTGGGCTGCGCGCTCGGTTACCTGGACTTCCGCTTTCCCGTGATCGACTGGCGCTCCAGCTACCCGAACCTGGCCCGCCTGGCCGACAAGCTCA
>VFQQ010005232.1_pt1 | contig 10900 bp, 12 predicted proteins | sample 3512341 | NCBI WGS metagenome assembly VFQQ01 (sample SAMN10412373, study PRJNA504923) | tailings metagenome | isolation source: Relicate 2 Philex TSF1 revegetated site | place: Philippines: Tuba, Benguet | collected 2017-08-29
GCTGCTGCTGCTGCTGCTGCTGCTGCTGCTGCTGCTGCTGCTGCTGCTGCTGCGCCGCCTGCTGCTGCTGTTGCTCCATGCCTGACAGCTGCGGCACCACCGGCTGCGGCGCCGCCGCTGACTCCAACTGCCCGTCCTCTGCCCCTGCCTGCTGCTTCAGTGCATAGGTTTCCAGCTCTCCCAGCAGCGCTGCCAGCTGCTGCTGCATTGTGGCATTTCTCTGAAGTGTCCCAGACAGCAGCAGCTGCTCCAGCTGCTGCACCTGCTGCATGATGTCACTATGCTGCTGCAGCAACAGCTGCTGCTGGGGAGCACCCTGCCACTGCTGCTCCTCCTGCCCGCCATCACTGCTGCCAGCAGCAGCAGTGCCCTGAGCTGCATCAGCTGGAGCAGCTGCCTGCTGACCGTCGCAGGCGGGTGCCTGCTGGTCTGCTGCCATCGCAGCTGCCGCTGCCGCTGGCATGCCTGCTGCTGCTGGCATGGCGGCTGCTGGCACTTCTGCTGCCACAGGTGGCTGCGGCGGAGGGGCAAGCACCTCCACAGCATCATGCTGAGCTGGCAGCTGGCTCTGCTCGGCTGGCACCCAGCGCTTCTGCATGTCAGCCGCCACCTGCTGCAGCTGCGCTTTTGCTCGCTTTTTGGAAGGTGGCTGCGCCTGCAGCTGCTCAGCCGCCGCTGCCGCCCGCTTGGGCTGCTGCTTGGGCTGTGCCTGCCGCTGTGCCTGCTGCTGCTCCGCTGCTGCCAGTGCTGCCGCCTCCCGCTTCAGCCGCCGCTGCTTCTTGAGGATTTGCTTCGAACGCTTGGCGGCCTGCTGGATTGCAGCCTGCCGCGTCTTCTCAACCCAAGGCGCAGCATAGGCGTGCAGCTGCGCCATGGCAGCCACCTGAACGGCGGACAGCTGCTGGTTGCGTGGCCATGTTGCAGCGCCTGCCGAGCTGCCGTCTTCCTCCTCCTCGCCTGGCCTGGCAGCCGCCGCTCCATGCTGTGGCTGCCCTTCTGGTTGCTGCGGTTCTGCCAACTGCTGGTGGTCTGCCGGCTGCTGCACCTCAGCCTGCTCTGCTGGCTGCCGCTGCTCTGCCGACAGCTGCGGTTCTACCGCCTGCTCTGCTAGCTGCTGCTGCTCTGCCGACTGCTGCTGCTCTGCCGACTGCTGCTGCTGCGGTTGTGCCAGCTGCGGCTGCTCTGCCGGCTGCAGCTGCCCTACCGCCTGCGGCAGCTCTGCCGGCTGCTGCAACTCACTCTCCTGCTCCCTCTCGCCTGCCGCCCAGCCTTCCTCTTCCCTCAACTCTGCCGCTCCAGCTGCCGCCGCTGCAGCTGCTGCCTCGCCGCCACAACCGCCGCTGGCGCTGCGCGGCTGCGACCGTTTTTTGCTGCAGCCAGGGAACCAGTAACCCTTGGCCCCGGTCGCTGCCTTGCGGCCCTCTGTGCAGGTGCCAAAGCCGCGCCTCCCCGCCTTCTTTTTTGCCTGCCCCTGCCGCCAGGTCAGGCAGCCGCTGTTGGTGCGCCACTGATGCAGCAGCACCGCGGTTTGAGCGGTCGCCAGGAAGAGAGCCACGGTGGTGTGCCAGTGGCTCAGCCGCTCCCTCTCCTCCTTGTTGAGCTGCTGCTGCTGTGGCTGCTGCTGCTGCGCCTGCGCTCGCGTGGTGCGCCCCTGTGTTGGAGTGCACTGGCCCTGGGCTGGCGTGCACTGGCCCTGTGCTGCCTCTGCTTGCCGCGCCTGCCACAGCTCCTGCGCTCGCTGCCATGTCAGCGCCAGCCGCTGGCTGGCGGCCTGCAGCGAAGTTATGTGCTGCCTGCAGGCAGGAGTGGCATAGCAAAGGTGTGTGAGCACAGGGCACAGAACAGAAGTGCGGCCTACAGCAAGGTCAGAACATAATGTGCATGAGGGTGAGCAGGCTCAGCAGCGCTGGGAGGCATCTTTCTCGGAGAACGCAGCAAGCCTTGCGCCGATGCACTGCAAGGGTCCAGTCAGTCCAGTAAAGGGCATGAAGCAGCTGAGCAGACAGGATCCAGCTTACTCTACGTGTACCGGTTTGTCGAGCCGGCGCTGTGCAGCCACAATCAGCGACCCTGTCGCCGTGCCGGCCAGCTGCTGATCATGCTGGAACGCTGCTGCAGGGGAGGCGGCTCCTGCTGCCGCCGCCTGCCCCGCTGCTGCCGCCGCCTGCCCTGCTGCTGCTGCTGCTGCGGTGCTGAGACTGCGCTTCAGCCGCTGCAGGCGCAGCTGCAGCTCCTGCCGCTCTATGTGCGCCTTCTGTGCCAGGATGGCCACACGCTGGGCTGCAGGCATGAGGGTGCAGGGGGCGCGAATGTGCGGGTAGGTGAAGCCAAGCCCAGGGCAGGGCGGGCAGGCAAGGAGCAGCAAACCGGCACGTAACAATCGCTGACTAATGCAGATGCATGACAACCTGCTCCTAGCCACCCAGCATCATTCGTTCACCGCGCACCTGTCCTCTGGGTGGCAGCCAGGGCAGCAGCGGGCGCCTCTGCTGCTTCTGCCTCAGCCGCCTCGGCCTCGGCGGCCGCCTTGTGCCGCTCAAGCTCGCCGCACTTTGCGGTGGCCAGCTCCAGCTGCCTCTGCGGGGACAGCACCGGGAGCAGCGGAATTCATGGAGGCGTAACAATCAAAAGGAGCATTCCGGCCGGTTAGCAAGGGGCACAATGGCCCTCCACTTGCCCACTCACTTCGAGGAGCACAAGCTCTGCGGCGGCGCCGGCACCGCCGCTGCGGCCGCCGCTGGCTGGCTGGGCCTGCTGCGCGCTCTGGGGTGGATTTATCACGAGCTGTGGTGGGTCTGGAGGGCCGCAGCCCAGCTCCAGCAGCCGGTGTTCACACATAGCGACCTCCACGCCAAGGAGCGCTGCGGCGGCTGCTTGAATCCTGCTGCTCGGCAGCTGCTCGTCGCGATCTGCTGGGGGCCTCTGAAGCTCCTGCTGCAGCAGCTCGTGCACCTCGGAGGCACGGGACGTCGCCTCCTGCAGGAGCCAAGGGAGGGCTGACTGCGGGCCCCACATCGCTGCAGGTGGGGTGAGGATGAAACTGGCACAGATAAGCACGCTGCGAGCCGCCTCACAATTGCCGCCGGTTCTTGATGAGGCACGAGGTGCATTGGACACACCGGCCTTGCCATGGCGCTCTGCTGTGGTTACAACCGCGGCTTGGCAGCTGAGCTGTGAGTGTGGGCGATGAAGGGATCATGCATGCAGACAGCATATAGGGGTCAGGGGGTGTGGGTGAGAGTCCGGGCAACATGCTGAGCGCAGGCAGGCGGGCGGGCAGAGAATGAATGGACGCTTTGCGCCGCGCTAAAAATCGGCAAGGGATTGGGTGAGCAGCTGTACAGGGAGGGTGGGCAGCAGTAAAATCGGGGTGAGGGGGGTCAGAACAGGGGAAAAGAAAAGGGAGAAGAGGTTGGGGGAGGGGGTAAGGTGGGCGCAGCGGCCCTACCGCACAGGCCTGCGCCCCTCGCAAGGCGGCTGGGTGGTGGGTGCTGCAGCACCCCAGTGCAGCCTGCGGTTATTGCAGGGCATCGTTTGCATGCCATCACGCCTGGGTGTGGATCTGACGCAGCGAGCGCTGCTGCTCCAGCTGCAGCGGGTCGAACGCTTCCTCTGCAGTCGGCTGCATGCTGCCCACAATGAACAGCGGGTTGGTGGGTGCTGCCTTGGAGGCGCCCGCGTACGCCGCGGCCGGCACCCGCTCCCTCAGGTGGCCTGCGGGGTGGGGCAGGGCAGGGCAAGGCGACCAATGGTGTCAGCAGCCTGGTGGGGACATGGAATTAGCTTCGACATGGCTGGTTGTACTGAATTGCACCATGGCCATTGCTCAGCCTTCCACCCTGTGCCACGCTGTGCTGTGCCGTGCTGCGCTCACCAAAGGCCAGCGCGCCCAGCATGTAGCCGATGGTGACTGAGATGATCAGGCCCAGGTTGAAGGTCATCACAACCAGCATCAGCATCAGATCCAGGAAGATCGTTGCCCCCGTGAACAGCGCCCGCTGCGCGTTGCGCGTCAGCTGCGGGGATGGGGTGGGGTGGCGTCGGGATTGAGGTACAGATGGGTGGGCAGGTGGTGAGCCAGGTCGCAGAGGCAAGTGAGGCTGAGTGGGTGGCCAGAAACACAGGGGTGGGCAGTGGAGCAGCCACAGGTGCAGCAGGAGGCGACAGGCACGGCACAAACCTTCTCTCCCCCTTCCTATCCCCACCCTCCCCCTCGCACCTCCTCCCGCGTCACAAACTGCAGCGGCTGCTGGCGCGGCGCAAACGCGCCGTCCCCGCCATTGCTCAGGGAGGAGCGCACAGCGCCGCTGCCCATCCCTCGAAGCATGGGCACAGTGCTCATCGCGCTGCTGCGCCGCGGCTCGTGGCCGTGCTGGGAGTCCATGCTGCTGCGGCTCAGCGCGTGGCCGTAGGCTGCAGGGCAGGGCGGGGCGGAGCAGGAGGGTGGGTGGCCGCATTAAGGGAAAATGGTGGTTGTGGCTGGGCTGGCGGCAGCGGGCACGGCATGCGTCGGGTTGTCCACCCTTGCAAAGCCACGCAGGCAACCCCTCCAAACCTCCAACCTGCCCCGCAATGCCACGCATGCCATGCATGCTGGCCCCCTGCCTCACTTGGGCTGCCGCTGGCGCTGGTGTCGACCCAGGCGCCGGCGTGCCGCTGCGCCTCCCAGCGTGCCTCGGTCTGCAGCGACAGCGCTTTCAGCGCCTGCACCACCACTGCCAGGGCAATGATTGCCAGGCAGGAGGCCACGTAGGCTCCGCCGCTGGAGGGCACCCAATCCTTGAACAGGATAACAGCTGCGCAGGGTGGGAGGACAAAAAAAAGCAAGGCATTGGTGGTGCGCGGGGCAGGGCATGAAATGCGTGCAAAGCACGGGCGGCGCAAGCAAGGTGCAGGCCACTTCAGCAGGAGCACTTGGGCAGCAGCTGCAGCTGTTGACAGGCAGCGAGTGGCAGCAGAATGATAGCATCGAGAGATGGTATAGGTGCAGCTGAACAGCAGAGGTCAGCTGGGCGGCAGCAACGCTTTACGGAGCAGCGCGCATCCATACCTGACATGGATGCGTGGAGGTACATTTTCTGGAATGTCACTGTACCGCCGCCGCCTGGAGTGCTGCTGCCGCTGGTTGTTGCCGCGCTGCTGCCGCTGGCTGCCGGCGCTGGGGCCGGTGCACCAGCGGCCGGCGTGGTGCCCGCTCCAGCGCCAGCGGCTGGCACCTTGACGGACGCTTCGCCGGTGGAATCCTGGGGTGCCGATGCGGCGGTGGCCCGTCCGTCATCTGCTGCCGCAGCTGCACAACAGGCAACGCGCAAGGCGGGAAGAGAGGCGGACATAGTTAAGCCACTGGTACTGCACGGGCTCCAGCATCAAAATGCAGACATTCGCGGCCAGGAATGCCATGTGCTGGTCATTCAGAGGCAGCATGCTTCCAGGTGGTGGGCCAGGCCTGTGCTACGCAGCTCTTCAGCAGCAACACAGCACGGCACAATGCAACGGGCTCGCACCTGGGGCAGGGGCGGGGGCAGGGGCGGCACCGCCGCACAGCCCCCAAAAGCCGGCACCCGCGTCGCTGCTGCAGAGCGCCTCCCAGCTGGCGCAGCTGGCATTGGCTGACGGAGCATCGCCGACAAGCATGCAGAGCGTGGACAGTGTGCCTGCGATATGAGAAAGCACGCATTCCAGCTCAGCAGGCGTGCAGGAAGACGCTTCACTCGTGATGCAGCCGCAGCCATCAGGCCTGGCCTTCCGTCGCGCAGCAGCCGGCCTTACTCTGCAGCTGCACCAAAACTGTGCCCACAAGTTCCACACCACTCACCCAGCGGGTCGGGGCAGTTGGCCTGCGTGGCCTGCACCACCACCTTGCTTGGATCATCACTCATCGCACTGCACGTGCGGCAGGCTGCTGCCACCGCCGCCGCATCCTCACTGCTGAGCTCCAACTCCAGGCTGGCATTGGCCACTGCTCCGCTGGTGGCTGCAGCATCGCCGCCGCCGCCGCTCGTGCCGTTGCACAGCCGCTGCACAGCCGAGTAGTATTGCATGGGCGGCTTGAGCTGGCGCAGCGGCGGCTGCTCCGCGCACTGCGCCACCTGGGAGCCGGGCGCACACAGCAGCAGGTACCTGCAATCATGGTGCGTGTGGCAGCAGCGAGGATTGCAGGCAGCAGCTACAAAGAGCGCCACGGGGGCACCAGCAGCAGCTTGTGCACACAGTAACCATGCAGCGGCAGCACAATTTGCACAAGGTGACAGCAGGAGCTGCTTGCTGCAAGGCACACATGCTGCGCGCAGCTGCAGAGACCCAACACCAACAGCAGGCTTCCCCTGCCAGCCTCAGCTGCAGCAGCGCACCTGCTGCAGCAAGCAGCCAAGCAGCTGTGCCAGCAACCCAACCAAACGAAATTTGGTCGCAATCCCAAACCACAGCTGCCGCCCCCAACTCTCGCTCACGTCATGCAAATCTCCGACTCAATGGCCCCCGGCTCGTTGCAGGCCGTCTGCAGCAGCGCCAGCGGGTGGCAGCTGGCGGGCGCGGCGCGGCCCGCCTGGCACTCGTGCCACAGGGTGCAGGCGGAGGGCCATCCGCTGTATTTGGCGCCGCCCAGAGCGGAGCTGGCGCAGAGGCGGGAGAGGTCTGTTTCCAGCACCGCTTCCGCCACAACATAGTCCTTGCAGGCGTCCTGCGAGGGGTTGGCCGCGCAGCCGTCCAGCTGCGCGCCCGCCAGTGTTGCAGCTGCTGCTAGCAGGGCCGCCGCGAGGAGGAAGCTGGGCGTGCCGCCGGCGCCTCGCCGCGGCGCTCGTCGCCGCCCGCCCGCCATGTGGGGCGCGCGCAACGCTGCGGTACTGCTTGATCGGTGCATGACAGCCGATTGCAAGTGTCGGGGGCGCTGCAGCGGGCTTCTGGAGTGCAGACAAGCACACAACAACTGGCATCTGGACGCGTGCAGCCCATGGCCAGCCTTGAGCGGCCCGATGCCCGGCTCACCCGCTACACAGTCGGTGGCGGCTTCGGAACACGGCTTCCGGGCGGTCAGCGGCTCGCGGAGGGGCGGTCAGGAGTTGCAGGGCTGGTCGTCGTTACGCTTCCGCCGCTGCTGTATGTTCATTGGCGCACCGTGAACAAGTGCATGATAGGGCGGGAGGCTGCCGCAGGCCCCCCTCTTCACGACCGCCAGCCTGTCCAAATGCGGGGTGCAGGTGGGCTTCCCAGCGCCTTGCAAGGGCATTCACGGCAAAGCTGAATACACGATCAATCCATCTGTGCGCCACCATGGCTGCGGCGGCGTCCCTGCGCTGCTTGCGGACCGAGTTCCTTCTGCTGAAGTCCCTGCACCTTGCCCCACCATGCATAGATGCACGACAGCAGCTGCAATGCGCCATCAGCTGCAGGGCGGCCCGGCACCGCCGCTGGCTAGCCGCACGGGCGGGCGGCAGCGGCGGCGGTGGCAGCATGGCAGCAGCGGCGCCCCCAGGGTGAGTCCCGCTGCTCATTGCTGCTGTGCTAGCTGAAGAGAGACGTAGGCAGCATGGTATGGCGCATGTGCAGCCCAGCACACCTGCAAACCGCTGCGCCTATGGCCCCTCCGCATGCAGGGCATTCGTCACGATTGCGGAGCCGCACAGCAGCGAGACCGAGGTGAAGAAGAGCCGCTTTGTGACCCATGCTTGGCCCTGCTCCTCAGCCGACGAAGCGTTGGAGCTGATTGCGTCGCGGCGCGACCCCTCCGCCACCCACAACTGCTGGGCGTACCTGGCGAGTGGGGCCGGGGCCATTGCGGGCAGAGGAGCAGCCACCTCCTGTGTTGTGTTTGCTGGGCGGAGAGGATTTGCAAGCTGCAGGGCAGGCACCTACAATTGCTGCTGCCTTGGCCCTAATTCGCACGTTTGAACAGCCCTTGCTATTCCTCTGTTTGCCATGACCGATGCAGGTGGGGCAGCAGTACCGCAGCAGCGACGATGGAGAGCCGGGCGGCACTGCCGGGCGGCCCATACTGGCAGCAATCGAAGGGGAGGGCCTGGATGGAGTGGCGGTGCTAGTCATCAGGTGAGCGCATGGGCACGGGGGGCGCGACGGCGGCGCCTGTCTAATTTGCATGCAAGGGCGGCAGGGCTTGCTCACTAGTTGCATGCTGTCCACTCCTTAGCATTGCTGCTCATCTGCTGCTGGCACGTGCCACGAGGTGCGGCCGCTGGCTGGGCTGCTGAGGCAGGTTTGGTTGCTGGGCAATGCAGTACAGAAATGACTGTGTCGTTACAGCCCGCTCCCAGCTAACAGCCGCAGAGCATCGCCGCAATAGCCCCAACTCGGCTGCACCGGTGCCTGCATCCTTGCAGATTTTATGGAGGCATCAAGCTAGGTGCTGGCGGCCTGGTTCGAGCGTACGGCGGGGCGGCACGCGACTGCCTACGTGCTGCCCCCAAGCGTCAGATGACGCCCCAAGTCCAGCTGAGGCTGCAGGTGGGCTCTATTATGCTGCAGGGACGGCGTGCGTATTCGTCCTGCTCTTGGTGCCGTGAGCAGCACGTGTGGCTGGCATAAGACGCACTTCCGCTGCTGCTGGCAGCACTGCATGTGAACATGCCACCCTGCCACCTCACCCGCCTCACTGTGCTGCACTCCTTCACTCCCCAGGTGCCCTTTGAGCTGCTGGGACCAGTGTACCCCCTGCTGGAGCAGCATGGCGCGCAGAAGCAGGAGGAAAGCTACGATGATGCGGCGGGGGTCAGCCTGGTGGTGCGGTTAGAGGCAGGCAGGGCGCAGGCGCTGAGCTCTGCGCTTGCAGACGCCACCAGCGGGAGGGTGCAGGCGGAGCTGGTAGGATGAGAGCTTGCGCTGATCGTGAGAAAGTTTGATTCATACATTGATTATAAGTATTGAAACTGGTTCACACTGTGCTGGCTGACCGCTTGTAAACGAGCCGCTGGTAACAAGTGCGCGTGCAGATTTGAGTCGGTGCCTGGTCCAGCTTGCATGCATGCGGTTTGACAACAAGCGCTGGGCGTTTAGGCAGTCGTGCACTGCCCCTTGGGCTCAGACGGCCAGCATGGCCGACGACGGCAGTCTGGCCGCCTTACTACGCCATGCACGCCATCGCACAGCAGGGCGGGCGGCCTTGGATCGCCGCCGTCGCCTCCCCTCCTCCTTTTAGCCCAGTTCTCTCGCCCATCAATCTGGAGCCAGCATGCGCTCCACCATCGCCAGCCTCGTTGTGTTGGCGCTGCTGGCTGCGGCGCTGCAGGCGCCACAGGCAGCCGCCCAGGCGCAGAAGACGCCGGGCGCTGCACCCGCCGGGGAGGCCGAGGCTGAGGCCAGCTCGGAGGGAGTGGGAGGCACGGGCCTGCAGCAGTACTTCGCTGCCAGCGGTGAGGCCTGCCAAAAAAGTGGCCGCCGAGCGGCGGCGGAAGCTGGGTTTTGCCTAGCTGCCTCCTCAGCTCCCGGCCCGCCTTCCGTCCCAGTCAACCGCGCCCGCCGCCTCGCGCATGCGGGCTGTGCACTGCACTGTTGCCAAGCTCCCCATGCAGCCCAGGCTTCCTCTTGGCGCTTGACTAGTGCAAAAGCTCGGGCGAGGCGCCAACAAACAAGTTGGGCATGTGGGCAGCCGGCAGCCGCAGCCCGGCAGCCCACGCCTCCCACTCCCTGCCGCTCCCTCCCTGCACTGCGCAGCTGTCTACTCACAGAAGACGTTTGCCAGCCCCTCGGAGCTGCCTCTGCACCAAATCAAGCTGCCCGACGGCTTCAAAATCCACCTGTATGCCAACCAGTCGGGTGGGTTCAAGAGTTGATTGTGCCAGGGCTGGTTGCTGGCTCCAGCAGGCGCACTGCCATGCCTTGCCGCAAGCAGCGCCCACGCATGCTGCACAGCGCAGGCAGCATCAGCAGAGCGCAATAGCGGGGTGGCAGCACCAGCTGCGCTGCGGATGGCACTTGCAACACATCAACAGCACGGTGTAGCGACTTGATACTGCGACCCATTTCCATGCACCTCTGTGCCCCCTCGCCCCAGTCCCTGCCGCACGGTCGATGGCGCTGTCTGGCGCTTCAAACAAAACGTAAGCTCTGGACCAATGGGGCCAGCGCAGATGCTGCCTTGCCCTGCCCTGCTGGCCATGGCGCAGCCGCGTGTGCTCAACACATCTCTTGAGCAGGCTCGGCTCTGGTGGTCACATTTTTACTAAGCCGCCCTGCTCCCCTGCAGGGCCACCATTGTTTATGTCGGGTCGGATGAGACGGGCGAAAACGGCAATGCGAGTGGCCATGGGCCTCCCCTGCAGCAGCCTGGGATGTGCCTTGCCTTTCGTCTCAGGGCGCACAGCTGCCATGCCCAAGCTGCAGCCGGCTGCCGCCGCTGCCATTCAACAGTCCTCTTACCCCCGCCACGTGCCATGGCATCTGCAGGTGCATGCTCTGGTGGACCGCGGTTCTGATGGCACCGCAGGCGGGTCGGGCTGCTAGGTCTTGTGCCCGGCACCGCAGACTCATTGCAGTGCCCCCAACTGTCCTCCTGCTGGCATCATCCCACCCACCCTGCAACAGAATCCGGGGGCAGCAGCATGCAGGTCTGGACAGGTTCATGATTTTGCTGCCTGCTGATTCTGTTGCACACCCCGCCCCACCCTTTCAGACGAGGTGTGCCGCCTGCTGACGGGGCAGGACACGCCCAACGGCATCGCCTGGCACAACGGCTCCCTGCTGGTGATGGAGACCACGCGCCTCACTCGCTACGACAACATCGACGCCGCGGTGCTCAACGGCTGCAACGTGCGCTGCTTGGGTCCTTTACCTCTGATTGGCACAGGGCTGTGCGGATGGCACTCAGCTGGGAATTTGCTTGGCACCCTGCTGCACACCCTCGCAGTAATCACTGAACCAAATCTGCATGCACGGCGTGCCTGCCTCCCCC